>Ga0265338_10000070_pt1 | contig 185904 bp, 163 predicted proteins | sample 42126metaG_FD_193579 | JGI IMG/M metagenome (GOLD analysis project Ga0265338, IMG submission 193579) | Rhizosphere microbial communities from Carex aquatilis grown in University of Washington, Seatle, WA, United States - 4-21-26 metaG | ecosystem: Host-associated > Plants > Roots >... | reverse complement strand
TTTCTTTCATTGATGAATCAGGCGCTTAACACGCCTCTTTCTTGGCGGATAGGTCGGCACACACCGATAACCCGCGTATCCAAATCAAACACCCGCTCTTTCACTTTGTTAAGCCATAGGGTCTAGGCTGCTTATGATGCGAAAAACTTCAATAGCTTTACTTGTCGCCGGTTTGTGGTGCGGCGGATGTTCTCGCCAAGCACCGTCCCCAAACACCACGCTGCCATCCGGCAAGAAGGTTAATATTACCAGCATCACTCCGATGCACTTTTCCAATGGATCGGACGCGCTGATATTGAATTGCGAAACGGATATTTCGATTGACGACATGCCAGATTTGCGCAAGGAGGTTGATGAGGTTTGGAGCATTTTCAGGAAGAACGTCGAGAGCGCGAATATGACCAATGGCATCATTCGTATCACTCACCCCGAAGGCAGTGGTGTGATTACACACAGTAAAGGTTACGGTTTTGTGTTTGAGAAGCGAGCCGACCGACAGTGGCATTGTCTTCAAGATGATAAAAAGTAATTATCTTCAGCGGTCTAACAAATCACCGCAGGCAATCCCGATAAAAAGCCTCGGGACCTTCAACGACTCGAATGGTGGTCCCGCGCGCCTGAATTCTGGATGTTCAAACATGGAGTAAACGCCTATGGAACTGACAAAAAACGAGCTGGAGATCGCTGATCGGTGCCTTGCGAAGCGCGAGCGGCAAGTGGCGCGGTGGCCACAACGGCGATGGCTGATAATAGCAATATTCTCGGCGCTTGCGCTCATCGGCTACCTCATTCAGAGCGATGGCATGCGCGACATTCGAGACGACCAGGCTACGGACCTACAAGTGAGCCGGGCGTTTGGAGAAACTCCGCCTCCCGGTCTGGAGAACCGTTGGGCTGTCGGGACCATGATCAAGATCGGCAAGATCCTCGATTTGCGCCACCAGGTGGTGAGCTACGCATTGATGCAGGTCGTGTTGGGCTCCATACAGATTCTTGCGGGTGCGATCATGGTGTGTCTGGTTATTTTGCGCTGGAACACGGCTGAGCGAGACGCGCTGATCTGCAAACTATTGCGCGGGAAATTACAAGAGCTCGAACAAGACGCTGCCCGCAAAAACCTCCGCGCCGAATAGATTCATTTCGATATTGGCGGTGGAACTTCTTTGAAGTTTGGCTTTTGGATTTTGAAATTTTTACCAACGTCCAGCCGTCACTGCCGTCGATCTCCAACTTGAAACCAAAAACTCGAAACTAAAAACTCATTTAGACGCCGCCACCGGACTCCACTGGCCGTCCTGGCCATCGTAAGTGGCGATCACCACGAGGTCGTCTTCAAAGTTCGCGTCCGGCTTATCCGCGATAAGTTCTGCGGGAGGCTTTTCCGGCGCCGGCTTTTTGGCAGCGCTCTCGGCAGCGGCCTTGGTGAGAAATGAGGTTTCCTCGTCGGCCATCCGCGCGGCTTCCATCACCAGCAATTCCCATCCGCCATGGATGGTGCGTTTCGGCGGCGCGTTGAAAGGTTTCATCTGGAACTCGCCCCCCTTGAGCGACATCAGCTTGTAAAACGCCTGCTCACCTTCCAGGTTGCCGACGGCGGCGTGGACGATGCTCCCGGTCTCGATGTAAATCTGCCCGCGCATCTGCGAATTGCGGATGGCGAAAATCGTGGACCGACGGCCGATGCATTCCATCTGGATGATCTCCTGCAAACCAACCTGCCGCAATGCCCCGCGAAAACCTTCGTGGTCCGCCCACGCCATCGAATCGTTGAGCAGGTTGAACACGGCCTTGATGCCGTCCGGTGACATCGGTTTTTCGATGAACAATTCCGCCCCGCTGGAAAGGCACGCCGAACGATTGCTCTCGGTGGCGAGCCCGGTCATCACGGCGATCTTCATTCCGGGATAACGACGGCCGATGATGCCGAGCAATTGGATCCCGTCGATCATCGGGATGCCGATATCGAGGACCACAAGGTCGACAGATTGTTTTTGCAGGATGGCCAGCGCGCGGTCGGCCGCATGAGCGTAATGGATCTCCCAGGTGCCCTTCGCCAGCGAAGAACACATTTCCGTAAAAGTCTCGAGAAATGCCAGGCTGTCGTCCACGAACAGGATGGAATATTTCCTGCCGGGCTCGACCGGAATATCCAATTCCTTGGACGAAGCGGCATTCAGGGCTGGATCAGGCTTTGTCGGGGCCGGTTCGGTCTTCGGCGGCGTGGCCGCGTGGTCCTTGAGCAACATGCTGTTCGTGAAAGGCACACCGGAAACGATGGTGGACTTGGCATTCTCAAAACGCAGTTCGATTTCGCCGAGCCGGAGCGTTTCCCCGGGCTTGACCACGGCTTCGGAAATTTTTTGGCCGGCAACGAAAGTGCCGTTGGTGGAAAGAAGGTCACGGACCAGCAGCTCATCACCCTTCAGCATCACTTCACAATGCCTGCCGGAGATCGACGGCTCGACGATCTGGAACACGTTGCCGTCGGCCCGGCCGACAGTCGTCCAATGCCCGTTCAATTCGTGCGCTAATCCCTGCGATCCTTTAGCGATTACAACCAGCCTGGCCATGTGCGTTACAAATTCTTTCGTGTTAAGGCCCAGTTCCAGACGGATAAAACGACTCGACCCGCCCTCTGAGCCACCTCCATAGAGCAAAAATCAAACCGACCCAAAAATGGCCTAAAACTAACGGTTTTATTTAGCCGACCCCAAAAGTGTCAATTTTGTGGTCAATCCCGCCCAGTTTCAAAACGCAACAGCATCACAAAAAATAATTCTTCCAAACGAGAATCACCGTCCTGAAGAGCATTACATCCTACCTACAGCGCGAAGCGTCATGGATGTGCCAGCCCCTTGGCGCTTTTGCCAGTGCGGTCAATACCCGTCATTTGTTACCGCATCCAGGAATTACTAAACCGTTCCTTGCTCCCCCCTCTCCCATCCGATGGGAGAGGGCCGGGGTGAGGGCAATCGTAAGTCGGCAATCGGCAATCAGAAATTCAGAGGAGGTGTCCCATCTTCGTCCGTTTGGTCTTCAGATACTTCTCGTTGTGCGGATTCGGCTTGGTCTTGATCGGCACCTGTTCGGTGATCTTCAGACCATAGCCTTCCAGGCCCACGATCTTTTTGGGATTGTTCGTGAGCAGCCGGATATTTTTCAGGCCAAGGTCGACTAAAATCTGCGCACCTATTCCGTATTCGCGCAGGTCCATGCCGTAACCGAGTTTTTTGTTCGCCTCCACGGTATCGTAGCCCTGCTCCTGCAACTTATACGCCTGGATCTTCGGCCCCAGGCCAATGCCCCGCCCTTCCTGCCGCATATAGACAATCACACCGCGACCGGCTTCCGCCACCTGGCGCATGGCCCGATGCAATTGCGGCCCGCAATCGCAACGGCGCGAGCCGAACACATCGCCGGTGAGGCATTCGCTGTGCACACGCACGAGCACACCGGATTTGCCAGCCACCTCGCCGCGCACCAGCGCAATGTGATGCTGGCCATCGATCTTCGAGCGATACAGGTGCAGGTCAAAATCGCCATAGTCCGTCGGCATCTTCACAGTCTCGACGCGCTCCACCAGTTTCTCGCGCGTGCGGCGAAACTCGATGAGCGCCTCGATGGTGCAGATCTTCAACCGATATTTTTTGGCGAACTTCCGCAACTGCGGCAGCCGCGCCATCGTGCCGTCATCATTCAAAATTTCGCAAAGGATGCCGATCGGCCGGCATTCGGCGAGCGTCGCCAAATCAATCGCCGCCTCGGTATGTCCAGACCGTTGCAGAACGCCGCCGGGACGCGCGCGCAAAGGAAAGACATGGCCCGGCTGCACCAGATCATTCGGCACCGCTGTCGGGTCAGCCATGATTTTGATGGTGTGCGACCTATCCGCCGCGCTGATACCCGTGCTGATATGCTTCGCCGCGTCCACACTCACCTGAAAATCTGTGCGGAACGATTCGCGGTTCTCGCGCACCATGCGCCCGATGCCGAGTTGCTCCAGCCGTTCGCTGGTCGTCGGCACGCAGATCAATCCGCGCCCGAAGCGCGCCATGAAATTCACCGCCGTCGGCGTCACATGCTGCGCCGCCATGATGAGGTCGCCCTCGTTCTCACGGTCTTCATCATCCACCACGATGACCATCTTGCCCTTGCGGATGTCTCCCACTACCGCCTCGATACTGTCGAACTTCGTATTCATCATTTCGTCATTCCCTGCGATGCTTTCATCGCTGCCTCGTAAATCTCTTTCAATGGAACTTTTTTCTGCGCCGCCAGTTTTTTGCACGCCTCAAATTCCGGCGCAGCCTGCACGACCTTGCCATTTAACTTGCCCAATTTCACCATGACACTGCCAAATTTGGTTTTCACCGGCACAAACTCGCGGCGCAACTTGCGGCGTTCCGCGATCGTGCGGCGCACCCCAAACGCGCTGGTCTCGCGCAAAATCATTTCGCTGAATTTGTCAGCCTCCGTTTCCGCGCACAAAACCGTGAGCAACACGCCCGGACGATTTTTCTTCATCTGGATGGGCGTATGAAAAACATCCAACGCACCCGCCGCCAGCGACGACTCCACGAACGCGCCCAAAATCTCCCCGCTGATGTCATCCAGATTCGTTTCCAGCACCGCCACGCGGTCCATTTCCCAATCAAGACCTTCTGTATTGGCCCTCGGCCCTCGACTCTCGGCCCTCGACAAAACTGCCCGCAACACATTCGGCCTCGTCTTGTTCTCCCGTGTACCCAGGCCAAAACCGATCTTCTCGGCCACAACGCCGGTCATCGGTTCAAAGCGTTCCACCAGTTCCGCGAGCAACGCCGCACCGGTCGGCGTGATGAGTTCATGCGGTTCATCGCATTGCGTGACACCGATGCCGCGCGCACCGAGAATGGCCAGCGTCGCAGGCGCAGGAATCGGAAATCGCCCATGCGCACAACGCATCCAGCCCGTGCCCTCGACCGCCGACGAAGCCAACACACGGGGCTTGCCAAGCATCTCCAGAGCAGTACAGGCGCCGACAATATCCACGATGGAATCAACCGCACCAACCTCATGAAAGTGAACCTCTGACGCGGGCACACCATGGATCTTGCCTTCCGCGTCAGCGATACGCGCAAAAATGGCGACGGATTTACTTTTCACCCACGCAGACAGTTTACTGCGATTGATGAGCGACTTTATTTCCGCAAAATTACGGCTGTCATCGTGGCCATGTTCGTGTTCGTGATTGTGCGGATTTTCGTGGCCGTGGTCACGGTCATGAGGATGTTCATGCGCATGCTCATGATCGTGGCCATGGTCATGGTCGTGGTGTTCGTGATGATGGTGAGCATCCGCCAGATGAACATCGAACTTCACACCAGCGATGCCCTGCCGTTCCTGACGCCCCACGTGCAAATGATAGCCATCGAGCTTCAGCTTCCCCAACTCGCGTTCCAATTTATGCGCATCCACGCCCAGGTCGATGAGTGCCGCAATGAACATATCGCCGGCGATGCCGCTAAAGATATCCAGGTAAAGCGTTTTCATTTCTCGGTCAAAGCATTGATCTGGCTCGCCGCGTAGCCCGCGCCAAAACCATTATCAATATTCACTACGGTCACTCCACTACCGCAACTGTTCAACATGCCCAGCAGCGCTGCGATACCGCCAAAGCTTGCGCCATAACCGATGCTCGTCGGCACCGCGATGACCGGCTTGCTAACGAGTCCAGCCACGACGCTCGGCAGCGCGCCTTCCATGCCCGCAACCACGATGAGCACGTTCGCCTTCTGCAAAACCTCCAATCGCGCGAGGATACGATGCAACCCTGCCACGCCCGCATCGGCGATCCGCACGACCGTATTGCCCATGATCTCCGCCGTCACCGCCGCTTCTTCAAATACCGGCAAATCGCTCGTGCCCGCGCAAATAATGGCAATGGTTCCTTCGCGTTTGGGCAGCGGTTTGGTCTCGATGGTGATACAGCGCGCCAGTTCGTGATGCTTGGCGTGCTTGAATTTCTTCCGCACCAAGCGCGCGTGTTCCTTGGTGATGCGCGTGGCTAAAACCCGCTGGCCGTGTTCGATCAACTTGCCCGCAATCTTCACCACGTGCTCCGGCGTCTTGCCTGCGCCAAAAATCACTTCGGGAAATCCTTTGCGCAAAGCGCGATGCGTGTCCACCTGCGCAAAATCCAGGTGCGCGACGGGTGGCGATTGGAACGCGCGCAGCACTTCATCGCGCCCCACGCCGCCCGCGCGAAACTTCTCCAACAACTTGATGGCCTCAGTAGATGTCACCTTGGAACGATGCCAGAGAAAATGCGCCCGGTCACGTTGGAAGTTAGTGCCACCTACTTGTCTCAGCTAATCCGTTTCGGATGAAACCGTGTAGGGGCTACACGCGTCGCCAAGGAGGACAAGGCCGATCGTCCAATCGCGTCCCGGCAAGTCGGGGTTAAGTGAATCGATCCGTTCGCGTGTGACATTGAAACCTTTGACGATGTCAGCGATAGGACGAGATTCATCGCCCACGTCCACCGAGTGCCACCCGCGCAGGAATCTCAGTTTATCACGCTCCAACTTGTAATCCCACGCATCCACCGTTTTGACCTCCGAACGCCAATTCATTTGCCCGTCGTCATTCGTAAAAATTTCAGTGAAAGGATAGGCATGCTGGGGATCCGGCGCTTTTGTGTCACCGTTGACTTCAGTGTCACTCCGTGTGAACCGGAACGTTCTGCTTGGATCATCATAGGCGATATTTAGTGAAATAAACATCTGATCCGCCCAACCCGCTTTGGCAATTGACTCAAAAGAATCACGGAACAGTTCATGCGCCCGGTTCCCGTGAATATATAGGATGACATTTCCATCGTAAGTATAACCACCAGTGCCATGATAGAATGTCGCCCATGAAACCAGAAGCAATTCATCCTGTTTTAGCCAACGCAGCTTTAAGGTGGCCGGATCAAAACCATAACGTTCATCCGTTCCATCTCCAGCTGACCTGACCAGTGGAATCCGGATGTCCGAATTCTCGAAGACCAGATAATTTTGCTGTTCGACGCCGTAAGGCTCTCCTTGCGGATATTTTAACTTCACCGCCGGGCCTTGTTCGATCTGGAAAGCTGCGAGGTTCAATTTGGCCGATGGATGTGGTGAAGAAGCTAAGCAACCGGTCAGGCCCACGAAGGCGAACGTGACGTACATGATAAATAGTCCCGCGCGCATTCTATTGGTTGACGAGCGCCGAAGGTGGCACAGCCTGGTAATTCTCGATCAATTCCTTGATGCGCCGCGCATCACTCTTGCGGTGGCCGTGGCTCGCCAGCGGGTCACTGCCACCGCTGGATTCGATGAGGATATTCGACCAGATGAAACCCGTCTGGATGTGGACGGAAGCGACCTTGCTGATGCTTACGCTGATCTCGTCCTTGCTGAACCACGAGCGTTTTCGGCGCGTCACCGCCTTGTCATCCACCTCGATGTAGGTTGGGAAAAGAAAATTCCCTTTCGTCCATCGACTTGCTTTAAAGATTTCTGCCGCCATGACTTACTCGTAACGCAGAGAGTCGATGGGGTCAAGGTTCGCCGCTTTGTAAGCGGGATAAGTCCCGAACACAATGCCGACCACCGAACAGATGAACAGGCCGAAGAAAATCCAATCCACCGGGATGGCCGGCGGCGCTTTGACGTACCATGCGACGCCGTTTCCGCCCAGGATGCCGAGCACCACACCGATGATGCCGCCCACTTCGCACAGCACCACGGCTTCCATGATGAACTGCACCATGATATTGCGCTTGCGCGCGCCGATGGCCCGGCGCACCCCGATCTCTCGCGTCCGTTCCGTCACCGAAACGAGCATGATGTTCATGATGCCGATGCCCGCAGCCAACAACGCGATGGAGCTGACCACCGCCGCCCCGATGCGCATTGTGCGCGTAAAATTATTGAACTGCTCGACCAGTGAGTCGTTGGAAAACAACTCGAAATCATCTTCGTCGCCGGGAGGCGTTTTTCGCGCCACGCGCAGGATGCCGCGTACCTGTTCCTCGCAATCCTCAAAGCTGGCTGCATCATGCGCCTGCACCAAAATCGTCAAACTCCGCCACGGTCCGCCATATTGGTTCAGGCCGGTCGTGATGGGTATGACCGCGAAGTTATCCTGGTCGCCCCCGAGCGAGCCGCCCTTCGCCTCGATCACACCGATGATAAGATAGGGCGTGCCATTGATCTTAAGGCGTTCGCCGACCGGGGAGCCAAAGGGAAAAAGCGTCTTCGCCAGGCTATCACCCAGCACACACACATTGCGCGTGCTTGCCAGGTCGATATCAATGAACGCACGGCCCTCGGCCATCGACCAATCATGGGCGCGGAAGCTGCCCGGCGATTCGCCCATCAGATTCACGCCCGGCGCGGTTTTCTGGTAACGGGATTCCATCTGGCCGCCCCAAAAATTGCATTCCATCCCAACATTTTCAGCCAGGCTGGCTTTCTCCTCGACCAGTTTGCATTGCTGAAGCGTGATGGTTTTCCGACGCCAATATTTCTGCCAGTCCCGCTCCATGCCGAACTGCACCTCCGGCCATTTTTGTATGCCAAAGGTCTGGCTGCCGAGCCGTTGCAGGTTATTGATGGCATTCTGTTGCATCACGCGCATCGCCGTCATGGTGACGATGATGGAAAAAACCCCGATGAGCACGCCGAGCAACGTGAGCGCGGAACGCAACTTGTGCGAGGTCAATGCGTTCATGGCCATCGCGAAACTTTCGCGTATCTCGGCCCATAAGCTGATGCCGTTATGACGGGGTTTGCTCATTCACTTCGCAACGCGTCCACCGGGTTCATCCGCGCCGCCCGCCACGCCGGGAGAAATCCCGAGATGACTCCGGTACAAAGGGCCACGCTCAGGGCGACAACGACCGTGTGCACGGACAGGGCGAGCGGTAAAAAATTTCCCACGACCAAGATCAACGCCCAAGCAATGCCCAGGCCGATCAACCCGCCCCCCAGGCAAATGCTCGCCGCCTCGGCCAGAAACTGCATCATAATGGTGCGCCGCCGGGCGCCGATGGCTTTGCGGACACCGATCTCACGTGTGCGTTCCGCCACGGAAACAAACATGATGTTCATGATGCCGATGCCACCGACAAACAGTGAGAGGCTCGTGATGAAAAATCCGATGATGGCGATGGTGCCCGAGACCTCATTGAATTGTTTCAGAAACATGTCCTGTTGGTTGATCGAGAAATCGTCGGGATCTTCCGGCGAAAGATGTCGCACCCTGCGCATGGCCATGCGCAGGTCTTCGCGGGCATCTTCCATTTGCGCGAGTCCACTGGCTTTGACCCGGATGCTGAGATCCGGATTCCGATAAAAGTTAGCCATGGCCTGTCGCAACGGGATGATGACCCGATTATCCAGGCTAAAGGCGCCGAGAAATTTCCCCTGCTTTTCCAGCACACCGATGACTTCGAACGACTGGCCGTTGATTTTGAGATGCTCGCCCAACGGCGGCGAGTCCTTAAAAAGATTGGTGACGACTTCCGCGCCGATGACGCACACGGGCCGCCCACCTTCCGCCTCGGGTTCAGTAAGAAAACGCCCTTCCAAAATGTTGACCCCGGAGGCCTGGATATAATCCGCGCTCGTGCCTGTGATCCATACGAGGTCGGCGCTGCGGTCTTTGAACACAACGGTGGCGTTGAAATCCGCCGTGGGGGCGACGACCGCGGGAAGAGTAAGCTGCCTGGCTAATTCTTGAACCTCCACATATCGGATGGGGCGCCGCTTCTGGGAATTGTACCAATCATCGTAGGACTGGTTGAACCAGCTTTGGCGCGACACAAAGAAAACATCCGCGCCGAGCGCCGAAATGCTTTTCACGAACGCGGTGTTGAGGCCTTCCAACGCCGTGCCCATAAGCGTGACGCTGACGATGCCAATGATGATGCCGAGCGTAGCAAGCACCGACCGCATCTTATTTGCCCGCAAAGCGTCCCAGGAAATACCGACACCTTCACGGATTTCGGTGAAAATGTTCATCCAGGAAAAGTGGATTGTTGGATTTTTGGATTGATGGATCGGGACGCTGGTAGCGCGTTATTCCATGTATTGTCTCCCCGTTTGCTTTCCAACGACTCGATAAGCTTGAGAAGTTTATTTTCCACTTCGTAATGAAGCGCATCGAGTTCTTCAAATTCTTTGTCCGAAATTAATTTCACATTCCGAAACCCAATCGCACGTGTAAGAGTCTCAGCCATCGATCCCTTGGCTATGTACAAAAATTGCAGGTATTCCGGCAGAGAACGCCTCCCATAGCCTTCGGCGATATTTGCCGAGACAGACTGGGCAGCGTCTCTTAACTGAGATTTTAATTTCAAATCTGTCACGCATCTGGACAAATGAAAACCCATGCCGAACAAATCCATCCCCCGGCGCCATGCTTCCAACTTCATGTAACCGCGATTCAAATTCCTTCGTTTTGTATATTCCATAACCCAAAATGTCGGATCAGTATAGGCTATCCATTTATCCACTCATCCACCCATCCATTCATCCCCCAAGCCTTTCGTCACTGGCGATGAGCCCATCCAGGATGCGGATCATGCGCCGCGCATGACGGGCCACGGCCTCTTCGTGGGTGACGACGATGATGGTGTTGCCCTTGCGCGACAGTTCATCGAACAATGCCAGGATTTCCTTGCCGGTCTTGGAATCGAGGTTTCCCGTGGGTTCATCCGCCAACAGAATGGAAGGGTGATTCGCCAGGGCACGGGCAACGGCGACACGTTGACGCTGGCCACCGGAAAGCTCATTGGGCTTGTGATGGATACGTTCCGCCAATCCCACTTGCGTGAGCGCTTCCAGGGCGACCTTGCGCCGCTCTTCTGACGGCGTACCGGCGTAGATCAGCGGCAATTCCACATTGTGCAGGGCGTTCGAGCGCGGCAACAGGTTGAACGTCTGGAAAATGAATCCGATCTCGCGATTACGGATACCGGCGAGCTGGTTGTCATCCATCTCGCTGACATTGTTGCCGTTCAATTCATAAGTGCCGGCGGTGGGCGTATCCAGGCAACCGATGAGGTTCATCAACGTCGATTTACCGGAACCCGACGGCCCCATGATGGCGACATACTCGCCGCGCTGTATCTCAAGCGAAACTTCGCGCAGCGCGTGGACGGTCTCCCCGCCCATCTGGTAACGCCGCGAAATATTTTGGAGCCGGATGAGCGCCACGATTATTTGGATGCGGTTATGTCAGGGACAGCGGCCCCGCCTTTAGTGATCTTGCTGCCATCTTGAAGGTCTTTGTTCACCGCCTTGGGGCCGCCGGAGGCAATCTCCTGCCCTTCCGTGAGGCCGTCAGTCACTTCCCAATAATTATCGTCACAAATGCCGATCTTCACCGGGACCATTTTGACATGATCGCCATCCGTCACGAAAACCACCTCGACCGACTTCAGCGCTTCTTTGCTTTTCTTGTCAGCTTTGCCCGGAACCGTGGAAACGTCGTTAGTATCAGTGACTGCGGCGACATAGTTGCTCATGCCCGGTCCGGGCGGCCGGGTAGTAACTGCGGCCAGAGGCACCGAAAGCGCGTTGGTGCGATAACGGGTTTCGATATTCGCGCTCACGGACATACCAGGGCGAAATTCTGCCAGGTCATTGAACCGGATGCGCACCTCGAACTTGGTGGCGTCCTGGTTTTGGGTGGTGGAGGCGGCAGTCAACGAGCCCATGCCCTTGGATGAATTGGCGATCTGCGTGACCGTGCCGTAGAACTTGCGGTCTTTGAAAGAGTCCACGTCCAACTCAGCTTTCTGGCCGGGCTGGATGAGCACCACGTCCATTTCGCCGATATCCACTCGCGCCTCCATCTCGTTCAGGTCGGAAATGATCATGATATCCGTACCGGCGTTCTGCACCGTGCCGAGCACGCGCTCACCGAGCTGTGAATTCAATTTGCTCACCGTGCCATCACGCGGGGCATAAATGACGCACTTATCCAGAGAATCCTGCGCGCTGGCGACGGCGGCTTTGGCCATTTCGACCTGGTGCTTGGAGCTTTCAACCTGCGCAACAGCAATATCGTAAGAGGTCTTATAACCGACATAATCGGAATCTGAGATGAGCTTGCGATCGTACAACTCCTTATTCCGTCGATAATCGGCGTCTGCTTTTTCCAAGGTCGCTTCCGCGGTCGTTTGGCCATTGAGCGACGATTCATACGCAGCCTTGGCCTGGTTCACGGCCGCGGCGTAGAAGTCGGGTTTGATCTTCAACAGCTCGTCGCCTTTTTTCACCTGTTGCCCTTCGTGAACAGCCAGCTCGATGATTTCGCCGCTTACCTCGGCGCTGATATGCAATTGCACCACGGGATAGATCTTGCCGTTGGCCACTACCGTTTCGGTGAGATTGCGGCGCATGACTTTATCGACCGTGACAGCGATGGGCAGCTGCTTCTTCTTGAGCAACATCGGCACAAGCACGATCAGCACGAGGACGATTACGGAGAAAATGATTATTTTACGGCGTTTTTTTGGTTTTGGCATGATGACTTTCTCATCTGACAGTCTGGCGGCAAATTCGTTCCACAATTCAGCAGACTGGCGTTAATCGGGCGGAAAACCCTCGAATCGTTCGAAGTCCATCGCGTCCCGTAGTCTCACCCAGAGTCTCAGAAACGAAACCCTTTGTCTATCATGGCCAAACAGGCCCGAAAGGTGACAGAATTTCTAATCTGTAGTCTTAATTTAACATCACGCGCTTGCCCGGCCGACCTGACGAGCCACCCGGGCGGACAGCCTGCTCAGCCACTCTTTCGGGTTCGCTTTGGCTTTGGCAACGCTCGTCATGTCTGCCAGACCAAAGGAGAGAGAAAAGCCATTCGACCGCGCGGGCAGTTCAACTACGCCCGCCATCCCAATGCAGGGAATCTTTAGCCGGCGACAGCGACGCGCAATCTCGCCCACGCCTTTGCCCATGAAGGTGGAACGGTCAATCGCGCCTTCGCCGGTGATGACGATATCGACGGAAGACAATCGCGCATCGAGATCGGAGTATTGTGCGAACAGAGCGAAACCCGGTTTCAGCTTCGCTCCGAGGAAGACAAGCAGACCAAATCCTAGCCCACCCGCCGCACCGGAGCCGGGTACCAATGCCTGGGGTCCTGCCCCAGGAATGATCTTCGTCAGTTTTTTCAGGCAAATCTCCGCCAGCCGAAAGTCTTCGGTACGCAAGCCTTTTTGCGGGCCGTAAATGCGTGTAGTACCGCGTGCGCCGAGCAATCGATTCTGCACATCCACCGCGACAATGATCTCCGCGGAAGTTTGCAGGGGTGGCGACTCTATTTTGTGAAGCTGTGTGAGCTGTGTCCATTCTCCGATTTCCCGGTTCTCGGAATTCAGAAACTTCCAGCCCAGGGCGCGGGCCAAGCCGAACCCGCCGTCGTTCGTGGCGCTGCCGCCGATGCCGATGAAAATCTTCTTTGCGCCTTTCGCCTGCGTGGCTTGAATCACCTTGCCGAGGCCGAAGGTATCGAGCTGGAACGGATGAAATTTTCGCGGCGGCAACATGGCCAGCCCGATGACATTCGCGGACTCGATGACAGCGGTTTTCGTTTTTGCATTCCACCACCAGGTCGTGTTGCAAGGCCGATGTGCGGCATCGACAGTTTTGCATTTCATCGCGCGCGTCCCGGCCAATTCGCTCATGACGGCGCCAAAGCCATCGCCGCCATCAGTGATTGGCAAGAGATGTAGTTCGTCATCGGCCCGCACCTGCTGCCAACCCCGTGCAATGGCCTGTGCTGCGGCCCTGGCCGTGAGTGTACCTTTGAATTTATCCGGCGCGATGAGTACTTTGAAGGGCATGGCGGACCCAACATCCAAAGTTCACCACGCGAAGTCAACGCGGGCGCAGACAGGTGGAAATGGAAATCGTTTCGTGAGCTTCCAAAAATTGTGGCCTTCCAGAGATAATTATCCGAATTTTTTGCCTCGACCATTTGAATATTAATTATTTTATATTATTAATCCGTAGACGGCGGCATAAAAGCGCTTGTTTGATTTAACAGCGTTTAAGTAGCTTGGGTGGTTTCGTTTCCAACGATGTAGCCAGGTCGTTTCTCGCGCGCCATAGATGCTTTAAGCGGAATACTACCCTTTGGGCTTGAGACAATCCGGTTCTGTGGCATGTTGTGGGCGGATATTCATTATGAACAAACCAAAAATCATTGCCTATTTGAAACCCTCGTGCGGCTGGAGCCAGGGCGTCCGCGCGGTATTACGCAAATACGATTTACCTTTTGAAGACCGCGACATCATCAACGATCCCTTGCAACGGCAGGAGATGATCGAGAAGAGCGGCCAGATGCTCAGCCCTTGCGTGGAGATCAACGGCCAGATGCTTGCCGATATCAGCGGCGAAGAAGTCGAAGCCTGGATGCTCTCCCACAATGTGGTGACGCAAAACGATCGGACCCCTGACGCGCCGATCAACCAGCCGTGCGCGCACGAGATGCCCAGCGCCCCGCTGCAGTTCCACAAATAATTTTGGCGCACTCGCCACCACAAACCGGGCCGTGTAGAGAAATCTACGCGGCTTGTTTGTTTTAAGATTCGCAGTTAATCTTTCCGGCCATGCGAATTGTTAATTCCGTCACTGCAATGCAACGTCTCGCCAAACAATGGCAGCGGCAAGGCGTGAAAACCGGTTTTGTGCCGACAATGGGTTATTTGCACGAAGGGCATTTAAGCCTGGTCCGGCGCGCGCGAAAAGCGGTCGGGAATCGCGGTTTGGTAGTTGTGAGCATCTACGTGAACCCAACGCAGTTCGGACCCACGGAAGACCTGTCACGCTACCCACGCGATCTAAAACGCGACCTAAAATTGTGCCGGGCCGAGGGCGTTGATATTATTTTTGTGCCGACCGATGCGGAGATGTATCCAGGCAAGGCAGAAGAACGATACAGCACCTATGTCGTGGAAGAAAAACTGGCGCGAGCGATGGAAGGCGCGTCTCGACCCACGCATTTTCGCGGGGTGACAACGGTAGTCGCCAAATTGTTCAACCTCGTGCTGCCACAGTTCGCCGTCTTTGGGCAAAAAGATTTTCAACAGGCGGCCATCATCCAGCGCATGGTGGCAGACCTGAATTTTCCAGTGAAAATCATCGTAGCGCCGACGGTGCGCGAACCAGACGGGCTCGCGCTGAGCTCGCGAAACAAATATTTGGATGCCGACCAGCGAAAACAGGCGACCATTCTGCGCCGCACCGTCCTGCGCGCCCGGGCCGCTGTGAAACAAAAGTCGATATCCACATCGCGATTGAAGGCTGACTTGCAACGATTCATCCAAACAGCGCCGCTGGCACGATTAGACTATGTGGAATTTTTTGAACCGGAAACACTGGAACCGGTTTCGCAGGTGAAGCACGGCACGCACGTGGCGTTGGCGGTGTTTTTCGGCAAAACGCGGTTGATAGATAACGGCAGGCTCTAAACTTTTTTTAATTCTTCGCGGCTTCGCGATTTTGCGTTAATTTTTCAGGAGGTGAAACAATTCGATTATCTGGTTTTGGGCAGCGGCATCGCGGGCCTTTCGTTTGCATTGAAAGTCGCGGGCAAAGGGCACGTGGCGGTCATCACTAAAAAAAATTCGGCGGAGTCGAACACGAATTATGCACAGGGCGGCATTGCTTCGGTGACGAGCAAGGAGGATTCTTTCGAATTACATGTGCGCGATACGCTCACAGCAGGCGCCGGGTTGTGTAAAGAAGACGTGGTACGAACGATTGTATCCGAAGGGCCGGCCCGCATCCAGGAATTGATCGAGCTGGGAATGCGGTTCAGCGAGCGGGAAGACCCGCACAACGGCCGACCGCAACTGGATTTGGGCAAGGAAGGCGGCCATTCCAAGCGGCGCATCCTGCACGCGAAAGACGTGACCGGACGCGAGATCGAGAGCGCCCTGCTCCACGCCATTGCCCAACAGCCCAATATCCAGATCTTTGAGAATCATTTCGCCATCGATCTGATCACGAGCCGCAAGCTCGGTCAGGCGGGCGTTAACCGCTGCCTCGGGGTGTATGCCCTCGATAAAAAATCAGGCAAGGTGGAGACGTTCGCAGCACCTGTTACGTTGCTGGCGACCGGTGGGTGCGGAAAAGTTTATCTCTATACGACGAATCCGGATATCGCAACGGGCGACGGCGTGGCGATGGCGTATCGCGCGGGCGCAGCGGTGGCAGACATGGAGTTCATCCAATTTCATCCCACGTGCTTGTTCCACCCGAAGGCAAAATCATTCCTGATCAGTGAAGCTGTGCGCGGCGAGGGCGGCATCCTCAAGACCGTTTCCGGCGTGGAGTTCATGGACAAATATCATCCGCTGAAATCGCTCGCCCCACGCGACGTCGTGGCGCGCGCAATTGATACAGAGATGAAGAAGAGCGGCGATGATTGCGTGGTTTTGGACATCACACACAAGCCCGCGGAATTTGTGCGTGAACGTTTTCCGAACATTTACGAAACATGTTTGCGTTACGGCATCGATATCACTCGCGAGCCGATACCTGTGGTGCCCGCGGCACATTACCAATGCGGCGGCGTAGTGACGAATGTCGACGGCGAGACGGAGATGCCGGGACTTTTCGCCGTGGGCGAAGTGGCCTGCACGGGCCTGCACGGCGCGAACCGACTGGCGAGCAATTCATTGCTGGAAGCGCTGGTGTGCGCACATCGGGCGGCTGAAAAAATCGTTGCCAGCCCGTTGCCGGCGGCGGAGACGAAGATTCCGGCATGGCAATCCGGCAACGCCACGAATGCGGACGAAATGGTGGTGGTTTCGCATAATTGGGATGAGATACGCCGGTTGATGTGGGATTACGTGGGTATCGTGCGCACGAACAAACGATTACAGCGGGCCGCCAAACGCATCGCCAACCTGCAGGAGGAGATCCGCGAGTATTACTGGAATTTTATCGTGACCAGCGACCTGCTGGAATTGCGTAATATCGCTACTGTGGCCGAGCTGATCGTCACGAGCGCGGCATTGCGTCATGAGAGCCGGGGGCTGAACTACAACCTGGATTATCCGGCGGCTGACCCGGCCTGGGCAAAGCGCGACACGGTGCTGCGGAAATGAGCTTTGGAAAAAAGGACGCCCCGTTGTTTCCAACGGGGCGTTTGGAGGAACCAAACCAAACAAACAAATCCTTAAAAATCTTTACAGAACTTGAAAAAGGCGACATTCGGCGTTTCCCAACCAGCGCCATTGGTGCTGGTGTGGAACTCCGTATCCGTGGGATACATATCGCCGTAACCGAACTGAAAATGTGAGAGTTTGGGAAAGGCCACCGATTGGTCGTAGGAATCAAAACGCAATTTTACAAACAGAATCCGCACATCTGAATAAACGTGATCCTGCGACAATGGACGATTTGCCAGTTCCGTCGCCCTTTCGATCTCCAGCTTGGTCATTTCCTCAAAATTGCGGGAAGGAGCATCAATCCTCACTTCCGAGGAGAATTTCCATTCGGCAGAAACATCATCGGCGGTTTTATCCGCCCCGAAGAGCAGCGAAGAGCTTCCGAAACCCAGGCAGACCAGAGTGCAGACGAGGATTTTTTGGGCGCGACACAGCAGGGAAAATATTTTGGAAACGGATTTGCTTTGCCCCTCACCATTGAAAACCCCGGAGTAGCTGACTAATTTTACGACTTCTGCACTCTGCACAAGCTTCGTTTAGCATCGGACGTGCCAAGTCTGGTTGCGCAGGGGTTTGTAAAATGCTGTAAAAATTCGGCTTCATTCTGAACATCAGTGTCTTAAAACGAGTCGGTTGCTGCGCGAAGATACTTGAAGAATTTTAAGGGGCCGCTAATATGCCGGTCGGTAGCGCGCTTAGCTCAGTGGTAGAGCATTACCTTCACACGGTAGGGGTCGCAGGTTCAAGCCCTGCAGTGCGCACCATCTTTTCTTTTCAACATTCAATCCCCAAAATCAAAAGCCCATCCGAAACTATCGTCCGGATGGGCCTTGGAATGACTGAAAGATTACTTGTGTTTCTTTCCTGAGGGAGGAGGCATCAGGACACCGAAAAGGCCATTAGATTCACCATTCGGGCCGGCCGTGAAATAAAGGTAATCAGCATCGCCAGCGGTACCGCCATTACCAAAGGTCAATCCCCATATCCCATCAATCACGATGGTTTGTGCGTTACCGTTTTGGAGTTTTGCCTGGGATTTACCGTTATCGTTGAACGCGGTAATGGTTCCATCGCCGAAGTTGGCGACCAGCAACTTACCAGCAAGATTGCCCCATGAAGAAGGCGCTAGGGCAAGTCCGTAGGGTGAATTGAGGTTTGGCTCTTTTCCGCCCGCCCCCGTGCCAGTGGCAAATCTATAGAATTTTTCCACATCCGGGTTGAAAATATCAATGAGCCCATTCCCAGCCCCCGCCACATCGTCAATTTTTAGGGAATCCTGCTTTGCAAACGTGACCAGGACAACCCCGTCAACATTCTGGATGTTGAACGGCGCATAACCGATTGGTGCCTTTGGATCGGCGAACTGCCCTATAAGCACGAATCCCGTAGGTCCAATTGAGTTGGTAAAGCCCAATGAGTTGGTAAAGCCCAATGAGTTGGTAGCGCTAATCAGGTTGGTAGCGGCATACATGTCCACTGTGCCTTCAGAAAAGTTCGCGGCCAGTATGACCGGCCCATTCGACACAGTAGTAGCCCCGGCAATCCCTTTGTAAACGTTAGTGGTCTGGAACAAGATTATCGCAGCGTTAAATGGGTTATTGCCAGGGGACCAGCCGGAAATCGCCCCGTCTTCGCTGACAAAAAAGAAATTATTGGTGGTGAACGAATTGGTATTGATATGTTGGAAGTTGTTGGCAAGCAGTCCGCTCGGAAAAGCGCCAATATTGGTCACTTCCAATCCCTGTTTGATGACGGTCGGATTACCGAGCGCGTCATTGGTGACTGCGTAGACCAATGCTTTGTCGGTCCCATTGGCGGCAATCCAAAAGAAGCTGTTGGTGATAGTGTCGGCCAATATGTTGGTTATTATCGTAGGCGGCGAGGAAAAGTTGGTCGTCACAACGATATTGGTTTTGTGCTTGGACTTTATAACGATATTGGTGATTAATGAGTAATTGGTTGTTCTGTTGGTCGTAAAGTCGGTGGTCGAAAACGTAAAGTACGTCCCGGACGAAATACCCCAGGCATCCACCAGGTTGGTGTCCACGATTTGAGCGACACCGGAAAGGTCTGAAACCAGGTTGGTCAGTGTGAAGGTCACATTTTTGGCCTGGGCGGTTGTGCACATCAGCGCGATAGCCGCAGCGCAAGCGAGCAGGCGTTTAGCGATACATTTTGTCATATACTCTCCTTGTTTTATTCTGTTTTAGCATTTGGCGCACGCTTTAAATGCAAGCCCATGCTTATAATATCAAAAGCCCGCCTGAACCGCAGTCCAGACGGGCAATTTTAGCCTACCCGACTATCACAAATCGTCGCCGTCAGGCATATGTTTCTTGTCCTTGGGCGCCGGAACGAGGGAACCAAAAAGGCCATCGCCTTCGCCATTGGGCCCTGCGGAGAAGTAGAGAGTGTTTGTGTCACCGGCACTGCCTCTATTCCCAAAGGTCAAATCCCATAGGCCATCGATGACCACGTCTCCCTTATCGTCGCTCTGTAGCTTCCCTTTGGATTTGCCTTTGTCGTTGTAGACGGTGATTGTTCCATCACCGAAATTGCCAACGAGCAACATATCTCCATTCTTTCCCCAGGAAGAGGGCGTTAAAACGAGTCCCCAGGGTGAATTTAGGTCTTTGTCTTTGCCGCCAGCACCTTTACCGGTGGCAAACCTATGGAATGTCCCGGCATCCACATCGAGCGTGTCGATGATTCCATTCCCAACACCTGCCACATCGTCCATTTTTTCGGAATCCTGCAAGGCGAATGTGACAAAGACCACACCATCGATCACCTGCACGTTGAACGGCGCAAAGCCAGTTTTGGCTTTGGTATCTGCAAACTGCGTGAGCAAGGTCATGTTGGTGTTATATTCATCCACGGTGCCTTCGGCAAAATTCGCCGCGAGCAATACCGGTCCGTGGGCTGCCGTCATGACGCGCGTGATGCCCTTGTAAACGGCAGTCACGCGTTGGGTTAAAACTTCAGCGGAATCACCTAATTCGCCGCGCCAACCGGAAATCGTCCCATCTTCACTGGCGAAAATGAAAATATCATCGTTGAACGAGCCGTTATTGTCGAACAACTGGCCGGTGGGGTTGCCAGCGCCGGGAATACTCACTTCCAATCCCTGTTTGATGACGGTTGGATTGCCGAGCGCATTGTTGGTGACAGCGTAGAGCAATGCTTTGCCGGTTTCATTGGCGCTGACCCAGAAGGCACCGCTGGCCGAGAACGAAATGCCCCAGGCATTCACCAGGTCCGTGTCTTGTATCTGTGCGACGCCGGCCTGGTCCGAAACCAGGTTGACCTGTTCGAAGGTCGAGTTTTTGGCCTGGGTGGTTGTGCATGCAAGTGTAACTATAGCTGCGCATGCGAGCAGACTCCTACTGTAACTGTTTATCATACTTCTCTCTCCTTGTTCTGTTGTGTTTTAGTGTTCTGGCGCGCGCCCAACAAAGTGAAACACACAACCAGAAACACCCGTATCACAAGTTCAGATGAACAAGAATTATTTTTGTTCCAGCCAACGGAGGGATTTTTTTAGAAAAAAGAAATTCGCGATAAAAAACCCGTTTTTTTAAAACTGATCTTCTTTTTCCTTGAACAATATATTGAACGTCGTCAGCGAGCCGTAGCTGCGGGTGATGTATTGTTGCATCTCGACTTTTTCACCATCGCTCAATTTTTCGTGCGCGTTGATCTTTTGTTCGAGCACGCGCAGGTTGTTCCGGACCATAACAATCTTATGAAAAAAGGTCTCGAGAGGGACTTCTTTGGCCTGTAAAGCGGGGTCAGCCGGATGCATGACAACTTTGCCACCGTGCCAGCGGAGGCCGAGTTTGTCGATGACGGCATCGGGCTTTTCCAGACCGAGGCGGCGCACCGTGGCGTCCACGGCTTCAGCCATGAATTGCTTCAGCGGCATATTTAGACCGCTCACATTGGCCTGGGCATCAGCGGGTTGCAGTCCGGCGGATTCCGGCGCAACGGTGCGGCGGCCATCGGTGAATTGGATGTCCGCCGAGGTTTCTGAGATGGTTTTGACGGTGCCCAAACCGTATTGCGGATGGCGGACGCTCATGCCGATGTGCAGGGATTCGATTTTCATAAAAGAATTTTAGCACGAACGGGTGGAGTGTGAATAAATTTTCCAGAAGATTTGGTTGTCGCGGTTTTTCTAGCGCGTAAAGTGGGGGCGTTCTGTATGAGCGCAAAAATCTGGAACCGCCTTTCGCACGAATGTGAGCTTTGGAAACAAGGCAAGTCGTTCGTGGCAGGGGTGGACGAGGCGGGTTGCGGGCCACTGGCTGGCCCAGTGGTGGCCGCTGCGGTCATGTTCCCGCGCGAATGGCTTGAGGCTGGTCTTTATTCCAAGTTGCGCGGCCTCAACGATTCCAAGCAACTGGACTGCGAGCAGCGCGAAAAATATTTCAACGTCATCACCACGCATATGGAGATCCGCCACGCCATCGTCATCATGGACGTGGAAACGATTGATCGCATCAACATCCGGCAGGCAGCGTGGCGCGGAATGAACGCGGCACTGGACCAGATTTTGCCGAAGCCCGAGCACGTGTTGGTAGATGGATTGAGAATCCGCTGGTTGCCTTATCCGCAAACGGCGCTGGTTGGCGGTGATGGCCGGAGTTATTCCATTGCGGCAGCCAGCGTGCTGGCGAAAGTGACGCGCGACCGGTTGATGGAGGAACACGACAAAACGTATCCGGGCTATGGATTCGCCATGCACAAGGGCTATGCGACGCCGCAACATTATAAGGCGATCGAGAAGCTTGGCCCATGCGCCATCCATCGGCGCAGTTTCGCACCGTTCAAATTGGTGGAAGCTGAATTGAACCTGTTTCCCGTGAGTAACCAATCCGCTGACACCGCGCGTGCCGAATGACTCGCGGCGGTCTTAGGGTCTTTTGAATTGAGGATGAGTCTGAAGCTTCTCCCAGGATTCTTTCGACAACGGCGCCTGGCGATATACGGCTTCGCTTAGCGGTTCCGCGCTGTGGGAACGACGCGCGCGGTCCAGCCATTTCAGGTCGAGCGGCTCGGGCACGAGGTCCAGCGTATTGGCGGCAACGGTGGTCTCCTCTTTCTTTCCGGTGGCATGACCAACGCCGACAAAAAATCCCGCCAACAACAAAGCCGTACGCAACATGGTCGCGCGTGAATAGGTGGCTAAAGAGCAGGGACGTTGCGGGTCGAGCCTCCGGAAAAGATTGGTGAGCAGTGTCAGCGTCCACATCTCAGGGTTTTTGCCAGGAGAATAAGGATCGAACAGGATGGCATGCGGCACTGGGATCTCCCCTGCCCCATCAGCAATGAACGACGGAAAATCCGCCACGTAAAGTTGCCAGTCCACGGATTGTTTGCCATCGTGAAATTTTACGCGCTTGTTTCGTAGCAATTCCTGTACGTGAACTTCGTAACCGCTGAAATAGCCGAGCGCGGCGGCATTTTGCGCGGCGAACTCGAGGGCTTTGGCGGTCTGGTCAAAGCTGATGAGCCGGATGGTGCACGACAGGTCACGCGTAGTGCGCAGGACGGTCAGCGCATTGGCGGCGGCGCCAAGGCCGACGTCCCAGATGACAAATTCGTCGTGAAAATTATGCAGCCGTTCCCGCAGACGGAGTTGATTTACGTACAATGCCTCGGCTTCCGCCACTGGGCCGATGACGGGGTGGAACGTCTCACCATACTGCGATGAGTGAACGCTCGTACCGCCGTTTGCGAGAGTGACGATTTGGTAACCGGATTTCATTGCGACAGTCGCCAAGACTAATACACTGCGCGCGTCGCACAAACCTGAAAATCAAAATGGGCGTGGTTAGCCAAATCAAACGATGGCTGGGCAAATCCGATTCACCGCTGAGTCACCAACACGGCGCATTGGGCGAGCGGGCGGCCAAAAAACATCTTTCCGGCAAAGGATTGAAATTTCTCACGGCGAATTACCGTTCCGACCGGGGTGAGATCGACCTGGTCTGCCGCGATGGTGATTGCCTGGTGTTCGTGGAAGTCAAATCGCGGTCATCCGAGGCGTGGACACGCCCGGCCGCCTTTGTGAACGCGCGCAAACGCAGGTTATTGAGCCAGACGGCATTGGATTATCTGAAATTACTGAAAAACCCGCCCGTAAAGATCCGTTTTGATATCGTGGAGATTTTGTTGAAAGACGGAAAAGTCCGCGAAATCCGGCATCTGCCGAACACGTTCGTGATGGAAAAACCGTATAGATATGGCTGAGAGTTGTCATCCGTTCTCGACGATGGGGCCGGCCACAGCTATTTTGCGCGGCGAATGACGGCGCAACAACTGACCGATGGATTGATCTGGTACCTGGGTCTTGTGATCCTTATCACCTTTCATGAATTCGGCCATGCGTGGATGGCATGGAAATGCGGCGATGACACGCCGTATCTGCAAGGACGGGTCACTATCAATCCTTTGGCGCACATTGACCCGATCGGCACCGTGTTGATGCCAGTGCTGATGATCATTTTTGCATCCTCTGGATCTTTTCTTTCGGGCTTCATCATCGGCTGGGGCAAGCCGGTGATGGTCAACGTGAACAATCTCCGTAATCGCAACCGTGATGATGTGCTTGTCACTGCGGCCGGGCCGTGGATGAACCTGGTGCTGGCCATCGTGCTCGTTGGGATCGCCAAGCTGGGCATTATTTTTCATTCAGCAGACGTGGTGGAGGTGAGCTTAAAGACCGCCGACCTCAGTATGTTGTTGTTCTTCTTCAATCTCCTGCCCATCCCGCCGCTGGACGGCTCGCGTATCGCGCGAGTCATCGTGGGCATGTCTTATGAGACCTATTTCCATTTTTCGCGTTATGGCGTGCTGATATTGTTGCTGGTGCTTAATTCGGTCCCAGCCGTGCGCGAAGCGATCAGCAGCCTTGCCGACGGTTCATTGCGGATCATCGCCGGCTGGTTTGGGATGCCGGTCTAAAATTCTGGTTGTGAACCGGCAGCAACCCATTTTAGAGATTTCCTCCCTGAGCATTCGGCGTGACGGCACGACCATCCTCGATGACGTGAACTGGCGCGTGCAGCACGGCGAACATTGGGTGGTTCTTGGCGCGAACGGTTCGGGGAAAACGTCTTTGCTCAGCGCAATCTCGGGCTACCTGATGCCGACTACGGGCGAAATTTCCGTGCTGGGCCAGCGTTACGGGCAATCGGACTGGCGGGAGTTACGCAAGCAGATCGGCATCGTGAGTTCAAGCGTGCGGCAGATGATGGCAGATGAGGAGCCTGCGCTGGAATCCGTGGCCAGCGGCAAATATGCGATGATTGATTTCTGGGGCACGGTTAGCCGCGCGGATCGGGCAACAGCGCAGAAAATCCTTCAGCAGATCGAGTGTGCGTATCTGGCAGAGCGTCCGTGGCGGGTGTTATCGCAGGGTGAGCGCCAGCGCGTGTTGATCGGACGCGCCTTGATGCCGAGGCCGAAGCTGTTGATCCTCGACGAACCGTGCGCGGGCCTGGACCCGGCAGCGCGCGAAAATTTCCTGAATTTCATCCAACGCCTTGGTTCGAAAGACAATTCACCCACGCTGGTGTTGGTGACACATCATGTGGAAGAGATCATGCCGGTGTTTTCGCATGTCGTATTGTTGAAAGATGGCGGCGTGCTTGCCGCGGGAAGAAAACCGGCGGTGCTGGGATCCAAAACTCTTTCCGAAACATTCGGAACGGTTATGCGATTGCGGAAGATGAACGGGCGTTACGGGCTGGTGGTAAAATCCAGATCACGCGGGTTGATGTAAGATTCACGGATCAACTTTACGGATGATACACCGAATCACGTAAAACAATCCCAACCCGCCACCGACACACGCGCCGATGATAAAAGTGTCCCTGAATTGATAAGTTAGCCCCATCCCAGTCTGCTGCAGCGCATGAGAAGGGTCGAGTTTCATCCGTTTGTATTGAATGTAATAATCCACGCCGAATAAAACCAAACCACAACCAACTGCTGGAATCAAAATCAGGGAGACAAACTTCAGCCATCGTAACCATACAGGATCCCGTGACTCCCGCGGTTCATCCGAACTGTATGTATAGTGATTTGGATCCATATCGTCAGCCTTCGCATAGACAAATCCGGGCTGCGTTTGTTCCGAGCCGTCACCGGTTGATTATTTTTCCTGCCAGCCAAAAAGTTTTTTAGATTTGATGACTTCGGCGACGGGCGGCGGGACCAATGTTTCCCATGAGGCATCATGGCTTTTAATCTTGGCCAGAACATCGCCGGAATAGACCTTCAAAAAGGCCGGGTTGTATTCCAAAATGTCCTTCACAAACCCGTTCTGGACGAGGTGCGCGTAAAGATGGCGAAGATGCGGGGCGACTTCCATGTTCTCCACCGTGGTCAGTTTCCCATCCCGGTCGAGGGATGGATAGGCGTAGAGTTTCGTGTCGTTCTTGAAAAGCTGGCCGAGCGATTCCATTAGGCCGCCGGGCAGGTCGGTGTAAAATTTTTCATCCATGACATCGCGCAATCGCACGATACCCAGCGGCAAACCGATGGACTTTTGCGTGTAGCGTGAGAGGTAGCTGACGAGCCGGTGGTAACGCAAGAAATTGGAGATCAACACTGTTTTTCCGAGCGCGCTCAAAGTATCCACGCGATCCAGAAAATCACGATGGTCGATCTCATCGCCGACCTGCAATTGCCGCAAGGTCATCTCCAGCAACAGCACGGGGGTTTCGCCCTTTAACGATTCCTCCTGCAAAAACTGCTCGTGGGCGTTCTGCATCATCTCCAACATGGGCGTGGTGATGGGACGGAAGCTTCCGCGTTCCACGAGGACAGGCTTCTTGTAGAGCACTTCGCCAGGGATCACGGTTTCGCCATCGGCGGTGAACATGGCTGATTCGGTGAGCCATTGCTGGACGAGCTGCAACGCCATGAGGCGATTATCCAGGCCAGCGAAGCGCGGGCCGGAAAACTTGATCATGTCCACTTCGATGCGCTGGGAGCTGAGGTCATCCAGTAATCCGCCGATCAACTTGGCCGGGCCCGAGTGCAAATAAAACGCACCGTAAATCAGGTTCACGCCGATGATGCCCAGCGATTCCTGTTCACGCATGTTGTCTTCATCCAGCAACCGCACATGGATGATGATCTGCGAGGGCGCTTCGTGAGGTCGGGTCTGAAAACGAACACCCAGCCAGCCGTGGCCCTCGGCTTTCGTTTTGAAACTGCGCGTGGCGACGGTATTGGCGAAAACGAAAAAAGTATTTCGATCACCGCGGGTCTTATCCAGCCGTTCGAGCAACAGGTCCCATTCGTGGTCCAGCATGGAAATGAGGCGCTGGCGGCTGACGTAACGCTCGGCAGGGCCGTAGATGGCGTCGCTGACGGACATATCGTAAGCGGAAATCGTTTTGGCAACAGTGCCGGACGCGCCGCCCACACGGAAAAACCAGCGGGCGGTCTCCTGCCCTGCCCCGATCTCGGCGAAAGTCCCGTACTTCGTGGCATCGAGATTAATCTTCAGAGCCTTCTGGCCGGCATTCAGTTTATCTTCGTTATTCGGCATAATCCGTACCCATCATTTGCGGAAACGGGAACAAAGCAAAACAAAAAACTACTTCTACGCCTTGCCTGTAAGACGACCAAGGGATATTTTAGGAACATGAGTACTGCCCAATTAGCTTCCATTGTGGAGCGCAATCCCAACATTCAAGGTGGGACGCCGGTGTTTCGCGGAACCCGCGTGCCAGTGCAAAGCTTTTTTGACCATCTAGAGGCAGGCGAATCCATTGAAGATTTTTTGGACGGATTTCAAACAGTGAAACGCGATCAAGTGATCAAACTGCTTGAAATCTATCGTGCTGAGACGCTCGCCTTGATCGCGTAATGCGAATACTTCTTGATGAAAATTTGAAGTGGCGGCTGGAGCGATCACTGTCAGGCCATCATGTTGAATCTGTTCAACGAAATGGAATGAATGGGATACAAAACGGAAAGCTTTTGGCCCTGGCAGAAAAATCCTTCGATGTATTCATCACGATGGACGGAAATATTCAATTTCAGCAGAACTACTCAAATCTAAAGTTAATCCTCATCGCATTGAAGGCACAAAGCAACCGGCTCGCTGACACCGAACCACTTGTGGCAAAATTGGTCACATTATTGCCAACCCTAAAGCCCGGCACTTTAACGGTGGTTTTGTAACTAAACCTTCAACCGCATCAACAGGTCTTTGCTTTCCACGGAATCGCCGACGTGGGCAAGGATTTCTTCTACCACACCGTCGCAGGGCGCGTAGATGGTGGTCTGCATCTTCATGGCTTCCATGGTGGCAAGCTTGTCGCCTTTGGCGACTTTGGAACCGACGCTCGTGGTGAGCGCGGTGATAAGGCCGGGAATCGGTGCACCGATCTGCTCGGGTTTGGCCGGGTCGGCTTTGACGCGCGGCTTGGTCTTGGGCTGCACGGCGCGGTCGGCGATCATGACCTGGCGCGACATGCCGTTGAGTTCGAAAAGTACCGTACGGCGGCCATCGGCATCCGGCAGGCTGATGTTCACGAGGCGCAGGAAAAGCGTTTTGCCTTCCTCGATCTCAACAGTGATCTCCTGGCCAAGTTTCAGGCTGTAGAAAAACGCCGGCGTCGGCAGCACGGACACATCACCAAAATCGTGCTCATATTTGGCAAAATCCTGGAACACCACCGGATACATGAGGTAGCTGTACAGATCGTCTTCCGTCGCCTCGCGCTTGAGTTTGGCGGAAAGTTCGGTCTGGACCTTTTTCAGGTTCAACGGCTTAAGCGAAGCGCCGGGACGGCCACGGATGGGTTTCCGTTTGCCGAGGACGATGTGTTGCAATTTTTTCGGCCAGCCGCCCATGGGCTTGCCAAGACCACCCGCGAGCATGTCGATGACGGATTCCGGGAACGGCGTGCTGCCAGGTTCGAGGTTCAAGACATCGGCGGGTTTGATGCCGCGCGAGATAAGGAACATCGTCATGTCCCCGACCACTTTACTACTGGGCGTGACCTTGATGATATCGCCGAAAAGCAGATTTACTTCGGCATACGTACGGGCGATCTCGTGCCAGCGCGAGCCGAGGCCCATGGCATTGGCCTGTTCCTTGAGGTTCGTATATTGGCCACCGGGCATTTCGTGCAGATAAACTTCGGCGCTGCCGGTGCGCGGCGCAGTGTCGAACGGCGCGTAGATTTCGCGGACAGCTTCCCAGTAATCAGCCAAGTCCGTGAGGATGTCCGGGTTAAGGCCCGTGGTGCGCGGGGTGTCCTGCAACGCGGTGACGAGTGAATTGAGGTTCGGCTGGCTCGTGGAGCCGGACATCGAGGAGATAGCGAGGTCAACCACATCCACACCCGCGTGGCTCGCGCTGACGACCGAGGCAGACGCAATGCCGCTGGTGTCATGCGTGTGAAAATGGATGGGCAGACCGACTTCCTCACGCAGCACACGCACGAGTTCGCGAGCAGCATACGGGCGGCAAAGCCCGGCCATGTCTTTGATGGCAAGCATGTGCGCACCCATCTTCTCCAAATCTTTGGCAAGCTTGACGTAATACTTGAGCGAATATTTAGGACGCGACTTGTCGAAGATATCGCCGGTGTAACAGATGGCAGCTTCGCAGACAGCGTGCGTTTCCTGCACGGCCTCCATCGCGACTTGCAGGTTTGGCAGATAATTCAGTGAATCAAAGATGCGGAAGATATCAATGCCAGAGGTAGCGGCGTGTTTCACGAAACCGGCCACGACATTGTCCGGATAATTCGAATAGCCGACGGCATTGGATCCGCGGAAGAGCATCTGGAAACAGATGTTCGGGATCCTGGCGCGCAACGCACGCAAACGGCCCCATGGGTCTTCATGGAGAAAACGCATGGAGGTATCGAACGTGGCCCCGCCCCACATCTCGAGACTGAACAATTCCGGGGCACGGCGCGCGACGGCATCGGCCACGGCGAGCATGTCGTAGGTGCGCACACGCGTGGCCATGAGCGATTGATGGGCATCGCGGAAAGTCGTATCGGTGATGAGCAGGCGTTTTTGCGCGCGTGTCCAGGCGGCAAATTTTTTCGCGCCCATCGTCCGCAACAAGTCGCGAGTGCCTGGCGGCGGCGCTTGTTTGTGGTCGTAAGGCGGCGGTGGAATCGAGGGCAGTGGCTTGTCCAACTTTCGGCCTTTGGATTCCGGATTGCCATTCACGGCAACATCACCAAGGAAGGAAAGCAGCTTGGTAGCGCGGTCGCGGCGGGCGACGAACTTGAACAGCTCGGGCGTGGTATCGATGAGCGTCGTGGTGGCCTGACCGGCGCGGAATGTGGGATTGGCGATGACATTTTCGAGAAACGGAATGTTCGTCTTAACACCACGGATCCGGAATTCGCGCAGGGCGCGGTTCATGCGTTGCAGGGCCATCTCGAAGGAGCGGCCGGAAACGGTGACTTTGACGAGGAGCGAATCGTAGAATGGTGTGATGACCGCACCCCCGTAACCCATGCCGCCATCGAGACGCAAACCGAAACCACCGGCGGAGCGATAGGTGAAAATCTTGCCGTAATCGGGCTGGAATTTATTTTCCGGGTCTTCCGTGGTGATACGGCCCTGCACGGCGTAGCCGTTCCGCGGCATTTCGGCCTGAGACGGCATCTCCAATTCCGGCCCGAACAAATCGTAGCCTTGTGCGACGAGAATCTGCGAACGGACGAGGTCGATGCCCGTGATGACTTCGGTCACGGTGTGCTCCACCTGGATACGCGGGTTCATCTCGATGAAGAACCATTCGTGCGTATCGAGATCGAGCAGGAATTCGACGGTGCCCGCGTTGTCGTATTTGATTTCACGACACAACCTCGCGGCGGCTTCACACAGCTCTATGCGGACTTTGGGGTCGAGCCCGACGGATGGCGCAATCTCGACAACTTTTTGGTGACGACGTTGGACAGAACAATCGCGCTCGTGCAAGTGCAACACGTTGCCGTGCTTGTCGCCAAGGATCTGCACCTCGATGTGTTTCGCGCGCGGAATGTAACGTTCGAGGAAGACAGCGGAATTACCGAAGGCGCGACCGGCTTCGTCCCGCGCTTCATCGAGCAGATCGGCCAGTTCGCCGGGCTTGCGCACGACGCGCATACCGCGCCCACCGCCGCCAAACGCGGCTTTGATGATGAGCGGAAAACCGATGGTCTTGGCAGCCTTGAGGGCTTCGTCACGGTCGGTGATGGGGTCTTCTGTGCCGGGCAAGGTGGGCACGCCAACTTTTTGCGCGAGGGCACGGGCGGCGACTTTATCACCCATGAGTTTCAAGAGTTCAACACGCGGACCCACGAAAGTGATGCCGGCGGCTTCGCAGGCTTTGGCAAATTCGGCGTTCTCGGACAGAAAACCGTAGCCGGGATGGATGAGTTCAACACCTTTCTCTTTGGCAAGCGCGACGATGCCGGGGATATCGAGGTACGCGCCGACGGGGCCATTGCCTTCGCCGACGAGGTAGGCTTCATCCGCTTTGAAACGATGGATGGAAAGTTTGTCCTCCTGGGCGTATATGGCGACGGTGCGAAAGCCCAGTTCGGTGGCGGCGCGAAAAACGCGGATGGCGATTTCGCTGCGGTTCGCTACGAGAAGTTTGCGGGCGCGTGAGGGCGCGGATTCAATATTTCCTGAACTCATGTCTCGCGGGTTTTATAGAGGAGTTGAGCAGGAATGGCAAAGCAATGATGAGGGATGGATAACTCATTTTGCGGAAGCATCCAAATGGGAAAAATCGCGGCTTGCTTTTCAGTTCAAAACGGCTATTTTGCCCCGCTCCCGTTTGGAGAATCCACGGGGGAAACATTTAATCTCGAACGAACGATTTATGGCAACAGCAAACGATCTTCGCCGCGGAATGGCGATCAATTACAACGGCGACACCTGCGTAGTGCTGGATATGCAACACCGCACCCCCGGCAACCTTCGCGCGTTCGTGCAGGCCAGCCTGCGGAGCCTCAAGACGGGCAAGTCATCTGATGTGCGCTTCAGCTCCACCGAAAAGATCGAGCCAGTGCCGATGATGACGACCAAAATGGAATTCAGCTACAAAGATGGCCAGGATTTCGTTTTCACGGACCCGGAGAATTATGAATCGGTCACGCTGCCGATGGAACTGGTCGGTGATGCGAAGAATTATCTCGTGGAAAACGCGACGGTGACGGTGACGTTCGTCGCGGAAAAGGCCGTGAGCATAGAATTGCCGTCGTCGGTGATCCTCACTGTGTCGGACGCGCCGGAAGGCGTGCGCGGGGATTCGGCCAACAACGTGCAAAAGGCGATCACGCTGGAGACCGGCATCACCGTGCAGGCGCCGTTGTTCATCAAGACCGGCGAAAAGATCAAAGTGGATACCCGCACCGGGAAATACATGGAACGGGCGTGAGCCTATAGTTCCTAGTTTCGGGTTTGGCGTTTCGAGTTTGCAGCCCGCGCATTGAGCGGGCTTTTTTGCTTTTGCTTCAGCGCTCTGCTTTTCATCGCGGAATTGCTTTTCATCGGGTGCAAGTTGGGTTAATCATCTCTTATGCCTGAGCCGTTGCAGCAAGGAGAAAAGGTGTACAGGGGTATCGCTGTTTCCGCCGGAATTTCGCGCGGCAAGATCCTCGTGCTCGGCAAGACCAGCCGTAACATCGCCCAACATCAACTCTCGGACACGGAAGCCGCCCAGGAAGTGGCACGCATGGAACGGGCGTTTCTCCAGACGCGCGAGCAGATCATCGACGTGCAGCAAAAGGTCACGGAGGCCATGGGCGCAAAAGAGGGCAGCATCTTTGACGCGCACCTGTTGGTGCTGGAAGACCATGTATTGATCGATGAGATCATTCGGCTTATCTCCGAGCAAAAAGTGAACGCGGAACACGCGTTTCACCAGGTGGCGGAGAAATACATCTCATCGATGGCAGCCATCAACGATGAATACCTCCGCGAGCGAGCGGCGGACCTGCGCGATGTCACGGAGCGGGTGTTGAACAATCTACAGGGGATGTCGCAGGAGAAAGACCTGCGGCGGCTCAAGGAGCCGTGCATCATCATTGCGCACGACCTCACGCCATCGGACACGGCGCAGATGGACCGGCAACGGGTGTTGGGCTTTGCGACGGACGTGGGCAGCCGCACATCGCACACGGCCATCATGGCGCGCTCTATGCGTTTGCCGGCGGTCGTCGGGCTGAAGACTGCGAGCAGCGAATTGGAGAATGGCCAGTACTGCCTGGTGGATGGTTTCAACGGCGTGGTCATCATCAACCCCACGGACCAGACGTTGTTCGAATATGGGCAGTTAATCCGCAAGCAGGTCACGCTCGAAGAAAAACTGCGCGATACCATTTCCATGCCGGCGGTCACGCTGGATGGCCATAAAATTTTACTCTCGGCGAACATCGAGCAGGCAGATGACGCGGATGCGGTGCAGGCGAGCGGCGCGGAGGGCGTGGGACTGTATCGCACGGAATATCTTTTCATCAATCGCGAGACGTTGCCGAGCGAGGAGGAGCAGTATCGCGAATACCGGCGCGCGGCGGTGGCATTGAAGCCGAACCACGTGGTCATCCGCACGCTGGACCTCGGCGGCGACAAATTTCTCTCGAACCTAGCGACGGCCAAGGAGATGAATCCGTTCCTCGGCTGGCGGGCGATACGTTTTTGCCTGGCGCAACCGGATCTGTTCCGGGCGCAACTCCGCGCCATTCTGCGAGCGAGCGCCGAAGGCAACATCAAGATGATGTACCCGATGATCTCGGGCCTCGATGAATTGAACCAGGCGAACGCGCTCCTTGAAACATGCAAAGAGGAATTACGCGCGGAAGGCATTTCGTTCGATGAAAACATACCAGTGGGGGCGATGATCGAGATTCCATCGGCAGCGATGATCGCGGATGTGCTGGCCACGCGTGTGAAGTTTTTCAGCATCGGCACGAACGACCTCATCCAATACGCACTGGCGGTGGACCGGATGAATGAACGTATCGCGCATCTTTACGAGCCGACGCATCCAGCCATCGTGCGGCTCATCAAGACAACGGTGGACGCGGCGAAGAAACACAATGTCTCGGTGAGCGTATGCGGCGAGATGGCGGGTGAAGCGGTGTACACGGCGCTGCTGCTGGGATTGGGCGTGGATGAACTGAGCGCGGCGCCGTCGATGGTGCCGCAGATTAAATTTATGCTGCGCCGGTTGAAGATGACGGAGGCGAAGGAATTGGCGGATTTCGCGATCTGTTGCGAATCGGGCGCGGAGATTCTGGCGCGGGCGCAGTTCCTGGCAAAGAGCATCGCGCCAAGTTTGTTTGAGAGCAAGTTGGAGAAGATTGTGGTGGTTTAAACGACGGATAGAAACGGCAGGTGGGAAAGGCGAGCAGTTGGACCCCTTACCCCTCCGTTTAGCGGGCGAGTGAGAGCCAGCGATCGCATTTTTCAACCAATGATTCATAGCCAATGACGGGTATGGTCATTTCTGCGTTTAATAATTCACCTTTAAATTTTTCTGGTGGCGGGTAAGTTGTCGCACATTTTATGAAAGTCATCATTCTTGCCGCCGGTTATGCCACGCGCCTTTATCCGCTCACCCTGAACCAGCCCAAGCCGCTCCTGCCGGTCGCGGGCAAGCCGATGATCGACCATGTCATCGATAATCTCGCGCCCATCACGGCCATCGACCAGATCTACATCGTGACCAACGCGAAGTTCGCCGGGCATTTCCAGAAATGGGCGGATGATTATCGCGCGAAGAAATCCAAACTCAATTTCACCATCGTCAATGACCATTCCACGGATGACACGAACAAGCTGGGCGCGATCGGCGATATCCATTACGTCATCCAACAACAGAATGTGAACGACGATTTGATCGTGGTGGCGGGCGATAATCTGTTCAGCGAGAAGCTGGGCGATTTCGGCAAACTCTGTCGCGAGAAGAATGCGCCGGTGCTGGCGCTCTATGACGTGGGCGACCTGGAGCAGATCAAGAAATACAATTCCATCACGCTCGCACATGATGGGCACATCACGTTCTTCGAAGAGAAGCCGAAGAATCCGACGAGCACGCTCACGGGCATCGCGTTGTATTATTATCCGAAGCATACGATTCCGCTCATCAAGCAGTACATCACCGAGGGAAACAACCCTGACCAGCCGGGGCGATTGGTGCAGTGGTTGTATCCGCGCACGCCGGTGTACACGTGGCGCGTGCCGGGGATATGGTTCGATATCGGGTCGAAGGAGACACTGGAAGAGGCGAATGTGATTTTTGGGAAGTTGAAGTGAGTGACGTGTGACGAATGACAAGATGGGAATCCGCCTAAAGGCGGAACTCCAAACAACCTCACTGGTTTTCGATGTCTTCAAGGGCAGCACGGATGTGGAGAAGTTGGGCGAGCAGGCAAATCAGAAATCCCAGGCCAAAAAATCCACCGGCGATGTAATAAAGGATCACCGAGTTCCGCGGGTCGTTCGCGATGGCGGCGATCAAGCCCGCCAACACGCATAAGCCGCCAATCCCAAACGCGACCAGGCTCGCGCGCGATAACATGATCGCGTTGACCTTGATGAACGTGTGTTTCACCGGCTTGCGGCTGGAGACGTATTCCAGGTCTGAGGATTCGCTGGGGATGAAACTCGCCTCGCAGGTGGGGCATTGGAAATCGTAATCGACGGTCTCGGGCGGGGCTTCGATGCGTTGGTTACATTCGGGGCAATTGAAGGCAACGAAGCTCATATGGTTTTTCCTATGCGGTGACGGGTTCGGTTTTACGGCGTGCATGGGCAAGTTGTTCATGGCCCCAACGCAACATGCGCTCCGTGGTCTCCCACGAGATGCACGCGTCGGTGACAGAAACTCCGTAACGAAGTTCCTTCAAATTTTTCGGGATGGGCTGGTTGCCGTCCTCGAGGTAACTCTCGACCATCGCGCCGATCAAACACTTGGTGCCCGCGACGCGCTGCTCGATGATGCTGTGCCAGACGTCTTCCTGCCGCTTGTGCTGCTTGGCGGAGTTCGCATGGCTGCAATCCACCATTAGGCCGGTGGGCAATTTGGCGGCGGTCAATTTCTCCTCGGCGATGCGGATGCTCTCGGCATCGTAATTCGTCGCCAGGCGGCCACCGCGCAATACCACGTGGCCATCCATATTACCGCTGGTGCGCACGATGCTCGTGTAACCGTCCTGGTCCATGCCCAGAAAACTGTGTTGCGAACGCGCAGAATACATCGCATCCATGGCAATCTGCAGGCTGCCATCCGTGCCGTTCTTGAACCCGACGGGCATGGAGAGTCCGCTAGCCATTTCGCGATGCGTCTGGCTCTCCGTGGTGCGCGCGCCGATGGCCGCCCACGAGATGAGGTCCGCGATGTATTGCGGCACGATGGGATCGAGAAATTCCGTGGCGGCGGGCAAACCCATGCCGACCGTTTCCACCAACAGCTTGCGCGCCATGCGCAGGCCGGTCTCGATGTCCTGCGAACCATCGAGGTGCGGGTCATTGACGAGGCCTTTCCAACCGATGGTCGTGCGCGGTTTCTCAAAATAGACGCGCATGACGATCTCCATCGTATCGGCAAATTCTTCGCGAAGGGCGTTAAGGCGTTTGGCGTAATCCATGGCGCCCTTGATGTCATGGATGGAACATGGCCCGATGACGACAAGCATCCGGTGGTCGCGCTGCTGCAAGATGCGTGTGATGCGTTCGCGGCTTTTGGCGACGACGGCATTGACGGGCTCGGGCGTGGGCATCTCGTCCTTCAGCACGCGCGGGGGCGCGAGACGGACAATTTCCCTGACATGTAAATCCTGCGTTTTGTACATCCGGCAGACAGTATAACAGGGAAATCAGCAGACGAAAAGATTTAATCCTTTTAGTCAATGCCCATCATTGTATTGTCGGGAAATCTTTTAAAACCTCCGGGCATTGACTCGCGATCGCAAACACGAGTACGACTTCTCGAAGGCGCTGCTTGTGCAAAGACTTTAGAATTAGCCTGATCGACTGCCAGCTAATGATAATCGCCATTATGTAGAAAACCAACGCGTCAATAAGTGGAACCGACTTAAAGCAGGCTGGAAATGATTCCGAGCCTACCCAATATGGAAGAAGCGCAATTCCAAGTGAAAGAGCCAGCATATAGATGCATAAACTTCTAATCAGCCTACACATATAAAAAGACGTGCCGGACAATCGGATGTTCGCCTCAGCATGTGTCAGGTCAGAGTACGCAGCTGGCACAGCTAGCCGGATTCTTAGCTTTAAGATGTTAAAAAGTTCTTTGTTACAGGCAGCATAGAGATTCGTTCGCTTTTTCGGGAGAAACCGGAATTGCATCGGCAGAATCGCATCGACAAATTTTTTAACTCGTGCGATTTCGGTTTCAACCACACCTGCACTGTCATCAGCGAGTTTGAAATCCGGATTTGGCGTCCAGGGAATATGTTGGGCTAATCGATCGAGCTGTTTCCACTTAAGAAAATCTTTGAGATTGGCGTAGGGAAAAAGCGCTTCATCCCTATTGCGAGCAGCCCATCTGGAACGTTCGTCAGGATGTAGGCGTATGAAAATATATTGCCAGCTCTTTTCATCAGGGTAATCCAATGACTGACTCATCGCGATATGTCCAAAAACAAAACCCAGCGCTAACACAAAGATTACAAACATAACTTTATATGCGCTTGCCATCGTTAAAATCTCGTCAATGAGATTTGCGTCATAATGAACCTCGTCGTGTGTCAGGTATAGATGCGGGATAGTCTCGTGAAGCAAAAGAACCGGCAAAGCGACTGCCGCCAAAGAGAAGGTCACAAAAATAAGCCCAGGAATAAAACTGCCTAAAAATTCCACTACAAACTCTCGCAATGATAATCGGTTTAATAGTTTTTCGGCTGCTTCATGCGGCAACTCATAATCTCCTGATTCTTCGTGCGGGTGATGCGTCATGGGTTAACACATTGTCTATCTACAACAATCATGATTGCAAGTCTTTTAGCAGTTAAGCTTATCGCAGCTCGAATTTTTGAGTCGGAGTTATGTAGGCGGCATCCATTACAACCGCTTCTAAGCCAGGATCCAACCAGCCGTTTAATAATACAGCAGGAAGTTCACTCCTTTTTACTCAAGCTGAGGTCGCTATACCACGCCGTCGTGGGTTGATGGGTGGTTTGCGAATAGGTGAAGACGCCGATGCCGACGATTTTGGGCATGGGGCATTTGTAGAGGCGTTCCCAATCGGCCTGCACGTTGCGGCTCTCGGTGAGCCATTGGCCGGCTTTGGTGTTGCCGGTCTCGATGGCGATGAACTTGGAGCGCGAGGACCACGGATGCTCAAACACGGAATTGGTGGCCACTTTGTTGGCCCATACGTAGTTGATGGTGCGCGGCGGGCCAATAAATGTATCGAAAGCGATGAGGATGCGCGCGGCGTGGTCGAAGGTGCCGATGACGTCGTCGCCGGCGCCTTTGGGGCATTGGCTGATCTTCCAACGCCAGGTGCAGGTGAGGTTGGTGACGGCCGCGACTTCGGTCTTGGTGATGAGGGCGGAACAGGTGCCCATGGCGAAGGCGCGCAGGCAGCAGAAATTCGTGTCCACTTTGTCGCGGACGACTTTGTAATCGGTCTTGTCGTTGAACTCGAGCTGTTGCCAGTTGTCGCCGACGGGTTTATCGAATTTTTCGCTGAACAGAATGGAATCATCAGCGCGCACGCTGAGGACGCTGAGCGTCACCAATAAAAAGGCCACGCATTTAACCACGGATGGACACGGTCTGTATATCTAAATCAGATTTCAATAAACTAGCGAAAACCATTGGTTTTACAATGCAAATTCGCTCTAACTCGTCACTAATTTCTCTAACTTTTCGGTGCTTTCACTGACAGTTTTACTGACACTCGGCGGCTACTGGTAAAAGTAGCCAAGCGAGCGGAGCGATGAAAAATTGCCGTTGCCGATAACGACATGATCGAGCAATTCCATTTTCAAAAGCTGACCGGCGCGGATGAGGTCGCGGGTCACTTTGATGTCTGCCTCTGACGGGGTGCTTTCGCCGCTTGGATGATTGTGCATGACAATCAACGCGCTCGCGGCGGTGACGATGGCGAGCCGGAACACTTCGCGGGGATGGACTAAAATGGTGTCCATCGTGCCGATTGAAACAAGGTGATGCCCTTTGACTTTGCGCCGTGTATTCAAAAGCAACACGGCCAAACATTCGCAGTCAGGGTTAAAATGCGGGTGCGCCGCAATGTGCATCCGCCAATAATCGGCGGCTTTGTCGGGTGTCTCGCACTGCTGCAAGGCGTCCGGCGTCGGACATTCACGCAACGCTGTCAGGTGAGTGTCCTCCGGCCTGTCTGCGATTATTCCAGAGGCGGAAAGAAGCGCAGTGGAAACGCGAGCCAGCGGAGCGGTTCGTTGGCGGCGTTGCAACGCAGCGCAGTGAAGCTGGCAGGAATGGTCGCAGTCATGTGCGTTCCACAAAAGCGGGGTCGCTGGCGGTCAGGTAGGCGCGGGCAAGGTGGAGGTTTAGCGTTGGCATCTGCTGCGCCGCATTACGAGCGTTTAGCAGGCTCGTGGCCTCGGCTTCGTCTTTGGTGCGTAGGCTGGTCTGTTTGCCGGTCGCGCCGTCCTGCATGTAGAACATTTCGCCGCGCCGGAACATGGTGTATTTCGTTTTCATAACTGGAATATCTGTTTCGATATTTCAGTCCCGTATCCACGGCGTTTTTGAACGCCAGTGGTGGCGAAGTTTCAGCAAGGCTTGAACAGTTGTGGCGAATAGTTTTACCATCCACCCCGTGACTGACACTTTTGCTGACAGTGGCCGTCCATCGTGCGAGCAAACCCTAATAAACAAAGGGTTTAATTAAACCCGCCACAGATGGACACGGATCAACACGGATAAAAAACCAACAGAACCGCCAAAGCCTCCGGCCATGGCTCATTGCGCGGGCGAGGGAATAGCGGAGGAGGCCGGAGACAAAGGAACGGACGAGAACAGCGGCGGCAGTCAATGAAGGCTTTCGCATAGTTAAAGTGTAACGCGGGAAGGCGGGAAACAAAGTGACATGGGCGTGACATCTAAATGACGATTTCACCACCAAGACACGAAGGCACCAAGGGAGTTGCCACAGAGACACAGAGCGTACAGAGGGACGGAGCTCTAACGAACGGTCATTGCAAATTACTCATTGCAAATTTGCCATTGAGGAACATTCCATCCCGTCTTGCCACTTGCCACTTGCCACATGTCACTTTGGTCAAGGCAGCAGGCTGGTGCGGTAGAAGCGTTGGGTGTTGGTGGCGGTCGTATCGGTCCACACGCAAGGGCTGTTGGTGAGGGTAAAGGTGGCCAGGGGATTCCAGTTCGCGTCGGTGAGATTGGTTTTGTAATCGATCTCGTAGGAATGATTTTGCAGGCCGCAGATGGATAGTTTGGGGGAGGCACCACCAGCGGTATTCAGGGTAACAAAGGGGTCTGAAATAATGGCCTGCGCCTTGTACGGCGTGGGCGTTGCGTATCCCACAGCGACGAGGTTGCGGGGGCCGAAGATGAGATCCACCATCTGCGCCGTGGAAACGCCGCGTGAAATCCAGTTGGTGGCATCGGTGGAGGTGAAGAGCGTGGTGCCGGAGAGCGCCGCGTAAAGTCCGTGGTCGTAGACGATGTGCCCAAGGGAACTATCAGCATTGTTGGTGGCGACGGTCCAGGTCAGACCATCGGTGGAGACATATGTGCTCCCCGTCGTGTGGGGCATAATAAATTTCCCATTGGCAAAACTAATAGAAGAAGTCCCGCCCACCGCAGTGCGCGTCCATGTGGTACCGGTCAGGGACATGTAAGCGTAACCGGAGGTATCCACGGCGACGAAACGGTCGGTGCCATAGACGACGTCGTAGAGGATATGGGCATCGTCGGGGGGAGAGCCGTCATTGCGCTTGATCCAATTGGTGCCGTTGATGGAAGTGTAAATGTTTCCGTTGGTATAGGGATAATACGAAGTGTGGTTAACAGGGCCATCGCCCACGGCCACAAAGGTGCCGTTGCCATAGGCCACGCTAAAAAAATTGTCCACGTTGCCATTGGTGGCGGACAGCCAATCGATACCGTTGGTGGATGTATAAAGGTTGCGCCGCGTATAACCATCGTACCCAACGGCGACAAAACGACCGTTCCCAAAAGCGACATCAAACATCTGGAAATTGTATAAGGACCCGGATGGCGGGAGGCTGGGTCCATCCCCGCGCACGGTCCAGTTGAGGCCATCGTCCGAACTCTCAATGAACCCGAAATCGCTGATATCGTATAGCCCAACGGCAACGAAACGGCCATTTCCGTGGGCCACACCCCTGATCATGGGGCCGAAGCCCCCACCGACATGCTCATTGAGATTCGTGACGGGAATAGTGGTCCAATGGTCGAGAGCATCGGCGGCATGGACACGGATAGAAGAAGAGACGAACATCAGCACCAGACCGGATAGAAGCCAAACCTTAGAGGACCCTTTTTTCATAAAAATAAACTAATTGAATTTTTATAGGACGGCATATGAGCTTTGCTCATGATTGAGGAATGTGCAAGAGATTTGATTGTTTCGCAGAATATTATTTGACAAATTTTTACTTTTGAATATATTGGCGGCAGTTCTTTGATAATTGAATGATGGGGATTGGTTAAAGTGGGCTTGTTAAATTGGTTATGAGCGGGATGGGGCCAGCAGGGCCAGCCCCGGAGTTAAGATGGATTAAAGTGAATTAAGCTGAATTAAAGACGATTTTTTTATTTTTTTATACAGGCACTGCCCCTCATTCAAAACCCTTCGTAGTGACGGAAATAACGTTAATAACACTAATCACACAGGGGAGAAAAAAGGCGCAAAGGATGATGAGGTAATTAAAAAACTGATTTGAACCTCCTAACGTCGTCTACAAAAATTGAGGATACGCTGACTTCTACCCTCTATCCTCCATTCGCCATCCTCATTCTGTTTGACCCCCCAGCCCTGCATTGCTAGCTTTGCTGCCCCTTCAAACGGGATTTATGCAACACACTATTTCGGTGCTGGTGGAAAATAAGTTCGGCGTGCTCACGCGCGTGGCGGGACTGTTCAGCGGTCGCGGTTATAACATTGATTCGCTCAATGTGGCGCCGACGCATGACAGCACGGCCAGCCGGATGACCATCGTGACGCACGGCGACGAGGCCACGCTGGAACAGATCGTGAAGCAGCTGAAGAAGTTGCCGGATGTGTTGAAGGTGCAGGATTTTGCCGCGGAAGAGCACGTGGACCGCGAATTGGTGCTGGTGAAGGTGACGGTGGATTCGAAGTCGCGCGCGGAAGTGATGCAGATCACGGATATTTTCCGAGCGAAGATCGTGGATGTGCAATCCAAGTCCCTCAGCATCGAGATCACGGGGGACACAAGCAAGGTGGAGAAATTTATCAGCCTGATGCAGCCCTTCGGAGTGCTGGACCTGGTGCGGACCGGGAAAGCGGCGATGCCGCGCAAATAGGTGTCAGGTGACAAGTGGCAGGTGTCACGTGAAAAAAACATTGGTTCTATTTTTAGCTTTCGCTATCGCGACCGTTGCGGATGCCGCCGCCACCGACACAAACCAACCTTTTGTTGGCGTTTATCAAAACAAAGAATCCGAATTTGAGGCAGGAGGAATAGCGCTCAATAACGATGGAAAAGGCGCTCTTATTTCGATCGCATTGGGACCGATCTTTTGGAAATCCGGTCCCGAAAAAAACCAACTTACCCTAATTGGATCGTTCGGGGGAGATCCGCGAAAATCCAATTCGATAGTTGTCTTTTTCGATCCGGACAAAAAGGCCATCCTTATGCATGGCACGAACTCCGCCGCTGGTGACCGGTACTACCTCACGACCAATCAAGTGCCGGTAGGATTGCACAATCTCCTTTTACATTTTGATGGCACTGAGCAAAGCATGTCGCACCCAACCGATACTGTCTTTGCGATGAGCGTTACGAACCATGTGGAAGACCTTCAGAAACTCCACGAATTCCTCGGAAGAAATGGTTTCTTGTGCGATGTCCATGCTCCCCAGCTGCCCGAGCCTAGTTTGGAGATTGATGTCAGAGATCTGGCTCTTGCAAAAAGCTACGCAACAAATGCAATCGTCAGGCTCTCGCTCACCGTCAAAATCAGAATGTCTATCACGACGAATATTTTCGAAGTTTGGAAAGACGGGAAAAAGTCGGCTAAAGAGCATTATAAATATAATAACGGCTATGTTCCCGAGTGGCCGCGTCCCTGAATTTGCAAATTGACCAACCCAAATAGTATTGTTAGCGTTCGCGTTCGTTTTTAAACAAATTTATGCCCGCAAAAGTGTATCACGATCAGGACGCCGATCTCGGCGTGTTAAAGAATAAAACGTTGGCTGTGCTGGGCTTCGGCTCGCAGGGCCATGCCCACGCGCTGAATCTCAAGGAGAGCGGCCTCAAGGTCATCATCGGCCTGTACGAAGGCAGCAAATCCAAAGCGGTGGCCGAGGAAAAAGGATTTGAAGTCTTCAGCACGGCGGAAGCTGTTCGCCGCGCGGACGTCATCATGGTGGCCATCCCGGACACGAAGCAGCCGGCGGCCTACAAGAAGGACATCGAACCGAACCTGACGAAGGGCAAAACGCTGTTGTTCTCACACGGGTTCGCGATCCATTTCAAGACGATCGCGCCGCCGAAGAACGTGAACGTGATCATGGTGGCGCCGAAAGGTCCCGGCCATATCGTCCGCCGCCAGTACGCGGAAGGCAAAGGCGTTCCGGCGTTGATCGCGGTGTACCAGGGCGGCAAGGCGGCCAAGGCCATCGCGCTGGCGTGGGCCAAAGGCATCGGCGGCACACGCGCGGGTGTGTTGGAAACGAGTTTCAAGGAAGAGACGGAAACGGACTTGTTCGGCGAACAAACGGTCTTGTGCGGTGGCGCGAGCGCGCTGGTGCAGGCCGGTTTCGAAACGCTGGTCGAGGCGGGTTACTCGCCGGAGATGGCGTATTTCGAATGTTTGCACGAGCTGAAGCTCATCGTTGACCTGATGAACGAAGCGGGCATCAGCGGCATGCGTTTCTCCATCTCGGAAACGGCGAAGTGGGGCGATGTCTCGGTCGGGCCCAAGATCATTGATGCGAGCGTGAAGAAGCGCATGAAGATTGCGCTGAAAGACATCCAATCCGGCAAGTTCGCGAAGAATTGGGTGAAGGAATATCAAGGCGGTTACAAGCGCTACAATGCGCTGCTCAAGAAGGGTGAACAGCATCCGATCGAGAAGACCGGCGCGCGGTTGCGCTCGATGATGCCGTGGATGCAGAAACGGTCCATCAAAGGCGCGCAAGCGGCGTATTGATCGCACCCGTACGTGGGATTTAGGGATTCGGCGGCAGGCTAAGGACTGCCGCCGGATTCGTTTAAATGGCGCGCAACTAAAACCGGGACTTGGTGTTTTTGAGTGAAAATGAGACGTGGGCAGACAGGATTGCTATGCTTGGTGAGCGTGACGTTGGTTATTCATACGTTCGCCGGTGCCAGTCAGAATCGGTACAGTGACATTGCTTCCAAAAATATTTACAGGCTTCGTACAGCACCGGTAGCAAAGACAAATGAGCCCCCATTTGAACTCCTGCCTAAGGTCACATTGACTGGTGTCACGGATATTTTGGGAGAAAAGATGGCGCTGTTGGAAGTGCAACCGCCGGGCAAAACAAAGATTTCTTTGGTACTGTGCAGCGGGCAAGCCGACGGCGAAATCACTCTGTTATCCATCAATCAGGGTTTGGCAGAGGTCACGATCAGGAACCGGGATACCACTCAGACGTTGGACATGAGTGAGGCCAATGATCGTATGGTCACGGAGCAACCGATGGTGAAATCAAACCCCAACCAGCCAGACCCTCAAGGACCTGCCATGAGTCCGGAGGAACAGGTGGTCCAAATGGAAATCAATCGCGAATTGACGAAACGGGATGTGGAAACGGGGAAACTACCCCCCTTGCCTCCCACGCCTCCAACCATTCTGTCAATGAAACCTTGACCCCCCCCACCCTTTTCGCCTTTAAATGTTTGCAACTAAAACCGGGACTTGGTGTTTATTGAGCCAGACGCTATATTGAAAGTATGAGAACAGTACGAACAGCATGGGTGTGCCTATTAGGCGCGTGCCTGTTTGCCCCGGTGTTGCGCACGTTGGCCGATGCCAATCCGAACCAATATAGCGTGATCGCGGACCGGAACGTTTTTAAGCTTAAGCCATTGCCCCCACCGCCTGACCCAAACGCGACGCCCCCTACTCCCCCGTCGAATGTGACGTTGACAGGTATCACGGATATTTTGGGCGATAAAATGGCGTTGATGGAAGAGCAGCCGCAGGGCAAGCCGAAGATTTACCTGATGCTTTCTGAAGGCCAGCGCGATGGCGATGTGACCGTGGTGTCTATCAACCAACCGGGGGGCACAGTGACGATCAAAAACGTGGATCAGACGCAAACGCTAGACCTGAATGCCGCAGCCAAACGCGCAGCATCTGCATCGGCGGTCGCCTCGGTAAACCCGATTCCAGCCCCGGGCGGCGTCAACTCGATCCGTGATGCCCGGGCAAATGGCATTCAAGCACGGCGTGATATGCGCGCGGTAAGCAGCGGGGACGTGCCCGCTTTGCCGGGCAGCGGCGACACCGCCAGTCTGCCGAGCAGCGGCGATACGTCGTCCGGCGGAACAGGCATCGGGACGGCTCCCCGAACGGCGGCGGCCCAAACAGAAGGCAAAACTATGTCTCTGGAAGAACAGATCGTGGCGGTGGAAGCGAATCGTGCAGCGACTCAGGCTAAAGTAAATCAAGGTGCTCTCCCGCCCCTGCCCCCGGCGCCTCGCGCGGTGCAACAGGTTCTTGATCAACCGGTACATTAAACGTACAGCGTGGACTGAAGGTCGCGAAGCATCACCCCCATGAACGGGTAACGGCGATCCGGCTCGTTAGCCAGGCATTTCAAAATCACCTTCTCCAGGTTCGCAGGCAGGTCGGGATTCAATGTGCGCGGCGCGATAAAGCCAGAACGGTTCATCTGGAGACTTAGGATTTCGGCCGCTGATTCGCCGGGAAAAGGCTTTTGTTGCGTCAGCAATTCGTATGCAGAAACGCCGAAGGCGAAGATGTCCGCGCGCTGATCCACCGGCTCGCGCTTCAATTGTTCCGGCGACATATAGGCAGGAGTGCCCGGATTTTTCTTCAACTTCTGAGGCTTGCCGATCAACGGCTGCGCGAGGTCAAAGTCCACCAGTCGCACGCTCGCATTGCGCGAGACAATGACATTCTCGGGTTTGAAATCCAGATGCATATAGCCATTTTCGTGCACGGTTTCCAGCCCGGTGGCCATATCGATGAGAATTTGGGCGATATTCTCCGTGAGCACCGGGTCCTGCTGGGTGTGTAGCTGTTTAAGGTTGGCTCCCTCTACATATTCCATGACCAGGTAGTATTGGCCTTCAATTTTGCCGTGCTCCACGTAGCCGATGATAAATTCCCTGTCCTGGAGTTTCTCCAATACTTCGCAGCCGCGCAGGAAGCGTTTCTTGGCCGTGAGGTCGAACCGCAGGTCGGCATGGAGACGGCGCAATGCATGCGATTTTCCATTCGAATCCGTCGTCAGCCAGATGTCCGCCATACCACCGCTATTGACGAGCTCTTGCAGATAAAAGCGCCCGAACGGCCCGGGCTTGGATAAATCTTTCGCCGCCGAAATTCTTCTCAATAAATTGAACGCCATATCTATTAATTAATTATCATGCGGTGAATACTTTCGCCAACGGTTTCGATTCCGCCAAGAATTCCGCTTGGCTTGCGGAGAAGGAGTGTTAGCTTTGCGCGCCATGCGATCGCTCTGGGCCATGTTTGTTTATCTCTGCGCGGTTCTGCTTGGCGGCGCGTTGCTGGCACCGTGGCTTTACAAGGCTGCGCAGGCATTCCCGAACATTGCCAAGGATGAATTCCATTTCTACGTGCAAAACGCATTGCTGGCGATGGGACTGATCTGTATCTGGCCGTTGGCGCGGTTCCTGGGATTGAACAGTCTGCGAAACCTGGGTCTCGCCCGCCCGATCCGTGAACGGAAAAACTTTTTCTACGGCTTTTTGTTCGGCATCGTTTCATTGTCAGTCGCGGCGGGAGCGGCGATCGTGATGGGTGGGCGTGAGATCCGCGTAAACGTAAGCTTTTTTCATTTGCTGTTGCGGCTCAGTGGCATTTTATTGACGGCCTTGGGAGTGGCGTCTCTGGAAGAGATTTTGTTTCGCGGGGCAGTCTTCGGTTCATTGCGTAAGGCCTCTAACTGGGTGGTCGCCTTGGTGCTCAGCAGCGCCATCTATGGCATCGTGCACTTTTTTGCCCCCGCGCCATGGACCGGGCCGGTCACTTGGAGTTCAGGCCTGCAAATACTTCCCGCCATGCTCGCGGGTTTTCTGGATTTAAAAGAACTCATACCCGCTTTCATCAATCTGATGCTTGCCGGAACATTACTTGGCCTTGCCTATCAACGCACTGGCACCCTCTGGTTCTCCATGGGCATTCATGCAGGCTGGGTTTTCTGGATCAAGTTCAACATGAAATACACCGACAGTATCGCGGATAGTACATTTTTCGGTTCCAATCGCCTCGTCAACGGATGGCTGGCGACCATTGTTTTGGTGCTCAGCCTGTTAATCTTTCTCCGGTTGCGACTTGGGAAATCTGCTGATATTCCTACGGGATGAAAGCAAGCGGCATCGTTCAGTCCTCGCTGAATGCGGCCCTCGCATTCATCTATCCTGAGGTTTGCCAAATATGCGAATCGGAGCGCTCGACCGCCACGGAGGGATTTGTTTGTGCACGATGTTGGCGGACTGTTCGATTCGTACGGCCCCCATTTTGCGACCGTTGCGGACTTCCGTTTGAAGGCGACATCACCACAAAATTCGTATGCAGTAATTGTAACGACGTAAAATTGTATTTTCGTTGCGCACGGTCGGCCACGGTTTCAGAAGGGGCGACGCGTGAGGCCATTCATCGCTATAAATATCAACGCGCACTTTGGTTCGAGCCGTTTTTGGCAGACCTCCTCATCCGTGAAGCCGCCCCAGAGCTAAAGAAGGAAAAGTGGGATTGGCTGGTGCCCATCCCCTTGTTCCCGGCCAAACAACGCGAGCGCGAGTTCAACCAGGCAGAAAGACTTGCCCAACGGCTCAGTGTTGCTACAGGAATTCCTGTGAACACCCGCCTGATTCGCCGTGTCCAACCCACACGCACGCAAACGCAACTTAACCGCGCGGAACGGAGCGCCAATATGCGGAGCGCCTTTGCGGCTTGTGATGATGAATTAGACGGTGAAAGGATTATTTTGATCGATGATGTGCTGACCACCGGCTCAACCACGAACGCTTGTGCCAGGGTTTTGCGCAAAATGGGCGCAGGCGATGTCATGGTTTGGACGGTGGCCCGCGGTTTATAAGCTGCCGATACGATAAATTTTTGGTTTTTTATTTTAGGTTTTTGCTTTAGAATTATTCGCCATGGCCAACACTTCGTTTACGAAGAAGACGCTCGGTGTCGAAACAGCAGTAGAGCCTGCCGTGACACCGCCGCCCCCGAACGTAGCCCCGTCTTTCACCAAGAAGCCCAAGCTCGGGTCGTCTAAATCCCGCAAACGGGACATTCCGGAAGGTCTTTGGGAAAAATGCCCCAAATGCAGCACGATGGTTTTCGACAAGGAACTGGACGAGAACCTGAAGGTCTGCCCCAAGTGTGGCCATCATTTCACCATCGGCTCCCGCGAACGTATCCATTCACTGGTCGAAACCTGCACCTTTGAAGAAATGGATGCGGACATGATCAGCGTGGACGTGCTGGAGTTCACCGGCAAGGTCAGTTACGTGGCCAAGCTTGAAGAGAACAAAAAGAAGACCACTTTGAAAGATGCCGTCGTCACTGGCATCGGCAAGATCGGCGAGCACCGGGTGGCTCTGGGTGTCATGGATTTCAGTTTTTTGGGAGGTTCCATGGGTTCCGTGGTGGGCGAGAAGCTCACTCGCCTCATCGAGCGCGGCACGGAGAAAAACCTGCCCGTCATCATCATTTCGACCAGCGGCGGTGCGCGCATGTACGAAGGCATGTTCAGCCTTATGCAGATGGCTAAAACCTGCGCCGCTCTCGCATATCATGCCAGGGCAAAGCTACCTTACATCAGCGTCCTCACGCATCCGACGATGGCCGGCGTCATGGCCAGCTATGCCAGTGTCGGTGACCTGATCATCGCCGAACCCGGCGCCATGATCGGTTTTGCCGGGCCGCGCGTCATCAAAGACACCACCCAGGCGGAATTGCCACCGGGATTTCAAACCGCGGAATTTCTCCTCGATCACGGCCTGGTTGACGCCATCGTTTCACGGCCTGAAATGAAGAATCAACTCATCCAGTATCTTGATTTCATGATGACGGGACGCCGGAAAGCCGTTCCCGCCGTTTGAATCGCAGCTTGTTTCCGGCCCAGGGAAAAATTAGACTCGGGACGCAATTGAATTTGCGGTTCGTTGGGTAGCTCAGACAAACACACCCCGGGGAATAGGCACGATATGTTTTCGCTTCAGAATTTATTCGGTAAAAAAGACCGCTTCCTCGATTTGCTGGAGGCCAGTGCGCTGGAGGCCAATGAAAGCGTCCATTTTGTCATCGAATTGATGAAGCGCCCCCGCGACACCAAAAATTTTGACAGCCTCGTCCTCGCGCGTCGCAAGGAAAAGAAGATCGCCGAACAGATCGGCAATGAACTGGTGAAAACCTTCACCACCGGTCTCGAACGGGAGGACATCGAAGCCTTGGCCCGCGCCTTATTTAAGATCCCCAAAAGTGCAGAGAAGCTGGCTGAACGCTTCATGCTCGCTGCGCCGCAAGTGCCGGATGCCGACTTTTTGCGTCAGGCCGACATGATGGCCAAAGCCACCGATGCCGTCCTGCAAATGGTCCGCCAGTTGAAAAATATCGAGGACCTGGAAAAGATCAAGGAACTGAACGACCGCCTGCAGATCGTTGAGACCGAAGCCGACCGGTACATGAATGATCTCATCAAGGATCTTTACAGCGGCAAATATGATGCCCTGCGCGCCATGATCCTGCGCGACTTATATGAATTGATTGAAAAAGTGGTTGACCGCTGTCACGACGCCGGGAATGTCATCGTTCACATTGTCCTGAAAAACTCATAGGCACCAAAAGATGCTTCTGATCTTCACCGTCATTTTGGTGGCCTTGGTGTTCACTTACATCAACGGCTTCCATGATACCGCCAATTCGATCGCCACGGTTGTCTCCACCAAAGTTCTGAGCCCCCGTCAGGCGGTTGTGCTCGCGGCATCCACCAATTTATTGGGTGCCTTTTGGGGAACTGCAGTTGCCACCACAATCGCTTCGGGTCTGGTAGATGCAAAGATAGCGACACAGCCGGTTTTGATTTGCGCCTTATTATCAGCCATCGTCTGGGGACTGGTGACCTGGTGGTTCGGATTGCCTTCGAGTTCATCCAACGCACTGGTCGGTGGCCTGTGCGGTGCCTGCCTGGCCGCCGCCCAAAACAACTGGGGCGTCATCATTTGGTCTGTTCCCAGCGCTGAGCATTGGTGGAAAAGCAAAGGTGTGCTTTGGAAGGTGATCGTCCCGATGATCGCCTCGCCGGTGGTCGGATTCGTCGTCGGGTTTTTATTCATGGGACTTCTGTATTTTATATTACGCGGCTGGCGTCCGGTGACCGTCAACCGCGTCTTTGGCCGGCTCCAATTGGCCAGTTCGGCCTACATGGGATTCAGCCACGGCACCAATGACGCCCAAAAAACCATGGGCATCATCGCGCTCGCCCTGGTGGCGGCGACCAGTGCAGGCACATTTGCCGCACTTCCCGATTGGCTTGGTTTCTTAAAGACGCCTGAACCAGCGGCCAACCAGCAGTTGGCGATCGCCGTTTGGATAAAAGTGCTTTGCGCCCTGACCATGTGTGCGGGCACCGCAGCGGGCGGCTGGCGCATCATCAAGACCCTCGGTCACAAAATGGTGAAGCTGCATCCCGTCCATGGTTTTGCCGCCGAGGCCACGGGCGCTACTGTGCTGGTGACCGCCGCTCATTTTGGTATGCCCGTCTCCACAACGCACGCGATCACAACCTCGATAATGGGCGTTGGTTGCGCCAAGGGATTCAACCATCTGAAGCTAAACGTGGTTGAGCGAATCATCTGGGCGTGGATTTTCACACTTCCAGTGACAGCGCTGATGGCCTACGTCCTGGTCAGGCTTGCCCAATTGTGCGGCTTCATTTGACCCGCCGCAAAACCTACGCCTCTGAAAGCATCCGTTGCAGGCAATGGGTGAGATACGGCAGCAATTGCTTTTTCCGCGAGACAACTTCACGTAATTCGAAGATACCCGCCTCCAATTCGGGATAATCGATCCGGTCGGTGAATTTCTTTTCGCCCGCTACCAGCAAGAGGGAACTTTGCGTAGAGACATCAGTGACCAGCAGCGTGGAGAAAGCATAATCATGTTCATGCCGGTAGTCTCTCAAGGCAGCGAGCAGCTCATCCTTGCGCTTCCAAAACTGGTCGAAGCCAACTTCCTCGATCTGCGCCACGCTGAACGTCGTCTTGCCTTCGTTGTACTCCTTGCAATCCGTGGTGATGGCCTGTGGGGCGGGCTTGAGGGTCAACAGCGACCCACTCGCGAACAATTTTTCGGTGAACTCACGCGCATTGACGCCCGCGATTTGTTCCAGTTGGCGCAGCACCTGTCCATCCCGTGGCGTGGTGGTGGGCGAGGTCAGGTTCAGGGTGTCGGAAACCAGCCCCGCCAACAATAATCCGGCGATGGGCTTGGGCAGTTCCACATTCTGTCGCAGGAAACAATCTGCCACAATGGTGCTGGTCGAGCCGACCGGTTCGTTGCGGAAGAGGATTGGTTGCTGGGTCGTCAAGGCGCCGATGCGATGGTGGTCGATGATCTCCAGAATCTCCACCTGGTCCGCCCCCTGCACCGCCTGCGAAAGTTCATTGTGATCCACCAGAATCAACCGGCGCTGGACCGTCTTCAAAAAATCCGTTTTGGACAGGATGCCAATCGTGCGGCCTTCGTCATCCACCACGGGAAACGCGGCATAGCCAGAGGCCGTGGCATTGGCGCGCACGGCGGCCAGCGTGGCGTCTCCTGCCAGGCTCAGAAAACTTTCGTTGATCATGTGACGAACTGCCACAGATGCCCGGCAAAGCGCAGCGGTCGTCGCCGTGTCATGCGGAGTGGAAATAACACTGATGTGACGTTTGCGTGCGGCGTTAAGCACTTCCGGCTCAACTCTTAGCCCCCCGGTCACGATGAGCACATGCACCCCCTCGTGGATCGCCAGCATTTGGATGTTGCTCCGGTCACCAACCACGACCGCAAGGCGTTCACGGGGATATTTTTTCATCCGCTCGGTGAACGATTCCAGGCTCATCGCCCCGATGGTCAGGATCAAATCCTCCTCTTTGGCGGTGTCGTGTGCAAAAAGAAATTTTCCCTCCAGGGTACGCGCCAGATTATCCAATGATGACAATACCCGCCGCGAATCGATCATTCTTTGCGCCGTCGGAAAAAGGAATTTGCTCAACTTGAAAAGCGAAAGCAGCCCCCGGCAACTTTGCTTTTCATCGAGCACGGGCAATATCCGCACGTCATGTTCTTCCATGATGCCCAGTGCGTGGGCGGCGGTCGCATCAGGCGTGACGCTAAAGATCTGCTCCTGCATCACGTCGCGCACTTTGGGCGAAACATCGGTGACAAATTTCGGCGCCGGCACACCAAAGGTCTGCAACACGAAATCGATGCGGTCGTTGACTTCGCCGCAACGTGCGGCCACTGCCTCCGGCATACCCGTGCGCCGTTTGAATTCCGCATAACCGATAGCGGAACAAATGGCGTCGGTATCCGGATTTTTATGTCCGATAACAAGGATTTCACTCATGCCCGCCGCGAAGCTAATGACCGACCGCACTGCCAGCAAGTGATTAGAGTAAATAAACGCATTATTGTGCGGCCTCATCCATAGTTTGGACGCAGAGGGCAGAGAGAGATTTAACCAAGGATCACCACGGATAAACACGGATCAGGGGAACATCGAACACAGAACGCTGAACGTATGGAGGAAAGGACTGTCGCCGCAATAAGACGCAAAAGGCGCAGGGCTGGGAAGTTTGAACAGAAGCAAAGCAAGAGAACCACGGGTTTTAATCCGGATTGCTCATCAACGCTGATGGATCAGAAAGAAAATGGGACGGCGGATGTATTAGCTATTGGCCGCCAGTTACATTCGGTAATGAGATGGAGTTTAAGGCGCTCATTTTTTGACATGCGCCGGTAGAGAGTTGATAGGACTGGGTAAGAAACTCTACGCGTCGTTTGCTATAGCAGATTTTATTTTTCAATATTTTATTTGACATATATAATATTTATTATATAAATATGTTTTATATTTAAACATTACAACATGAAAATAGAAAGGAAATGAAATTATGGCTAGGAGCAAAATGTCGATGTTGAGCAAGGAGCTGCGGGATGATTTGAACGAACGGTTGCAGAATGGGGAAGAGGCGGCGCCAATCCTGGAATGGTTGAATGGGCTGGAGGAGGTGAAGAGTGTGTTGCAGCTCAGTTTCAACGGGCAGCCGATCAACGAGCCGAATCTATCGGCCTGGCGGCATAGCGGATATGAGGAGTGGTTGCTGGCGGAGGAACGGTTGGAAATGATGTTTCGGCTGCGGGAGGAAGCGGCTTCGCTGAAGGCGGAGTTGCATGAACCGAATGTCGGTGATTGGATGGGTTTGCTGGTGGGGGCGGAAATAGCGGGTTTATCGCAGAAGTTGTTGGATAAGGAGCCGGACCCGGAGAAGCGGTGGAAACAGTTGTGCGATATGCATAAACAGATTTCGCGGTTGCGGCAGGATGAACATCGGGCGATACGAACGAGGATACAGAAGAAGGAATGGGAGAAAGAAAACGACAAAAGGATGCATTGTTTTTTTTGATAGGAGGGGCAAGTGGCGAGTGATGAAGAATTGCCGATTGGTCGGCGCGGGACGCACTCCCGACAAATCGGGACGAGACGTCGCCACGTGCAACGTGGTGAAGGTGCCACCATCACTTAAGGATGGTTAAGGATAATTAAGAATAATTTTTATTTTCAGGGTGAAGATGGGCAAAAAAAGACATTGGGGAACTTATGGCCCCGCCCATAGTTTGACGCTCTTCCCCCACATCGTTACTATATTTATGTGATGGATGTCGCTGCATTAAAACCTTTGGCCGTAGATGATCTGAAGCTCCGGCCACCGATGTCGCCCGGGCGTTTTGAACCGCTGGCAAAGGAAATATTCACGCTAAGGAAGCAATTGAATGCCGTTATCCTGGCGCATAACTACCAGGTGCCGGAAATCCAGGACGTGGCGGATTACGTAGGAGATTCGCTCGGCCTTTCACAACAAGCAGCCAAAACAAAAGCCGATGTCATTGTGTTCTGCGGCGTCCATTTCATGGCCGAGACGGCCAAAATCCTGAATCCGAATAAGATCGTGGTGCTGCCCGATAAAGACGCCGGCTGCTCACTGGAAGCCAGTTGCCCCGCCGATAAGCTGGCTGCGCTACAGAAGACCAATCCGAATTTTTGGACCATTGCCTACATCAATTGCAGCGCGGCAGTGAAGGCGTTGACCGATGTCATCTGCACCAGCGGTAACGCCGTGAAGATCGTGAACGCGGCCCCAAAGGATAAAGACATTTTGTTCGTTCCGGACGAAAATCTAGGCGCGTGGGTCATGGAGCAGACCGGGCGCGCGATGACATTGTGGAAGGGAAACTGTTACGCCCATGTCGAATTTCGCCGGGACCAGATATTACGGTTACGCGCGCAATATCCGGACGCGAAAATCGTGGTTCACCCGGAAAGCCTCCGTGAAGTGCGCGACCTCGCTGACGCCGTCGCCTCGACCGAGAAGATGATCGACTACTGCAAAACCAACCCGGCGAAGCGTTTTGTCATCGTCACCGAATCCGGCATCATCCACCGGATGCAGAAGGAGTGCCCTGGTAAGGAATTTCTGTGTGCGCCGGTCTTTGATGTGATGCGCATGCCATCGGATAATTGCCGGTGTAGCGAGTGCAAATACATGAAGATGAACACGCTCGAAAAAGTGCGTGATTGCATGAAGCGATTGGCCCCGCGCATAGAATTGCCTGCTCATATTTTGCAGCGCGCCCGGTTGCCGATCGAGCGGATGCTGGAGATTTCTGCCAAACCGATGGAAAATGCGGGCTGAACACTACCGCATATTTTTTCCATCGTCGTGGCCTGGTTAAAGGATGAATGTTCTTGGATCATCGGACGGAACTGTTTTCATGAAACTGCAACGGCCTCGCGTCCGTTTGCCGTTCCTAGAGGAATTGCGGCATTATTCGTGGACCAAGTTCCGCCTGGATTTATTGGCCGGCACCACGCTAACTCTAGTTTCCATTCCACAGGCGATCGCCTTTGCGCTTATTCTCGGAGTGCCGCCTTCGGTCGTCATCATTTCCACAGTTGTGGGTGGATTTTTCAGCGCCCTGTTTTTCTCCTCGCACCATCATGTCTTTGGCCCCACGACGTCCGTTTGTCTTATCACGGCGGCGACAATATCAGCCAACACAGAATTTCCGTTGTCCCCCCTGCAGCTCGCGGCGTATCTAGCCGTGTTGATCGGCGTGACCCAGTTCGTCGCGGGTCTCGTGAGTTTTGGTGAAGTGACCAAATTTATTTCACGGTCGGTGGTCGTCGGCTATACGACCGCCATCGGGATTTTGCTCATCGCGAGCCAACTCCACAATCTGATGGCATTTTCCAGCCCGTCGTCGGAACCGTTGCTCCAGACCATGAACCATGTGCTCGACGCCCTGGCCAAAATGAATGTCTCGTGGAGCGATATCGCCATCGGGTTAGCGACGCTCGGAATCTTTCAACTGGTCAAGCGGTTGCGGCCAAAGTGGCCTGAAGCATTGATAGGGCTGGTTTTGCTCGGGGTATTCAGCCGGATATTTGTGGAGTTTCATCCGCAACTGCCCTTCCACATCATCCGGGATGAATCTAAACTGACGGCCGTCCTGCCTCATTTTAGTCCCCTGCCCTCCTTGACCGAGCAATGGGCCATTTTGCCGAAATTAGCCAACACAGCCATCGCCATCGCCATCATCGGCATGTTGGAAGCCGTGTCCATCACCAAAACGCTGGCCGCCCAAAGTGGCCAAATCATCGAACCCAACCAGGAATTGATGGGAATGGGCGTTGGTAACCTGGCCGCCGGCCTGTTTGGTGTCACACCCGGCTCATCGTCCTTCACGCGGTCAGCGGTCAATTACCAGAGCGGCGCCGTGTCCCAGATGTCATCAATGTTCAGCAGCGTGGCTGTCCTGCTCATTCTGTTGCTTGCCGCGCCTATATTTAATTATCTGCCAGTGGCGGCGCTGGCCGCCCACCTGATGCGCGTGGGTTATCATTTGATCAGCCGCGCCCAGATCCGCATCTCCACCCGGTCGACCCGGTCCGACGCAGCAGTTTTTTATGTCACCCTGCTGACCGCGCTTTTTCTGAAACTGGATACAGCCATCTACGCAGGTATTGGAGTCGCCCTCGCTCTCTTCCTGCTGAAAACCAGTACGCCCACACTGGTGGAATATGTCTTCAACGAAAGCGGCCAGCTCACGGAAATGTCCCCCGAATTGCCGCGCGCCAATCCGCAGATCTCCATCATCCATGTTGAGGGCGAGCTGTTTTTTGGCGCGGCCGACCTGTTCCAGACCCAGATCCGGCGGCAGGCTTCGGATGAAAATATCCGGGTCGTTATTCTCCGGATGAAAAATGCCCGGCACCTGGATGCGACCACGGTGATGGCCCTCCAATCTCTCTACGATTATTTGAAGACGACCAACCGTTATCTCCTCATCAGTGGTTGCAACTCCGACGTCATGCGCGTACTGCGCAACAGTAGCTTATTGAAGCAGATAGGAGCGGAAAACGTTTTCCCAACGGAAGCAAACCCCACCCTTTCCACCAAGCGCGCGCTGCAACGGGCGCGAGAATTGGTTCCTGAGAAGACGGATATCCGGCTATTTTATGATCGCCTGCCAGAAGCCAAGGACAAATCCGAGGTGCTGGCGGATTATGAGATTTAGGCCGTGATGAGCTGCTTAATACCGGATCTTATCCGCCTTTTTTTTCCATTCGACAAATGCAGCCAGGGCTTCGCCGCGCAACAATTGTTTCATGGGAATCTGCCGTTTTTTAATCGGTAAAGAAACTTCGTGGTAGATCAGCGCGTCATCGAATTCAATCCTCGCCGCATCCTGGCGCGTGTTGGCGTAATAGACCTTTTTGAATCGCGCCCAATAGATCGCCGCGAGGCACATCGGGCACGGTTCACAACTGGTGTAAAGTTCGCAGTCGTCCAGCTGGAAAGTTTTCAATCGCTTGCAGGCATCGCGGATGGCTGAAACCTCCGCATGCGCGGTAGGATCATTCTGCGATGTGACCTGGTTCCAGCCGCGCCCGACGATTTTCCCTTTGCGCACCACTACAGCTCCAAACGGCCCGCCACAACCCGCGCGCATCTTTTTGATCGAAATGGCGATGGCCTCACGCATCAACTTCTCTTTCATCCCTCGAAATTAAGCGATTTGACCACCGCAAAGACAACTGCATTCTTCAAAATTCGCCGCCGCGCTCTTCTCGACAAACGCCGAGGTTTGACCTAGCATCGCTCTGCCACCATGAAAAAACACTTTCGTTCACTGTCGGTCATCACAGTCATTGCCTGCCTATTTTCCATCGTAACCGGCTGTGCCACACAAAAACCTCCGCTTACTGAAAGCGAAGCAGCCGCACAACGGGCGGCGGGGGCATGGAACAAGCTCCCTAAAATCCTCAAACATATAGTACCGCCGACGTTTCCTGACCGGAATTTTGACATAACCACCTTTGGCGCCGTTGGTGACGGCCAAACGGATTGTACTAAGGCCTTTGCCAATGCGATCGCAGCCTGCAACGAGAGTGGCGGCGGCCATGTTGTGGTGCCTTCCGGAACATTTTTGACCGGCCCCATCCATCTCAAGAGCCATGTGGACCTGCATGTGACCAAAGAGGGTACCGTTCTTTTCACGACCAATGTGGAGGCATACCTGCCGGTCGTTTTCACACGCTATGAATGCACAGAAGTGATGAATTACTCGCCGCTCATCTATGCGCTGGACCAGCATGACATCGCGATCACGGGCGAAGGCACACTAAATTCACAGGCGACTAATGGCGTCTGGCACTCTTGGAAAAGTCGCGCCGACAGCACCAACCTCGTCCAAATGGGCAACAACGATGTACCGGTAGCAAAACGCATTTTTGGCGATGGCCATTTTCTCCGCCCTTATTTCATCCAGCCGACCCGCTGCCAGAATGTTTTGATCCAAGGGGTTAAAATCCTTGGCTCGCCGATGTGGGTCATCTCGCCGCTTTACTGCAAAAATGTGACCATCGAGGGCGTCACTGTTGAAGCCACGGGCCCCAACACAGACGGCTGCGACCCGGATTCCAGCAGCGATGTTCTTATCAAGGATTGCAACTTCAGCGATGGCGACGATTGCATCGCCATCAAATCCGGCCGCGACCGCGATGGCCATCGCGTTAACATTCCCAGCCGCAATCTCGTCATCCAGAATTGCCATTTCAAGGCCGGCCACGGCGGGGTCTCCTGCGGTAGTGAAACCTCCGGCGGCATCGAAAATGTCTATGCTGAGAACTGTTCTTTCGACAGCCCCAATCTGGACATGGCGATTCGTTTAAAAACGAATCCTGCCCGCGGCGGTTATATACGGAATGTTTTTGTCCGCAGCTGCGAAGTGAAGACCGCGACGAATGGTATCCATCTCACGCTTCGCTATACGGCCGGCGGTAGCGCACGCGAAGGCCAATATATTCCCGAAATGAAATGCATCGATGTCCGGAATTGCCATTTTGCGAACCTGTTGAAGCAGTCCTTGTTCATCGAGGGCTACGATGACAAGATCAAGATCTCCGACGTGACGGTCTCAGATTGCGTATTTGACAAGGCCAAGATCGTCGGCCCGACCATCACCAACGCGGTGAATATCCACCTGTTCAATAACAGCGGTGCCGGCTGGGAGTAAGGCTACGTTCCCAAATACGTTCCGACTTGGCGCACGCTTTGTACGCCGGATTCGACTATTTCCTAAAGCGCAAGCCAGCGGAAGTCTGCCTGCTGTATAACATAACACAATCTAATCTATTGACATTTTTAATTACAGATTTACTTATAAGTAAGTATGTCGCAGGCGAATTCTACTCCTTCGTTTCAGTGGTCGCGCGATCACGATGGGGTGCCTGCTGGCGCGAATGGCCAACCGAAACCTATGGATGTCCAACCAGCCAGTTCTTCCGCGAAAACGATTCTGATAGTAGATGACGACATGGTTATTGTGCGCACTCTGACCACTGTACTGCGCTCGAAAGGCTATCAGGTCTTTTTCGCCACCGACGGCTCGCAGGCCGCCACAATGGTCCGCACAAAGAAGCCCAACCTGATTCTGCTCGATCTCTTTTTCCCCCTGGACATTGCCTACGCCGGCGGAGGTTTGCGGGATGGATTTCTCATGATCAAGTGGTTTCGCCATATGCCCGAAGGCCAAGACGTTCCTGTCATCATGATTTCTGGAAGTGACCCGGAAGAATACCGGTTGCAGGCGTTTGCCGCCGGAGCGATCGGATTTTTTCATAAGCCGATCAATCACCAGGAATTATTCATAGCCATCAGCGAAGCATTGGGCGAAAGCAAGCCGGCCTGATTCCAACAGGCAGGATTTTGAGGTGTAAGCATAGAAGCTACGACCCTGCGAAGTGGCGTTTCAAGTTCCCAAACATGTTCCGAGGCGGCGTGCGCTTTGCACCCATGCATGGTCATCTGGAACGGTCTTAAGGGTACCGGCGACTTCTGCGATGGGCACTGGTTTCGTGATGTCGCCGCGGGATGCCACCATCACGCCGAACACTTTGTCCTGGATCAATTCCACCGCCATCGTACCCAGCCGCGTCGCGAGCAAGCGGTCGCCAGCCGAAGGAATTCCCCCGCGCTGCACGTAACCCAAAATACTCACGCGCGCTTCCAGTTTCGTCAGCTCCGTCAGTTGTTTGGCGATGCGCATCGTGTTCCCGGCGTGCCGTGCTTCCAGTTCCAGCAATTCCTGCCTCGCCTTTTGTTTGTCCGTCTTGGTCTTGGAATTTTTCCGGCGGCGTATCGCCGCAGAAAATTCCACCGCGTCATCGTGCGACATGGCGCCTTCCGCCACGGCCACGATACTGAAATTCGTCCCATGTTCGCTCCGCAATTTGATGGCCTCAGCGACCTTTTTGATCTCGTACGGGATTTCCGGGATCAAAATCACGTCCGCTCCGCCGGCGATCCCCGCACCGAGAGCCAGCCAGCCTGCGCGATGTCCCATGATCTCAGCGATGATGATGCGATGATGGCTGTGCGCCGTGCTGTGCAGGCGGTCGATGGCTTCCGTTGCGATGCCCAGCGCGGTGTCAAAGCCAATCGTCGAGTCGGTCAAAGGCACGTCATTGTCGATCGTCTTGGGCAGCGTGACGATGTTCAGACCTTTCTCCAGCAGCCGCAACGCATTCTTGTGCGTGCCGCCACCGCCGATGCACACCAGCGCATCGAGTTTGTTCTTCTCGTAATTCTTCACGATGACATCCGTCATATCGCGCTCTTCGCCTTCGATCTCCATGCGATGCGGCTTGTCGCGGCCGGTGCCGAGAATCGTGCCGCCGATGGTCAGGATTCCTGAGAGTGAACGTTTATTGAGTTCAAACTTGAGATTCTCCGCCAGCCCGCGAAAGCCGTCGCGGAAGCCGATGATCTCAATGCCACAATCCAACGCCGCCTTGCCTGCGCCGCGAATCGCCGCGTTGAGACCCGGGCTGTCGCCGCCCGCCGTGATGATGCCGATACGTTTAGCCATAGGATTACGATTTAATATTTACGATATACGCGCCGTTGGATTTTCCGCGGTCATTCGTAGAGTGTAAATGCCCGGTCGTAAACAAAAATTTCAGATGCCACCAAACCGCCGGTTACGGCGCGCGTATTCCTCGAGCGCTCCAAAATATTGCGCCTTGCGGAAATCCGGCCAGAACGTGGGCGTGATGACCAGTTCTGCGTAGGATATCTGCCACAATAAAAAATTACTCACGCGCATCTCACCGCTCGTCCGGATGAGCAGGTCGGGGTCGGGAATGTTCCGCGTCCACAGATGGTCGGAGATGACTTTCTCGTTGATGTCCGCCGTATCCAGCTTGCCCTGCTTGGCTTTCTCAGCAATCTGCCGCACGGCATCCACAATTTCGATGCGACTGCCGTAGCTCAACGCCATCACAAGGGTCAGCCCGTTGTTTTTGGAAAGTGTAGCGATGGATTTTCTCAGGTGCTCTTGCACATTTTCGGGCAATCGCCAGATCTGTCCAATGACTTCCAGACGCACGTTGTTTTTGTTCAGCTCGGGCGTCTCGGTCTTGAGGTAATGGATGAGATACTTCATCAACGCATCCACTTCGTCTTTGGGCCGGTTCCAGTTCTCGGCCGAAAACGCATAGAGCGTCAGATATTTGATGCCGATCTCTCCCGATGTGCGGATGATTTCCCGCGCCGAATCAGCTCCACGCCGATGCCCTTCCACCCGCGGCAACCCGTGTTGCTTCGCCCAACGCCCATTGCCATCCATGATTACAGCCACGTGTTTAGGCAGCGAGGCTTTCGCGTCGGCGGAGAGATGCGGTGTGGTGCTCATTCAGCCCAGATGGGCAGTTAAACAAAAATAGTTTGGTCTCTGGCAGGCCCTACCGATGCGATATACAACTTCGCATCCGTCAATTCGGCGATGGCTTTCAGATATGCGCGCGCTTTGGGCGGTAATTGTTTCCATGTCTTGGCTTTATGCGTCGGCGTCAGCCAGCCTTCGAACTCAACGTACACCGGCTCGCATTCGGCCAGCGTTTGCACGTCGTTTGGCACATAATCGTACCGTTTTTTGCCGTGGCGATACGCCACACACACTTTGATGGTCGCGACGGTGTCCAAACCATCGAGGTTTGTGACAGCGAGGTCATCAATTCCGTTCACCATCGTCGCGTGACGCGTGGCCACGGAATCAAACCAGCCACAACGCCGGGCGCGTCCGGTCGTGGCGCCAAATTCACGGCCCATCGCGTGCAACATATCGGCGATCTCCGCGTTCTCGGTCGGAAACGGCCCTTCGCCCACGCGCGTCGTGTAAGCCTTCATCACCCCCACCACACGATCCATTCGATGCGGCGGGACACCCGAACCCGTGCAAGCGCCGCCGGCCGTCGTGTTCGATGACGTCACAAACGGGTACGTACCGTGGTCGATATCCAAAAACGTTCCCTGTGCGCCTTCGAAAAGAATTTCCGCCCCGCGCCGCATGGCCTGGTGCAACAACACGACCGTGTTGGTCACGAACGGCTTCAAGTAATCCCCCGCTGCGCGATATTCCGCGAGCACTTTTTTGTAATTAAGAGGTTTTGCGCCCAAAGCCTTGAGCACTTCATTATTTTCCGTAATGCGTTGCGCCAGTTTGACGGCAAAACGTTCCGGCTGCACGAGGTCACCCACGCGCAATCCCACGCGCGCTGCTTTGTCGCCGTAGGCCGGCCCAATGCCGCGCTTGGTGGTGCCGATCTTGTTCTTGCCCTTCAGCACTTCGCGCTGGGCGTCCAGTTCGCGATGATACGGAAACACCAGATGGGCTGTCTCGCTGATGAACAGGTTGCCGTTCACCTTCACGCCCTGCTTGCGCAACATCTCGATCTCCTCGACCAGGTTCACCGGGTCGATGACCACGCCGTTGCCGATGACGCAGGTCTTGCGCTTGCGCAGGATGCCGGAGGGAATGAGATGCAGGACGTACTTTTTGGGGCCCAGGAACACTGTATGTCCCGCGTTATTGCCGCCCTGTGTGCGGACAACCACGTCCACCGACTCGGTGAGCACGTCAATGATCTTGCCTTTGCCTTCGTCGCCCCATTGAGCGCCGACCAGAATTGTATTTGCCATAAATTTTTCCACGCGGTTTGAGAATAAAAATCCCCGAACGTGAATTCGGGGCAAAGCGTGGTTCTTTGCTGTGAGAAGCTAAAAAACGCACGCGCGCCTGTCAATCGCTCATTCAAGTGCTGATGCACATCCCAGTGACAAACGGGTGCCAAAATCGGTTTGATTGGTCTGCTGTCCCGTACGGATATCTTTGCAGCGAAAATTCCAGACCAAAAAAAAGATTCCTTATTTTTAACACGATATAACACGATAATGCACGATTCCGTCGAAAAACAACGCGATTCCAAACACGATTGATCCACGATATAACAGGATTTTTCACGATGATTCACGATTTCTCGTGTTTGGCGGGAAGCGGCACATCGTAGCGGCGGCTCGGCAGAGCGCCGCAAATATTCACACGGATCAAGTGATCCCTTCTTCCGTCCGCCTTCCAACTTCTAATTTTATTCATCCCGCCGTTATATCACACTCTCAGCCATTTTGTCACCGCGATGGTCACGCAAAACGCATTTTCTTGAAAAAATATTTTCCCCGCGTAACAAATTGAATAAAAATTATTTACAAAACCTCACACCGCCAAAAATCCAAAAATCTCATGCACAGCTTGTGCATGCCCTAAAAAACGTGATCCGCTCACACAAAATGTACGCCTAACGAATCCAACACATCTTGGATAGGGTTTGCAAGGGTGATGCCGCTGATTGCATCCACGGCGAAGACAAGCGCGATGGGTTGTTTGGTGGCGGCATCCAGCACGAGCGAACCGGAATCGCCCTGCTCTGCAAAAGGTTGGCCGCCGATTCCGCAGATGCCTATCTGCTTCACGAAACCCGCGTTGCTGCTTCCATAAGGTATCGAATGGTCTTCGTCAAGTTTGATGACCAGACCGTGGGTGACTCCGCTCATCGCGCCAGATTTGATGACTTCCTGGTATGGGCCATCCTGGCTCGGCGGCAGGTATGCAGGCATTGTCGTCGTAACCTGCCGCCCGATGTCTTTTATGACGGGGTCAAAATTATCTGGGTTAAATACCCGTGCAACCGCGCAGTCCATCGTGTTTCCGTTCTGCAATATTTTTATGGCGTGCCAGAGTTCTGCGATGCCCGGCCCGCCAGGGGGCGCATCGATGGTTTCTCCTGCCATATTGTCGGTTGGGCATTTGGGCGCAAACGGGTCCGCAGCCAAAACGTGCAGGCAGGATAGGATGTAACGGTTGTTTGGATCGGTGCCCGCCACCAGCCCGCCAATCGTGCCGGGGTTGGTTCCGGGATTCAGGCAGGGGTAACCGCCTTGCGTGGCGATCTTGAATCGGCCCACTTTGACAACGTCCGTCGGCAAGCCATTAACATACGAAGGAATGCGGTCGGCCTTGCGCAATTTGTGCAGCGGCAGCTTTTTGCGCACGTAGGTACACAATGCAAGCGTGCCGGTGTGACTGCCCTTGACTTGCTTTATTCCGTAGCCGATGCCCACGATATTTGAGTCGATCGTGTTCCATGCCGCGATGGACGGCCAGCGGCGACTTTGGCGGAGCATCCGCTGGCGAGGTTTGCCGAATAATTGCCGGAGAAGCTCCTCCTTATATCTGCGAACGTGCCGATGCAGTGCCGGCCCATAAATGGTCGGGTGCGGTCTCATTAGGGCTTCGGACCTATGGCAGGTTGGCTGTCAGCATTAGTGGATGGGCCGGAGGGTGGCGGCCCGGCAGGAGGCAGGTTGGTCACGATAGCGGTCACCATCGTGTTTATATTGGTGGCTCGCCAAATGGCCAATTGCTGCTGAGCCGCCAGCTCGGCCTGGAGGTTAGTGATCTGCGCTGTCCGGGCCTGGAGCAGAGCGCTGGATTTAGTGCTGTAATCCAGTTTCAACTGAAGGATTTCCGACGGCAACGCCGCCACCGCTCGCACGATGCTCAGCGGCACGGCGCTGATGGCCAATGCCTGGCTGGGCTTATTTAACACCACTTCATACGGGATGCCATCCTGGATACCCAGGATGTATGATTGCGTAACGAATGCCGCACGGCTCACATTCATGCTCAGGATGGGCGAGGCATTCGGAAAATTCAGGGCAACGGCATCGGATCCGGACGACGAATTCCATTTCAGCCTATACGCCTGCATCGGCCTGTAAAATATGCCGGATGTACAGATGGCGTTGGTCGTAGGCTCAAACGATTCCGCAAAGTCGCTGAAATCAATGTCCACGCCATAATTGGCCAGAAAATCTTTGGTGGTTTTATCACGTTCTGCGGGATTGAATGGGTCTATGATAAAAACATCGGTAATAATATTCGTGTAGGCTTCGGCCCCGGCCGGGGCGAAGCCGCCGGTGGCGTATAGTTTGTAGGCCTCGATGGCCGCAGCAGCAAGATTTGTGATGACACCGATAGATTGGTCGGCGTTGCTCAACGTCACAGTTTGGAGCAGGCCATTGGTAACACCGAGCTTCATGTAATCGTCTGCCATCCAGCTCGGCTTCATCTTCAGCACGTACATAAGGTGCCGGTCGGGAACAAGCTGGAAATCAGTAGTGATAGAAATATTCGTCCTCGATGGCACATAGGTGAGGGTTTCTGGTTTGTTGGTGTCACCTGTCGTCTTCATAATGATTTCCTGGCCCACGGTGATCTTCAATAATCCCTTGGGCAGATAATAGGCCAAGCCGGAGTCGGTGCCGCTGCCCGTATGTCTGGTGGAATGGATGGCCGCGCAACCCAATAGAAACACCGTGGTGAAAACTGCAAAAGCAGAGCTAATTTTTTTCCAAAAATGATGGTTCGTCATAAATAATATTCCTCAATGGTTGATCAATACCTGGTGAAACAAACGACTGACGGGAAGACGCACCGCCTGAAATCTTTCTAACACGGTATAAAATATTGTCCACCTCAATTGGCACCGGTACCGCAAGAAAATCAGACCTCTCCCTATCCCTTGTCCGTTGCCCCGCACTTGGACACCCGATTCTCATATCTTTGACATTTGGCCCTGCTCCATAGTTTATTTCAACAAGTTACAAGTTTTACCGGCCTTTTCGGATTGGCATATTATTTGCACTTATGCGCGATAGGAAAGCTTAGGTCTAGTTCGATGCCTAAGTAAGGGAACTCTACTAATTCAGAAACTTATGACCTCTCGCGTAGCCAGAATTAAATTCAAATATCAGCCCGACGATTTGGGACGGGAACGCCGGTCTCTTATCGCCGGTCTTACCGTGGGACTTTTCTTCGCCGGAATTGTCGGCATGATCCTTTATCACTACGGCACCAGGCATCCATATTAATAAAATCCCGGGCCGCATTTCTGTTTATCCTCGTCAATCATGTTTACCCGTACTTTCGGACGATGCCGTGTATTGCGTGGCTTAAGGAGTCCCGTAAGGGTTTGCCTTAGTACCACTCCACCACTGTACGGATGCCGCGTAACGTATTAGTCCCGCCGCTTTAACCTGTAGACTATAGGTAACAATGGTACATTGATTAGCCATGATTCCTCGCGAAGCCAAAATGAAGTTCAAGCGCCAATCGCATGAGAAGGAGCGGGACCGCAAGGCCCTCATCGCCGGCATCGCCGTGGGGCTCATCCTCGCTGTCGCTGTCGGCGCCATCATTTACTTCTACGGCACCAGGCATCCCCTCTGATAATGATTCCGAGGCCTTGCGTGGTGATAAATTCCTTCCCCGCTTAATCGTCCGGGAATTCTGCCGATATGAATCTGCCCTGCATCCGCTTTTAGCGGCAGCGCGGGCATTTATGTTGAGAGATGCTTTTGATGGTGCAGCCAGCCAGTCGTTCAGTCCGGACGGCTCGCAACTGGCAGACGATGATTATCAGTTCCTTTGCCGTCTCATCTATGAAAAGAGCCGGATCCATCTGGGTGCGGACAAAAAGGTATTAGTCGCGTCACGCCTCGCCAAACGGCTGCGGCACCTTGGCCTGCCTGATTACCGTTCCTATTGCGAGATGCTCCGCTCGCCCGCTGGCGAGGAGGAATTGCGCGACCTCATCGACCGCATCTCTACCAACCACACCCATTTCTACCGGGAAATGAAGCACTTCGACTTCCTCAAGTCAGTGGCATTACCCGCGTTGCGCGCCAAATTGCCGAACTCGGGCGAAGTTCTCCGTGTGTGGAGCGCCGCCAGTTCATCCGGCGAAGAGCCTTACACGCTTGCCATCCATCTTTCGGAACATTACGCACCCGCCACGGAAAATCTCTGGCAGATCGAAGGCACGGATATCTCCACCCGCGTGCTGGAAATCGCGCGCCAGGGGGTGTACGAGGAGGATCGCGTGGAATGCATCGGCCCCGAGCTGGTACGCCGGTATTTCCAAAAAGGCGTCGGCAAATGGCAGAGCCATTTCCGTGTGAAAGAGGAATTGCGCGAGCATGTGCGCCTGCACCACTTGAATCTCCTGGAAGGCGCTTACCCCTTCACTAAACCTTTCCACATCATCTTTTGCCGCAATGTCATGATCTATTTTGACCGCCCCACGCAGGAAGATCTCGTTAACCGCCTTTCCGCGCAACTGCTTCCAGGTGGCTATCTTATGGTCGGACACTCCGAGAGCCTCAGTGGCGTGAAACATTCTCTCAAACTCGTCCAACCCGCCATCTACGTGAAACCGGCAAAATAGAAATTGTCTTCAGGCATGGCAAAAAAGGGTTAGAGATTTGCAAAAAAAAGCATCCTGATTTTGTTCTGAGTGCCGATGTAGATAGGTGCAGACATTACCTGTCTTATGACTCTGAAGCAAAAACTGGTCGTACTTTGCGGCATCCCCATTCTTGGGCTGATGCTGTGCGTGGTGGCATCGAATCGATTGGCGCACACCATTAACCAACAGATCACCCAAGCCAAAGAAGAAGGCGTGGCCTTCGCTGATATTGCACGGCAGATGCAGACAGAGGTGGTGGAGGTGCAACAATATCTCACGGACCTATCCGCGACTCGCGCTTTGGACGGTTCAGACGATGACTATGTACAAGCAGCGACCAACCATGATCTGTTCCTCGGCAATCTGAATAAATTCAAAACGCTCTACCAAAAGCGCAATGACACCGAACGCGCCCAGAAGCTGGACGCAATGGCGGTGGCGTTTGAAGATTACTACAATTCCGGTCGCACGATGGCTGCAGCCTATGTGAAAGACGGGACGATAGCCGGCAATCAACTGATGCCCGCATTTGATAAATCGTCGGACCACTTTCTCGAACTGCTGGATCCCTTCGTCAAAGAACAACTCGCAGCCTCCGATGAATCACTGGGAATCGTGCAATCCACGGGGAGCCACACATCACAGATATTACTGACGGGCGGCACGGGGTTGTGTGCATTGACCATATTGTTGGCTATATATTTTATCCGCTCCATCACCCGCCCCATCAACAAGGTGACCATCCAATTGCACGAGGGCGCACAGCAGAACAGCAGTGCGGCTAGCCAGGTCTCGGCTTCCAGCCAATCGCTCGCCGAGGGCTGTAGCGAACAAGCCGCCTCCCTGGAGGAAGCGAGTGCGTCACTGGAAGAATTGTCCTCGATGACGCGCCACAACGCCGAAAACGCCCATAAGGCCAACGATCTCGCCAAACAAGCCCGCACTGCCGCCGACAAAGGCTCCGCCGAAATGAGTTCTATGTCTGGCGCCATGGAAGCCATCAAAGTTTCCAGTGATGACATCGCCAAGATCATCAAGACCATTGATGAGATCGCTTTCCAGACCAACATCCTCGCCCTCAATGCCGCCGTCGAAGCTGCCCGGGCCGGTGAAGCCGGCATGGGCTTCGCCGTCGTCGCCGATGAAGTCCGTAACCTGGCCCAACGCAGTGCGAACGCCGCCAAGGAAACCGCGGCCAAGATCGAAGGCGCCATCGCCAAAACCGGCCAGGGTGTCGAGATCAACCGCAAGGTTGTTGAGGCGTTGAACGAGATCGTCAGCAAAGTGCGGCAGGTGGATGAATTAGTGGCTGAAGTGGCCAGCGCATCGCGTGAACAGACGCAAGGCATCACGCAGATCAATACCGCTGTCAGCCAAATGGACAGAGTGGTCCAGAGTAATGCGGCCAACGCGGAAGAATGCGCCGCCGCCGCCCAGGAACTCAATGCGCAGTCCGAGGTAATGAAGCAATCTGTTTCCGGATTATCGGCTTTAGTCAATGGCGGTGCGTCTATCGGGACTGGCGAATCAACTCCTGCGCAGCCCACACGGATAGCCTCGTCACCTCGAACCCAAAAAAATGATGGCCATTCCCGTTCAATGGCTCCCGCCGCTTCGGAACCGGATGATTTGATCAAGTGGGATGAAGAACGCATGGCCACGGGTGTGGAGAGCATCGATGAACAACATCAGGAACTCATCAAGATGATCAATGAGTTGCACCATTCATGTCTCGCCGGAGCTGGCAAAGAAAAGCTGAAAACTATGATGGGTTTTCTGGCCGCCTATGTGCAGACGCACTTTGCGCATGAAGAAGGTTTGATGGCCGAACATCGTTGCCCGAGCATGGGCGCGAACAAAGCTGCCCACGCCCAGTTCCTGCAAAAATTTGGAAAACTGAATGCCGACTTCGAAGCGCATGGACCCACGACCGGCATGTTGTTGGACCTCCGCAACCTGGTCGGTGACTGGCTTGCCCGCCACATCTGTACGGTGGATACCAAATTGCGCCAATGCCACGCGATTTCGACGGTTGCCGCGTAACCCGTGATGGCAGAACACCATATCATCGTTCGGCATTTGAACTCACCGTTTTTGGCGGTCTAAATGACAAGTAATGGAGCGCTTTTTCCAAAACTAATCGTCAAGAAGTGTTCAGGTGCTGGCGATAAAGAAACATCGGTCATGGATATTAAATAATTTATGTCACAAATCGTTCTCGAAGCAGGAACCGCCAGCGCAAAGCTCGCCGGAAAATATCTCACCTTCAAATTGAACGACGAGTCCTACGGCGTTGAGGTGCTCAAGGTCCGCGAAATCATCCGCCTCACTGAAATCACGTCCGTGCCCCAGATGCCCAACTACGTGCGTGGCGTCATCAACCTGCGCGGCAAGATCATTCCCGTCATCGACCTGCGGTTGAAATTCGGCTTTCCCCCGGCCACCCACACGGAACAAACCTGCATCATCGTTGTCCAGGTGCGTTTCTCGGATGGCAAATGCGTCCAGATGGGTCTCATCGTGGATGGCGTGGAAGAAGTCACCAATATCGCCGCTGGCGATATTGAAGAAACGCCTGACTTTGGCGTGGAAATCTCCACCGAATGCATCCTCGGCATGGCCAAGATCAAAGGCTCGGTGAAAACCCTTTTGGACATCGACCGCGTACTTACTAAAGAAAACATCCAACAACTAAGCCAGGCCGTTAAAAAAGCTTAGCCCTCACTTTAACCCATCAGAAAATTAATGAAAAATTGGACCATTGGAAAACGAATCACCGCTGGCTTCGCCGTCGTCTTAATTCTATTTGCGGCTGTGGCCGCGACTTCGTTTACCTTGCTCGAACGGGTCAAGGCGAACCAGCAGGAGGTTGTCAACGATGTGCTGCCCGGTCTTGAAATCAGCAGCGACATAAAGGCCGCGACCTACGAAATCCAACTCCTCGTTGCGCGCCACATGCTAGCGAAAACTCCCGAAGAAAAGAATAACTTTGGAGATCAGATTGACGCTTTGAAGACAAAAAATCTGGAAATGTTGGCGGCGGCGGAAAAGTGGGCCGTAAATCCGGATGACAAGGCGCAGGTGGAACGCATCAAGGCCGCTCGTGAAGCTTACATTCAGGCACGCGGGCCAGTACTGGAACTGAGCCGTGCCGGCAAAATGGACGAAGCCATGGAACTCAACAAATCCTCACTGCGCCCGGCTTTCGCTGAATTCGCCAAAGCCTGTGACGACCTATTTGACCAAAATTCAAAACAAGGCACCGCAGTGGGTGCCGCTAGCGAAAAGACCATCATTAAGACCGTTTTCCTGACCACTACGCTTTCTGTCTCCGCCATTGGACTAGGCGCCATCATCGCTTTTATGCTTATCAAGGGATTGAACCGCGTGTTGAACAACCTTGCCAGAATGCTGGCCGACGGTTCCAACCAGGTGGCCAGCGCCGCCGGTCAGGTGTCTTCTTCCAGTCAATCTTTGGCGGAAGGATCCAGTGAACAAGCCGCCTCCTTGGAGGAAACCTCGGCCAAGATTGAAGGTGCTATCAACAATAAGATCACCCAGAGCAACGCCGCCAGCGCCGAAGAATCCGCTGCGGCTGCACAGGAACTTAACGGGCAGGCGGCCAGCATGGAGCAATCGGTCAATGAACTGTTGCAACTGGTCGGTGGAACAGGGCAAGAGGCTGCGAGCAGACCCATGGTTGCCTCAGCTGCGCCCGTTCGTCCCAAGGCTACGGTGAATCATCGCTCCACCGGCAACGGCCACGCTTTAGTTGCCCCCAGGGCCACCAATGGCAACGGTCGCCATGCCGAAATCCCAATGGACGGCGATTTCAAAGATTTTTAAAAACACTTCACCTCACTCTGAAAGCACCTGCATATCTCATGAAAAATTGGACCATTGGAAAACGAATCACCGCTGGTTTCGCTAGCGTCATCATTATCGTTCTGGCATTGGGGGTTTTTGCTTATTCACGACTGCTCATCATCAGGAATCATTCTGATGAAATAACCAATAAAGCGATACCCAGCATCAAATTGGTGTTTCATGTGCAAAGGAACGTGAAAGACTCATGTCAGATCGTCTACAAACATATCGGCAGCAGCGACAAGGAAGACATGGCGCAATTGGAAGGCCTGCTAACCGCAGCTTCAGCAGACAATGCAAAATTATACGCGGAATTGGATAAATTGGTCACTGATGAAAAAGGTCATGCTCTATTGGATGGTGCTCAATCTGCACGTACCGAATACAACCAACACAGGTCAGACATCTTGGCATTAAGCAGAGGAGGCACCAATAATGCTTTGGCCTATTCTACGGCCCGCACACTGTTGGATCCCGCCGCTGATAAATATATTAAGGCACTCGACAACCTGATAGATTACATCAATGCGACCAGTGACGATGCGAGCAAGGCCATTCAAACGTCTGTCCAGAATTCACAGGCCGGCATTCTCGTGGGGTTGATATTGGCTTTCCTGGTTGGCATCGGCGTTGCCTTTGTCATCATCCGGGGAACCGGCAAAATTCTGAATCGCGTTGCCAGTGAGCTTAATGACGGATCCAATCAAGTCGCCTCTGCCGCTGGGCAGGTCTCCACTGCCAGCCAGTCATTGGCCGAAGGTTCCAGCGAACAAGCCGCCTCCATCGAGGAAACCAGCGCCTCGCTTGAAGAGATGTCCTCCATGACCAAGCGCAACGCCGAGAATGCGCAGAAAGCCAACGACCTCGCCAAACAAGCCCGTTCCGCCGCTGACAAAGGCTCCACTGACATGCAAACCATGTCCGCCGCTATGGAAGCCATCAAAGTTTCCAGCGATGACATCGCTAAAATCATCAAGACCATTGATGAGATCGCTTTCCAGACCAACATCCTCGCTTTGAACGCTGCCGTCGAAGCGGCCCGCGCCGGGGAAGCCGGCATGGGCTTCGCCGTCGTCGCGGATGAAGTCCGCAACCTCGCCCAGCGCAGTGCGCAGGCGGCCAAGGAAACCGCCGCCAAGATCGAAGGCGCTATCACCAAAACCGGCCAGGGAGTAGAGATCAGCAGCAAGGTCGTCCAAACATTGAACGACATTGTCACCAAAGTGCGGCAGGTCGACGAATTGATCACCGAAGTGGCCAGCGCTTCACGCGAACAGACCCAAGGCATCACCCAAATCAACACCGCAGTGGGCCAGATGGATAAAGTTACCCAGAGCAATGCGGCCAACGCTGAAGAATCGGCGGCGGCAGCGCAGGAACTCAATGGTCAGGCCGCCACCATGAAGCAATCGGTCAATGAACTGTTGCAACTGGTCGGGGGAACAGGGCAAGAGGCTGCGAGCAGACCCATGGTTGCCTCAGCCGCGCCCATTCGTCCCAAGGCTACGGTGGCTCATCGCTCCAACGGCAACGGCCACGTTCTGGTTGCCCCCAAAGCCTCCAATGGCAATGGCCGTCACTCAGAAATCCCCATGGAAGGTGATTTTAAAGATTTTTGAACTGAGCAGTCTGCCTCATCAATCAACTAACTTCTCAATAATTGCCAAGCCATGCGCATAAAGCGGTTATTCTTTAACTACTAATTGGCTAAAGCATGGAAAGCCTCTTCCGATGACTATAAGTGACACAATAGTCGCTGGCATTTGATATATCCGGAGTGAATCAGAGGCGAGGCAATGATGGTCTCCACAGGGTGGGAACCAAGGCACGGCGATTATAAAAAATTCGGCAAACGATCCTCAAATAAGTAAATCAGCGATATATATGAAATTGGGAACTCGCATAATGCTGGTGGGCACCAGCGCCGTGGTCATCACCACCGTCGTAAGCATTGCCATCGTCTATCACGTCTCCAGCAACAACCGCATCGATGAGCTCCGTGGAAAGATGAGTTCCATCATCGCGCAATCGGAAGTGGTAGCGCGCAATATGGATGACATGCATAAGAGCCACGTCTTCGATATACCCGCTGTGCAGGCCGCCTCAAAGGCACAGGCCGGTGGGCGCCCGCTCAAGGAAGCCTATGCCTCCACCGATGCCTACAAAATAATTCCCATCGTGGCCGCCTGGAAATCTGTGCAGGAGGCGGCAGAAAAAAACGGGTTCAAATTTTTTACTCCTTCACGGCCCGGCGTGGCCGCGCGTAATCCTAAGAACGACAACGGCGCTCAATTCACCGCCGCCTTCGAGGCGTTCGACAAAGGGGAGACAGAATTTTTTTTACAGGACAAGGCCAATGACCAATTGGTGCTCGCGCGTCCGGTCCGCCTGCAAGCCAGTTGTCTCTCGTGCCATGGCGACCCGGCACTCAGCCTGAGTGGCGATGGCAAGGACCCACTTGGTTTTCCCATGGAAAACATGAAAGAGGGAGACATCAAAGGCGCATTCATTTTGCAAGCCGGCATTGGCCACGACCCCGTGGTCATGGCAACCATGAAGATCATGGCCATCGGCGGATTCCTTGTCGCTATCGTGGTCATGGCTGGATTTTATTTCTTCAATCAACGTTCCATCGTGCGTCCACTGCTCACGTCTATCCGGCACATTGAAGAATCTGGCAATCAAACGGCTAGCGCGTCCATGGAGATATCACGCGCAAGCCAGACTTTGGCGGAAGGCGCGAGCGAACAGGCCGCTTCCATCGAAGAGACCAGCGCTTCGCTCGAAGAGATGTCCTCCATGACTAAACGCAACGCTGAGAACGCCCAGAAGGCCAATGAACTGGCAAAACAAACGCGTGTGGCTGCCGATAAGGGTACTTCTGATATGCAATCCATGGCAGGCGCTATGGAAGCCATCAAGGTCTCCAGCGATGACATCGCTAAAATCATCAAGACCATTGATGAAATCGCTTTTCAGACGAACATCCTGGCACTCAACGCTGCCGTAGAAGCTGCGCGGGCCGGTGAAGCCGGCATGGGCTTCGCGGTCGTCGCGGATGAAGTCCGCAATCTCGCCCAGCGCAGCGCACAGGCGGCCAAGGAAACGGCGGCCAAAATCGAGAGCGCCATCACCAACTCCTCCAAAGGAGTGGAAATCAGTGGCAAGGTCGTGGAAGCCCTGAACGATATTGTGAACAAAGTACGGCAGGTTGATGAACTGGTGGAGGAAGTGGCCAGCGCTTCACGCGAACAGACCCAGGGGATCACGCAGATCAACACCGCCGTAGGCCAGATGGACAAAGTCACGCAGAGCAACGCGGCCAATGCTGAGGAATCAGCAGCGGCGGCAGAGGAACTGAACGCACAGGCGGCGGCGATGAAGCAGTCAGTTGCGGAACTTTCAAAACTCGTCGGTGATTCCAATTTGGACAGTAATCCTACGGAAATCTCATCCCCAGTCCCGGAAAAGCCCCTGCAAAAACTCGCAACGCCGAAGTCACGTCGCAATGGCCACAGTCTCGTCGCACCCAAAGCCTCCAACGGCAATGGCCGTCACGCTGAGATTCCTATGGCCGGCGATTTTAAGGACTTCTAAGAATTCAGCACGGCAAATCCGGAATGGTCGCTTCGGTCCATGGATTTTTGAGCCACGTTATATTCCATTTTATATTCCGTTTCTCCGCGCCACTTCGTTTAGAAGAACGAGAACAAAATAGAGTTCGTTTTTGGCAAAATATGTGTCTCCAGCGCCCCTGTTTCCTGCCGATGAAGACTATACGTAACAAATAGGGAAGATATTTAAGAAATTTAATATGTCACAAGATGTACTGGATGCAGGCTGCGCTAACGCACTCGCAGGAAAATACCTTACCTTTAAATTGAACGTTGAATCCTATGGGATCGAAGTCTTAAAGGTCCGCGAGATCATTCGTCTCACTGAAATCACGTCCGTCCCCCAGATGCCTAACTACGTTCGTGGTGTCATCAATCTACGCGGCAAAATCATTCCCGTCATGGACCTGCGCCTCAAATTCGGCTTCCCCGAGGCCACCCGGACCGAACTGACCTGCATCATCGTTGTCCAGGTGCGTTTCTCCGATGGTAAAAACGTCCAGATGGGTCTCATCGTGGATGGCGTGGAGGAAGTCGTCAATATCGGCGCCGGCGATATCGAAGAGACCCCTGATTTTGGTATAGAAACTTCCACTGAATGCATCCTGGGCATGGCCAAGATCAAAGGCTCGGTGAAAACCCTTTTGAACCTCGACCACGTGCTCACCAAAGAGAACATCCAACAACTCAGCCAGACTTTGAAAAAAACCTAACCCGCTCATCCAGATAATATTTTATGAAAAATTGGACCATTGGAAAAAGACTCGGATCCGGCTTCGTTGTTCTCATTTTAGTCGTGTTGTTCCTCGGCGCATACACCTGGCTCAAAATGAATCGCATCACGAGTGATATTACTTCCATCACGCATAGTGACATGCCGCAACTCAGCACAGTGGAAAACATCCGGTACCAGCTGGCGATGTTGCGGATCATCAACTTTAAACACGCGCTCTACAAAGATCCGGCAAAAAAGCAAGCGCTGGACCAGGATGCGCTGGCAGGTGAGGCAACCTTTGCTGATCTGATTTCAACCTATTCAAAGCAAATCAATAGCTCCGAAGAACGTGACCTGGTCGCACAACTGGAACCACTGTTCAAGGCATATCAGGCCGAAACCATAAAACTTCGCCAGGCCAGCACTGAAAATAAAGACGCTGAGGTTCAGGCCTATTTAGCCTCGGCCGGAAAGATCGGGAACGATATCATCGACATCTCTCAGAAGCTGCGGGAATTTAACTCCAAAGAGTCTGAACGCGACGGGCAAGCTGTGGAGGGCAGCGCGGATTCCACCAAGAAGACCGCTGGTTTTGTCACTTTGGCCGCCGTCATTTTGAGCGTAGTGATCGCCCTGCTCATCACCCGGAGTATTGCGAACGTTCTGCAACGACTCGTCACCGAATTAAATACTGGTGCGGAACAAAACACGGCAGCAGCAGGACAAGTTTCGGCTTCCAGCCAGTCTTTGGCTGAAGGTTCCAGTGAACAAGCCGCCTCTCTCGAAGAAACCAGTGCTTCCCTCGAAGAGATGTCCTCCATGACCAAACGCAACGCTGAGAACGCCCATAAAGCCAACGACCTTGCCAAACAGGCCCGCAGCGCCGCCGATAAAGGCTCCGCCGATATGCACGCCATGACTTCTGCCATGGAAGCCATCAAAGTCTCCAGCGACGACATCGCCAAAATCATCAAGACCATTGATGAAATCGCTTTTCAGACCAACATCCTCGCTTTGAACGCTGCCGTCGAAGCGGCGCGCGCTGGCGAAGCCGGCATGGGCTTTGCAGTAGTAGCGGATGAAGTCCGCAATCTCGCCCAGCGCAGCGCACAGGCGGCCAAGGAAACGGCGGCCAAAATCGAAGGTGCTATCACCAACACTGGTCAAGGCGTCGAAATCAGCAGCAAAGTCGTCGAAGCCCTCAAGGACATCGTGGATAAAGTGAGGCAGGTCGACGAACTCGTATCTGAAGTGGCCGGCGCCTCCAGCGAACAAACACAAGGCATCACCCAGATCAACACGGCAGTGGGCCAAATGGATAAGGTCACCCAAAGCAACGCGGCCAACGCAGAAGAATCCGCAGCCGCAGCTGAGGAACTCAATGCACAAGCGGTCACCATGAAACAATCCGTCAATGAATTGTTAAGACTGGTAGGTGGCCGGGGACAGACCTCATCCGCTTTCTCCTCGTCGCCTGCCCCATCGCCCAGGCATGCCGGGCCGTCATCTTCTGCCCCCAGGCTTTCCCCACCCGCAACCAATAGTAACGGCAACAGACGTACAACGCCTGCGCTGACATTGGCCGGTGAAAACCATCGCGACGAAATCCCGATGGGTGGCGATTTTAAGGATTTCTGAAAAATGTCCTGCCAAAAAAACAAAAAATGGAAGGCCTTCAGCAATTTGCGCCAATTGGCCGTGTTGAAAAGCGCCGATACTGCTTGGACGGGATTTGACGCAGAGAAAAGCCAGTAATTCAGCTAACAGAACTATGAAACATCAGTCACACAATCATATAAAATCCGTCCTTATAGCTCTCGTTGCCAGCGCTTCCGCCGTCTGCGCGGAGCCGGCAGCCAATCCCATCACCACACAGCAACCAGACTCCTTCAAAAAGCCCGCCTGGCTGACGGACCTGTCTTTGGGGGTCAAGGAAAGTTATGATGACAATGTTTTTCTGTCTGGAGTGGAGCGTAAAGATCTGCCGAAGTATACGGTCCCGCCTGGCAGCGTGGCGGCATTGAACGACTGCGGCTCCTGGGTCACCACCGTTTCGCCCAAAATCGGCATCAATCTCGCGCCGCTTTTTGACAGCAAACTCGTGGAGCAATTCTCCCTGGCGTACACGCCGGACTTCGTCATCTATCACGATCAACCCACGGAGAGCTACAACGCCAACCGTTTTCTCACCACCATCAAGGGCAGCGATAAATGGTTTTCGTATGCGCTCGATAATACGTTCAGTTTCATTGATGGCAGTGACAAAGGTCCGACCTATCCCGGCAGCCTGTGCAGTGCCTACGTGCAAACCACCGTTCGGGAACGCCGCGAACAATTGCAGGACCGCGCGAAAATCTCGTTCCGCTTTGACACGGACCATTGGTTCTTCCGCCCTACCGCTTCCCTGACCTACTACGACCTGATGACCGCGCTGATCAACACCAGCGGCTATTACAATTATGTGGATCGCTACGACGTCAACGGCGGCCTGGACGTGGGCTACAAGCTCAACAAACAATTCGCGTTCACGCTGGGTTATCGTTACGGCCACCAATATCAGGAGCAGTTTAGTTTTTCGCCGTACAGCTCGCCCAGCGACTATCAGCGCGTGCTAGCGGGTTTCGAATGCAAAATCTTTCCCTGGTTGAAAATGGACTTCCAGATGGGGCCGGATTTCCGTTCTTATGCGAAAGACACGGCGACGCACATTACGCCGGTCAACAACGATAACTTCACCACCTATTACGGCGAAGCCAATGTCGTGGCCGATATTTCCAAAAAGGATTCGCTGACCTTCAAATACAAACAGTTCCAATGGGTCTCCAGCACCGGCAAAGTGCCGTATTTTGATAGCACCTACGACTTGAGTTATCACCGGAAGCTCACCGATAAACTAGGCATGGATCTCGGCGCGCGCATTTTAACCTCTGATTACAACAGCGGCAATCTCCCCACCTGCAAGCGGGATGACATCCAATACACGTTTTCCGCCGGTCTCGGGTATGCCTTCAACTCACATTGCAGCGTTAGTGCTACTTACTCAGCGGACTTGGGCCGGAACGCCGAGGATAATATCCCTAACCAGCAGGACCGTGAATTCAACCGCAACGTAGTTTCGATCGGGTTTTTACTAAAGTTCTGAGTTCAATCTGTCGATATCGAAATGAATTAGAGTCTAAACGCCGGGCAGTATCGCCATGCGTTGGCCTGATTCAGAGTGAAGCGGTATCGAACGGATGAAAATCAGTGTTAAATTGCTTTTGGTATTTGCGGGTGCGGTATCGTTGGTGGTTGTCCAAGGGCTCATTGACCACTGGAGCTCGTCCATTGCCAAACAAAACCTGACCCATCTCAAGAGTGCGGTCTTGCAGGAAGCCCAGGCAGCCGACGGCATGATGGAATCCGTGGCGAAACTCGAATCGGTCATGGCCATAGCCGACAGCGCAAGGCCGCCCATGAAATCCCTCCAATTCCGTGAACAAGGCGCCCATCTATTCAGCGAATTTCACACTTTTTTTGATACTGCCACCAATGCTTCGGCTATCGGTTTGGCCTTACTCACAAAGGCCGGCGACGACGCGGAATACCTGACGGAGTTGGAGCGCTATGGCCATCTGAAAATACTGGGCGATACCATCATTAAAACCGAGGCCCGCTGGATGGCATCGGCAAGCCTGATGGATTCCGCCCCGGCAGAGGCTGAAAACGTCCGGGAAAAGGAATTGATCCCCGCGTTGACCGGCAAAATACGCCCCGGGCTTACGGAATATGACCAGAGCCTGGAAAAAAACCTGGTCCGAGAATTGGAGAACGCATCCGACCAATCGCAGCAATCGCAGCGCTTCATTTTGATCATCGCCGCCATCATGGGCTGCATCATCCTCGCGGCAACCATCTATGCCGCAAGAATGGTTCTGGTCCCGCTGAACCAATTCGAAAAAGTCGCCAGTGAGGTGGCTGAGGGCAATCGCGACAGCCGACTGGCCATGAAACGCTCTGATGAATTCGGCACGGTGGCAAAGACCTTCGACCTCATGCTCGACACCTTGCAGGCCACCACTATTTCCCGCGATGAGCTGGAGAAAAAAGTTGCCGAGCGTACCGAGGAACTCGCCGTAGAGATCAAGGCGCGCCAGGCCGCCCTGGCTGAACTCGACCGCTTCTTCGCCCTTTCGCGGGATGCCATGTGCATCGAGGATTACGACGGAAAACTTCTTCGCGTCAATGCCAGCTATGCTGAAAAGCTCGGTTACCCGACCGACGAATTCCTGGCCCTGCCGCCCGAAAAAAGAATTTATCCCGAAGACCTGCCTTTGTTCCGGTCGAGCCTCGATCTGCTGGTCAGTGGCCAACAGGATTCGGTCAATTTCGACCTGCGCGGTCGCGTTAAAGATGGTTCGACCCGCATCTTTTCGTGGCGCCTGTTCATCGCGCGCGAAGTCAAACTCCTCTACGCATCAGGTCGCGATGTGACCGAGCGCCGCCAAATGCTCGCTGATCTGCGCGAGCGCGAGACCATGTTGCGCCATCTCACCGACAATCTGCCCAATGGCGCCACGTACCGGATGATCACTACCGCCGATGGCCGGCTTTATTTCCAGCACATCAGCGAAAGCATCGAGCGGCTTGCCGGCGTGAAAGCCGAAGCCATTCGAGCGGATGCAAACGCCTTATTCGGGTTGATCATCGAAAAAGACCGCCGGCGTGCTGATAGCCTGGGTGAGGCCGCACAAAGTGAATTGAAACAATTCGATTGCCAGACGCGCATCCACACACCGGCCGGCGAGATTCGTTGGATCCATTGGCGTTCGCTGCCGCAACCCCTGCCCTCCGGCGATACCGCGTGGGACGGGCTCATCGTGGACATCACGCCGCTCAAATTCGCCGAAAGCGAACTCTGGCGGCTCAATGAAGACCTCGAAGCCACCGTCCGCGATCGTAACGCCGCCCTCGTCGAGAGCGAACGGCGCCTGCGCACTTTGCTGGCCAATCTCCAGGGCATGGCGTACCGCTGCCGCGACGACCGCAAATGGACGATGGAATTCATGAGCGAAGGCTGCCGCACTCTGCTGGGTATCCGGCCCGAAGCGTTCGTTACCCGCCAGGTCTCCTACGCCGATATCATCCATCCCGATGACCGCGAGCGCATCCAGACTGAAGTACAGGTAGCGACCATCAACCGCATCCCGTTCACGTTCGAATACCGGGTAAAACACGCCAACGGAAAATGGCTGCACGTCTGGGAGCAAGGCCGCGCCGTCTTCAATGAACACGCCCAGGTCGTCGCATTGGAAGGATTCATCACTGATATCACCGAGCGCGTCAATGCCGAGAAATCGCGCCGCAGTCTCGAAGACCAATTACGCCAGGCGCAAAAACTCGAAGCCATCGGCACACTCGCCGGCGGGATCGCCCACGACTTCAACAATATTCTCGCCGCCATCATGGGCAGCGCCGAATTGGTGAAGATGGATATCACCGAAGACCATCCCAGCTACGAATTCATGGCGCAAATCCTTCTCGCCGGCAATCGCGCGCGTGGATTGGTCCAGCAGATTTTGACCTTCAGCAAACGCTCTGAAGCCTCGTTGATGCTCATCAACCTCCGCACGGTCACCAAGGAATGCCTGAAGTTGCTCCGCGCCACCATTCCGCCCATGGTCGAGATCCATTCGGATATCAGCACCAGCGCGCCGGCCATCCTCGCCGACCCCACACAGATGCACCAGATCATCATGAATCTCTGCACCAACGCCTGGCACGCCTTGCCGGTGCGCAATGGTCGTATCGATGTGAAACTGGAACCCTACGAGGTAGATGACATCACCGCTTCCACCAACACCGACTTGTGCGCGGGCTCGTATGTCAGGCTCTCCGTCCGCGATAACGGTTGTGGCATGGATAAAGCCACGCTCGAGCGGATTTTTGAACCCTTCTTCACCACCAAAGCCTCCGGCAAAGGCACCGGCCTCGGCCTCTCCGTCGTTCACGGCATCGTGAAGGCCCATAAAGGCGCCATCGTCGTGGACAGCCAGCCGGGCCAGGGCACGGCGTTCTACATTTATTTCCCCGCCGAAAAAGGCGTCGCGCCCGAATCCTTCAGCGAGAGCAAAAAAATCTTTCGCGGCAACAACGAGCGCGTCCTGCTCGTGGATGACGAAGAATTGCCCGGACGCACCGTGGAGCAGCTCATCCGCCGCCTTGGTTACCAGGTCAAACGGTTCACCGACTCGAACCAGGCGATGCTCGATTTCATCAGCTCGCCACAAAAATATGACCTCGTCATCACCGACCATGCCATGCCGGGAATGTCTGGCAACGACCTCGCCAAAGCCTTGCTGAAAGCTCGCCCATCCATTCCCGTGATGATCATCACCGGCATGGCCGACCCCGGCATCCAGGCCGAAGCCCGGCAACTCGGCGTGCGCAGTGTGTTGATGAAACCCGTCACCGCCGAAACCCTGGCCCAGGAAGTCGCCCGCTTCGTGAATCATTCCGAGGAGAACGAATACGCTGAGATGGAGTAAAAGGTGCAGATTTAAGGTGCGCGGCGATGCCTGTTGCGTGTTCCGTCAAGTAAATGCGTGGGGACGCTGTGATGAGGGATGACTGGAAAAACTCCAAGTTCGCGGTGGAAGGCCGGCAAAGTCTCATCCAGCCATCTGCCCTTTGCCTCCTTCATTGGCCCTTGCCCCGGATTTTCGACCCCAACCATTAGCCGCAGGAATATTTTTTTACTCCGTTTAACTCCCCATAACTCCGTGATCACGGTGGGGCGAGGCTACTGACGAGCCGTTCCCATCCCCCAAAAAATACCACTTAAATTCACATGGGTTTTTCACTGTGGAATGAGAGTCCCCGTATGGAGTTCCGCCTTTGGTCGGTTCGGCACACCCATCGCCCCTTGCCTCTCGCCATTCGGCCTCAATAAAAAAGTGGATGTTAAAAAAATACCTTAATTATCCTTAATTATTCTTAACTCGTGCTCAGCCCCGATTCACTTTCAGGTGTGATTATTGTTATTTTCGTGATTATCGTGATCACCGGCATTATCGGTTGTTTCTTCCGCGCCGCGCTGACTCCCTGCCCTCGACTCTCGTCTCTCGACCATCGCCTATTAACGCTTCCTTTAGTTGGCTGGAGCTCGCTGGAGTTGCCTAGTGCCAATTTTGCGTAACTTATTGATTTTAAGTATTTTCCGCAAAAAACCGATATTTTTGGCTTTTTAGCCAACCGAGTAACCATTTAACTCGTTTAACCAATCACCGTATTAACATTTCAAAGAACTCCATCCTATTTGCCATAAAAGTAAAAGTTTGTCAACATATTTCGCGGCAAGAGGTAGGAAACGGCCGATTGCCCTGTAGCGGCGGTCTATGACCGCAGACCCGCCTTCGATATGGACTGCGGTGGCACGACACCGCTTTTTCCAACGCGACATGTCGCGCCCGCATTAATCCTTCGTCCTTCAGCCTTCAGCCTGCCCCGTTTATGTTGTTGAAGTGAAGGCGAATTCCAAATGAATGGGGAGGCGGTCAGGAAATAATAGTGCAGCTACAGCACATAGCGCACGACCCTCATTTGACAGATGACTTGACGCATTAGGTACAACAGTTTCCGTTATTTCTTTGAATTCTTGTGAAAAGGCTGTTGCGTTCCAGAAATCAAACCCGACTTTTCGAATATAATTTGTCCCGTTATCAATTATCGCTTTGTGAAAATCTAAATAATCATGAGGAACATAGAATCCGGCATACGTTCTATCCAAAGCACGCAGATTCCAAGATGCGGTTAAGTTTAGCCAGTCACCGCACAATAATAGGACTGTTAAGAGCGAGGAAGGATTAGCGGGCCGCCAAGCTCTCGGCTTTTCACCACAAACTCCGATTGAACCAAAATAACTCAAAACTCGGGCTGCATCGCAATCAGCATCTGTGATATTGCCGTGATTTTCCGAAAGACTGGCATAATGAGAATTAACTATATTGGCAGCCATTTCATTTTGGCCATCTAAGAGGCACGCTTTGACGAAAATGTATAAGTAAGGAGCTTGCGCATCGGATACTGCCGCAAAAGAAGCTTCGTAGGTTTTTATGATTTCCGACGCCAGTTGAAACTGGATTTTATCATCGCTTCCCTTGATGTCCGGCACAAGATGACCAATGACCCTATTTAATCCAATCCAGCCCAGAATTTTGGCGATTCGAATGGGCAACATGTACATCTCAGCGTTTGGGTAATGTCTGTCACATAGGGCAATGCGATCCGCTTTGACCGCAGCCAATAACCGGTGCCATACCTCGGCATCTAGACTGAGCACGTCTTTGAAAATATCTTTGATATAAGCTTTTGCAGCTTCGTTCTCAGTATATGGTAACAAAAAAACAGCTGATGTCAGAAGGCATTGAGAGCGACCCAACATATCAGCTGATTCCGCAGCTTTGGAGCTTAAAGTGTTCGCCAGCACCTGGATATATGGAATGGTCTCTTCAAGAGATGTTTCGCAATCAGGAAAAATTTTGGAATATAAATTCAATAATCGCCGAGGGTCGACACCGTCTTTGAGCGCGCGCGATTCCTTCCATAAGTCTTCGGAGTTAAGCTGGATTCGTTCCCCTATACGATTTGCACCAATTACATACCGAACTTGTCCATTTCAACGACCTGCAATCGCTTATCGAAGCGTTCATTGCCGAAGAAAGACAAATTGATTCAATTAAGCAATCCATTCAAACCACACCGGAACCTCTCATTAACGCTATTCGACAAAGTTTTCCAGACTTGCTATTTTATCCGACAGAAGACTATTTAGGTGAAGTATCCGACGTAAAAGTCGTATCCGCAAAAGTCAGCGGCATCCGAGTTATAGATATCCACAATCACGAATTCACGATAGCCTTTAGGGCCGACGTAAAATTCTCCTCTTATGTTTCTTATGACGATGCTGGCACCGCCATAATCGACAGTTCGGAAGATGTTTTTATACCTTTGCGCAGAAAAGCCGGTACCGTAACTGAAGAAACCGCTGTCATGGGTACTGTAGCACTAGAACTCAGCGCAGATTGGTGCACTATTGTTAAAGTTTCTGAAATCGATTTTGAGACAAACGATATAGAAGTCGAAACAGAGCCACAGGGTTATGAATATGACGAAGATGACTCAGAGGAACCGCAACCTTAAGGGCTCGGAAAAGGATCGGACCCAAGTATTGACACAAATTGAAGCGCCCTGAACGCCCAATTTCTTCCGCCCCTTTTCGTGTGGTCCGTGTATTTCGCGGTTAAAAAACTCCGAGTCTTCGCCCCTTTGCGCCTTTGCGCTAAAAATCCCGCATCCTGTATCAGGCACCACGCATCAGCTCTATTAAAACTCACGCCGCCCGGGCCATCGGCTCGGTGCCCAAATGCACCAGCGCGTTCACATCCAGGATCAGGCCCACGCGGCCATCGCCGAGGATGGCGGCGCCGGCAAGGGCGCGGTTCTTGTGCACCAGCATGTCGTTCAGGTTCTTGATGACGACTTCCTGTTTGTGCAGCAAGCCGTCCACCAGCAAGCCCCGCAGATCGGTGCCGGCCTGCACCACCACGACGATGCCTTCCAGTGCATCCGCGGAAGCTCGTTTGACCCCGAACAGGTCGTGCAGGCGCAGCAACGGTATCAACCGGCCGCGAACGTTGATCACTTCGGCGCGATTTTGCACTTTGGTGATCATGCCCGGTTGCGGGCGGAACGATTCGCGAACGGACAGGGTAGGAATGACATACCGTTCTTCCGCCACCTTCACGATGAGTCCATCGATGATGGCCAGCGTCAACGGCAGGGTGATCTTGAAAAGGGTTCCTTTGCCCGGCGTCGAAGAAATGCTCACACACCCGCGCAGGCCCTCGATATTCCGGCGCACGACATCCAGGCCCACGCCACGGCCCGAAACTTCGGTGATCTTTTCGGCGGTGGAAAAACCGGCGGCAAAGATGAAATTGAATACTTCCTCGTCAGATATCACGGCATCCGGCGAGATCAGGCCGCGCTCGACGGCTTTTTGGAAGATGCGGTTGCGATCCAGCCCCGCGCCATCGTCTTCGATCTCCACCACGATGTTGCCACCCTGGTGATAGGCGCGCAGGTGCAAGGTGCCCATGGGCGTCTTGCCGGCGGCGGTGCGTTTCTCGGGCGATTCGATGCCATGGTCCATGGAATTGCGGATCATGTGCAGCAACGGGTCGTTGAGTTCCTCGACCACGCCACGGTCCAGCTCGGTGTCTTCACCGCTGGTCTGGAAATCTACTTTCTTCTTCATCTTGGCGCTGAGGTCACGGGAGACGCGCGCCATCTTTTGGAAGACGCCGCGGATGGGCATCATGCGCAGCGAAGTGCTCACGCGCTGCAAATCCTTGGTGATGCGGCCCAACTGCGCCATGTTGCGCGCGAACTGGGGGTTCAGGTTCCCCACCGTGCTCAGGTCCTGCGACACGAGTGATTGGGCGATGACCATTTCACCCACGAGGTCGAGCAAACCGTCCAGCTTGCCGGTATCCACCTTGACGACGGCGGAAACACCGCTCGCCTTGGTTTCATTTGCGGCAGCTTCAACCACCGGCGCCGGTACAACTGACGGAGCTGCTACGACCGGGGGTGTTGCTGGGGATGACGCGGCCGAAGGAGCGGATGCAGGCGTGACTGCGACCGGCGCAGCGACCTCGCCTTTGTGGTCGATCGCTTCCTGCACGGCGGCCTTCAAGACCACCGTGGAAATGTCGATGGGTTTGACCGGACGGGAGCCGTCCAGTTGCCCGCTGATCTCATCCACAAATTGTTTCAACACATCGCGGCCGCGCAAAATCAATTCGATGACCGGCGGGTTGATGGTCATTTTGCCCTGGCGCGCGAGGTCGAGGAGCGATTCGAGGACGTGCGCGAGCCGGTTGATGGGCATGAGGTTTAGGAACCCGGCGCCGCCTTTGAAAGTATGGAACGCACGGAACACGGTGGCCAGCATGTCAGCATCCGTGGGTTGCTGTTCGAGGACCAGCGCGCCCTGCTCGATGTTGTCGAGGTGTTCGCGGGATTCGTTGACGAACTCCCGGAGCAGGTCGACGTCATCGGCGATGTTCAGGCTGAAAGGCTCGTCCGCGGCGGGTGCGGGTGGTTCTGCGGGCTTTTCGGGCGGCGGTGGCAATTGGAAAAATGGCTCAGGCACAGCGGCAGCCTCGGCTTTTGGGCCGGGGCTGGCCAGTGATTTTATCTGCGCCAGCAAATCATTGAGCCATTGGATGTCGCCGGCTGTGAATGACTGGCCGGATTCGACGATGCCCACGGTCTTCTCCCAGGCCGCCGCGCAAACAGTTTTGAGTTCGCTCAGTTCGGCTTTGGCCGCAGCTTCGTCGCGCAGGTTGCCCAGCAGGTCGAGGATGGGAAATTGTCCGGAGGTTGAGCCCGCCTGTGCCGCGGCAACTTCGTTGCCCAGCGAGGCGAGTAATTTTGAAAGCCGCTCTTGTTCGTTCATGGCCTGAATAAGACACCGCATGCGTGGCGCAATGCGTCAATCCTATATCGGCACGCCCGGCGATTACTTGAACCAAATTAATCCCTTTCCGGGTAGTGCCTTTATTTGCCGCTCTGCCCTCGCCCGTGAAACGGGAGAGGGTGCGGCGCAGCCACGGGTGAGGGTTCTCTCCCGCGCCAGCGGGACTGATCAAGAAGGCAAATTAAGTCACTACCCCTTTCCGGGCTTCCTTGATGACAGCCCGGGGCGTGTATTATCGGCGGGCCTGACACGCGTGGTGTCCGGTGAACCCGGCATGGCGATACCGGTGTGATTGTTGGAGCAACCGCCATTTTTCCGCCAGCGTTTGAGCTAATTGCAGGACTTCGACGGCGTCGAACGGCTTCTTAAGCACCAACACCTGGTCGGACTGCCCTAGTCGGGAATTGATGCTATCCCATAGAAACTCGGCGTAAGCTGTGCAGATAACCACTTGCAGGTCGGGACAAACCTTCCAAAGTTGTATGACTGTCTCGATGCCATCCCAACCATGGGGCATCCGCATATCCACGAATGCAACGGCATAGGGGCAGCGCGCTTCCATCGCGCTCACTGCCAGCACCACTCCCTCTTGCCCGGTGAACACCGAATCGATCTCGAACGCAGGAATGCTGCTCCCCCTTGCCACCTCCCCAAAGATCAACGCCTCATCTGATTCCAGTTCTTTGTTCCCTGCGGCGACCTTGAATATCTTTATAAAATCGTCATGGATGGCCGGATTGTCATCAATCACCAGTAACCGCCTGTTTCGGGCATGGTCCACATCATCCATAAATCACCCGATATTCGTGACCGCCCGACTGGACTGAGAAACGTCGTCAAGGCAGGCCCGGACGATTCTTGCCAGCTTTTCCGGCGTATACGGTTTTGGCAAAAAGTTGATGCCTTCCAACAGTCCTTCACTGCTGATCAGTTCCAGACTGTAACCGCTGCTATAGATCACCTTTAACGATGGTTTTTCCGAGACCAGTTGTTTTGCCAGATCGCTGCCAGACATTCCCTCCGGCATGACCATATCGGTCAAAAGCAATTTGATATCCTGATGGTGGTCTGCCCATATCTTCAACGCATCCACCCCCGAATTTGCCGTGAGCACGTCATAGCCGTAACGCTGCAATATCTTTTTGGCCAAGATCCTCAATGACGATTCGTCTTCGACCAGCAGTATCTTCTCAGTGCCACCGACGGTTTTCCCTGCCGGGCTGTTCTGCACCGGCTTGGTATGTGTTTTATCAACGCCAGGGAGAAAGAAATTAAATGTGGTCCCGTTTCCAGGTGTGCTTTGAACATCGATCCAGCCCTCGTGTTGTTTGATGATACCGTAAACCGTAGCCAGCCCGAGGCCGGTGCCCTTGCCGACCGATTTCGTGGTGAAGAATGGCTCGAAAATCCTGGGCAAAACCTCCGGCGCTATACCGCAACCAGTGTCAGTCACGCAAACCCGCACAAAGCGGCCGGCCCGGATCTTGGTGTCATCCTTCGCGTCCTCGGGCGTGAACTCAAGCGCAGACGTGCGGATCACCAGTTTCCCCCCACCGGGCATCGCATCGCGGGCATTCACAGCCAGGTTCAACATAACCTGTTCAATCATGGACCGGTCCGCGCAAATACCCGGCAGGCCCGGCCCGGCTTCGATCTGCAGCGCAACATCCTCGCCGAGCACGCGGTTCAACAATTTAGCCACTTGGGTGATGGCCTCGTTTAGGTCCAGTTGTTCCGGGTTCAACACCTGTTTGCGGCTGAAGGTAAGCAATTGGCGCGTGAGATTTGCGGCCCGTTCAGCAGCCGCGCCGATCTGTTGCAACGCCTGCTGGGCAGCCGCGTCCGAATTTCCATCGCGCAAAAGACAGGCCACATACCCCTGGATCACTGTCAGCAGGTTGTTGAAATCATGCGCCACCCCGCCCGCGAGTTGGCCGACGGCCTCCATCTTTTGCGACTGCCGCAACGCGTCTTCCACTTTATTCCGTTCGGCCATCTCGAACTTTAACTTCTCATTCGCGTTTTGCAGTTCCTGGGTCCGTTCCAGGACTCGTCCCTCCAATTCCGCCGTATGCGCCCGATTTGCCTGCACCAGATTCCATTTTTCCGTCATCGCGTGCGCCAATTGCGATACTTCGATATTATCGAACGGCTTTTTGAGGATCACCAGTTTGTCGGATTCACCCAGTTTTTGTAAAATGTCCTCAAACGAGTAATCCGAATAAGCTGTGCAGACCACGACCTGCAGGTCCGGATATTCGCTCCAGATCCGCGCAATCGTCTCGATACCGTCCCAACCCGGCGGCATGCGCACGTCCACAAAGGCCATCGCATAAGGGCGACCATCAGATAAAGATTGTTGTACCATCGCCAATGCTTCCTGACCCTGGAAAGCGGAATCGATCTCAAAAGTCTTCGTCACCTGTTTTAAGGGTGATTCATCGAACAATGCCGCTTCGGTCTCGGCCAGCCCGGTCGCATCCGCATCCGCGGAACAGAGGATTTTTTTGAAATCATCATGGATCCCGTGGTTGTCATCAATCACCAGGATCCGTCGGTTCATTTTCCGCTCGTTACTCATAGTTGCTCCTTCTCTCTCTTGATGGGCAGTTCCAGGGTAAAGGTCGCCCCATGGCCCACACCGTCGCTCCGCACCACCAATCGGCCGCCCATTTCCTTGGCCGCCAACGCCCCGCTGTGCAGCCCAAAACCATGCCCGGTCTTGCGCGTCGTAAATCCGTGATTAAATATGCGCATCAGGTTCTCTGCGGGTATCCCTATCCCATTGTCAGCCACTGATATCTTTATCAGCTCGTCCGCTTTGGCGATCCGCACCGTTAATCGTTTTTCCTTCGGGCTGCCTTCATCACACGCATATTTGGCATTGCGGATCAGGTTCACCAATATCTGCAGGACCTTGTGCTTCTCCACGTTGATCACCGGCACGGGCTCGAATTCCTTCGTAAGAACGACCTCATGCCTTTGCAACGCGCCTGCATTCATCCGCAAACTATCGTCGACCAGGTCTGCGACATTCACCATTTCTTTTAAGCCGGACATCTTCGCATAGTTCTGCTGCATGCTCACGATGTCTTTGATGTGCTCGATGTTCTTGCGCAAAGATTCCAACTCGGTCACGGAGGTCTGCTGCTCCTGTGCCAAATGGTCGCACAGGCGCCGCAAATAGCCGGGGATCTGTTTGCCCTTGGCGTCCCGCGCCAGAAATTCACCTAAATCCTGCGCGTGCTGGTCCAACAGGTCTACCACTTTTGCCAGGCTGCTGACCTTGGACTTGCGCGCGATATCCGCCGCCAACGTCGCGGAGACATTCACGCTGTTCAGCACATTTCCCACATTATGCAAAACGTTGCTCGCCACCTCCGCCATCCCCGCCTGCCGCGATGCAGTTAGCAGGTCCTTGTGGACCTGTTCCAATTTGGCCTCGGCGTCCTTTAGCATGGTGATGTCTTTGGAAACGCCAAAGGTGCCGATGATTTTGCCGTCTTTATTGCGAAATGGCATTTTGGTTGTCAGCACCCAGGATTCCTTCCGGCCGTCTTTCCAGATCTCCCGTTCCACCATTCCTATCAATGGCTTGCCGGTCCGGATAATTTCTTGTTCAGCTTCAAAAGCAGGTCGGGCGTGTTCCTCACTAAAGAAATCAAAATCCGTCTTGCCGACCAGTTCATCGGATGACGCTACTCCAAATTGCACCGCCTGGGCCTGGCTGGATTTGATAAAACGGGATTCAGCGTCTTTGAAATAAATGTGGTCAGGAGCATTATCCATCAATGCCCTCAACAGGTCGCGCTCGTAAGCCAGTTCGATCTGCGCCTGTTTTTGCTGGGTAACTTCAAACTGGATCCCCTGGGTTCCAATGATTTCTCCTGTGGAGTCAAATACCGGCGTTTTGACCACTTGTAGATATTGTACGGAACCATCGGCTCGGACATGTTTCTCTTCCAGTTCGATTGTTTTGCCGCTCTGAATGATAAGCGCATGTTGGTCTACTGCGCCTTGCGCCTCTTGCTTACGTGGGTCTGCCTTCAGATAGGCCTTGTTTGGATTTGTCAATTCATTGGTCGCAACCTCCATCGGCGTCTTCCCCAGGCAATCTTCCGGAGTCACCCCAAACGTAGTGCAGAACCAGCGATTCACAAATACATACCGTCCTTCAGCGTCTTTGCGGTAGATTCCCGCCGGTATTTGGTCCACCAACGAGTGATAGAGCGCCTGTGTTTGGCGCACCGCGGCATCGGCCCGCTGGCGTTCAGTGATATCGTGCCAGTTGATGACCATGCCAACGACTTCGTTCTTCATCCGTTGTGGCAGCGCATGGCGCTCAAATACTCGTCCATCCTTTAGTTCAACAACTTCGAAAGAAGCCGTTTCTGGCGATTTACGGACTCTTTCGGTCATGGCGAGAAACTTCGCACGGTCACTCACCAGGTCGGCGCAATAGGTCGCCATCTCAAAATAATTACCACGCGCGATGATTTCCGCCGGGATGTTCCAGGTTGCGGCAAATTTCGAATTGTATGAGATGACGTGCCCCCAAAGGTCCACCGCAAGGATGCCGTCAGTTGTCGACTCAAGGATCGCATTGGCCACCGATACCGATTCCTCGAGCCGCGCTGTTCTCTCGACCACCCGGCGTTCCAGGGTGTCGCGCGCATTTTGCAATTCGAGGTCACGCGCCTGTATCTCCACCAGCATTTCATTGAATCCATCAACCAGATCCCCCAGCTCGCCCCCGCCTGACTTGACCGCGCGCAGGGAATAATTTTTCTCCGCAGCCACCCGCCGGGTCACTTTCGCCAATTGCAGGATCGGGCCGGAGATCAGCCGTTGCAGCCGGCTGGACAACAAAAAAGCCACCAGCAGCGATAAGCCCAGCACCAGGGCCGCAATGCCAATATAGCTTGTCATGCGGTGATTAAGCTCTCGCAGGTCGTGCGCCAGATAAATCGTGCCCAGTGTTTCACCCCGTACGATGATGGGTTTGAATAACAGCAGCTCTTCGCCGGTGAAGACCTGCCCTGCGGGTTTCACACGAGCGACCCGGGCCACGGCATTCGTCCCATCCCGTTGGTAGCTGGCAAACAGTTTTCTGTCACGGTCGTAAATACAGGCGTAAATAATGTTTGGTTCACCATTCAAAGAGGCAAGGGTTTCTCCCGCCGCTTTGGGGTCATTGAAATCCAGCGCCGCCGCGCAGTTGTTGCCGATGATTTCTGCGGTGGTGGACGCGTTCCTCACCATTTCGGCACGGAAACTGAGCGCGTCATAAGTGAGGAAAGCCGCGCAGGCCAGCAGCAACGCCACCGCGCTTGTCAACATGATGATGAGCGTCTGCTTGCGGCGGATGGAAATGTCTTTAAGGTTTAACATAGCCGGGTCAATTCGATTTCCCTTTCACCACGCTGGCCACACTAAGAAGTTTGGAGCTGATCTTGATCTGGGCATTGGCCGCTGCCCCAAGATTCACCTCGAGGGCAATTTTGCGGTCCCGCCGCGCCAGGTTGATGATTCCCCCGTTGTTCAGAAAGTCATCGCTCTCGCCTACCGTCAAAACACCTGTATTCTTAAGTTTGGCCAGGAAATCCGGCGTGCGCTGTTGTTGGTCAGCGGCAATGAAGAGGATATGGCAACCGCCAGCTTCTTCGATCGAGTTCAGATGTTTAAGGACAAACCCGCGGTCATTAACCATCCGCCCGGTGATGATTTTCTGCAGTTCATCGGTCACTTTGGTTTCTCCCAGCACACCGATGACGAAAGGACTGCTTATATTCGTAAAGGTGTTGTCAGGCCATTCCACGTATTTTGGAAAATTGATGAGAAAGGCCGCTTTAACCTGGTACTCGGAGGCCAATGGCTCATCCGCAGCGCGCGTGCTGGCGGCAAACATCATCATCCCAAAAACGCAAAAACACGCCGCGAATAGAAATCCGGGCGTTGCATGCCATCGATGGCATTTTTTGGCGTGCATCAGAATCGCCATGTGATCTTGCCAAAAATTGAACGCGGCACTTCCGCAACGTTCGGTGTTTTGTAGCTGGCAAACTCCGGATGGCCGCCATCCAGCAGGTTCTGTCCCCAGACTGAGAATTCAAGATGGTCGTTCGGCCGCCACGTCAAACCAAGGTCCATGCGCACATAAGCAGGGATGGATGTGAAAGCGCCGGTCACGTTTTGCGATTGCGATTTGACCTGGTCCACATAGTAAAGCGCGCTGTCGAATTCCCAACCGCGCCCCAGGTCCAGGCTGGACCGGATATTGAACTGATTCTCCGGGCTGGTCTGGGCTGCGAGCAGATTACCGCCGAATGCCGTCTGCAACCAACTGTAGCTGGCGCTCAACCGCCAACGCTCGGTCACCTGCCATTGGGCGAGCAGTTCCACGCCGTACGTAGATCCAGTGATGCCGTTGGTATGGGTATAAGGCTGTACGAAATGGGGGAAGGGATTCGGGTTCGCATCAAGACCTGGCGTTCCCGGCACTGAATATGCCAAATCGTAGTCATTGTAGAATGCTGTTATATCAAATGACAATTTGCGGATCGGTTCAAAACGGTAACCGAGTTCATAGGCCAGGACATCTTCTGAATCCAGATTTGGGTTGCCGAACGCGGACGCCAGGCCAGGGCCGAACATCGTCGGAAAACTCATGATGTCCACGCGGGCATCCCGTTCCAAACGCGTGGGCGTGCGCACAGCGCGCGCGATGGAACCCCAAATGGTTTGATGCTCGGTCGGTGTCCATGCGATGCGACCCGATGGTTCAAATTCAAAACCGGTATCATCGTTGTGCTCAAACTTAGAACCGATGGTCACATGTAACCGGTCTTCGACGACGGTTATTTCATCCTGCACGAATGTGCTGAACAAATCATCGTCTTCATGGCTGATCTTCCAGGTGATCGCCGCGCCGTCAGAGTTCATCTTATCCCCGGTGTGGCGATAGCCCATACCCCATATGATGTCGTTGCGATTGCCCAGCGGAAACCGGTGCTGTATGTCCAGGTCCCACGTATCACGCCGCTCGTGCATGACATTTTGATTGTTGGCAAATGTAGTTGGCATAGCTGCTATCACCCCGCCACCGTAGGGATCGCCGCGCTCGTAATGGTCGTAATAGACCTGTACCTTCAGGTCCGATTCTTCGGAAATTTGATGCGTCCATCGTCCCAACAGGTCGCCACCGGAAATCGGCGCTTGAATACCGAGAATGGCATTCGTCGCGGGAACGACTGAAGTCTTGCCCACCTGTTCACCATAACTGCCGCCGTAATAATCACCGAGCAGCGTGAACGTGTTTTGTTCACTCGGTTCCCAATCCATCCGGAAACCACCGCGCGCCACATTCCAGTTATCCGACATACCATTGCCATGCGCATCGTCAAAACCATCCCGATTGAAATACTTCACATAAACTCGGTAAAACAGATTGGTCGTGATTTGCCCACCATAACGGGCTGTCACAGACGGCTGGTCTGCCGTGCCGTAATCAGCCGAGACCAGTCCACCCTGGGTTTCCTTCGCGCTCTTGGTGATGATGTTGATCACGCCGTCCACTGCATTCGCGCCCCAGAGCGTCGCTCCCGGTCCGCGAATCACTTCGATGCGATCCAAATCTTCCAGCACCACATCCTCTGAATTCCAATAAACACCGCCGAAGGTCGGCGTGTACACCGTGCGTCCATCCACCACCACGAGCAGCTTGTTCGCATATTCATCATTGAACCCACGCGCTGAAACAGCCCAGCGATTGGCACTGACCTGCGCCACATCCAATCCGGGAATGACACGCAACGCCTCGGGAATACTCGTGGCACCAATGCGGCGGACATCATCCGCAGTCAAAACGGCAATAGCTGCCGGTGATTGCGCCAGCGGGGTTTGCTTTTTAGAAACCGACGTGATTTGCAGGTTGACCAGGTCCTCAATACTCAACTCGGCGACATTGGTGCGCAAATATTGCGCCCAGCCGGCGAAAACCACACTCAGAAAGAGGAGTGCCATCGTCGCTTTGATGATTGACCGTGAGTTATTCATAAAGCCCAATCCCTCGAACGTGAGATTCTTCTGTTTTCTATAGCAATTTCCGCACTTAGGCTTTTATTCTGAAAATCAAACAAAAACAGGCATTGGCCGTGTCTATTTTTTGGATTTTGTTGTAAATATTCCCCAAACGAGCTTGCAAGCTTTGGGGTGCCAATATGAAGGAAATGGCTCACCCAAAATTGCTCACGCTGCGTCAGTTTTGTTTGGGCAAGATTCATCGCGGCAGAGGACTTTTTTCCCAACCGGGAAAAGGTTCTACCGGCCCCGGTGGCCCATGCGATTTTATTCATATCCGTGCCGTGTTTGAGGAAAACCATCAAAACCCCGACATGGATTTATCGGCAAAAACGCCCGATTCTTGAGGGAAAACTGCCTGAAATAACAGGAGGACGTGGCGAGGGAAGATAGTTACAAACTTTGGTTTTAAGCACGCTACGACCAAGGACCGAAAAACGGCAATAACCCACCCCAACCGTCACGATTTCGCCGGTTTCAGTCCGCCACAACTGTACTTACCACTATCTCATCATAGCGTTTGATGCGATAGATCATGATCGAAACGATCCAGCTCAATGCGAAAACGCCTATGATTGCAAAACCAACGAGCCCAAAATTATTGGTCAGCGCATTGATCGCGTCCCAGAGAACGCCCTGTACTTTGAAATGATTCCCGATGAGGCCGAGCACTTCTATGCCGCCGACCAATACGGCCACCAACACTGAAACGAATGTGATGGTCATGTTGTAATACAGCTTGCGGATCGGTTTGACGAATGCCCAGCCATACGCGCCAAGCATCAGTATGCTGTCAGTCGTATCCACCAACGCCATGCCTGCGGCAAATAGCGTTGGGAAAATCAGGATCGACCAAACCGAGAGCCCCCTGGTGGCTTCCGTCGCAGAAATGCCGAGCAATCCCACTTCGGTCGCAGTATCAAAACCCAGGCCAAAAAGAAACCCGATCGGATACATCTGCCAGCTATGCTCAACCAACCCAAACAGGCTCCGGAAGATGCGACCAAAGAAACCACGCTGACCCAGCAGTAAATTGAGGTCTTCATCCACAAATCGCCCACCGCTCTTCACATGCTGAAACGTGCGATAAACCGAGATCAGTACCAGCAGGTTGGCCAGGCCGATGGCCAGGAGAAAAAACGCCGAAATAGAAGTGCCGATGATCCCGCCGATAGCCTGAAACGATTCAAACCGCGATTTGATCGCCACGGAAGTCAGAGCGATGACCACGGACAATCCAAAAACAATGGTCGAGTGACCCAGTGAAAAAAAGAAACCGACCCCGACCGGCCGTTTGCCCTGCTGCATCAACTTCCGTGTCACGTTGTCTATCGCCGCGATATGATCGGCATCCACGGCATGACGCAGGCCAAATGAGTAGGCCAGAAATGCTGTCCCGAGCAAAACCGGATGGTGACGAAAAGCGATCAAGGCCCACAGCCACGCCCCTATGTTAACCCCGACGAGTAATGCATACATCGAGGTTATCCGACCCCTCAAACCAGTCCGGCCAGCCGAAACGTTTACAGCGTTTACGACTGTTTTCTCATCTGCCAATCCCTCTGAAACTTCCATATTTACCACTGATAAAATTGTTCCTGAATCACACCGATCCAATCGGTAACACGTTCTTGCATCAGCGTAACACTGATACCCGCCTTATCAAGCGACGAATCCAAAATTGCCCGGAAGTTTTTTGGCATTTTCTCACCATCCCCTACCGCCCACAGATTGACACCGCAACGGGTGGAGCTACGATGACGCTCACGAATGAAAAAAGACACCGTCTCCCGCTTTAGTATCTCTTTACCGCCGTCTCTGCTCGAACAGTTGGATAAAATGGCCCAGGAGAAAAGTTATGAGAACCGTTCCTTGGCCATCGCCGACATGATCCGCGCACAACTGGTAGAGCACCGCCAGAAATTTGGCGACGAGGAGATCGCCGGCACCATCACGCTCGTTTATGACCATCACCGGATGCATGTGCAGGAAACCCTTACGGATATCCAGCACGACCATCACGATGTCATCCTTTCAACCGTTCACGTGCACCTGGATCATCACAATTGTTTGGAAGTTCTGCTCGTAAAAGGGAAAGCCAAATTGATCCGCAGGATTGCCGATGCCCTTATCGCTGCCAAAGGCGTGAAACACGGCAAGTTGACCGTGACGACAACCGGTCGGGACCTGACGTCTTAGAAAAATGGTCGGGGCGGTGAGATTCGAATCTAAAACGCCATTTTCGGCATTATTCGGCGAAAGTGGTTTATAAGCCCGTTATTATTGTGTGAAACGACGTTTTCACAATTTTCCGCGTTCGTCGTCCGACCACCCCAAAACGAACTTTTAGTGTTAGGATTTGTTAGGATTTTTTTCATGGTTGATGGTCAAAATCGCTCCGCCAGCAATTAATTTCAAAAGTTGCACCGGCGCGAAGACTAGCACCGGCAGAGGGATTGGAACAAGCAGAACAATTCCAGAAATCACCTACCCCAAGACTGTGAAAGTCTGGGCGAGGCTTGAAGAGAGCGGCAGTCCGCTGGCGAACGGTGGGAGATTTTAGCCGACACCGTCTGGTCTAATTACGAGGGTGTAAAACGCCACGCCGACAAACCTTAAAATTCGCCTTCAAATGTTCCAACACCTCCGGCCAGTGGAAAAGCACCACGCTGGAAATTTTTATATAGGGCAAAAAGCCGTCGCTCTGCCAATTTTCGATTGTCCGAATCGTGACCTTCAGCTTCGCCGCCAGTTCCCTCTTGGTGAGCATCTCGTCCTGCGCAACATCATTCGTCAGAGAAGAGCGCCCCTGCGAGTTTTTTGTGGGGTAGTCGCTATTCATGATGCGTGCCTTTTAATTGCCGTAGATTCAGTAATTCCTTCATTGGGGCGGAAATCAGCCCCCGCTGGCCGTTCGACTTGGCGGCCAGCACTTTGTTGACTTCAGTGTTCATGTCCTTCCTTGCTTAAAGTAATGGTGACGGCGGCAACGTGGGTCTTGAGCGAGGCCGCGAACCGCCGGTCAACTGCCTTCACAAAATTCAAGTCACATTTCTGAATCTTCCGCGCGACGGCTTGGAGGCCACTCCCCAGCACCGTGACTTCGGCTGCGGCAAAACAGATCAAGAGCTTTTCGGGCGGTGCATCGACATTCTTTTCCAGTGCGGGATTGGGAATTATCTCCGCATACAGCAATTGCGCGTAGGGCAGAAAATAGCTGTGCTCATCGTCGGCAAATACGTTGAGCGCCGCCACGTTCGGATCAATGCCGTAGCAAGGGTTGTCACGCGTGCTAGACACCGATGCTTCGTCTGGGTTGTTGGTGGTGTTCATAAGATACTTTACGGATTTGTTCGATGCGTTTGCGGTGTGAAAGGGATTGCGTCATGCGCTGGCGGAATTGTTTCAAGAAACGCTGACCACGGGCCATGACCCGCAGGATGAATTTCTGCCGGCCAAAACGCGGGACTACTTCCACGGCGGCCAGTCGCTCGCTGGAATGGGTGACGTGCGAACGCAACCGCTCACTGTCATCGGTGAAAATCTGGCAGCGTTCACGACCACGCGAGATGCTGACATAAAATTGTTGCTGATGGACGGCGGCCAGCGACCGCGACGACGCCACGACCAACACTTCGTCCACCGTCTTCCCCTGGGCGGCGTGCGACGTGACGGCGTAACCATGCGTGAACGTGCGGTAGTTTTGTGGAATCATCCGGCCATCGGCCAGCACCACCGAATCACCCTGAATGGCCCGCACCTCGACGAGTTCGCCATTGATGAACCGTTTGCCGACCGTGTTCGCTTGCAGCAACAGCTTGTCGCCGGCAGCAATTTTCAATTTCCGTTTCTCGCCAACATCAAAGCAGGCGCAAGCTGCACCCAATGGAAAAGGATTCTCAGAGCCGTCCGCACGTTGAACTTTGATCGAATCATTTTCGACCGCGACCACCGCGACCGTTTCGTCTTTGGCAAAATCATCTTTTCGACGGTGAAACCGTATCGTCATGCCAGCATGATATTGCCGTGCATCTTGTTTTTGTGCTTCCGTCCACGACAGCGAATCGAAAACCTCCAGTTCCTTTTCCTCGCCGGCCAGCCGGCCAGACGTTTTCATTGCGGCCCGGACTTTCTCCGTGACCGCCTCGATTTCATTCCAAGTCGGTGCGACCAGCAGCGCTGATTTATTTTGCGCCACCGCTTTCAAATACGATTGCGCGGCGGATTCGTGAATCTGACGATCAGAAAGTTCGACCACCGCTCCCATGCGTTCCAATTGGGCGAACGCCTCCAACGTCCGCTTCTGCGCGGCCAGTTCGACCGCTTTGCGATACTCGACCTTACGCTGGCGACGGATGCGGGTGAGTTGGCCGGATTGAAAATTGGAATGTTGCTCCAGAATCCGCAACGCATCACCCCGCACCACCGATGCGTGCTGGCCGGTGTCGCCGGAAAGCACGACGCGGGCGTCACGCGCCAGGTCGAACAGCCGCTTCATGTCATCAATGCCGACAGCCCCGGCTTCGTCCAGCACCACCAACCGGCGTTCATCCAGTTTCGGTTTCGTCAGCAACAAACTTTGCAGCGTCTTCGCCTCGAATCCTTCCTTGCGGAGCACATCCGCCGCCGCTGCCGTCGGCGCGCAAAACAGCGGTTCAATTTTAACTTCGGCGCAGGCGGCGACCAGTTCGCGCAGCGCAGTGGTTTTGCCCGTCCCAGCCAGACCACGCAGGCCGGTGATGCGGTCACTGGTGCATAGCACATGATAAATGGCCCGCTGCTGATCCTCGCCCAGCCAGTCGGCGGGCTTGTATGTTGGATGAATCGGCGCAACGCTGTCGCAGGCCGCATTGACCGTCTGAATCAAATCCAGTTCCGTGGCCAAAATCTGGGGCGTGGATAATCCACGCTCGGTTTTGACCAGATGATCCGAATACTTTGCCGCCTCTTTCAACGCCGGCAAATCCAGTTCACCAGGATGCTGTGCCAGCGCCACGCCCAACAGTTCATGCTCCGGCACGACCGACTTGCGCTCGAAGACATGGGCGACGGCGTAATTCAGGGCTTGGTTTTCCGGTTCAAACCGGCGGACTTGCCGGACGGGTTGAACCGATATGGTGAGGTTTTGCAGCGCCTGCAATTCATCGGGCTGCAATTGCGCCAACTGCTGTCCGCGAACCTCGGCGGTCGAGATGCCCTTGATCTTTTTCGCCCGGCTCTGATGCACTGCCAGGGCGATGGCATTATTCGATAATTTGCGCCCCAGCTTTTGTTCCAGTTCCCGGACCACCGCGTCACGTTGCTGGGAGCGTTTGGAAAACCGTTTTAATACCGCATCGCTCACGCCCTCGATTTCAAAGCCGTGTTTCGCCGGACGAATGCGGTAGCCGATGGCCTGAACCCGCTTCGCCAATTCATTACGATAAACTGCCGTGCCGTAGCGAATCGCGTCATACATGCCGCCCGCCTGCAATGCCTTCCAGCGTTTTTCCGTCTCATCAAAAGTGGCGTTGAACACCGTGAGATGCGTGTGCAACAGCGGGTCGAGCGCCCGACTGCTCGTGTGCGTGAACGCGGCGGCTACCAGATTGCCGGTGGTGCGGTCACATTGGTTGCCCTGCTTGCGCACCCGCGTTGCCGCAAAGGTTTCGAGTTCGCGGAACGCAATGCGTGTTGCCTCTTCATGTGCCGACACGAGCCGGTCATCATCCATCGTCACGGCCAGCACCGAAACCGACTTTGGCGCGGAACAGGTAAAATCATAAAATACGCGTCGCTGATTGGTTTTTTCCTGCCGCAGCGTCAGACGTTTATCGTCATGCGGATTCTTGTTCTCGCACAGCGCATGAAATTGGTCACGGGTAACAGCATTGTTTAACTCCAGCCGTTCCGCGCCCATGCCGATCCACTGGCCGGGCCGGATTTCGCCGGCGGCGTAGTAATCGTTCTGCGCCAGATGCTCGTCGAAGTAGCCTTCGGCATCTGCCAGATTCTTCTGTGCGACGGCTGTAAACATAACGCGCGATATTAGCGGTTTTTCAAATGGCTTTATGCCCCGTTGGCACAATCGTTATTTTCTTTCTGTCATTCATTTTCCGATTGCTCATTCTGCCTGAACCCATTCGGCGCAAGGCGTGCCAGGCACACGAAGCGTGGTTCAACCACGGAACCAAGACCGATTCCGATTTCATGTCTGGCAGTTTGCCAAAACCTTCCCCCGTTGAGGTGTATGTGATACACCAAATGCACTTGACCGATGGTTTTTTCCATTCGGTAACCAGTTTGGCTGAGAAGAGGCCCGCTTTTGTGCAATCTTTACACAAAATGGAAGCACACTTTTTGGCTGCAAAACCGCATATACCCATTGATATTATTGAGGATTATCACTTTCAATCCGTCAGAGCCTGAAATTTTGTTGCAGTTTTCATATCGCAATGATGCTGCCTGGCGCTTTGACTGGCCGGCTTTCCTGCGGGCACTCGGAAACCGGCCAGACAAATCGCCAGCAATGCGAACCTAGACGGTCTAGCACTCGACGGGCGTTTTGAAAATCCCGCGACTCCACAGCCGTTCCGTTCGCTCCGATTTTCAAAACGCCCGTCCAGTGCCGTGGTAAACTTGATTCCGCCACGGATTGACAATCAGTTTTTCCCGATTTGTCGCGGCTTGTCAGTTGATTCCGTGGTCGGCACAATATGGCCATGAATAATCAACCCGACACGCAAGCCAAGCGCGAACGGTTGACCAAACTTTTTGAATTCCTCAAGGCATATACCGATCTCCGGTATCCGCCGGTGCGAGATATAAATCAGCAGCTTCGGACGATTTGGCTCAAAGATTTACCCACCCATCCAAGTGTCGAATTATTTCACGATACCGGTAAAACTGACGACGAAACCGACGACAGCGATGTCGCACTTCGTCTGACGCGACCAACAATCACCGCTTGTCCACCACCGCCAGGATCATTGGCAGAGTGGTTAAAGCCGGGTTGGCGCGATTTTCCTGGTAAAATTGAAGTTGAAACCTCGCGCAATATCATTGGCAACGATGGAAAAACACGCCTGGAAAAATTCGAGTCTGATAACCAGCGGCGAACGCAGTTGCAGAATTGGCAAAGGCAACGCGAGCAGTGGGTGACAAATGAGCGTCCCGCTCGCCACGCGCTGACATTTTTCCAGACGGTTTACGAGTGGTATGGAATTTTGGAGCGTGAGGGCGAAAAGATCGAGTTAATGGTCGGTGACGGATTACTTTGCTGCCGGGATGCAGCTGGCAATTTTCGCCACCCGGTCTTGCTGCAAAAGTTGGAATTAGAATTTTACCCGGAAAAGAAGCAGCCACAGTTCGTTTTTCGCAAACGCGAAAAGCCGCCTGAACTTTACATGGAGTTCTTGCGCATCCTGCCGGAAGTGAACAATCAACAACTCGCTCGATGTGCAGATGAACTGAAGAAGACGGAATTTGCACCCCTTGGCGAGGATGACACGGATGGTTTTTTGCTCCGCCTGATTCAAGGTTTGTTTCCCAGCCGTGGTGCAGTCCGCGACGGCACTGACCAACTCGACCTTGAAACACAGGCGGACAGCCCGACTATTGAGCGCCTGCCAGTCATCTTCATGCGCCAACGCCGGACCGGGCCGAGCAGTATTTTTGACGCGGTATTGCAAGACATTGCTGGGCGTCTTGATTTTTCGCCGGCACTGTTGCAGATCCTGGGCTTGGCAGAAAGCGCGCCAAGCCAGACGCAATCAATCGGCGGCGGTCTTGGCCTTGGTAACGAAGATGCGGATGTTTTATTAAGCAAGCCGGCCAATCGGGAACAACTCGAAATTGCAAAACAACTGGCACGCAGGGATTGTGTGCTCGTCCAAGGGCCGCCGGGCACAGGAAAAACCCATACTATTGCAAATTTACTCGGTCATTTGCTCGCGCAGGGCAAGCGTGTGCTGGTGACCGCGCACACGCCAAAAGCATTGCGCGTTCTGAGTCATAAAGTTGTGGAAGCACTTCAGCCGCTTTGCATCAGCGTCCTTCACAATGACAAACAAAGTCAGGAAGACCTGCAATCTTCCGTTCGGACGATTCATTTACGACTGACAGAAGATGACCGGCACTTGGAGCGCGAAGCACTGCGTTTACAGGATGAACGGAAACGAATTATCTCTGCATTGAGCGATGTGCGTGAAAAATTTCTCGATGCACGCCAGGACGAAATTCGCGATGTTGTGTTCGGCGGCAAGGCAATGCGCCCAATCGAAGCGGCGAAGCGGGTGAAAGAGGGCGCCGGCAAGGATGACTGGATTCCAAGCCCGGTGAAGCTGGGTGAATCTTTGCCGGTTTCCTATGCAGACGTGGTTGCACTTTACCAAACAAACGCTCGAATCTCAGCCGGTGACGAGCGCGAACTAAACGGCTTCAGGCCGGAAATCACCGCGCTGCCAACACCCAAGGAGTTTCAAAGCGCCATCGAAGAGCTAAATTTACTTGCCACCTATGAGCTTCGCTTTCGCGAAGAACTATGGAATGCCACGCTGGAGCCGGAGGATTTGAAGGAGTTCGAACGGATGCTGGAAGCGGCGGGCAAGACGATTGAGTTTTTGCGGGACAGCTCGCCGTGGCAATTGGAGGCGATTCAAGCTGGTCGTGATGGCGAGGAAGCACGTCGCGTGTGGTTGTCGCTTACAGAGCTAATTGAAACAACATGGCGCGAGGTGCATGAATGTCATGCACTCGTGTTGGAACACGGGCCGGTCATTTCTGACAGTCGGGCACCCCATGAACTAATTTTGGTCGTCGAGGAAATCATTCATCACAACGATGCCGGCAATTCGTTTGGGATGCTCACCAAATTAACCAAGAGACATTGGTTTGAATTCAGGGAAAAAGTTCGCGTTGGAAGTCGTGTCTTGGACTTAAACAACTCGACCCATCTGCGCGCAGTTCGCGCACTTTTGCGGATGCGGCAACTTCGATCCGAATTGACGGGACGGTGGGAACGTCAGATGGCCAGTCAGGGCGGCCCGGCCTGCTCGGAACTTGGCGACCGCCCGGAGCAAGTCTGTAAACAATTTGTCGGCATTATTCAAACCTGCTTGGAATGGCATAATTCAACGTGGCAACCGCTTGAATCTGAATTCCAACGTCTGGGTTTCATGTGGCCTGAGTTCCTTGAATCTACGCAACCGGAGACGGGCGCTAACGCCGAACTGAATCGGCTTCGTCGCGCCGTGACTGGAGACCTTGGTGCGATTCTCCAGTCACGCAGCGGGTGGCTTCGTCACAAACGGCTCGGAGCCAGCATTGCCGCATTACCTCAATCAGTCCCGACTTCGGACATGCCGGATGCGTTGGTAACGCAAAATTTGCGCCGCGCCCTGCGTGAGATTTCACCAACCGATTACCAAGCTGCTTACGAGGAATTGGTGCGACTCAAAAATTTGGAGCTGGATTTGGCCCGCCGCCGTGAGTTGCTAAAACACATTAGCCGTTCCGCACCAGCTTGGGCTTCTGCCGTTGAAAACCGACATCCCAAACACAACCACCCCGAACCGCCGGGCGAGCCGGAATCAGCTTGGGAATGGCGGCAACTTCACGATGAACTGGAAAGGCGGGCGAACGTGTCGCTCGACCAGTTGCAACGGCAAATTGAAAATCTTGGACATCAGCTTCTCGAAGTTACCGCACAGCTTGTCGAAAAACAGACCTGGATGAAGCAAATCCGGCAAACTGGCAGTGAGCAAAAACAGGCCCTCGGCGCTTATGCCGCAATGCGAAACAAGCTGACCAAAACAGGCAAGGGAGTCCGCGATGCAGAACTACGGGCCGCTGCTCGCCGTGAAATGACGACCGCCAAAGATGCGGTGCCGGTCTGGATCATGCCACTGGCGGAGGTGGCCGACACTTTTGATCCAAGCAAGGCGCGATTTGACGTGGTGATTATTGATGAAGCCAGCCAGTGCGATCCAACATCATTGTTCGCATTGTATCTCGGCCGGCAAACCATCGTTGTGGGTGATGACGAGCAGGTGACACCCGTTGCTGTCGGCGTGCAGGCGGAAGAAGTGACCAAACTCATCCGAATTTTCTTGGATGGTGTGCCTCACAAGGAGCTTTATGACGGGGAAACGTCTGTTTATGAACTGGCACAGATTGCGTTTGGCGGCGTGATACGGCTGACAGAGCATTTTCGTTGTGCGCCAGACATCATCGCGTTCAGCAACAACCTCTCATACAAAGGCGAAATCAAACCGCTTCGTGAGGCTTCTTCGATACCGCTGAACCCACACGTCGTTCATTATCGAGTTCAAGGCGGGCGTGATCGAGGGGACAATGTCAACGAGGTTGAAGCCGAGAAAATTGCCGCGCTCATCTGTGCGGCAACAGAGCAACCAGAATTCGCAAAGAATGATGAAGGCAAGCCGGTAACTTTTGGGGTTGTCTCACTGGTCGCTGACAAACAAGCCTTAAAAATAGACAGCATACTGCGGCAACGGCTTGATTTGAACGAGTATCGGCGCAGACAAATTCTCTGCGGTGATTCTGCTCAGTTTCAGGGTGACGAACGCGATGTCATGTTTTTATCCGTCGTGGATTCGCCACCCGCCGAACCTCCACTGACCTTGCGACAGGAAGGCGGGAAAAAGATTTTCAAGAAACGGTTCAATGTTGCTGCGAGCCGCGCCCGCAATCAAATGTGGATTGTCCACAGCCTGAATCACGAAACTGATTTGCAGGCCGGTGATTATCGCCGCCGTCTCATCGAACACGCGATTGACCCGAATGCCTGGGAACGCGAATTGCGTAAACGTGTTGAGCGCACTGAATCCATCTTTGAGGAGCGCGTGCTTCGGTGTCTCATGGAATCGCACTACAATGTGATTCCACAATTTCACGTCGGCGCATATCGAATTGATCTCGTCGTTACTGGAAATGGCCGCCGTCTTGCCGTGGAATGCGACGGCGAGCGATACCACGGACCGGAAAAACTCCAAGAAGATGCCGAGCGTCAGGCAATTCTCGAACGGCTCGGTTGGAAGTTTGTGCGGATTCGTGGCAGTCTTTTTTTCCGTGACGAAGACCGCGCTTTGAAGCCGATGTTTGGACGCTTGGCAGAACTGAACATCACACCCGAACTCGAACCGGCATCAAAGTCCTCGACTAAATCTGAACTGGTTGACCGAGTAATTCGGCGAGCACAGGAATTGCAATCGGTTTGGCATCCGGTCGAGAATGGAATCCTGACTGACCCGAAACAGCAACCCACCAACCCCTGGCACCTGTAGCATCTTCCTGGTAGATGGATTCCATCATAACCGGCGCTTTGACTGGCCGGCTTGCTTCCAGGTATTCAGCAACCGACCAGACAAATCGCCGTGATGGAAACCTAGACGGTCACGCACTCACCGTTCGTTCTAAAACCGCGCTCAACTCCGCCGTCGTCCGTTCATGCCACTCCCGACCTGCTCCGTTTCGCTGCCGGTTTCAGAACGCCCGGTCAGTGCTTGGTAATTTGCCCATGGACGTATCAGTTTGAGGTGTTCAGTCGAACGGAATCTTTGGCGGCTTTCTGGAATTGGAAAGCCGGTCATTTTGGTTAGACACCATCCCCTTATCAAAAAATAAGGCCGGAAGACGAGCAACGGCCGCGCAATTTCCGCGCAGTGTCCGGCGCAGTGTCCGCCGTAGTGTCCGCCGTAGTGTCCGCGCAACATCCGGTGAATCATCCGGGCAACAGTCGAGACATGTCCCAGCAGTTGGCGGGAAACATCTCACCAAGCGCCGGTTAATGTCCGCGCCAAAGTTCGCACGATGGTTGGCAAATGACTTCGCAATTGCCGCCGCAGTCTGCGCAGCATCCGGCGTGGCGTCCGGCGCAGTGTCCGGGCAGTGTCCGCCGAATCATCCGCGCAACATCCGGTGAATCATCCGGGCAACTGCCGAGACGTGTCCGAGCAGTTGGCGAGAAACATCTCACCAAGCGCCGATGAATGTCCGCGCCAAAGTTGGCACCAAAGTTGGCACCAAAGTTGGCACCAAAGTTGGCACGATGGTTGGCACGATGGTTGGCACGATGGTTGGCAAATGACTTCGCAATTGCCGCAGCAGTCCGCGCAGCATCCGGGAAATCACCGGGCAACTTCCGAGCAATGTCCAAGCAGTTGGCGGGAAATATCTCACACAACGCCGGTGAATGTCCGCACCATGGTTCGCGCAACGGTTCGCAGGTGACTTGGCAACTTCCGCCGAAGTCCACGCCGCAGATCACGAAGCGGACAGGTTGGCGTCCACGAAGCAGTCCGCGTGATGTCCGGCTTGGTGGCCGGGCAGCGTCTGGGGAATTCCAAAGAAGAGTTTAATTCCATAGAATGACGAGCAGGAGTGGAATTGTATTTTCAAACTCCACCCCCGCTCGCTTGATCAGTTCTTAAAGGCTAAAAGCCTTACTTTTTCTTTACAAGTTCGCTCAAGCTCTTGCCCGTGTCGTTGCGCACGGTTTGGAGCTTCGTGTCAGAACGATAACCTTTGGCAAAATTGTCGCCATATTCCTGGCGCAATGTGCCAACACGGGTATCGCCCCGTTTTTCACGAATTTGGCCATTCTCGTCGCGCTGCCGGCCATCAAGTCCGTTGCTCATAGTATTCCTATGGTTGCTTGTTGATAGAATTGACACAACGCAGCCGGGCTTGTTAGGAAAAACAACGGTTTCCAATTGATAGTTTTCCGACCGTGCTCACGTCTCTGTGCTTGAATTCTGTTCAGGCGCAGAAAAGATTTCCAGCCATGTGCCTTAATCGACATGCTCATTCCAGATGGCCTTGAAAGCCTCGTCATGTTTCGTGGCGTCCTCGATGGCGTCTTGAACTTCCGGGGAGACGCCGCCGTAATTGAGGATTTTAAACCAACCGATTACATCAACTGGTTTGTCGAAGTGTTGTGCCTGCGCCAATTTTTGATCCGCTTTCAGTTCAGCGATATACTTGAGGTCTTTGGTGCGATAGATTTTTACCCGTGGATTCGGGCCACCGCTCTGACCAATTAACTCACCGGTGAAATCGAGGTTGGCAACGCCAGCTCGTTCAATGCTGTAATCTTCCATATATTTTTAATAGTTACGGCCGCACAGTGCGTGGCGCGGAATTCACGGGCAGACATTCCGGTCTGCCGGCGGATTTGCTTTTTTGTTTGTCAGCAAGCAAGCCAACGTGGAGCGATTATCAAATCTTCATGTTCTGGCAGGCGGTGAACATCCGGTGGAAAGCACCGTGGGATTTTGCATCCCACGGTGCCCGCTGCTTATTGGCAGCCCGGTGCCCAAATCCAAAAGCAGTCTGCCGCGCTGGTTTCAGTCCGCTTCCCGGATAATTCCGAGATTACGAACCCAACCGGCAGAGGACGCCATTGGGGGCCAGGAGACACGATGGATTTGATAATCATCGTTTTTCTTTCTCTTGGTGGAATTGTCTTGAAGCCTGGAAAGTGCCGCCGTATAAAGGTGGCTGGTAATTACAGAAATTTAAGACAACTCCGTTGTTTTAGGTTTCGACAAGGCCGTGGAGCTGCAAACTCTGCGGCCTTCTCGTTTCATCCCCACAAGGGGCGAAAATGTCTATTTGTAGCGGTTTTTTTTCATCAACCCCCACCAATAGTGCTAAACTATCTCAAAGAACTTTGGCCAGTTTCGTATCACTCGAAATGAATGTCAAGTTTTTGTTGCATGGTGTGAATATCGTGTTAATATGTAGCACAAATGGGCGACGAACTACACAACTTGCCGAAACGGCTATCTGAAGTCCGCACCCTCGCCAACCAGAGCCAGACCGAGTTGGCTGGGAAATTGGGCGTGTCCGCTTCACTCATTTCCCATTGGGAAAAAGGCACGCGCACACCAGACGAATCACAACTGCTCGATCTCGCTCGGCACTTGGGCGTTGCGCTGGATTATCTGCTCAATTCCGAAATCCGGCCACACTTCAAATGCCGCGCGCAGACGACTTCCCACCAGCGTGACGACATTGATCAGACCATGCTCGATGCGTCCGCGCAGCTTCACTTCGTGGATACCGCGCTGCGCATGGTCAAGCAGCCGCCGGTGCCGTTCAGTCTCTGGGCGGAGTTTGATTCGTTTGCCAATCTGCCCAATATCGCCGGCAATCTCCGCGATACGCTCAAACTCAACCGGCGCGTCACGCTCGTGGAGTTAAAGCAGGCGTTGTCCGAGCGGAACATTTTTGTTTTCGATTGGGCAATGCCTTGGCATTTGTCCGGCCTGTCCTATCGCGGACCGTTCACCGCCATTTTCATCAACGCCAAGCACTCCGCCGCACGCCGCTTGTTCACGCTCGCCCATGAGTTCGCTCATGTCGTGTTTCACCTGGGTCGCGAAGATCGCGAGACCCGCCAGCGCATTGATACCGTTGTTTCCGGTCTCGCCTCTCACCGCGACCCGTTGGAAAAACAGGCCAACGCTTTCGCCGGTGAATTTTTGATGCCGGAAGCCGACCTACAAGCCATTGTGAAATCCTATGGCTCACGACTCAAGGAACCTTCTTGCCTAGAGCGCGTTGCACAGGAGTTCAATGTGTCCCGCGACGCCATCTTTTACCGGCTCACCAAGCTCAATGTCTTTCGCTGGACCGAAAAGAATAAGTATTTCCGGGGCGACTTCCAAACGCCGCCAGCCCCGCCTTGCCGCGTCGAGGATATTGACGCCCAGGTGGACGCCCGGTTCCGCAACGTGGCGCTGACGCTGCATGAGGACGGACAGATTTCCAACGGTAAACTGGCCCAGTGGTTTTTCACCCAGCGCCACGTCGTCGAGGATTATCTGGCCGAACTGGCGCGGGATAAGGACCTCACCATCCTAGACGATTGCAACCACGAGGGGGAACCAGCCGGGTCGTCATAAATGGATTCACTGGTCTTCGACACCTCCGCCCTCCTCAACTTTGGTCATCGTGGCGAACTCACCCCGTTGCTCAAAAAACTTTCTGGAGAATATAAACTGCTGACCACGCCGGGCGCGCGGGCCGAGCTGACCGATCCAAAACGAAAGGAATACTACGCGGATTTTTTAGGCCGACATTTCACGGTTCAAAGCGCCGCCACCTCGCCGTTTGCTGTCGCCACCCTGGCCCGGCTCAACCGCGCCATTGACCCCGGTGAAATCACCGTGATGACGCTCGCCAAGGAGGTCAATGGCATGGCCGTGCTCGATGAAACCGCCGCCCGCCGGGAGGCCAAATCGCTCGATCTCCGTTGCACCGGCACGCTCGGCCTCCTGCATCAGGGCCTTCAGAGAAAATGGCTGACCGAATCCGAATGTCTGGCCCGCGTCGTCAAATTGTGCGACGCGGGCTTTTTCATTCCCCGCCCCGCCGCCAGCCAGACCTTTGCTGATTATCTTCGCGCCATCGAATAGGTCAGGCTATACCTTGGGATTTAGGCTCGGACTTGTGGGTGGAAATTTGAGCGACAATTCGTGATAATCCAGTTTGTTGACGGCTATCCAATCCCGGAAAAGTTTCTCCGTGTTGGCCACTTTGTTTTTTGCTTCGTCCACCAACACTTTTCCGTGTTCGGTGAATTTTTCAGTGATATAAACTTTCAAATCCGCCGGAATGATAAAAGGTGGAAGATGCCCCAGATGCAGAAAAAACCAGCAGAGCGTGTTACGATCTTCTTCCGTCAGGTCCGCGCCCTTGACGCCCTTGCGCTGGAAACCGGTTTGCGCCTGATACAGACTGAAATCCACCAGGAATTTTTCCTTCACCGCCAGTGGATATTCGTAAAGGAAAGTCGGGATTTTGGTATCGCAGCCGAAAACGCGGAATGTGTCGCGGTCAATGAAGTTGGCTGGCGTCGCCGTCAGGCCGATCATCCGGGCATCGAAGTATTCGATGACTTCGGCAAAGCGTTTGAAGATGGATCGGTGCGCCTCGTCAAAAACAATCAGGTCAAAAAATCCGGGACTGAATTTTTCGTAGCACAGGCTCAATGTCTGTTCCGTGGCGACAAACAGACGTTTGGTCTTGTCCACGTTCCAGGTGTAAATGCGGTCGCGCGGTTCGTTCGGCAGGTGCGCCTTGAAGCCATCCGTCAGCGCTTGATCCACCAGCGCATCGCGGTCGGCCAGAAATAAAATTGTTTGCGCCTGGTGCGCGCGGAGAAACACATCAATCAGGGCCATCGTGACACGCGTTTTGCCCGTGCCGGTGGCCATGACCAGCAGGGCGCGGCGGCGCTTGGCGGCAAATGTCTCGCACACGCGCCGGATTGACTCATGCTGGTAGGGTCGGTCCACTATCGCGGTGTTGATGCTGACCGATTCCAGCGGATGCTGATGTTGCCGGAGAAAAAGCAGCCGCTGCAAATCTTCTGGCGAGAAAAATCCGGCAATCTGCCGGGGATTGGCCTGCCCCACCTCCCAAAACCAGATTTCCCGCCCGTTGGACATGAAACCGAAGGGGGCATACGATTGCCGCTTGGCAATCTCGGTCACATAATGCCGGAGCTGCTCGTCCGCATTCCGGGGACTGCGGCAACAACGCTTGGCTTCGTTCACCGCCAGCACATTGCCGGCGTAATCGTAGAGACAGTAATCCGTGACACCGTTCCACGGTTCGGCGTCGTAGCCATCCACGGGAATTTCAAACCGGACGAGCGACCGGTCATCCAGCTTCCAATTTGCCGCCACGAGCTGAGGATTGATCAGCAACGCTCGTGTCTGTGATTCGTTTAATTCCAGCGACATGGAGTTTGAGAGCTTGCGGGACGTTAATGCAAAACCGCCTCACCGACAAGCAAAGGAAATAAACTCCATTGGCATTTTTGGGCCGCGATTTTTTACCATGTATCACTACACATAATACCAAAGACTCACAACATGTAACAACGCAGGCCCAACTATAATAATTTACACCACTTCAGGAGCAGCCACGTTTTGAAATTCCGTGGCGATTTCCGAGTGCTTCGCCTTCAGATACTTGGCCACCCGCGTATTTTTCAACAGGGCTTTTATATAGGTAGAGGCCGTTTGCAGGGTGAACATATTTTCTTTGTAATTTTCGGCGATTGCTTTCATGCCGCTTTCCAGCGTTTCCATTTCCTGCTCCATTTTGGCGATGGATTCGGCGGTCATGCCCTTCTTCTTTTTTGGCTGGTCGGCGGACACTTGTAATTCCTTGTGCGTGACCAAAACCAATCCTTCGGCATACCCGGCATGATAATTATTCGCGTCAATCATCAGCCGCGCGATTTCAACCTGCCGCTCGGCCGTCACCTTTTTCAGCAGGCGGAGGGATTTGGGCGGTATGGGTTTGTCTTTCAGCAATTCCACGGCTTCATGGCAGATGCCTACCAATAGATTCAACGAGGCTTTCACCCCCTGTGTTGAAATGTTCAACGCCGCCGCGATGCGTTCCAAACTCGCGCCGTTTTTAACGGCTCGTGAGATCATTTTGTGTTCCTGAATTGCCGGCAGTCGGCTGATGCGCGCGTTGTAGGTGAAACCTTCGTCGTCGTTGGCAATGATGCAGTCGGCGGCGGTCATTCCCAACTCCTTCATCGCATAGTGGCGCATGTGTCCATTCACTAGCATGTATTTCCCCGGCTGGCCCTTTTGCGGAAACACCACCAGCGGCTCGACCAATCCCACGACCTTGAGGGAGGCCAGGATGGTTTCGTAGCGGTTGGCTTTTTTGTGCGCTTCGGTGATTTGCCGCACCGGCAGGATGTTTTCCAGCAGCAGCCGGATTGTTTTCATCGCGAACCCAATTTTTGCGTTGCTCATGTGGTTGGTTTTATTGACGGTGTTAATTTAGACCAAAGAAATTTCGGCATCGTCTCCAGTGCTTCCGCCCGCAGCAGCGTCAGGAAATGCTCATCAGCCACCAGCTTGTTGAAGGCCGTGACCACGTTCAAAAGCCGCGCATCGCAAATCCGGGATTTTTTAATCATCAGTTTCTGGCGTTCAGTTTCTTTGCGGAAGTTGGCCACAATCGTTTCGGCGCTGGTTCGACTGCTGCGCGGGCCATCTTTATTTTGTTTGCCCAGCAAACGCCGTTTTTCAATCAGACGCCTGACCATGCGCAGAGAAATATAATTCAGTTGTTTGCCCTCGTAGGCTTTCAGCAGCTCGCGCTGCATCTCCGGCGTGTCCGCTTTTGAAATGCCAATGGCGACCCACAACGGAATTTTCCCCGCGAGCGCTGCCTGGAGCAATCGCCCTTCGCCCGCCTTTTTCAAGGACAGAAGGCCGCTGACCATCGTGTCGGATATATCCAATTTCTCGCTGATATGATGGTTGGTGTAGCCATCGGCGCGCAGCCGTTCAATCTCGCGAATCAAATCCATCGTCGCGGGATAACGGCGCGCGATGTTCTCCACCAAACTGCGGATCAATCGTTCCTCTTTCGAGATTTCCACCACAATGGCCGGAATTTCCAGATGGCCGAGCGCGATAAACGCTTCCATCCGGCCTTGGCCGCAGACCAGGTCATATTTCAGCCCCGCCGGTTCGTTCTCCGCCCGCAGGCTGACGGTAATCGGCATTTTCAAGCCCAGCGTCTTGATGCTGTTGACGATCACCTCGAATTTTTTCTGGTCGCGGTGGCGCGGATTCAAAACGTGAATCTCCGCAATCGGAATCATTATTACTTCATCATTCATATCGTTTCCTCCAGGTTCACTCGCTCCGCCATGCCGAAAAAATAATCCAGCGTGTCGCAACGGTAGGTGTCCAAATAAATGCCGTTGACCTCGGCCACGCGCAGGTTTTCCCACGTCATGTCAATCGCCGGTAGCACATAATAATCGCGGATGCCTTCATTTGTGGCGTCCATGCGCACGGCGATTGTGATGTCGGGTCGGGCGCTAGCATCCAGCCGGATCAGCCAGCGCGACGAACCTGCACCAGTTTCGGTATGCCGGCAGAGCACGATGGACACGCTCATTTCGTGGTTCACGTCCAGCAATTCGGTTTCTTTGTTCCAGACCGCGTGCGCGCCCAGCGCAGTGATTTTTTGGATGACCTCCGCCACCAATTCTGGATGGCGTTTCCGCAGCCGCCGGTTTTCCTCGATAAAGCTGAAATCAATTCCCGGATTATAGCCGATCATCCGGTAGGCGTTTATCAGTGTGCCGAAGCGATGACTAAATGCTGTGCTCGATGGCAGGTCTTCCGCTGCGTCAATCAGGATGCCCGAAATGCGTCCGTGTTTTAGCAACACGGCGCGCAGATGGTCCAGCATCTCTTCATTGGTGTATTTTCGGCTGCGGGCCAGGATGATTTCCTGCGCCTTCAGGAATAATTCTGGTTCGATGATGCCCGCGAAAACGCCGTTCGCTCGCACCCATTCGGAAGGCGGATTGTTGACATGCTTCTTTTTCAGTTTGCACGAAGTCCGGGAATAGACGTTGTTCCCGATGTATTTTTCGCTAGTCAGCACTTGATGCACTGTTCCCCGGTTCCAAGCTCGCCCGTAGTCCGTCACGATGCCTTGCGCGTTCAATCCGGCGGCAATCTCGGATTCCAATTTCCCGTCGGTGACGAACTCATGGTAAATCCGCCGCACGATGGCAACCTCCTCGTCCGGTCCGGCGACCAGCACCACGCGGTCGGTCTGGATGCTCTTTTGTTCGCCCATTTTCAACTCGCCTTTTTTCACGCCGTTGGCGTCCACCAAAACCCGGCGCAGCCCGTAACCCGCTGCGCCGCCCTGCCGGAACCCAAGTTTCACCAGCCGACACGCGCCTTGATAAACCTTCGTCGAAAGTTCCCGGCTATATTCGCCCGCCATCGTCCGCTTGATGCCCTTGATGATGGTGGAGATCGGGCTGCCGTCATTTTCAAATTGTTCCGCGCAGTAGTGAACCGCCACGCCCGCCTGTTTGCAGATGTATTCGTAATAGGCGCTTTCGTCGGCATCCTGAAATCGGCCCCACCGGCTCACGTCATAAACCAGAATGGATTTGTAATGCGCTTTGCCATCAAGCACATCACGGATCATTTGTTCCAGCGAACCCCGGCCTTTGATGTTTAGACCACTTTTCCCGTCATCCGAATATTCTTTGACAATTTCCTGCCCGCGTTTTTTGGCATACTCGCGGATTACGTCCATCTGGTTGCTCGTGGAATATTGCTGATGTTCCGTGGACATCCGCACATACACCGCCGCGCTGTTCAACCACTCGTCGGGGTTGGCACCATGCTTCTTGTGGGGTTGGAACGGGTTGTCGTCGGCCGATGACGGATCATTGGGAACATCGTTGCTCATGCCTTACCGCCACCTTTCGCCCCATCCGAATAATCTTTTACGACTATCAGACCGCGTTGCTTGGCATATTTGCGAATCACGGCCAACTGCCGAACAACCGAAAACTGCGGATGCTTTGACGACCGGCGCGCGTAGGCGACGGCACGCTTTGGCTTTGGTGGCTCATGGCTCATGTTGTGTGCTGACGGTTGTATTTTATGACTTCGCAATGGTTTCCGGCCAAAAGCTGGAAAGCATTCTTCCATGATGGCAGAAGGGTGCGAGCAGCGACGATGAAAACTATGTAGCGCAATTTAGCTTCGGTGAAATAAGGGGAATTGTGCGTTTCCAGTAGAACGGATGCAGCTTGCGCCATGTCCGAACTCGCTCCACTTCATCCGCTCCGCCCCATAATTTCCAAGTCCTTGGTTTTGCAAGCCATTGTTTATGGCTGAAAATCTTGCTGGCTTTGCGGCAAGGTGCCCGCTTGCAGAATCGTTGGTGATGGTGGTTGCGGGGATCGGTGGCAAACCACTTTTTGCAGGATTGGCATTTTCGTTGATGGCGTTTCATAAAAACACCACCGAAAGCCGCTATGCTGGCATAACTAAAAAATTAAAAATACAATCATCCGTCGCGGAAGAATTCGGAACCAGAAAAACGATTGGATTTTGCAGCCGCACGCCGAGCGTGCCTCGTGCCTCCATTATATGGCTCGCTCCCGCCGTCAAGGTTGTGCGCCTTAATTTCGTCGCCTCCACCTTGACCGCGTTCGCTACGCCATCGGATGGCACTTAGGAATCACGCTCGGAGTCTGCATGTCTGGTTTTGAAACCGGACCAGTCGTTGGCAGCATCAAGTTGTGGGGAATTCCAGCGGAAAGATTCCCTGCTTCTCAATTAAACCGACAACAGTTTTCAGCGCGTGTTCAGCTTCATCAAAGGGAACATTTCGCAAGCTCGCGTCGGTCTCGTAGCGTTCGTGTGCCTGTGGCCAGTTTTCCATGAATGATTCCAATCCCCGGCAATCCACCAAACGAGACTGGCAGGCCAGTTGAAATTCATGGCCGGCGTCATTCCAAAATTTGGCATCCAAGACGGGACGTGCTCGCAGAATTCGGGCGATGTCGTGCAGGTCTTTTACCCGAAATTCTCTGTCGCCGCCTTGCATCTTGCGCCGGTAGGCTGGCAGTGACGTGAGATAAGCCCGAAGTTTTTCACCGGCGATGCGGTGCAGGGCATACACCCTTGCTGGAATTCCCTGGACTTCGAGCGTTTCAACCGCATTTGGACCAAGTGTCTCCGGTGCGGCCACATCAATTTCCAACATCGGCAAACCGAGAACGCCCGCCTTGCTGTTGTCTTGAACTTCGATTCGCAAAAGAAACGCATCCCATCCGCGCAGGTGGCCTTTCGGTGGCTGGCGATCCACTTTTACTCTGCCCAGCCTATACTTGACCGGATTCTGACGCTCAAAATGGCGACGTAATGCCGGCACAATTTGCTGTTCCAAAAATGATCCCTGTGCTTCAAGGTCTCGGGGAGAAACGCCCAACTCGGATGCGATGTTGCTGTCAATATCGAGCGACTGCCGGCTGTCTCCAAGATGTAGATTCAAAATCCGCGCACCTTTGAAAATAAGTGCATTGCGCAGCGGCTCCCAGGCAATCACCGCCAGAAAAACCTCATTGAGAATTTCGTTGATCCACTGGTCTCGGCTTTCGGGATTCATTGCAATCAATGGTTACGGAGTCCGAACCTTCCAAGTTTTGTTCAGCTCCGGGAATTCAAAACCGGCCAGGAGCGGAATTTCAGGAAGAGCCTCGGCAATCAGTCGTTCTCTGACTGCGTTCAACCGCTGACCCAAAGTTGATGCCGCAACATTTACACCGATCATTTCCAGAACCGCACCGACGCGCCGGTCGAGATCATCACGCTGGATTTTCGCCAGATGCTCGCCCATGCGATCCGCGTCAATTTGCTTAACACCAGTTTCCCATGCCTCCAACGCGACCGCTTCACCACCGCAGCGAACTGGTTGCATTAGTGCATCCAGTAGGGTCTGCTCCAGTGTCGTGATTCGCAACCAGCAACGCGGGGACACCACGCGAAACTGGATTCCAGGAACAAGGGACGCATCACGTTTGTTCAGGTAATAATCAACATCCTCAAAATGGAAAATTTTTGTCCCGAGCGGGTTTCGCTCCACGGCTTCAACCGCCGGTTGCGTTGCGTCAACCGCCGCCAAACTATTTTTTGACCTCGGCGGGTTGAGCCGGGCGACATGGTGATGCGCGACAATCTGTGTGGTCAGTTCGTAATAGTTGATGGCACTGAAATAGCAGACGACGCCATCCGGCAAATATGCCTGGAGCAGTTCCAGCGGATAAATAGTTTCGCCTTTTCCGGCTTCCATATCCAGCAGGAGAAAATCATTCAAATCGGTATCGTTCGGAGATTGAACCTTGATTGCGTGGATCAAGCCCATCCGCTTGAGTTGCTCGATGACCACATGAGCCGGCGGAAAAGTTGTCCGCAATACTGCCTGATTTGATTTGGTAATCGCTCGGATTTCACGAAGGAGGGTTGAATGTTTCCAGCACCGAGTCGTCAGATTTTTCTCGCTGGCTGCCGAGACACGATCACCCAACGTCCGCAAAAAGACCTCCCATCGGTCCATCGGGACTTGCGTTGGTGGTTTAGTGATTTTCACAGTGTCTTCCCCGTATGCTCCATAGGAGCATACGGGGAAGACACTGTGTTGTCAAGCTACACGAAATCGGGATGACTGATGAATATGCAATGGAGATACGCTTCCGCTGGCTTCTTGAAGCCAGCGGAAGCGTATCTCCATTTTAGAGGCTTGTCAAGTTTTTTGAAAAGACAAGAATATGGAAAAGTGGTCGGGTATTCTCGCGGGCGTGCCGACCCGGCGGCAAATCATGTTGGATTGATTGACGATTACTTGGTCGGAGCCGGCTTAATTCCAAACCACGCCTTCGCCTCTTTCGGCTGCACCAGTTCGCGGTAGTGCTGGAAAATAATTTGTGGCGAATTACCCGCTTCCAGCGCCACTTTCGCCACGTCCTGTGTCTCCGCCACCCGGTAGGAAATAAAGGAGTGCCGCAGCGCATTTTTTTTCCATTTCACCTTTTTCGCCTTCTCCGGGTCTTTGCCGTCTTTTTCCGCCGCCTCTTTCAGCGCCAGGTTCGTGTCCTCCACGAGCCAGCCAATTTGTTTGTTCACGTTGTCAAACGGCACAACGCGCCCCTCATCTTTGGCGTGATCTTTCAACCACTTCGCGAGGTTGCCGGCAATCGGCACTATGCGCCGGCTGGCGGTCTTGGCTTTGGCCGCCTTGATCTCGATGAATTTGTCGGCCAGATGGACTTCGCTCCAGTCCAGCCGCTCGATTTCCGCCGACCGCAGGCCCGCGAATGCACCGATGGCAAGGAACGGCACCATTTCCGGCCGCGAGTGATTCAGGAATTGCGTGACCTCCCATGGTGAATAAATCGTGATGTCCGTCGGCTTCTCCTTGAACTTCGGCACCAGCTCAATGCCTTCATGGTCGCGCGGCAGCCAGCCGCGTTCCTTGCAGAATTTGAAAAACGCTCCGATGGTCGCCCGCGCATTGTTTTTGCTTCGTGACGACACGTCCTGATTGCGGAGATAATCCGCAAGCTGTCCCGTCGTTACCGCCCGCAACTGGCAGTTGAAACTTTCCTTGAGCTGGTTCAGATAAACCTTGAGCACTCTCACATAGGCATCGCCAGTGCCGTCCTTGGTCCGCGTCTCGATCATTTCATCCACGGCCACCGGCAGCATTTTGTCCGGTAGCTCGTGCATTTTTCGCCGCTTAAATTCCTTGGCCATTTCCAACAGCGACACCTTGCCGTCCACAATCTTCACTGCCTCGACGGCATCTTTCACCAGCAGATCCAGCGGTATGCCGGTGGACTTTGCCATTTGAGCGCAATAGACATAAACCCGCGCGTCCTCGGCGCGCAGGTGCAGGGCGTCCAGTTCGCCGTTGGCAAGTGTGGTGGCTTTGGCTTTGCCTTCGGCAACGGCCTCATCAAGGCTGGCGAACATTTTGAGCACGCGCTTGCCGGCGGCATGATAGGAGAGGGTGAAGCTTTCCCGGCCTTTGTTTTCGACCCGGTAGATTTTGAGGATGACCGATCCGTTACGGATGATTTTCGGCCACTCTGGAACTTTTGCAGAGGCACTCTTCATGCCCCTATTGTGTTAGGATTTTGTTAGGATTTCAAGCAAAACTCTCAAAAACCTTGTAAATAATGGTCGGGGCGGTGAGATTCGAACTCACGACCTCTTGTACCCGAAACAAGCGCGCTACCAGGCTACGCTACGCCCCGACATATCCCTCGACTATGGCTCACACCGATGTATCGGTCGAACCAAAACTGCACGGTTAATCCCGACGGGTCGAGATTCTACCATTTCAAATGGCTCCAGAGGAAGGACTCGAACCTTCAACCACACGATTAACAGTCGCGTGCTCTACCATTGAGCTACTCTGGAATCCAAAGCTTTTTGTACCCTTTTAGGGAACTTAAAGGACGCGAAATCTACCTGCCCCCGCAGATACCGTCAATAAATTTGCCCGACTTTCAGCGACCCTGACACTGCGGACAATAGAATGTGCTCCGTGCCGCCTGCACTATCCGCTTCACCAAAGCCCCACATTTACTACATGGTTTGCCAGTCCGACCGTAAATCTGCAGCCGTTCCGTGTAGAAATCCGGTGCCCCCACCGCGCTGCCAAAATAGAACAACCCATCCCGCTTGCCGATGCCCATAAAGTTGAGCGGCACCGTGCTGCCGCACCGGACAGCCTCCGATAACACCGCTCGAATTGCCTGTCGCAATCGCTTCACCTCTTCCAGCTTCAACGTCCGCGCTGGTCGTTTTGGCGATATTCCGGCCAGGAACAGCGCCTCGCTCGCATAAATGTTTCCCACCCCGGCCACCAGTTCCTGATCCAGCAACTTCACCTTGATCGCCTGCGATGATTTTTTCAACGCCTCCGCAAAAGCCGCCACCGTGAATTCCTTTTCCAACGGCTCGGGCCCCAGTTTTTCAACGGCGCTCATGTCCAGGGTGAACCGTCCGAAGTAGCGCGTATCTTCAAAAACAAATTTGGTCTTCCCGAACCCAAGCACCACTGCGGCGTGTTTCGGCAAAGGCGCATCCGCCGCCAATAAATACATCTTTCCCGTCATACCCAGATGACCGAGTAACATCAGCGGCGCTTTTCGTTTCGGCGCCTGTAGGGTGAAAAGCATATACTTCCCGCGCCGGCGCAGTTGAAGAAATTTTGCCCCGCGCAATTTCAAGCTTAACTCGCGCGCAGTGGTGGGCCGCAGCACCCGTTCGCGTCGCACCAGCACATCGCGGATCGTTTTGCCGCGCACCAACGGCTCGAGATGCCGTGCCAGCACTTCTACTTCAGGCAATTCAGGCATATCACGCTTTCGTTTTCCGGCGCCACCACATCAGCAATTCCAATCCCGTCCGGTTGGGATACGAGCGTGGAACATATTCCTCCACCAATTCGAAGTGCGGCGAAAAGCGTTTCCACAATTCATCGCGCGTCGTGCCAAACGGCGGGCCGTCCGCGTTGGGGATCAAATAATTCACTGCCAGATAATTTCCGCCCGGCTTCAGCCAGCGCACAGCCGCCTGCACATAAGCGTCACGGTTTGCCGGATTAATGGCGCAAAACAAGGTATGCTCGAACAGCCAATCGAATTTTTGCGGCGGCGCATCATGAAGAAAATCGCGCTTCCCAAAGGTCGCTTTTAGGCCGGCAGCTTTCGTACGCTCAACGGACAATTCGATCGCACTCGGCGCGATATCAAACCCGTATGCGTCAAACCCATTCCGCGCAAATTCGCGCACATCATGCCCCGTTCCACAGCCCGGGACGGCCACGGTTCCGCGCGCCAGTTCCGGATGCGCCGCCAAAAAATCCACCAGCCCGGGCGAAGGCGCGCCTTTCTCCCACGGCATATCATGCGTCTGGTAACGCTCCTCCCAATACTCGTCGTTATTCACTGTTTTATCTGGCCGTCCACCAGCTCGATGACTTTTGGCGCGCGCGCCGCCACCCGCTCATCATGCGTGGCGATCAACAACGTTGCATTCCGTTCCTCGCGCAGCGAACACAGCAGGTCAATGATCTCCCCGCCCGTATGCGAATCCAGGTTGCCCGTCGGCTCGTCCGCCAAAATCAGGTCGGGCTCATTGATGAGCGCGCGCGCGATGGCCACCCGCTGCTGTTCGCCCCCGGAAAGTTCGTATGGCCGGTGTTCCACGCGCTCTTTCAAGCCGACGCGCTCCAACAAATATCGCCCGCGTTCTTCCGCTTTGGCCGCCAGGCCCCGCGAAATCCTCGCCGGCAGGCACACGTTTTCCAAGGCGTCCAGCTCTGGAAAGAGATGATACGACTGAAAAATAAATCCCACGCGCGCGTTGCGCACTTTGGCCAACTCCGTCTTCGTCAGCACCGACAGATTGCGGTCGCCGATGCAAACTTCGCCCGAGTCCGGCGAATCCAGTCCGCCCAGCAGATGCAGCAACGTGCTCTTACCCGCGCCCGACGAGCCGCGTAACGCCAGGAAATCGCCCTTGGCCACATCCAGGTTCACCCCGCGCAAAACCTCCAGCGTCCGACGCCCCATCGTGTAGGTTTTTACCACCATCCGTGCCGATGCAAGAATCTCACTCATGCCGCAACGCCTCCACAGGATTCAACCGGCTTGCATATCGCGCCGGAAATGCCGCCGCCACCAGACAGATCAACAACGACCCGCCGCAAATGATCCATAGATCGCTCCCGATGATGAGCGCAGGCAATTCCGTGAACCCATAGATTTCCGCCGGGAACAATTGCATTCCCGTCCAATGCCGCATGAGTTCCAAAAATTGATTCCGGTACGCCAGCGCAAGCAGGCCCAGCCCAAATCCCGACGCCACACCCAGCACACTGACAATGAGGCTTTGCGAAAGGAAGACCCACATCACCTGCTGGTTGGTCGCGCCCAGCGCCTTCATCAAACCGATGTCGCTCGTCTTCAGCACGATGAAAGTGATCAGCGTGCAGGTGATGCCAAAAGCCGCTACCAGCACGATAAAAAACATGATATAAAGCATCACATTTTTCTCCACGAGCACCGCCTGCATCGTCGTGCTGTCCTGCAACCACGTGCGCACTTCGTAGTCCTGCCCCAGCGCTAACTCCAATTGCGCCGCCACTTCAGGCGCCCGCAACGGGTCGCCGAGCTTCACGAACAACCCATGCACGGTGTCATCGATGTCATACAAATCCTGTGCGTTCTCTAATGAGACCGCGACCATCGATATGTTGTATTCGTAATAACCCACGTCGAATATTCCTGTAACGACATACTCATCGGGCAGGCCAATGGCTTCGACGTCCTTGCCCTTGTTCTTTTCGAACTTTTGCAATTGTCGCTGGCCGTACATCGATATCTTATCACCCACGCGCAGATGCATCTTTTCGGCGAAGGCGCTTCCGATGACGACACCGTGGCCGCTCAAATCAAATTTTCCATCCACGATGCTCGTCGGCAAAATGCTCACGTTCGTCTCCAGGTCAGGATCCACTCCCCGGATGTAGGGCGCGCCGGCGAGTTGTTGTCCGGATTCCGGCTCCGTCCTCACCAGCACCGGCCCAACGATGTAAGGCGCCACTCCGATCACGTTCTCGTTTGACCGGACGATGCTCATCACCTCCGCGTAATTCTTCATGGACGTATCCGGCTGCATGATGTTCAGGTGTGCGGTGAAGCCGAGGACTTTCTCGCGCATTTCCTTGTCGAACCCATTCATCACGCTGATCACGATGATCAACACCGCCACACCAAGCATCACGCCGAAGATGGAGATAAGCGTGATGATGGAAACAAAAGTCCGTTTGGGCCGCAGGTAACGCAGCGCCAGGAGCAGTTCAAACGGCAATCGAGACATGGGCGGAAACTAAACAGCGTGGGCGAGAGTGTCAACGTAACGCGTCATACGGTAAGTGCCTTTATTTGCCTTTTGAGCCAATTCGAACAGGCCAAAAAAAGATTCCTTATTTTTAACACGATAATGCACGATTCCTTCGAAAAATAACACGATGCGAAACACGATTTAAACACGATGAATCTGGATATTTCACGATGACCCTCACCACAGTTCGCGAAGCGAACAGCCCTTGTGGGGCCACTGACTCGTGGCGGGCTTGGGAAGCCAATTTCTCGTGTTTGGCTGAAACGATAACCGCAGGCGCTATCGCCCGTTTGGAGTTCCGCCTTTAGGCGGTCCGCCCCGCTTTCTATTACCTTCTGACTTCTACATTTAGTCACCCCGCAGTTATACCACATCCTTGCCGTTTTGTAACTGTGATGGTCACGCTAAACGCATTATCTTTAAAAAATCTTTTCGGAGCAGAAAACCCAATAAAAATGGGGCTTTCATCGTGTTCACGCCCGCTCAAAATGCAAAAAACCCGTGCACAGCTTGTGCAGGGTCTAAAATGTAGGTGTGGCATGCCACAATTTTACACTCGCGCCATCATGGCTTCACATTGGATGGCGGCGCCGGCGCGTTTGTCGCCTTGGTCTTGAACGCGGACCGAAGCAACCAATGCCGTTTGAGACCTTGCACAAAATCGTCTGTATCGATCACCGTCTTTGAGATGCCACCCAGCATGGTTGGGTTCGCCTCAACCTGCGCCCGTAGGTTTCCGGTCATGCCCGCGAGGTTGGTCAACGACTCGGTGATCCCATCAAACAACGCCGGCAGATTCGTGTTCGCCGTCGTCAAAATGCCTTCCAGTTGCGTATTCATGTTGGATGACAACAGCCACTGGCCCAATGTCCCCGGCCCGTTCAATTGATCCGAGACTGCTTGCAGATTGGTCAACAAGGGCTGCGCGGCCACCGCCACGGCATTCAGGTTAGACGTGAGCAGGATGGTATTATCCAGCGCCGCGGCAATTTTATTGGTCAGGCTCAGGATGTTCGGCAGCGCTTGTTCCAACTGCGTCGCCACCTTCTGCAACTGGTCGTTCCACGTCGGCGCTTCATCCGGTTGAATCCAGTATTTCGCATCCAGGTTCGTGTAATAATCGTCGTTATTCGTCAGCCGGTCTCCGAGTTCCTTGCGAACCGTGGAATTGAACCAATACAGATTGGTCGTCTCAAGTTGCGGGCTGGCCTGACGGATTTCGGCCAATAACCGCTTTCTCACACCCCGCGCCTGTTTCCAGCGCAACATCGCCTGCGGAACTTTGTTCGTATCTTCCAGAATGGTCGGAACCCCTGCCCGCCCCTTGGTGATCTCCAGAAAACGATTCCCCAGCAGGTCAGAAGAGATCACCACCTTGGAATCATCCCAGATATAACCGTAGAACGGCTTGAGCACATCGAAATCCACCGTGATGCCGTAATAAGCATCCGGTTCCTCAGGGGTTATTGCAGTGATCGAGCCGACAGGGTTGCCCATCAATTTTACCGGGTCGCCCACCTTGAGTCCGGCGGCATTGTTGAGCGAGGTCTCATAGTGGTACTTGGGCGTGAACCAGCCTTTGCGCTCTGCCGTCTTGTAGATGTAATAACAAAAGCCAAAGACCAGCAGCGCCGTCGCCAAAAAGACAAACCAGCCCACCAATCGCTCCACCCGGCTCAAGCGCGTCCGTAATTGCGGGGTCAAATCCTGTAATGCCATGATATTTTATCGTTACGTGTTCAATTGCTCACACCTTGAACCCTGAACCGAATTCGCTCTCCCCAACTCACAAGCGTCGGCGAATGATTCTCCCTCTCCCCAGGGGAGAGGGCCGGGGTGAGGGGGAAGCCATCGTCCAATGACAACCCCTCGCATTTCGCTCTTTGTTTCAATTTTTCTTAATCTCACTCGCAATCTCCAGCCGGCCATCGTGCAGTTCTGCGAACTGTTTCGCCACGCCGTGCCAGGGACGCGCGTCATCCGCCGTCACCACCAATGTCGTCACGCGTTTTCCCGGCATCCATTCATGCCCTTGCGAAAGTTCAGTCAAAACGTGTATCCACCATTCCGCGTGGCGCGGGTCCACCCCGCTTAAAGGATTGCCCACCAGCAACAGCTCCGGCTGCAACGCCAGCGCGCGCGCCAGCCCGGCACGCTTTTGCCAATGGCGGCCCGGCAACCCAGCCATCTGGTTTGCGATGGGTGTCAGTTCCGCAAAATCCAATAACTGGATGGTGCGCTCCAGGACTTCATCGTCGGAAAAATCACAATGATACCGCATAGGCAGCGCGATGTTTTCCGCCACTGTCAGGTTGTGCAAGAGGCGGCCGTCATCGAAAACAAAACCCAACTTCAGGCGCTGTTGCATTCGGCTTTCTTCGAACATCGGCAATTCCTCGCCGAACAACCGGAATGTTCCCTGCGACGGCGGCAACAGTCCCGCAGTCATCATCAGCAGGTCGCTCTTGCCCACACCCTGGAAACCGGACACCACCCAGAAATCACCCGCCGCCACCGACCAGTTCACGTCCCGCACCACCTCGGTCTCCTGGTCGCGCATCGAACCGCCGGTCACCCCGACCATTTCGACGACCAAATCATTTTTTGCCGTGGCATTCATGTGAGCAGATAAACGAGCATGAACAACGCATCCAGCGCCACGAAGATGATGATGCTTTGCGCCACCGCCCGCACCGTGGCGCGCGAGACCTCTTCCAGCCGCAACGGCTGGGCCAGCCCGTGATAACACGTGACGATCGCGATCGTGAAACCGAAGGCCATCGTTTTCAAGGCCAGCAGGACAAAATCCAAACCGCGCAGCGAGCCGGCCAGTTGCTGGAAATAATCACCGGGCGCCACCGGCACATCCTGAAGAAATGCCCACAGATAACCGCTCACTAGCACGCCGATGATGAGATAGACCGTCAGCGAAAAAGTGCCCACCGCCAATCCGATGACTCGCGGCACGATCAGGTAATGCACCGGGTCTATCCCCAAAACTTCGAGCGCTTCTACTTCGCCCAACGCCCGCGCGGTGCCGAGTTCGATCACGTTCGCCGTCCCCACCCTCGCCAGCACCAACACCGCCGCCAGCAATGGTCCCAATTCCCGCACCACCACGACGACCATGATCGTTCCCAGATATTGAAAGGCCCCCAACCGCGTCAGCCATGAGACCGCTTCGCCCACCACCAGAAATCCCAGCACCACTGCCAAAAAAGCGAACATCGGCGCCAATCTGAGGCCTGCCCGGATCATCTCCCGGCGTATCAACGGGTGAATCACCCGCCGGGCAAACCGGAACTTTCTCAGCATGACCCCCAGCGTTATCAAGGTGAACGCGCCCAGGCCTCGCACGGTAAGGACAAACCGGAAAATCTTGTGGGCCATCATTTCCGTATAGGATTTGGGTAAAGGCACGCGTCGAAGAAAACGCGTGGGCGACTCCAGATTCCCGGTGAAATGTCCTCCAGCCATGCCCTCAACCTACGTTTTGCAGCGACCTCGGTCAAAAAGGATTTTAGGACAAGCCATTTGGTCATGGTGGGGCGAGGTTTACCACGCTTGTCGGGTTCCACGCGGTTCCACGTGGCTACCGACGAGCCGTCCCCATAATTCTCTCGCAAAGCGGGACTCACTGACTGCCCCAACGGGGCAGAGGAGAATAGCCCGGCGGTAAGGCTGCGAAGCAGCCGCCACCCCGGGTAAGCGTCCCACAAACATTTCTCCCTCTCCTCCATTCAGTATGGAGGAGAGGGCCGGGGTGAGGAGGTGTTTAGCTCTAGTCAATCACAACAAGAACTGGGCTGCCAATTAACGATTGATTTATGAAATTCATTTGTCATAAATCCACCCACATAGAGTGAAATCCTATCCCATAGAATCATGGCCATTCGACCAGCCACGCAATTGCGCCACGCTTACTATGCGACAGGTTCTAGACCGTTCTGAGCCCATATTATTGGTCTCACATGATGAAGATGACCACGGCTGGCAGTTCATTGGCACTTCAGACGCGTCGGTAGCGGATGCAAAGCTTATCTGCCTGGAAGATATTGTTCGGCTTGATCCGACGGTTCTCGAAGTTGCCGACCTTCCGCCAGGTTGGCAGGCCATTCGCACCAAGGTGGGGGGCACATGGACCCGTCGGCAGCGGCCGCCAGATTCAGATAACGAAACCTAGAATAGAGAAAACCCGCTTCCGCATTTCAGCGTCTTTGTGCCTTCGTGGTTAACTTCTCTTCAAAACAAAAAACGCCGCAGGCATTTCCACCTGCGGCGTCTAAGAAATACTGTTTCCCCGGAGCGAGGATTTTTGGATTTTGGCGAGGCTCTGGCGAAGGAGCATGCCCTGATGGGCCTGTGACTGAGCCGAAACGAAGCAAAAATCCAAAAAGACCGCTCCTACTTCGGCAACAATTCGCTCACCATCGACTTCTCTTCCTTAAGCTCATTCACGGTCGCATCGATTTTGCCCTTGCTGAATTCATTCACCGGCACACCCTGCACGATGCTCCAGCCGTCCTGGTCGGCGCGGATGGGGAACGAGCAGATCAAGCCCTTCTCGATGCCATAGCTGCCGTCTGAGCAGATACACACGCTGTTCCAATCGCCCTTCGGCGTCGGGGTCACGAGCGAATGCACCGTGTCCACGACCGCATTCGCCGCGCTGGCTGCGCTGGAAGAACCGCGCGCTTTGATGATGGCCGCACCGCGTTGCTGCACCGTGGTGATGAACTCGCCCTTAAGCCACGCTTCGTCCTTGATGACGTCGGTCGCCACGCGACCGTTGATTTTGGCGTTATAAAAATCCGGATACTGCGTCGCCGAATGGTTGCCCCAGACTGCGAGGTTGGTGACCGCCGTGAAATCGACGCCTGCCTTCTTGGCGAGCTGCGCCTTGGCGCGATTCTCGTCGAGGCGCGTCATGGCGAAGAAACGGTTCTGCGGGATGTCCTTCGCATTGTTCATCGCGATGAGGCAATTCGTATTGCACGGATTCCCCACCACCAGCACGCGCACATCGCGCGAGGCATTGCGCTGGATAGCCTGGCCCTGGCCGATGAAAATCTTGCCATTGATGCCCAGCAGGTCTTTACGCTCCATTCCGGCTTTGCGCGGCACACTGCCCACCAGCAACGCCCAGTTCACGCCTTTGAATCCTTCGTCGAGGCTGGAGGTGGGCACGATGCCTTTGAGCAACGGAAACGCGCAATCATCCAGTTCCATCACCACGCCCTGCAACGTGGGCAAGGCCGGTTCGATCTCGATGAGATGCAAAATCACCGGCTGGTCCGGACCGAACATCGCGCCCGAGGCGATGCGGAAGAGAAGTGAATAACCGATTTGGCCGGCAGCGCCGGTGACCGCCACGCGAATAGGTGCTTTGCTCATAAATTAAATGGGTAAACAGTATGACGAGTGAAACAGTGGGAGGCAAGCCCTTGAAACACAAGGTGCCCTGATTACAATAATGTAATCCCCTCAACTTACCCTTTATTCCGTCGATAACCCTGTGTGACGGGAAACAACAGTAATATAAACACACAACCCCAGGGAAAATCATGATTGTAGGAAAAGCATCAACCGCCGTGAGCAGCGCCACTCAGGAAGCCATGGAAACCGCAGCTCAAACCAAGGCGGAAGCCACCAAAGGCGACCAGCAGGCTGTGCGTAAACTCGCCGCTGAGCAGGCCGCCAAAGGCACCCAGCAAGGACCGGCACCGGCCAAGAAAAACATCGACGGTGGCCTGGATCTTCTCGGCTGAAAATCAGGTTTAAGTGATTAAGTGAAACAGACGCGTTTGACGCTCCTCACATTTTAACAAGCACGACAATGAGTTTCTCTCATTGTCATGTTTCCGCTTTATCACAACCCGATCGGATGCCACGCCGTCTTGAATTCCACCGTATCCAAAATCCAATACGGATCTTCCACCTTATCGGAGAACCACTCCGCCGTCGCTAATGACCGCTTGGCGTAACGCTTGAGATTGATGGCCGTACCTGCCTGTAATTTGGTGCCCGTCTCCGCATCGCCGGAGCCATCCACGATCGCATTCACATCCATGTGGCCGGCGATGTGCGGCGCGAGTTCCGCGCGCTTGCCTGTGAGCAGGTTCACCACGCCACCCGGCAAATCGCTCGTCGCCAGAATCTCGGTGAACGTCACGGCCGGCAGGGGAAATTTTTCCGACGACACCACGATGACTGCGTTGCCGCTCAAGATCACCGGCGCGATGAGCGACACCAGCGCCAGCAACGACGGCTCATCCGGCGCCAGCACCACGACGACGCCCGTCGGTTCCGGCGTACTGAAATTGAAATGCGACGACGCCACCGGGTTCACGCTGCCGAATACCTGCGGGTATTTATCCGTCCAACCAGCGAAATGCACCAGCCGGTCGATGGCCAGCGTCACCTCACGTTTCGCTTTAGCCGGGCTCACACCTGTGGAACGCGCCAGTTCATTCAAGAGTTCGCCTTCGCGGTTCTGCAGCATCTCGGCGGCACGATAGAGTATCTGCCCGCGATTATACGCGCTCGCCTTCGCCCAGCCATCGAACGCGGCGCGCGCCGCGACGACTGCATCGCGAAAATCTTTGCGCGAGGCATGGGCATAATTATCGAGGTGTTCACCGCTGGCGGATTTTGCCGGCAGATAACGGCCGCTTTCGCTACGTGGAAATTTTCCCCCGATGTACAGCTTGTAGGTTTTTTTTACGTCCAGGCGCGTGCTCATAGGTTTACAGCCCCGCCAGCTTAACAACGCGCTGGCCTTCTGGCAACCACCCTCGCATTCTCCGAAAAAATTCCTGCGACATCCTCGTCAACCGATGCTAGCCTCTCCCCATGACAAATTTGGTGATCGGCCTCCTGAGCGCTACGTTGTCCACCAACCAGCCTGATTGGCAGACCAATACCGTCGCACCCACGGTGCCATCCAATACTGTCGCTGCCCTGGAATTGCCGAAGTTCTCCGGCACCAACGCCGATGCCGAGTTGCAAAAGCTCATGGATGCTGATGATGCCGCCCATACCGAAGTAGATGGTTGGATCAAGGAAAACATGGAATTTGCCTCCAAAGGCGCGCCCATTCCCCAGAATGAAATGAACGAGCGCATCTTTAAACGCCTGCAGCCCATCCGCGAAGAATACCTGGCTTTCATCAACCAATATCCTTCCAACGCGCCCGCCCGCATCGCCTATGCGAGTTTTCTGGACGACATGGGCGAAAGCGAAGAAGACGCGGAAGTGGAACAATTGGAAAAAGCGCGCGAACTGGACCCCAAAAACCCCGCCGCCTGGAACCAGTTGGCCAATTATTACGGCCATCGCGGTGAAGTCACCAATGCATTCGCCTATTACACCCGCGCCAGCGAACTCGACCCCACCGAGCCCGTCTATTACTGGAACTTCGCCACCACCATCTATTTGTACCGGCGCGACGCCATGGATTTTTATCACATCACCGAGCCCCAGGTCTTCGACCGGTCGCTGGAGCTTTACGCGCAAGCCTTGAAGCTCGACCCCACAAACTTCGTTCTCGCCACCGACCTTGCAGAATCCTATTACGGCATCCGCCCCATGCGCACGAACGATGCGCTCGTCGCCTGGACCAATGCGCTAAATGTCGCCAGAAGCGATGTCGAACGTGAAGGCGTTTACATCCATTTTGCGCGCGTGAAAACGTATGACAGCTATTACGACCAGTCGCAGGCCTACATCAACGCCGTGACCAACGAGATCTATAAAGATATCAAAGTGCGACTGCAGAAAAACCTGACCCGCCTCGAGAACGAATCGCGCTCCAACGCGATGTTGAACCTACATACCAACCTGCTCGATGCTCCCGGCACCAAAACTGTACCAGTGCCTTAGAGATCAGTTTTAGGAATACCCATGCTGAGCGCGTCTGAGTCAGCAGTATGTTTTAGGAATTTAGCAGTCGTGCCATCGCTGTTCCCTCTCCCCGGGGGAGAGGGTCAGGGTGAGGGGTAGCGGAAACTCCAATCACGAACCTCTTTGAAACAGATTATTTTCTTCCTAGCCGCGCCAGCAGTTTCCCATGTATCCCGTCAAACCCGCCGTTGCTGAACACGCATACGATGTCGCCACCCTGCGCTTCTTTCGCCAGATGCGCGACGATGGAATCTGCATCCGCCAGGTAACTCGCTTCCTTGCCCGATGCTTTAATATCCTTCATGAGTCTTTCCGGATCTAATCGCTCGCCTTCATCCAATTGTTCTAATCTGGCGACCTGCGACACTACCACTGCATTGGCGTCGCTGAAGGCCGATGCTAATTCCGCCTGAAAAACATTCCGGCGCGTAGTGTTGCTGCGCGGTTCGAACACCGCCCAGATCTTTTCGTGCGGATACTTGATGCGCAACGCGCGCAACGTCTCGCGTATTGCCGTGGGATGATGCCCAAAATCGTCGATGATCGTCACACCACCCGCGATGCCGCGTATCTCCATACGCCGACGGATGCCTTTGAACGTATCGAATGCAGCCTGGATCTGTTTGTTCGAGAGCCCGCAATGTTTCGCTGCCGCCACCACTGCCAGCGCGTTGCGCACGTTCAGTTCGCCCACGAGATTGATGTGGAATTTCGCGCTGGGGATCTCAAACTCGCTCGCTGTCGGCCCCAATCGCAGGTTCGTGGCCCGGATGGAATTATGCTCGCCCAATCCAAACCGTTTCACGGGGCAATGCGTCACGTCCAGCAACGGCGCGAGATTCTCCTCATCCCCATTGCCCAGCAGCAACCCATTGCGCGGCACGAGCCGGATGAAATGCGAAAACGTTTTTTTCACCGCGGCCAAATTTTCAAAAATATCCGCATGGTCAAATTCCAGGTTATTGATGATGGCCACCTCCGGCTGGTAATGGATGAACTTGCTGCGCTTGTCGAAGAACGCCGTGTCGTATTCATCGCCCTCGATGATGAACCATTCGCTGTCCGTGAAGCGCGCGCCCTGCCCCAGGTTCGTGGGGATGCCGCCGATCAAAAACGACGGATTCAGACCGCTATGCTCAAAAACCCACGCCAACAATGAGGTGGTCGTGGTCTTGCCATGCGTGCCGCTGACCACGAGCGAACGTTTGCCCCGAATGAAAAATTCCGCCAACAACGCCGGCAACGAGCAATAGCGCAATTTGTGGTCCAACACATACTCCGCCTCCGGGTTGCCCCGCGAGATGGCATTGCCGATGACCACCAGGTCGGGTTTGTGCCCCAGGTTCCGTTCCGCGTACCCGTTCATCACCGCGATCTTTTTCCCGGCGAGAAAAGATGCCATCGGCTCATACACATTTTGGTCAGAACCGGTCACTGCAAGGCCTTTTTCCACCATCGCCGCCGCCGCACTGGCCATCGCCGTACCGCCGATGCCCACGAAGTGGACCGATTTTATTTCCGTAGAGAACATTCATCGCAAGATAGGCAAAATGGAAGACGAAGAAAGCGAGAATTTTGCCGGGCATCAAAATGCGTGGATTTCACGCATTTTTGCGTGAGATTTGCGAATCCTCCTTGTCCAACTTGCCAAATCATTAGCATTAACCATTTGGCAAATCCCATGCTATTCAATCAAGCACCTGTGAAGGAAGGAACAAATTCGGTTGTCACGGATGAAACCCCAGGGTGTGCGCTGAAACGCACATACCCGATCCGAACCGGAAAGGGTAAGAATCAACCGCAACTGGAGAGTGCATTTCAGAACACAGACGATCCGGGAAAATTAATTGAAATAAACCCATTTATCATTCGAGTTGTTCTTGTATGTATCGAATGATGGCATTGCGCATGGATGACCCACTACCAACCCGCTATACCCTGTTGAGCCGCCTCCAATCCTGGGATGACCAGGAGAGTTGGAAGGAGTTCTTCGATACATATTGGCGGTTGATCTATTCCGTCGCCATCAAATCCGGCCTCACCGAATCCGAAGCGCAGGATGTCGTCCAGGAAACCATTATTTCGGTGGCCAAAGACATCGGCAAATTTAAATGCGACCGGAGCCTCGGCTCGTTCAAAGGCTGGTTGCGCAACCTCACCCGCTGGCGCATCGCCGACCAGTTCCGCAAACGCGGCCGCGGTGAGATATCCACCGCCCACACGGATGAGATCAATCCTGCAGACCTGTTGGAAATACCCAATTCAGGCCCGGGCGAACTGGAAAGCAAGTGGGAGGATGAATGGCAGGCAAACCTCCTCTCGACGGCCATCGACCGGATTAAAAACCGGGTCAACGAGGAGCATTTCCAGATTTTTGACCTGTACGTCATCCAGCAATTACCGGTAAAGAAGGTTGCGCGGATGCTTGGGGTCAATATCGGCCAGATCTATCTGGCCAAATTCCGGGTCTCGAACCTGATAAAAAAAGAAGTCCGCCTGTTGGAAGCGAAATGGGATTAACCCGAAATCATCCACCATCCAGGATTTGAATCCTACCGAACCAGCTCCCGCCTCTGGCGCCGGAAACGCACCGGTCGTGCCCGACCATGAAATGATTGTTCGTATCGGCAGCGGCAGCAGTGGCGAAGTGTGGCTGGCGAGGAATGCTCTCGGAACTTACCGCGCGGTCAAGGTCGTTTACGAAATAACCTTCCGCCATCGCGAGCCTTATGACCGGGAATTCACCGGCGTCCGAAACGTCGAGCCTGTCTCCCGGCTCCATGACGGCCTCGTGGATATCCTGCAAGTGGGTCGGAACGACGCTACGGGATATTTTTATTACGTCATGGAGCTCAGTGACGACCTGGACACCGGCCAGCTTGTTGATCCTTCTTCTTATGTGCCCCGCACGCTCGCGCACGACCTCTCCGCCCACCCACGCGTTCCCATCGCCGAATGTATCCGCCTCGGGTCAGCCGTCGCCTCCGCGCTTGGCTTTTTGCACCGGAATGGCCTGGTCCATCGCGACATCAAGCCTTCCAACATCATCTATGTGAACGGCTTCCCCAAACTGGCGGACATCGGGCTGACGACTGATTCTTCTGAACCTTACATCCACATCGGTACCGATGGTTTTATCCCACCGGAAGGCGCCGGCACACCACAGGCCGATATCTATTCTTTGGGCAAAGTGCTTTATGAGATGAGCACCGGGCGGGACCGGTTCGATTATCCCACCCTTCCCACCAAGCTTGAAAACACTGCCGAGGACCGTGACCTCATCCAGTTCAACAAGATTGTTTGGAACGCCTGCCGTGCCGATGTGAACCGGCGTTACCAATCGGCTGAAGAATTGATGACTGCCCTGCTTGAATTTCAGTTTTCCCCGTACAATCCGGGTAAAGATAAAAAGCGTGACCGCGTCTTGAGGTTCCTGAGCATGGGTGCGCTGACCGGCGGCTGGCTGGTCCTCATCGGCACCATTGCCGCCTGGGTCATTGCTATCACGGTTTTCATCGGTTCCATCTGGCGGCTCATCTGGCTCATCAAAAACACAGGTTGATTGCGCGCATTGATTTGCTACGCGACATCCCACAAACTTCACGCATGAAGCCGGTTGTAATTTCCCTGCTCCTCGTTTGTGTTTTAACTGGATGCAAATCCGCGACCTCAAAAGTCGAGAGGCCCTTGTCTGTGAATGGCGGTATCATTGACACCAATGGGCCCATTGCCGAAGCCAACGAACTCGCCCCGCCGACCCCAAAAAAATTCCCCCGCCGCAAATTGCCCGCGCTCTTCATCGTTGGCGATTCAACCGTCCACAACGCCGCGCCTGGCCTGCTCGGCTGGGGCGATGTCCTCAGCCGCTATTTTGATACGAACAAGATCATCGTCGAGAACCATGCCCGACCTGGTCGTAGCAGCCGCACATTCCAAACCCAGGGCTGGTGGACGAATATCCTCGCCGCTGCCAAACCCGGCGATTTCGTGATGATCCAGATGGGCCACAACGACGGAAGCCCCATTGCCGACACCAATCGCGCCCGTGGCTCTCTGGATGGACTCGGCGAAGAAACGACCAACATTTACAATGCCGTCCGGCAAACGGCCGAAACCGTCCACACGTATGGCTGGTACATGCGCAAGTATATCACCGATGCCCGCGCCAAAGGCATGACTGTCATCATCTGCTCACCCGTGCCCCGCCTGCCCAAAACCACCGTCACCGCTGGCTTCACCGACCCAACGGCCTACGTTGCTTGGTCAGAAGAGATTGCCCGGAGCGAACACGTCTATTTCATCAGCCTGAATCACCTCGTCCTCAGCCATTACACCGGCCTGACACCCGAAGAGATCCGGGCCCAGTATTACACCACCCAGGACACTACGCATTTCAGCTCCAACGGAGCCGAATTGAACGCGCGATGTGTGATCGAAGGTTTGGATGCTATGAACGACCGTCCATTGGACAAATATCGGCCCGCCCCACTCCCTCCGAACTGAGCCACCTTCCCAAGGCAAATTAGAACACGACCAAGAGTTTCAGATCTTCGCGTCTGGAAATTTCTCCAGGATCGTCTTTTTCAAACGCTCTTCGTCGTCAGGCTGGTACCGGCGGCGCGAGATGAGGCGTTGCACTGCATCCAGCAATTCCAGCCAGTCTTCCAGCGGCGGCTCGGGCACTCTTTGCCATTCGTCAAACCGCTTCACCCGTTTGAAAAAACGCCACTGCTGGCTCACATGGTGCGCATACACCTGGATCTTCTGCCCGTCTTCCGTCACGCGTTTCCAACTTACTTCAGCTTTAGCCATGATTCAGTGTCTGTAAAAAATACTCAATAATCTATCGAAGCGACCGCCATCGCCGCGATGCCCTCTTCGCGCCCGATAAATCCCATCAGCTCGTTCGTGGTCGCTTTCACGCCGATCTGTTTTTCCGTCACACCCAGCGCCGCTGCGATGCGTTTCTTCATCTCCGCGATATGCGGGTAAATCTTCGGCGCTTGCGCGATGACCGTTGCATCCACATTCACGATGGTGCCCTTGCGCTTGGCGACTTGTTTCGCTGCTTCCTCCAAAAAGATTTTGCTCGGCACACCCTTCCAGCGCGGGTCGGTGTTCGGGAAAAAATGGCCGATGTCCTCCTCGCCCAGCGCGCCCAGCACGGCGTCGCAGATGGCATGCATCAAGGCATCCGCATCCGAATGGCCGTCCAGCCCCTTCGTGTGCGGTATCTCCACGCCGCCCAGGAATAGCTTCCGGCCAACGACCAATTGATGAACATCATACCCGATTCCAACGTGAACCATGCCCTAACTATAAAGTCCGTGTAAGACTCGACCAAGCTTATTTCCCTTCTCATCGCGGGCACCACACGAATCCATACTGTAGCACCCGCGTCTCGCGGGTAAATTGGCGCGTCTCGCGCCAATTCGCGCGCTGATGCCCGTTGAAATCAGCCTGGTCCGCCTGAACTCCGCTTGACAACTTCCGTTATTTTGTTAATTTCTGAATAGACAGAAATAACTGAAATATGAGCAAATTAAGTCCAGTCCAACAAAAGTTCATCCTGCATTGGGGCGAAATGGGCACCAGTTGGGGCATCAATCGCACGGTGGCGCAGGTCCATGCCCTGCTGTTCATCTCCCCCAAACCGCTGAACGCGGAGGAGATCGTCGAGACGCTCGGCGTAGCCCGCTCGAATGTGAGTACCAGCATCAAGGAATTGCTGGGCTGGGGCATCGTCAAGCGTGTCCACGCCCTCGGCGACCAGCGCGACCATTTCGAGAGCATGAAAGACGTTTGGGAGATGTTCCGCGTGGTGCTGGATGAGCGCAAGAAACGCGAAATTGATCCCACCATGAACCTGCTCCGCGAATGCATCGCCGAGAGCGGCAAGGACAAGCAAACAGACGAATACACCGTGCAACGGTTGCGCGACCTGGAAACATTTTTTGAGAACACCACCGCTTGGTACGCGCAAGTGCGCAACTGGCCCATGACTACCGTGGTGAGATTCGTGAAACTCGGTGACAAGATTTTAAGACTGGTCGGCATGGGCAAATAGAAGTTGATTATGAAACCCATCATCTATCCTGCCAAAACTCCCGCTCCAGCAGGCGCGGCGGGGGCTGGGACCGGTGATGCCACCACCCCAAGAGCGTGGGTCTTGTACGATGCCGATTGCCCCATATGCACGCGATTTGCACTTCGCTACGAAAAGCTGCTTGCCCGGCACGGTTTCACCATCCTGCCCCTGCAAACGTTGTGGGCCCGTGAACGATTTAAAGATTTGGACGACACCGCGTATCTCGCCGAGATGCGTCTGCTGTTCACCAATGGTAAAAGATTCGGCGGCGCGGATGCACTCATTGAACTCGCCCGTCATTACTGGTGGGCCTGGCCGTTGTACGCCCTGGGTCACGTTCCCCCGCTCCGCGCGCTGATGCGTATAGGATATCGCTGGTTTACCCGGCGGCGGGGCTGCACATCGATTTGCCACACAACCCCCACGCATCACCGGCACCATGGAGTGACCAGTTTTTTTGAAATGCCATGAACACGCTCATGCCCACCATGCACGGCATCATCGATCGCCGGATGCTCGTAAATTTCCGCGCACAACCGGAGGTAGTGAGTAAGCTGTTGCCGCCTTACTTCCGTCCGAAAATTGTGGCCGGCTGGGCGATGGCTGGCATCTGCCTCATCCGTTTGAAAGATATCCGGCCACGCGGATTCCCCGCCGCACTCGGCCTCACGTCGGAAAACGCCGCGCATCGCATCGCCGTGGAATGGGATGAAAACTGCGTGACCCGCGAAGGCGTCTATATCCCGCGCCGTGACACTTCTTCAACCCTGCAATCGTTTGTTGGCGGACGGATATTTCCGGGCGTTCATCATGCCGCTGGTTTTGATGTCACTGAACAAGATGACCGTTATAAACTCCGGATGCGCGCACACGACGACGGCACGGCCATCGACCTTGACGCGCGCCGCGCCACTACGTTACCGCCCACTTCAATTTTCAAAACCGTTGCCGAAGCTTCTGATTTTTTCGCGCGCGGCTCCGTCGGATATTCAGCGACTAAAAACCCGGATTGCTGCGATGGATTGGAGTTGCATACCACCGGATGGCATGTGGAACCGCTGGATGTCATTTCGGTCCGTTCTAGTTTCTTTGACGACAAAACCCGGTTTTCAGCCGGCACACTTGAATTCGATTGCGCGCTTTTGATGCGCAATATCGAGCATGAATGGCGCGTGTTGCCTCAAATGAAGGACAAAGCATGAATACCCAAGCCCGCTATCAAAAACGCGTTATTATCGCCGGCGGTTCTGGTTTTCTCGGAACTGTTTTGACCAAGTACTTCAACGAAGACTATTCGCGGGTCACGATATTGACGCGCCACCCGCGCGAGCGTGATGACTACGTCCGCGAAATCGCCTGGGACGGCCAAACACTCGGCCCCTGGGCCAAGGAATTGGACGGGGCGGAAATCGTCATCAATCTCACCGGTCGCTCAGTCGATTGCCGTTACAACGCGCAGAACCGCAAAGAGATTTTGGAATCACGCATCAACTCGACGCGTGTCATCGGCGAAGCCATCGCCAAGTGCGAACGTGCGCCCGATGTCTGGCTCAATGCCAGCACTGCTACGGTCTATAAACACACATTCGGCCCGCCGCACGATGAAACCAGCGTCGAAATGGATTCGGCCACCGATGCAAAGGATGCCTTTTCGGTGGAAGTTGCACAGGCCTGGGAGCGCGCACTGGATGAAGCTCCCAAGACACGCACGCGCAAGGTCGCCTTGCGCACTTCGATGGTCCTTGGTCTGGGCCGCAACAGCGTCTTCCCCGTACTGCGCCGCCTTACGAAATTTGGCCTGGGCGGGCGCCAGGGCAACGGCAAGCAATTCGTCTCGTGGATACACCAGGATGATTTCTGCCGCGCAATCAATTGGATCATTAATTACGAACTGGCTGGCCCGATCAATCTCTGCGCGCCCAATCCCCTGCCCAACGCGGAGATGATGCGCATCTTCCGCGAAATCTGCCACCGGCCCATCGGCCTGCCCGCCAATAAATGGATGCTGGAGATCGGCGCATTTTTTATGCGCACCGAAACCGAATTGATCTTCAAAAGCCGCCGCGTCGTGCCCGGACGATTGCTCAAATCCGGTTTCACCTTCCTTTTCCCGCAATTCCACGATGCCGCCATCGATTTGGAGAAACGCATGGAGGGATAAATGGTTCAACCACCTGCCAGCCGGCAAGTCGTTCACGCGACGGGCGCCCTGAGCGCCGCCGCCCGGCAGCGGATGTTGTCCCGCAAAGGCGAACCGCTTTTCCTCGCCGCCTGGGAAAATGCGCTGATGATCCATCTCGAAGTGGATGCCAATGAGCTGCAACGCGCTGTGCCGTTCGAGTTGGATCTGTGGAACGGACGCGCGTTCGTAAGCCTCGTAGCCTTCACGATGCGCGATATGCGGCCACGCCGCGGCGGCAAAGTGGGCGAATGGCTGTTCCGCCCCATCGCCACGCACAACTTCCTGAATGTGCGCACTTATGTCCGGCACAATGGCGAGCCTGGCATCCATTTCCTCGCCGAATGGTTATCGAGCCGCCTCGCTGTGAAACTCGGCCCGACCATTTTCAGTCTCCCATATCGCTTCGGCCATATTGTTTACGACCACGATTGGAAAATGGATTCACTGCACGGAATCGTTACAGATTCGACGACTGGTTCACAATTGCACTACGAAGCAAATAAACGCTTCGACACACAAAATGCATTCACGCCCTGCGAAATCGGTTCGCTCGATGAATGGTTGATGGAACGTTATACTGCGTTCAACTCGGCAGGCGGGCGCAAGCGCTTCTTCCGCGTCTGGCATCCACCATGGCCGCAAATCCCGATGGATGTGATCATCCACGATGATTCCCTGCTTACGCAGCATTGGCCATGGTTCAATGAAGCAAGATTGGCTGGCGCCAATTTTTCACCCGGCTTTCGCGAAGTCTGGATGGGCCGCCCTCACCGGATACATTGACATCAAGCCCGCGGGTTGAACTTCGATTCAGCCGCGATCTTTTCCCACAACTTCCGTTCTGCATCTGTGATTTTTTGGGGTACTTCGATGCGACTCACCACGATGAGGTCACCGGATCCGCCGCCACGCTGGGGCAATCCGCGCCCGCGCACGCGCAGCTTCTGGCCGTTCTGTGTGCCCGGCGGAATCTTTATGTTCACACGACCGGTTAACGTCGGAACGGAAATCTCCGCGCCCAAAACCGCTTCCCACGGAGCCAGCTCGGCCTCGTGGATAAGATTATGGTCGTCCACCTCAAAGTCCGGATGCTTGGCCAGCCGCACCCGCAGATACAGGTCGCCGGAAGGTCCACCGCCACTGCCTGCCCCGCCACGACCGGAGATGCGCAGCCTTTGTCCATTGGTCACTCCCGCAGGGATCTTCACCTGATGAGTTTCCGTGCGCCCATTGTTTTGGCGTACGTTCACTGCGCGCACCGCTCCATTCATGGCTTCTTCCAGCGTCACCATGATGTCGCCTTCCACATCCTGGCCGCGCTCGGCATATCCATCGCCACCAAAATCCGGACGCCCGCCAAAACTGCCTGCGCCACCACCGCCGCGCCGGGCCGAACCAAAAAATTGCTCAAAGAAATCGCTGAAGCCGGTGCCGCCGAACTCAAATTCCTGGTCCCTGCCCCCTCCCGGTTGCCCACGGCCGCCCGCGAAATCTCCCCATTCCGGCGGCGGACGAAAATCCGCGCCCGATTTCCAGTTCGCGCCCAGTTCGTCGTATTTCTTGCGCTTGGCCGGATCGCTCAGGACTTCGTAAGCCTCGTTGATCTCCTTGAATTTTTCCTCGGCGCGCTTCTTGTCCTTGGCCACATCTGGATGAAATTCCCGCGCAAGTTTGCGAAAGCTTTTCTTGATGTCCGCGTCGCTCGCCGTGCGGGCCACTCCGAGCACCTCGTAGTAATCTTTATATTTGACCGCCATTTGCGTATCACTCTACGACAACGGCGGACAAATTACAGTGCAGAAAATCCGTGTTGGTCCCGCCCTGCCCCTCACTGGTTATCGTCATTGGGAACGACCAAAAACCGCATCGTCGGATTTCCGTCTTCATCGTGGGTGCGGACCCGCAACAGAATGCGTCCCTGGGGCGCCTTGTGGATGAGGTCAGCCACTTCGCTGGCCGAACCCGCCGGTTGATGGTTCACGCCCAGGATCACATCACCAGCCTTGAGGCCGAGTTTGTCAGCGGCGGAACCTTGTTCAACACCGGTCACCACCGCGCCGCCCTGGACGCGGGTGGGTATGTGGAAATCGTTGCGCAACTTGGGCGTGAGGTCGGACAATGCCACGCCATCCAAGCCGTTTGCTCCGCTTCCGGTCTCACCAGCGGCGGCGAGGTTGCGTTCCGGCAATTTTGCCAGCATCACTGAAACATCTTTCTCCGTACCGCCCCGCAGGATTTTCAATTTCGCCTGCGAATCCGGCTCCAATTCCGATACGGCCAGGTGGAACTGGTCACCGCTCGTTATTTTCGTCCCGTTCAGCTCCACGATCACATCGCCATCTTTCAGGCCGACTTTCGCCGCCGGCGTATTCGGAAACACATCGCTGACCAAAGCACCGTCGGAGACCGGCACGTTAAACTCCTTTGCCAGGTCTGGATTTAGCGATTGGATGCCAACACCCAGAAAACCGCGCGTCACTTTGCCATCCTTGATGATCTTCTCCATCATCACCCGCGCCAGATTGATAGGCACTGCAAAGCCGATTCCCTGGTTGCCACCACTCCGGCTGAGGATCGCCGTATTGATTCCGACCAACCGCCCATTCGCATCCACCAGCGCGCCGCCGGAATTGCCCATATTGATGGCCGCATCTGTCTGGATGAAATCTTCGTATTGGCTGATCCCCATGCTATGGCGTCCCAAGCCGCTCACGATTCCCATGCTCACCGATTGGCCCACCTCAAACGGGTTCCCGATCGCCAGCACCACGTCGCCGACCTCCAGCTTATCGCTGTCCGCGAGCGTGATGGCTGGCAAATCCTTCGCATCCACTTTCAACACCGCCACATCTGTGGCAGGGTCCGATCCCACTATTCTTACATCCAATTTCTTCTGGCCGTCGGCAAGGGTGATTTTGACGTCGTCAGCATCCTCGATCAAATGACTCGCCGTGAGGATATACCCATCCGAAGACACAATGACACCCGAGCCAAGACCTTCCGATTGGAAAGAGTGCGGACGGCGCGGACGCGCATCAGCATCGTCGCTCCAGAAATGGTGAATCGAATCGTCCGGCGTCTCAAGGTGCACGGTACGGGTGGAATAGATGTTCACCACGCTGGGCGCGGCCTTTTTGATGACCGGCGAAAAGCTCGTCACCCGCGATTCACGCACCACCGGCGTGGTCTCAACATTAAACTTGGGCGCCGGCAGATTGGTATCAGCGGCGTTGGCAAAATGGGTGACAACAGCGGCAGCCACCGCCAGTGCCAGGCCCACGCTCACACCCGCGACTGTTTTGGAAATTGGTTTCATAAATACTTCAAGTGATTGACACGATTTTTTTGCTTCACGTTCAAATCGTCTTTTCCTTCATCACGATTTTGAGACGACTCAGAACTCCACCGCTCTTATGATACCACATGATACCTTGCAGCGGTTTTTCCGAATCATGCATTAGAGAATTTGAAAGAAAATGTCTGTCCCTCCCAGACCCCCTGGCATTTTTCCTTAAAATATCTTAAACCGGTCGGAATCGTTTTGATGACCATCGGCACCCGGCACACACCTTTCGGTGCTTCGAAAACTTAAACGGTTTGAATCAGCTAAACGGGCTTCATGCGAGGGCCGTGCGAATCAGCCATTAAATTGCCGTTCCGATGCGTTCGTTCACGACAAAATTTTTAAAATAAAAAACGCCCTTGAAAAACCTTGAATTGAGCTTGGCGTCATCCGCAAAAAACTCGCATTTTTCGGCTTTTGACCGACTCCGATCCTCATTTAACTCATTCACTGAGGTACGACTCACTAACATCAATTATCAAAGAACTGCCCACATACTCACACCTAAATCAAATTTAGTCAATATTTTAATTATAAAAGTAAAATTTCCACCAAATCAGCTAATATCACTTCCAAAAGCGTTTTGGGCTAAGCGAATTGGTCCTCGCCGACACAATTGACCCCGGCCCCATAAATTGATATGCCACGCCTTACCAATCTTATGTCTGCCACCCTGACCATCCACGACGAGACCACGTCCGGCCAAAAGACCAACACCTTCACCCTCGCCTGCCTCACCGAGCGCATGACCGTGCGCGAGCTTATCCGCGCCCGCATCTACCAGGAAGTGCAGGATTACAACCAGAAAGAGCCTGAATATTTTCGCGGCCTCGTCGAACCCACCAACGCCGAGCGCGTCCTCAACGGCTACAAACTCCGGAAGAAACGCAAACTCGACTGGCAGGAACAATTCGACCGCGCCCTCGAAGCCTTCACGCGCAACGGCTTCTTCGTCCTCGTCGGTGATAAACAGGCCGAAAGTCTGGACCAGGAATTTTCGATCAAGGTGGATACCGAAGTCTCCTTCGTGAAACTCGTCCCCCTGGTCGGAGGTTGAACTGGCCCCCTTCCATGAATGCCGACAAGCCATATCGCATTACCATTGAACCATTCAGTTGGTCCGCCAGCGACCCATTGGCCCCTGAATATCAATTAGTCGCTGACTTCGTGTCGGAAGTCGTCGTCAGCGGCTGGAAGCCTTATCGGGATTTTGATGTCAGTACTGCCACCAGCGGGAAAAAAATCCTGGAAGCGGATGCTACCACAGGTGCCAGCCTCGTTCTCGCCCTCGTGGCACATGCCAGCCATTTCGACGATCTGGCCAGGAAAGTAAGAGCGCTCGCACAGAACGAACTGGAGCGGATCAATTGGCATCACACCCCGGAATGGGGAGCCGTTTGGCTTCCACGGCAGGCGGCTGCCCTGGCCCTGCGACGCGTGATGCGCCGCAAATTACCCCTGAACGCCGAACATTTAATTAAATTGGCGGATTGGATTTCCTCCACAGAACGACCGGGCGATTTCCTCTACCCACTGAAGGCTTTCGTTAAGGCCGTGGACAATTATGGTGATATTGACGCAAGCGACACCGCTCTCCGATCCTCCTTGTCTCGAGTGGCCAGGCTGTTCCGAAACAGTCATGACAAAGAGCTTCCGAAACTTGCACACCAGCTTGAAACAATTCTAGCAGCCGGCGCTGAAACGAGTGCAGGCCTCGTTGAAAAGGATCCGCCGGTCCGCCGGCCTAATGCCGCCAGCGCGGCCATGCCTGCACTTGCCGGGTCGGCAAACGTATTGGTGCAATTAAAACAATTCCTCGGCATCCTCCCGCAGGACAATGCCACCAGACTGGAAATCGGCTTTGATCATTTCCCCCTCCGTCAAGATTCACCGCTATCAGAGGAGCATGAATTGATCAATCTGCTGCTTCCCGAGGTGGTCGAACGTCCCGCGTATCATCAACCCAACCTTTCGTTGACCGACGCCGGTCGCGCAATGTTGAAGCATGACGGCCGGGGCCGGGGAAGAATCCTCCTGGCCGCAGCCGAACGATGCGTAAACATAAATTTTGTGAACGGAGGTGGCATTGCCGATCATCGCTGTTGGCAGTCGCAATGCGCTGTCCGGGGAGTTTTTGGGTCTCTTTTGAAAACCGGCCCGGAAATGGATCGCGACGGACTGTTCGACCTGCTTCTGTTCTTATCTTCCCAACCCGGCCACTACTGGATCGCCTGCTCTGCCGAGGTGGAAAAATTGATGGCTCACATCGGAAGCGTGGCTGGTGAATCTCCGCTGACACCAGGGGAACGGCACATTCTCCACCGTTTGCGATCTCAATCTGTCCGCACCACTCCCTTCGGTCATCCAGCCCCAGAGGTGATTCGCCTGAATCAATTACTCGGCGATGGCCTGTTTCTTGCCCTTGTTCCAGGAGAGGCGTGGTCGGACGCCGTGAATGATGAACTCGGGGAATTGGCGCTGTCGGATCGTGATGGATGGATTGAACTGCTTCGCCATGCGGCCACCGCATCCGCCGCCCGTCCTTCGGCCAAGTGGCTGAAAACCGCGAAAGCTTTGCTCAAAAAAACCGGGGCCAGGCATTTTTCAAACGCCCTCCAGCGCTGGTTTCCGCTGGTCAATGTCGCGCGAACAATCCGGCTGCTCGGCGGGGGAGTCGGATCCCGCGTTGATGCCAGTGGTACTATTCATGATGACAACGCCACGTGTCTCCGAGGCCTCCTGTGGATCGCACCGGAAGTCGCCTCCCCCGAAATGGTTCGTGCCATCGGTGCCGTAACGGTTTCTTGCTACCGCAAAATTCCCGGCGTCGGCCCGCGCGCCGTTAAGGTTGGCAACGCCGGCGTCTATGCCTTGAGCCAGATCAATGACCCGCTCGCCCTCGGCCAACTGGCCTTGCTCAAAGTGAAGGTCAAATTCGGCTCGGCTCAAAAGGAAATTGAAAAGGCCTTCAATGCCGCCGCCGAACTCTCTGGCCTCCCTCGTGAAGAACTCGAGGAAATATCAGTTCCCACTTACGGACTCTCTGATGTTGGGATCTGTGAGGAACCTATGGGTGATTCCACCGCCCGATTGACCGTCACGGGCACCACCGCCACCGAACTGGTCTGGGTCAAGGCGGATGGCAAAACCCAGCGCAATGTCCCGGCAACCGTCAAAGAGTCATTCAAGGAAGACTTGAAAGAATTGCAGGCTGCGGCAAAAGACATCCAAAAGATGCTCCCCGCCCAGCGGGAACGCATCGACGGCCTTTTTCTCCAGCAGAAAACCTGGCCTCTGCAAATCTGGATGGAGCGATATTTGAACCACCCGCTTATCGGCACGCTGGCCCGGCGCATTCTTTGGGAGTTCAAAAATGGAGACAGGCATACGACCGCAATCTGGTTCAACGGGCATTTGGTGGATTTGGATCTCAGACCCGTTGAATTTCCAGATGGCCAAACCACTGTTCAGCTTTGGCATCCCATCGGGAAGAACACAGAAGAAGTGATTGCCTGGCGTTCGTGGCTGGAAGCTCAACAGATTCAACAACCCTTCAAGCAGGCTCATCGTGAAATCTATGTGCTGACCGATGCCGAACAGACCACTCGCACCTATTCGAACCGTTATGCGGCACACGTCCTCAAGCAACATCAATTCAATGCGCTGTGCGCCTTGCGTGGATGGAAAAACCAGTTGCGATTGATGGTGGATGCCGACTATTACCCGCCCACGTTGTACCTGCTGCAATGGGGTTTGCGCGCCGAATTTTGGATCGAAGGTCTCGGCGCCAACTACGGCACTGATACCAATGAAAGTGGCGTCTATCTGTATTTATCCACGGATCAGGTCCGGTTTTATCGTGTTGATGCGGCCCAACGCGCGGCCCACGCCGCTGGCGGCGGCTATCATCCGGCGCGCCGCGGCGAAAACGCCGAGCCACTGCCTCTAAGCGAAATACCGCCCCTGGTCTTTTCCGAAGTCATGAGGGATGTCGATATGTTCGTGGGCGTCGCCAGCGTGGGCAACGACCCTTCGTGGTCCGATGGTGGCCCGCAAGGCCGCTATCAGGACTACTGGCACCATTATTCGTTTGGCGAGTTGAACGCCTCCGCTAAAACGCGCAAAGATGTCCTTCAGCGTCTCGTACCAAGGTTGAAGATTGCCGCCCGCTGTTCGTTTCTAGATAAGTTCCTCATCGTTAAGGGAAACTTCCGCACCTACAAGATTCACCTCGGCAGTGGAAATATCCTGATGGAACCAAATGACCAGTATCTCTGCATTGTCGCGCGGCAGGGCGAAACGGATGACGGAGGAGTGCTCCTCCCGTTTGAAGGAGACCGGACACTCGCCATCATCCTCAGCAAAGCCTTCCTGCTGGCCAATGATGCGAACATCAAAGATTCCTCCATCATGACGCAGATCAAGCGCGCCTGAGGTGCTTTTCTTTTGGCCTATCCCATCACCGCAGGCCGTAGATAGCCAGCGAGGGCTGGTCGCCACCGGCCATCTTGCGGTGGACGCCGTCAATCCCCACCGTTTCCTGTTGGAAAGTGGCTACATAAACTTTTCCATTGGCCACGGTGGGCGGGCAAAATTTTGCGAATTGGCCAAGCCGGTCGTTCACGTTGCCGGTGTTTTCGCTGTCCCAGAGTTCCCCTTTTGAGAGGTCCGAAGCATCGAACGCCCGCAGAATTCCCCGGACCACAAAATGGTTCGCATTGTCGGAATAAGGAAGGGTGACCCAGAGAATTCCGCTGTCGCGGCCTGTTCCGTTGGCTGAAAGCGAGAGAAAACCGCCCGGCATCCACACCACCTCCCGGCCAGCCTCGCCAAACATCCCTTTGGGATAATTGGGATAAGGAGCCGATTCCGGACTCTTCTTAACTGGCTTATCGGACGCAAATTTCCATCCGGCGCCGCCCGAAGCATTGTCGGGAATCAACTTATACTGTTTGACCGGATCCTCCTCTCCACACACGTAGATATCCATTGCTTTCTTCCGCGGCCACACCACGGGAGTTCCATGGATATTGTAAAAGACTTTGCGATAAAACCCCCTATCAGGGTCATGGGTCACTTGGAACGAATGCAGCGCGTCCGTGGCGCCTTTTCCCATCTTATCGCGATCCACCAAATACATCCGCCCCTCTTTGCTCCCGATGATCAACAGGTGGCTGTCGGGAACGAGCAGCACGCCGGTCGATCCCAGGTCCACATCGTTGGTTTTTAACATCTCCTGGTCTGGTGGCGTGAACCAATCCAGCACCTGGATTTTCCCGTCGATCGCCTTAACTTTCACAACGCTATCACCGAAATCGGTGGTCCCATTGTACGTTCCGTCACCCGTGGTGAAATAGACGTTCCCCTCGTCATCGATCGCCGGCCCCTGCCCGGACATCCAGATTCCCGCGCGCCCCTCATCCTCATCTCCCGCCCCGTTCGGCGTAGCACAGAATACTCCCGCTGGCTTGATGGCTTTTGGATTCGATATATCATAAGCAAACAGCCAGCCGTGATAGGTTCCCTGGTCACAATGACCGCCGAAGGCGACGTATAAAATATTACTGGCGAGCAATAACGCAGGTCGGTTCAATTCCAGCATCGGAGAGAATTCTATTGCCCCATTGGTGGATCCATTCCCGTTCCCGGGAACTTTGCCGGTGATCGGCAGCTCTCCGATCTTCGTTCCGTCGTATAGGCTCAAAGCGAAGAGCGTGTAGGCGTATTGATCTCCAGATTTTGATTTGGCAGATAAAAACACAACGCCCTCACGAGGCGAGGTATCTTTGGTGATTTGTATCACGGGCGTTCCGGTGATGCCGATTTCCGTCGTGAGATCCGAACAGTCAGAAGCGCCGATGGCGTTGTATAGCTCGGCGCTTTCCACCTGAGTTCCCAGCACCTCAGGCCCAGTGTGCCAGAGCAACGCATTGGTCGATGCCGGGTCAGTGTCGTTCGCATCGAAAGCATACACGCTGTTATGTTCCGTCGCGACGATCGCCACATCGACTGGCCCCGTTCGGTTGGCGACATTGTTCCGGGTGACTATCAGGGGCTGCGCGTAAATATTTCCATCGACGACGCGGTATGCCAATTTCGCCAGGTGCCCTTTGATATTGGATACGGTCAACCTGGTTTCGTGGAGGTTGGTGCCGCTCCGGAGATTGTCGTTATGCTGTGTCAGCACATCCACCTGCGCCACCAGCGGCGTGCAGCCCAACAGGACGATGGCAGCCCAACAACCCGGTCGCAGGATTCTATTCAAGTTACGGCTACCGAACCTCACCCTGATCGCTCCGTTCATAATATTTATAACGCCGAATCCCGGATTTTTGTTACATTTTCCACGCCTTCCAGCTGCTGCCGGTCTATGCATGGCAAACTAAAAAACGCACAAGAGACCGCAATTTGTTTTTTGATGAGAATATTTCAATTTGCTTTTGGAGGGCACGGTCCAAGCTGTTTTAAACGTTGAATTTAAACAACATGTTGGTTTGCTGAGCGTTGCCTATCAGTATGCTTTCCCGGCAATTCAAGCCACAAACTCAAACGTGACAGCCGGTTTATCATCGTGTTAGGCTGCGCCGGAAATACCAGTTGGCATGAACCTCACGATTGCATGGCTCGCGCAGGGCAAATTGCGGTTGAAGAAACCGGGCGAAGCGCCCACCACTGTCGAAAGCAAGTTCGGTCAGTCCATCCGCGAGAAAGCCGTGCGCGCCCAGCAGCGTCATAGCTGGAAAAACGCAGGCAACGACGATAATTTTCTCGCCGGCGCCATGATCTGGGGCCGCGGCGCGAAAGACCCGGCTTCCATTCCCATCTCCATCACCAGCATTTGCAGCGGCCAAAACGCCGGCCAGATGCTCTATTCACTTGAGACCAATGATTTTTGCGCCGTGCTCGCCGTGGAAAACCTCGGCGCAGAAGAACGCCGGATCTGGAACAAGAACGACAAACGCCTCGGCACACTTTGCGTGGGCCAGGACGGCAGCGTGGCGTGCAGCATGCGTCATCAACATGGCACCGCCAACATCGCCGTCCGATTGGATGATGAATCCGGCTTCAGCGAAGTGACCGAAGGCGATTCCGTAGATGCCGCGCCGCGCTGGGTTCCCGGCCCAGACCGCCGTTTAGTGTTCCAATCCGCGGGGGTTGGGCGCAGCCGCGAAGGACATTTTGCCGGCATCGGGCCTTTCGCCGTCCAGTATCTCGATGTGGAGACTGGCGATATGAAGACACTTGCCGAAGAAACAGGCACCGATTTCCTCACGCCGCAAATGACCGCTGACGGCACGCTGTATTACATCCGCCGACCCTATTCGAACGGGCGCGAAATAAATCCCCTCCGCGCTCTGTTGGATGTGATCCTATTTCCTTTCCGATTGCTGTATGCCTTCTTCCAATTTTTTCAGTTTTTCTCCATCCGTTACACCGGCAAGAAGCTCACGAGCGCCGGCGGCGCGCGCAGCCGTCAGATGGACCTCAAGCAAATGACGATCTGGGGAAATATGGTTTCCGCCGCGCGACATAGTAACATCGATGACGACGCGCCCGACATGGTTCCCAATACCTGGCAACTGATGCGGCAACGTGAAGGCGCAGCGCCCGAAACCATCGCTAAAGGCGTGCTATCCTACGATCTCGCACCTGACGGTTCCATCGTCTATTCCAACGGCAACGCAATTTTCGTGTTGAAGCCTAACGGTGAAAAAGAGCGCCTCTGTACTGAGGCGCTCATTGAGCAGGTTGTTGTGCTGAATGCGCCACCGGCGTGATCACTCAGGCATCGCCACTGAATTCGTACTCGCGGTACCGGCCTTCTTGGCCGCGGCTTTTTTCGCTATGATTGAATCCACGTAGGTTTTGTAGAGCTTATGCCAGTCGCGCCCATTGGAATTCAGGTATTGCTCGCACTGGGTCTTGTAGATCTTGAAGATAGCGGAGATCTGCTGCATGTTTTTGTAATCCACCGCCTGCTCGCGCGCCTGTTTCAAGTTGCCCAAAATCGTCTTCTCTTCCTCAGGGGTCAGGTCCGGCACGATCGCGCGGTAACCCGTCATCGTGAACTCCACTTTACCAACGGTGTACTTGTCCAACACAGCTTCGACCTGTTCGGGTGTCAGGTCTTTGCGCAGACCCGCCATCAGATTTTGGTGGACGGACTTGGGAATGGCGGAGTCAGCGATCATTTCCCGGTCCAACACACTTAAGGCCTTGCCGGTGGCCGGATTGACGCCCGCTGGCACGTTCGTGTAGGAATGGTCATTGTGCCAATCGCGAACGGCCTTCAAATGCGTGGCGATGACTTCAGTGACACGCGCTTCTTTGGCCGCATCATTCAAATTCAGTGAAGCCGCCCACTGCGCCGCTCTCGATCCCTGGTCGGTATCGGATTTTGAAAGGGTCTCGATGGCCTTGGGTTCGACGTTCGTGGCCAAATCGTCTGCCCGCGCGGGACGGAGGCCCGCGGTGAGACCGATGAGAATGAGCAATACGACGTTCAGAACAGATGGAAATTTCATTTAGTAACTATTGATTAATGACGCGAACGGAACGAAATGGTTACAGATTGCGCCAATCCATCTTTATCCATCGCGAACGTGACACCCGCTGGCTGGCTTGGTAATTTATCGGGAATAATTAAAGGAGTCGGGTTGACTCGAATATCAATCTTTCATGTTCGTTGACGAAATAAAAGTTATTGCCCGCGCCGGCCACGGCGGGGCGGGCGCGGTCGCGTTCCATCGCGAAGCCTACATCACCAAGGGTGGCCCTAGCGGAGGCAATGGCGGACGCGGCGGCAGCGTCATCCTGCAGGCCGACCACGATCTCAACAATCTCCTCGCCCAGTATTATCAGCCCAAACTCATCGCTGAACGCGGGGAAGGCGGCATGGGCAAAGGCATGGATGGCCATGCCGGCAAAGATTTGATCATCAAAGTGCCCTGCGGAACGCTTGTGTGGCAGCTAATCCGGCCCCCTGCGCCGGATGAAGATGCCGAAGACGAAGAGATCGAAGCGACAGAGGAACACCCTAAATTATCATCCAGCACCGGCAAGCGCCCCATCATCCGCGCGAGCGGTGGTTATTTTGCGGAGGAAGTGGATCTCACCAAGATCGAGCCTGAAGAAGCCGCCAGTCGTGACGCGGGAAAAGGCGAGTTGATCGCCGACCTCACCACGCACGGCCAGCAATTTGTTTTATGCAAAGGCGGGCGCGGCGGGTTGGGCAATCGGAATTTTGCCACCTCCGCCCGGCAGACTCCACGCTTCGCCCAGCCGGGCGAACCCGGCGAAGAAGGTGATTTTCTGCTCGAACTGCGAATTATTGCGGATGTAGGCCTGGTCGGTTATCCCAATGCCGGCAAATCCACTTTGCTCACCGCCATCTCACGCGCGCGCCCGAAAGTCGCGCCTTATCCGTTCACCACCCTCACGCCACAGATCGGCATCGTGGAATATCCGGACTGGAAACGCATCACCGTCTGCGACGTACCCGGGTTGATCGAAGGCGCGCACAAGAACGTCGGGCTCGGCCACGCGTTCCTGCGCCACATCGAGCGTTGCAAGATTCTCGTTCTGCTCGTCGATATGGCAGGCACCGATGGCCGCAAGCCGTGGGATGATTACAAGCAATTGCTGACCGAGTTGGAGATGTACGACCCGGAGCTGGTGGAAAAACCGCTCTACATCGTCGCCAACAAGATGGACGAACCGGCGGCAGAAAAATATTTGAAGCAGTTCAAGACGAAGATCAAAAAAGTCCCCGTGCTGCCGATTGCGGCGGGCTTTGACCAGGGCATCGATAAATTCAAGAAGTTGATGCGCGACGCAGTTGAAAAAGAAGCAGACGAGTAATTTAAATTCCAAATCGAACCGGCTACTGTATTCGCACGCTGGCTTCCCCCTCACCCCTGCCCTCTCCCTGTGGGAGAGGGAGAATTATCCGCCGTCCTGTTCGCAAATCTGCGACGGCATAGGCACAACATTTCCCCTTAGTCCTCCGCTTTGAACGAGCGGGAGATGAGGTCTCGAACGGCCTTCTTCGGTTCCTTGCCTTCGTAAAGCATCGCGAACACTTCGTCGATGATAGGCGTGGGCACTTTCTTTTCCCGCGCCAATCGGTGCGCTGAACGCGCCGTGGGGTAACCTTCCGCGAGTTTCGGATGCGAAGCCTGGATGGCTTGCATCGTTTCACCACGACCCAAGCGGTCGCCCAAATCGCGATTACGGCTTTGTTTTGAAAAACATGTCAGCATCAGGTCGCCGAGTCCGCTCAATCCTGCAAACGTCTCGGCCTGCGCGCCGCACGCCACCCCCAGCCGCCGCATTTCTGACAACGCGCGCGTGACAAGGCCCGCCTTGGTGTTGTCTCCGTAGCCGAGTCCATCGCTGACCCCTGCCGCAATCGCGATGATGTTCTTCAACGCACCGCCGTATTCCACACCGAGAATGTCCGTGCTGCGATAGATGCGAAATTCCGGCCGGTGAAACATCCCCTGCACCGTGCGCGCCGTGCCGTCACTCGCGCTCGCGCAAACGACAGTCGTCGGAATCCCCATCGCCACTTCGCGCGCAAAACTCGGACCCGAGAGCGCCGCGACGCGATTGGCCGGGGCCTGCTCACCCAGGATGCGGCTCATGGTGTCGCCTGTTTTAAATTCAATCCCCTTGGTCACGCTGACGAAGATTCCCGGATGCCCTTTGAGCTTCGTCGCCACCTCCCGGAAAAACTCAGACGGGATCGCCAGCACCACGCACTCAGCCCCACCCGTCGCTTTCGCAAAATCAGTCTCCAGCTTCCAATCGGTCGGCAACTGGACGCCCGGCAGATATTTTTCACTGCGCCCGCCGCGCAAGGCGTCCAGCGTAGCCGTGTTGATGTCCCAGAGCGTCACGGCATTGCCGTTTTCGTGGAGCACCTTGGCAAGTGCCGTGCCCCATGCCCCTGCGCCCAAGACAGTGATTCTCATTTCGCGGCCTCCGGCGTGGGCGTTTTTTTCCCGAAGCGGCTTTCCGTGCCTTCCATCAGGCGTTGGATGTTCTTTTTGTGTTTGTAAATCGCCATCAAGCCCAGCGCCGTGGTCGCGATTTTCAACAACAGGCTGTCCGACATGAACCAAACCGCCGCCGGCAAAGCGATCGCTGAGGCAATGGAGGCGACAGAAACATATCGCGTCAGCACAACTGCAATGATCCATGTCCCCAGCGCGATGGTGACCGCCCAGGGGGCGAGCGCAAAGTAAACTCCCGCGCTGGTGGCGATGCCCTTGCCGCCCTTGAACTTAAGCCAGCAAGTAAAGTTGTGCCCCAGTACCGCCGCTATGCCCGCGATGATCCGCATCAATTCCTCATCCGGCGGCATGCTGATGAGGTGCAATCGAAGTAACAGGTCAACCATCCAGGTGCAGGCGGCAAATCCTTTCAGCCCATCCACCACCAGCACGAAGATTCCCCAGCCTTTGCCGACGGAACGAAAAACATTGGTGGCACCCATGTTGCCGCTGCCCACCTTACGGATATCCACGCCCTTGGCGCGTCCGGCCAGAAACCCCGTGGGGATCGATCCCACGAAGTAGGCGCAGACCGCTACGATGACATAACTCAAATCAGGCACAGGTGTACTTTATGAATCTATCGGCAAAGTTCAAAAGAGAAATCTTACCTTTCGCAAACCGGTTGGGAGCGCGGACGGTCCCCGTCGGCAGCACTTCCGCAAGCAGAACGAGATAGAAACTTACAGCAATCTTTCAACGACAGCGTGCTGCGAGCCGGGACGGCTCGCGCTCCAAGCCTTGCTTTGCGCGCTTGGCGCGACGCATTTTGACTGGCACACTCCCCGCATGGCTACAAAGGTCAAGGTCGCCGTCCTCGGCGTCGGCTCGCTCGGTCAACATCACGCCCGTGTTTATTCGGAACTCGCCGCTGCCGGCCAGGTCGAATTCACTGGTGTTTTCGATACCAATCCCGAATCCGCCCGCAAATTTGCCTCCAAATTCAACACACGCGCTTTTGCATCCATCGCCGACGCCGCCGCTGCTGCCGATGCCCTGAACATCGTCACGCCCACCATCTATCATTTTGAGATAGGGAAATTGCTGCTCAGCCAGGGCAAGCATGTGCTCGTGGAAAAACCGATGACCGATGACACCGCGCAAGCCTCCGAGCTCATCCAAATTGCGCAGGAAAAAAATTGTATCCTGCAGGTCGGCCATATCGAGCGGTTCAATCCCGTTTTCAAATATCTCACCAGCGTCGCTACCGAGCCGCGCTTCATCGAAGTCCACCGGCTCTCCAAGTTCCCGGCCCGCTCCACCGATATCGGTGTAGTTCTGGATCTGATGATCCATGACCTCGACATCGTCCTCGCGTTCGTAAAATCACCTGTCGTCAGCGTGGATGCCGTCGGTATTCCCGTATTGAGCAAGAGCGAGGATGTCGCGAATGCGCGCCTGCGCTTTGCGAACGGCTGCGTGGCCAATCTCACTGCCAGCCGGGTCAGCCCTGACCAGGTGATGCGCAAAATCCGCGTGTTCAGCGGCGGCGCCTCGCCCAGTTACATCTCGCTCGATTACCGTGAGCAACAGGGTTACCTCTGTCGCGTGGCGCGCGCGGAGGAAGCAGAAAGTTCGCTGCTCAAAAAACTGCTCTCGTCAAAAGATTCCACCATTGTGAGCGAATTTGCCGGCAAACGCATCGTGCGTGAGCCCGTGCCCATCACGAAGGAAGAGCCGCTCAAGCTTGAGCTGCAACATTTTGTTAATTGCGTCCGCGAAAAACTGACCCCGATGGTCAGCGGCGAATCCGCCAAGCGAGCCTTGGATTTGGCCTTTGAGATCACGCGACAGGTGCAGCAGAGCAGGTGAACCGTCGAGACGCGGAGGCGCAGAGCCAAATATGAAAAACGATTTATATGTTTACGTGGATATAGATGACACCATCGTAAGAAGCGTTGGAGCCAAACGGATTCCCATGCCAAAAGTGATTCAGCACGTTCGCGATTTAAAAAAACAAGGGGCTGTTTTATTTTGTTGGAGCTCTGGAGGTGGTGAATATGCAAAACAATCTGCAAAAGAATTCGGCATTGCTGAATGTTTTGAGGCTTTTCTTCCCAAACCAAACATCATGATCGATGACCAAGAAGTGACGGCGTGGGAGCGGTACCAATGCGTTCACCCTTCCAGTTGTGGTGACAGAACAATTGAAGACTACAAAATACTCCTGGAGAAATGACATCATGCTTATCGCAGGTGAAAAAGCTGCGGAGCAGCGCCCGGTAGTAGCCCATAGCGCGAGCTATGGGTTAGACCGGCCAAAGACCGTTCAAGCTCCGGCAGGAGCGGACGAAAACCGTCTTAGATTCCGCCCAAATCTTTCGCCCCTTCCGGGGCTGATAAATATTTTGTCGCACATATACCCACGGTTATCACCGTGGGCTACCGTCGCTCGCCGCTCCGCGGCGCTTTCTATGCCCCCAACGTTATGCCACACACATTCACCCATTTACTGACGCATATCATTTTCTCCACCAAAGACCGGCGTCCATTTCTCGCTGCTAAACTAAAGGCCCGCCTCTTCCCCTATCTCGGCGGCATCATCCGCGCTCACGATGGCAAGGCGCTCATTATCAATGGACCAGCAGATCACTTGCACATCCTGGCTTCACTCTCGCAAAAACATGCCCTGGCTGACCTGATGTGCGAACTAAAGGCTGATTCATCAGGCTGGGTCCATAAAACGTTTCCAAATCAAAAAACATTCGCATGGCAAATCGGCTACGGCGCGTTTAGCGTTAGCCATTCAAATTTGCCAGAGGTTGAAAAATACATCGCCGACCAAGAGGAGCATCATCGGAAGATTTCATTCCAAGAGAAGTTTGTGGCCTTTCTCAAGAAACATGAAATTGAATAAGACGAACGATATTTATGGGAATGAATCTTCTTTCACCCCATCCGGGGCTTCATCGGTTTCGGATTATATTCCCACAGCTATCGCTGTGGGCTACTATCGCACGCCGCTCCGCGGCTCAAGAATGAAACCAACACCGCACACTGTTAGCGCCGAAGCCCTCGCTGCGGAGCAGCGACCGGTAGTAGCCCATAACGCGAGCTATGGGTTAAACCGGTCAAAGGCGATTCAAGCTCCGGCAGGAGCGGAAGAAAACCGTGCTTCCCAAACTCATCTTCCAAACTACTATCGCTCGCCGCTCCGCGGCTGAAGAATGAAACCCAAATCCTTCATGCTCATTGCCGGTGAGGCAAGCGGCGACCTGCTCGCCGCCGAGTTGGTTTCCGCATTGCGTACGAAAGTTTTGCTTGCGGAATCTGCGCACACGAATGATGTCCAACCACTGCGAACTCAACTTGAACCGCATTTCTTTGGCGCGGGCGGGCCGAAGATGGCCGCTGCCGGTGTGGATTTGGCGTTCGATATGACCAAACATTCGGTCATTGGTATCTCGGATGTGCTGAAGAAATATTTTGAGTTCAAGCGGCTGTTCAATCAATTGCTCAAGCTTGCTATCGAGCGCCAGCCGGATGTCATTATCGGGGTGGATTATGGCGGATTCAACCTGCGTTTTGGCCATGCCATCAAACAATATGTGCGCAAAAATTCGGGCATGTTCTCCGGCTGGAAGCCTAAGATCGTGCAGTTCGTTTCGCCACAGGTCTGGGCGTCACGACCGGGTCGCGCGTACCAATTGGAAAGCGATTACGACCTGGTTCTGAGCATTTTTCCATTCGAGAAAGATTGGTATGCGCGCAAGGTGCCGAAATTGCACGTGGAATTTGTGGGGCATCCGATGGTCGGGCGATTTACGCACGCAAAACCCGAAACTGCGTCAATCGTAAACCGTAGATCGCAAATCCTTCTGTTGCCGGGCAGTCGCAAAGGCGAATTGCAAAAACATTTGCCGGTGATGCTCGGAGCTCTGGCATTGATGCAGAAAAAGACTCCGACAGTTAAAGCCAAAATGGTTTTGCCGAATGAATCGCTCGCACAGCTGGCGAAATCGCTCGGTTCTGGAACGGAAATACAAATTGGCAATCTGCCCTCTGCCCTGGGGGAAGCGGACGTCGCCATCTCCAAGACGGGCACCATCACCATGGAATGCGCCTTCTTCGGCGTGCCGACCGTGGCGATGTATAAAACGTCACTGGTGACTTACGAGATCGCCAAACGCATCATCACAGTGACATCGATAACGATGCCCAACCTGCTCACGGGCGAGGAGGTCTTTCCGGAATTCATCCAGCATACGGCGACAGCGGAAAATATCGCCAACGCCGCGCTGGATCTTTTGACCAACGAATCGCGCCGCGCCCGTATCAAATCGAAGCTCGCAGAGATTGTGAGTTCGCTCGGCGGCCCGGGCGCGCCTGAACGCGCGGCAAGCGCCATCCTGAGCCTGACCAAATGAGAGACCTGACCAGTCCCACATGGATAAAGTTGAAGGGCATCCTGTTCCTCATCGTGGGGATCTTGTCGGCGATCTTGCTGGTCCTCGAATGTCCCACTTGGAAAGTCGGTGTGTTGCTCGCGGTGAGCGTTTGGTGCTTCTGTCGGTTCTATTACTTCGCATTTTACGTCATCGAACATTACGTGGACCCATCTTATAAATTCTCCGGACTATGGTCGTTTTTAGGTTATTTATGGCGAAGCCGGAAAAAATAACGGAACTCCTCCCAATCCCGTTGCAACCTTCAGCAGCCTTGATTACTTTTTCGCCGGTTTGAAACGCAAGCAGCAACCGGCCATCCCGCGCAAAACGATCTATCGTCTCTCGGTCTATCTCCGCTGCCTGGCGCGTTTGAAGGAAAACGCCATCCTCACGGTCTCCAGCGAAGCGCTGGCCAAGGTGGCGGGCGTCAAATCCACTCAACTGCGCAAGGACCTGACTTATTTCGGCCAGTTCGGCACACGCGGCCTCGGCTATGACGTCGCGCAATTGTCGAAGATGATTTCGGATGAGCTGGGCACGACCAGTCTACAACCGGTGATTCTCGTCGGTGTCGGCAACCTGGGTCTCGCGTTACTCTCCTATCGCGGGTTCCAGAAAGAAGGTTTTGAGATCGTGGCGGCGTTTGATGCCGAACCGAAACGGAAACGCGACAAAGAAATCACCCAGCCGATCATCGGGATGGATGAACTCCATCACTTCGTCCGCAAGCATAACGTCAAGATGGCCATCGTGACCGTGCCGGCCTCCGGCGCGCAGGACGTGGCGAACCAACTGGTCGCGGTCGGCATCGTGGGCATCCTGAATTTCTCCCCGATCGTCCTCGATGTGCCGGAAGATGTGATGGTCAACAACGTCAACGTGGCCATCGAGTTGGAGAACCTGAGTTACTTCATCCAGGATTAAAAAATCCCCGTCCCCGGTTGCGCCAGGAATGGGGAAAGAAAATTCCAGGCCTTAGACCGTGTGCGTTGCCGGGGCAACTGGAGCCGCCGCAGCGCGACGACGGGTGGTCTTTTTCGGCTTGGCTTCCGCAGCAGCAGCCTCTGCCTCCTCCACGCTTTGGTAACCCTCGGGCAGGTAGAGATAGCGCCCGCAGCTTTCGCACAATTGGATATCTGTGCCGTGCTTGAGCGTCATAACGACGGCCAGCGTAAGTTTCATGTGACAACCGGTGCAGACTTGCTTTTGCACCGCGGCGATCCCTTTTTTTCCGCGCACCATCAGGCGGTCGTAATGTCCCAGGATCTGCGCGGGAATCTTCCCACGCAGGCCCGCAATGGCGGCTTCGTTTTCCTTATTCGATGACTTGCCGAACTCCAGGTCCTGGAGTGCGAGCAGGTTTTTCATGATGTTTTTCATAAATCAAAATTATCGGGTTTCCAATCGGTCCAACAAACGCAATAACCCGTCCAAAATCGTCAACGGATGCGGCGGACAACCGGGAATGAACAGGTCTACCGGGACAATCGCGCTCGCGCCATTGCGGATCTGCGGGTGGCCGATGAACGGACCTCCCGCGATCGCACACGCACCGACGGCGATAACAATTTTGGGAGACCCCACGGCATCGTAGGTCTTCTTCAAGGCCAACTCCATGTTACCACTGATACATCCCGTGACAAGCAAACCATCAGCATGCCGCGGTGACGCGACAAATTGGATCCCGAACCTGCCCAGGTCCCAGCCAATGGTGCCCAGCACATTCACATCGGCTTCGCAGGCATTGCAGCCACCGGCGCTCACCTGGCGCAAGCGCAACGACCGGCCAAAAAGCTTGCGCAATTTCCCGTCCAGCGCAGCCGCCAGCCGCACCTGCTCCTCACCGGGTTTGCCCAGCACCAAATCGTTGCGCTGCCGGACGGCCATGCGATGGTCGCCAGTCTGCGTGATGGCCCGTGTCGGGCATGCTTCCACACACGCCGCGCAAAAAATACAGCGGCCCATATCCAGCGCCACCGGACTTGCCGGAGCGCGTGTGATGGCTTCCGTGGGACACACCGGGATGCACGCACTGCAATTCTCCTCGCACTTCGTCGCGTCCACACGCAACGCGCCACCGTGACGCTCCGGCAGCGGGGGCGCCGCGCCTTTGGGATACGCCATCGTCTCGCAGCCGCGCTTCAACCGATGTAAAATGATATCAACGGCGAACATAGTCAGAGATCAAAACCACAATACGACAGGTTAAAACTTTTGTTGCAGATCGGAAAATCCGAGATGGCCTGCCCGCGCAACGCGAGCGTCAGTCCGGTCCAATTGTGGAACGACGGGTCAACGATCTTATAGCGGCGGAAGTTTCCGTCAGCACCGGTCAACGCTACGTGGCAAACTTCGCCGCGCCAGCCTTCGACTACCGACACCGCCAACGTTTCCGGTGAGCGTTGTCCGACCTCCGCACGCATCTCACCGTCGGGCGGCGTGGCGAGTTGTTCTTTCAGAAAATGTCCCGATCGCTGGATCTCCAGCCAACGCACCCTTGCGCGCGCGAACACATCGCCGCCCGGCCAGACGGACACGGGAATCTGCGCAAAACGATGCCAGCCTGCCGGATGGTCGTATCGCACGTCACGCACCAACCCGGACGCACGCGCCGCCAATCCCACGAGGCCGGTCTCCGTCGCCAATTCGGTGGAAACCGAGCCGACACCTTCAAATCGCGAACGCACCGAAGAAGTGTCCCACAGCCATTCCGCCGCCTGGTCCACATCTGCGACCGCAACGCTCAATTTTTCAGATAATCGCGCGGCCAGGTCTTTTTCCAAATCAAACTTGCAACCGCCCGGGCGGACTAGGCCGCGCCCGAAACGGTTGCCGCAAATCATTGCGGTCAGGTTGAGAAAATCTCCACGAATCTTTCCGCACGCCGAGGAGGTCGGCAGGAACGCCACGTCGTTCGCCAATGCGCCAAGGTCGCCGGTGTGGTTCGCGAGCCGTTCCAGTTCAAGCGCGATCGCGCGGAGCCATTGCGCGCGTAGCGGTGCTTCACTCCCGGCCAGCGCCTCCAGCGTCATCGCATAAGCCGTCGCATGACCGATGGTGGTATCGCCCGCCACGGTTTCCATCTGGCTCATCGTCGCGCGATGCGGCCCGCCCGCCAGCGCCTCCTCGACCCCGCGATGCTGGTAACCGAGGGCTATCTCCAGGTGCAAAACCTCTTCGCCATTGCATTGGAACCGAAAATGTCCCGGCTCAATGATGCCCGCGTGGACCGGCCCCACGGCGACTTCGTGTACCTCGCCTCCTTCGACCTTAAAAAATTCTCCAACTGCCGGATGACCGCCGTTTTGCCGGCGCACCGGTTTCAACCACGGATGGCCCTCCGGAACGAGACCGTGCTGTTCCCACACTTCGCGCTCGAACATATGCGCTTGCGCATGAAGGCGCGTGAGCGAGGAATAACGCTCCTTGATCGGCACGCTCCGTCCCACAGTCATCGTGTTATCGGCATCAAACGCGACCACAGCGACCAGCCGGGTCGCCGCATTTTCGGGCACGCCGAACCACGCGACCAACCGTCCACCGCGCTCCAGTTCATCCGCCGTCGCCGCAACAAATTCCGCGCCCGGCCATTCGGGGATCCCCAACCACGGCAGGCTTGTGCCGTTGGCCAGCAGGGCAAATGTTTGTGGTGCGCTCATTTTGCCGGAGAAAGAAAATTTGCCGCCGCGTTCCATGCATCACGCAAAACCCCCGGTGTGCCGAGTCCCAGCCACAGCGAGAACCCCAGAAACACAAGTGGGGGCAAAATCACACCCGCCGTTTCGTGCAAGCTTCCGCTCATCGCCCGCGCCGCTTTGCGCGGCCGGCCGTCAACAATGGCAAAAACCACCCGCGTCAATCCAAAGAATGCGAACAACAGACAACCGAGAAACGCCACCGCCACGTAAGTGTTATGCGTTTCAAACGCCGCGCGCACGATGCGTAATTCACTGAAAAATGGCCCGAAAGGCGGGCATGCTGTGATGGCGAACAACCCCACCACAAAGATCCGCGCCGATATCGGCGAACACCAGGCCATGCCAGATACTTCATCCACCGTGCGCGCGCCCGCCGCGCGACGGATATTCCCGGCGCTCAAAAACAGCGCGCCTTTGGTCAAACTATTCGTCCAAACATGGAACAACGCCGCCGCGATTCCCACGCCACCCAGCGCTGCGCCAATCGCCAGAATGCCCATGTGCTCGACGCTGGAATATGCGAGCATCCGTTTAAAATCCGGCGTGCCGAGCAGAAACAGCGCAGCCACGATCATCGAAAATATTCCGAACGCAAGCAGCGTGCGTTCGGTGATGGCGCCAGCGCCCGCCGCGTCCATAACGTGTTTCACGCGCAACACGGCCACAAATGCCATGGTCGTCATTCCCCCCGCGAGCAGCGCGCCCACGATTCCCGGCGCTTCGCCATAAGCATCCGGCTTCCACGTATGCATCGGCGCGAGGCCCATTTTCGTGCCGTAACCGGCCAGCAAAAACACCCACGCCGCCAGCAGCCAAGGCCGGGTCAATGCAGCGCCCTGGGCCGTCAATGTGGCGAAATTCAGATCACCGCTGCCGCCTCCGTGCAGTGAGGCGTAACCCAGACAAAACGAGCCGAGCAACGACAACGCGATGCCCGTGCCGCCAACGAGCAGATATTTCCAGGTGGCCTCGAAGGCGCGCGCCGTGCGGTTGAAATGCAGCAAAGGGACCGTGGTGAGTGTGGCCGCCTCCGCCGCGACCCAGAGCAGACCCAGGTGCTGGCTTTGTATCGCCAGGCTCAACAAACCGAGCAAGGCAAGCAGTGCCGTCACAAAGATCCGGTTGCGCCGTTCCGATCGCACCTTCAGATAAGCCACCCCATAAAACGAGCAGACGCAGAACAACAGCGACACCGCAGGCAAAGTCGCGCGCGCAAGCGCATCAAACCCAAGCCAAGTCGTTGGGTCAGCGGGCGGCGGATCGACGAACAGCATCAATGCAATGACGGAATGGATGACGCCCACCACCGGCAACAGCCAGCACCGCGTTCGTTCTGATCTCCAGACGAACGTCGCTACAGCGGCGGCTAACGGCACCAGGATGAGCGCAAGTTCTCTCATTCGTGCAACGTGGTGAGTTTCCCGGTGTCCAGCGTGTCAAACTCGCGCTGGATGCGGTCCATGATGATGCCGATGACGAACACCGCCACGGTGAGGTCGAGCAAAATACCCGCTTCCACGATCAGCGGCGTGGCGTCGATCAACAGCAGGCCGAACAGGTAGATGCCATTCTCCAAAATCAAATAGCCGCACACCTGTGAAATCGCCTTGGCGCGGCCGATCAAAAGTAGAAACCCGCAAGTTACTGTGGCGAAAGCGCCCGGCACCAGCAACGAATGAGCGTGTTCCGGCAATAGCGGCAACATGCCGCCGACGATGACCGCTCCGATGGTCGCCGCCGCGCCAAGCAACAATGATGGAATAAATCCCAGCAACGGATCGACTTCACGGTCAACGTTTGTCGCGCGCAGTGCCCGTCGCAACAGGTGCGGGATGATGAAACCCTTTACTGCCACCGTGCCCACCGCCACCACGCCGACCATCCATTGAAATTTCGTTTCATGCAGCAATGGCAGGATACCAAGAATCATGCCTTGCAGCGCCGCCGCGCGGATCACCGATGGCAACCGGCTGCTGCCCAGCGCGAGAAGATTCAATACCATTGTCCAACCGATCAGGAGATTCAACGTGCTGCTCACAGCGCACCGCCCTTCCACGCCAACAGCAACGCGAATGCGCAAAACAAAAACGCTGTCGTCAACAACAACGGCACACGACGAAATGCAAACCGCGCGAGCAACGATTCCACCAAACCAATGGCGACCGCGACCACCAACACTGAGCCGGCCAATGCGCCCACCGCTGCGAGTGGCGGTAATTCTCCGATCGGCAACACTGCTTCCACCAATAGCACCGAAAACATCAGCAGCTTCAGGGACGCGCCATGTAAAATCATCGCCAGCGGCGGCCCGCTATGGTCGAGCACCATCGCTTCATGGATCATGGTCAGTTCGAGATGCGTGTTCGGGTCGTCGAACGGCACACGGCAATTTTCTGCAAGCAATACCGTGAACAACCCCACTGCCAGCAATGCCGCGCCCGCGTCGGCCGCCGGCGCCAGCATCGTGACCAGTGACACGCTCCCGCTTTGCAACGCGAGTGTGAGCAGCGCCGTGATGACGGCCGCCTCGGCGAGGATGGCGTAGCTCACTTCGCGGGCTGTGCCCATGCCTTCAAAGGCCGAACCGGTGTCGAGCGATGCCCAACCGATGCAAAATCGTGCAAGGGCCAACAGATAAACAAACAACAACGCGTCACCGCGAAACGCCATCGCCGGGCCGCCGAGCCCTAGCGGTAACAACAACGCCGCACCAACCAGTGCAACCCACGCGATCGCCGGGCCGATGATATGACCCGGTGAAACCGCGTTGCTCAACACGACGCCTTTGCGCCAGAGCTTTGCAAGGTCGAAATAAAGTTGCAGTACCGGTGGCCCGCGTCGTCCGGCGACCCAGGCCTTCACCTTGTTGATGATGCCCGGAATTATCGGCGCGAGCAGCAGCCAGGCGGCGAGATGAAGCAACACTCCAACGGCGGTTGTCATTTTCCACCTCCCAAATAAGTGAGCAACGCCAGCGCGGCGAGCCCGGCCAGCAGGTAAAGGATATAGCTCTGCAAACGTCCGTGTTGCAATCGCCGCACGGCCGTAGAGATTCGCATCACCACCGAGCCGGTTGGTTCAATGACGTATTCCAGCACCGTTTCCGGCGTGTGTTCTTCAAAACTTGCATGGTGGGGAAAGATTTCCTTCGGCGGATACGCGTGACGTCGCGGGCGCAGTATCCAACTGAACCAGCCGGTGATGATTCCGGCGAACGAACCGGCGGTGTATTGCATCCGCGCCGTGGGGGAGGCGTAACCGCAATCCCACGTGCCTGCCCGGCTGACGCCATTTTGCTTCACGCGCCGCCATAAAATGATCGCCACCAGGATAGCCACCATCGCCAGGGCAAGATGACACGCGCCCAAAATTGTGAGCGGCGCAGGGATGGCGACATCCGCCCAATCCGGACGCCAAGCGGAGGCGGCACTGGCCACCGCCGGCCAGAAAAATACCGGCAATAACCCGATGGCCACGCACGCGAAACCGAGCACGAGCATCGGTACGCGCATCAGCAGGCCGCTTTCGTGCGCGTGTGCCGCCACTTCACTGCGCGGCAGGCCAAGGAACACCACACCGCAAACTTTTACGAAACATGCCAGCGCCAGCGCGCCGGTGACGCCCAATAAAATTGCCGCTGGAATCGCCGCCCAGGCCATCGAACCGTGCGACGACGCGGCATCGAATAAACCGAGATAGACCAGCCATTCGCTGACAAATCCGTTCAACGGTGGCAGTCCGGAAATCGCTGCCGCGCCAAGTGCAAACAGACCTGCGGTCCACGGCATTGCACGCCACAGGCCACCGAGCCGGCTCATTTCGCGCGTGCCTGTCGAGTGCAACACGGAACCGGCGCCGAGGAACAACAGCGACTTGAACAAGCCGTGGTTCCAGACATGCAACAATCCGCCGGCGAGTGCCAGTTGACCCCAGGCCGCGTGGCCGTTGGCTGATGCCACCAGCGCAAAGCCAAGTCCGATGAGGATTATGCCGATGTTTTCGACACTGTGATACGCCAGCAACCGTTTCAGGTCGTGTTGGCCCAGCGCGAAAGCAACGCCGAGCACCGCGCTGATGACGCCAAGCACAGCAATCGTCCAGCCCGCCGCATCCGGCACGGGTAACCAACCGCTGAACCGCACCAAGCCATAGATGCCCATCTTGATGGTCACACCGGAGAGGACAGCCGAGACGTGGCTCGGCGCATTGGCGTGCGCAGACGGCAGCCAGATGTGCAACGGAAACATGCCCGCTTTTAATCCAAAGCCGAATAATGCGAGCCAGAACAGCGGCGCAAGTTCAGCATGATTGCGCATCGGGCCGAGTTCCCAACTTCCCGTACGAGCCGCGAGCATCGTGAAAAACGCGAACAGGCAGAGCGTACCCGCGTGCGATGCGGCCAGATACAACCAACCCGCCGAGCGGACTTCCCTTTTTTGACGCTCACGTGTGATAAGAAAATACGCACAGACGGTGAACATTTCCCAGCCGATCAGAAAGTGAAGCCCGTTGCATGACAACAAGACGAACCCCATGCCGCCGATGAAGGCGCTCCACCACGCCCGGCCCGAACGTGCGGAACGGGGATGCGCGGTATCGGACCAATATTCACGTGAATAAACACTGGCCGCACCACCGACGACGGCGAGCAGTGCCAGAAAAAATGCGCTGAGGCCATCAAGCAGCAAATGGATCGATTCCCCACCGATAAGAAATTCGCTGCGCCATTCCCAAACGGACCCGGTGACCAGCACAACCACCGCCGCGCCCAAAGCGGCGAGCGCGCTCATCGAGGTAGCGGCAAGCCAGATGCGTGGCGCGCGAAACGTGGCGAGGCCGCCAGCCGTTCCAAGGGCGGCGATGAGCAACAACAGGCCGATGACGGTCATTTCGCCTCCCGGAAAGACATTGTTTCAGCAGCGGCGAGGGCGGCGAAAACCTGTTCATCCGGCGCGGCATCCAGTACGACCTGTCGCAACCCTCCGCGCGTGAGGGCCATGCTGAATTGCGCGAGCATCTCCAGATGCACGCGCGGCGTTGGCGCGATGAAAAATAACAGCCGCGTCACGGGTGCATTATCCGGCGGCGGTTCTTTCAGCGGCAGCGCATCCCGCAAAATCAGCAGCGCGATGATGCCCGCGTCGCGACCGAGCGCAACCGGTGAACGCAGATGCGGCAAAGCGAGTCCATTGCCGATCGGCGCCCAATTCACGGAGTCCGCCGTGCGCATCCGTTGCGCGAGCAATGTGCGGATGGCGGGCGAGGCGCCGGGCAATTTGGCGATAACGCGTTCCAAAGATTCGATCACGTTCACGGCGGTCACGTCACGCCAGATGCCGCCGGTGCGAAGCAGAGTTTCAAGCTTGCCGGTCGAACCAGCCGAGGGACGGCTCGATGCGAGAAAGCCGGCTTTGGATGCCAATCCATGTTCCGCTGCCCATTCGACCACCTGTCCACGGTCAAAGAGTAATCGTCCGCGATCGGGCACGGAAGGCAGGCCCTCGTTGCGCACCCAGCCCTCGACGACGTGTTCCTCCACGCCGAACGATTCCGCGAGCTGGACGATGTTTAGATACATGGATCAGTCGTCACTGGTTCCGTTAAGGACTTTTCCCGCATGTTCGACCGCCTCCGCGAGTTCGCGCCGGGCGAGTTCGATTTTTTCCTTTTCGGCGGCCAGGGGGTCGTGTGATTCCTCCGGCGGCAACCCGAGTATTTCGCGGGCGCGGGCGAGAGAAAGCTCCACATTGGCACAAGTGTTCTCCCTGCCGAGCCTATCGAGGAAGCCGGCTTTGTCCATCATGAACAAAGGCTGGGTGTGCGGCCCGCTCAGGATAAGATGCTTGCCGCGCCGATGCAGCCGCTCGTAAAGATCTTCCAGGGCGTTCAATCCGGTTGCATCGATCGCGAGAACTTTTCGCATGCGCAAAATCAGAACGTCCGGCTCACGACCTTCCCGCTTGAGGGCGGATTCCAATTTATCCGCCGCGCCGAAGAAAAACGAACCGAAGATGCGATAGATCATCACGCCTTTGGGGATTTCTCGGCCAACGAGTGAATGCTGTGAACCCTCGGTTTCAGAGACTTCGTCCACAGCGGTGATCTGAGTGGTTTCGGAGACGCGTTTGATGAACAGGATGGCGGCAAGCACCATGCCGATCTCGACAGCGACAGTCAGGTCAACGGCAACCGTCAAGCCGAATGCAGTGAGGAAAACCGCGGCATCGCTGCGGGGCCATTTGGGGATACGGGCAAAGTTGTGCCACTCGCCCATGTTGATGGCCACATTGATAAGCACAGCGCTGAGCGTGGCCAGCGGGATAAATTTTGCAACCGGAGCAACGACCAGGATGATGGCTAGCAAGGTCACAGCGTGGATGATTCCCGCGATAGGCGAGCGGGCACCACATTTCACGTTGGTCGCGGTGCGGGCGATGGCGCCGGTGGCCGCGATGCCGCCAAATAGCGGGCTGACGATATTGGCGAGACCCTGGGCCATCAATTCCTGATTGGAATCATGACGGTCATCCACCATTCCGTCAGCGACGACCGCGCAGAGCAGCGATTCAATCGCCGCCAGCAACGCGATGGTCGTGGCCGGTTGAAACAGGTGTTGAATGTTTTCCCAGGACAGGACTGGAATGTGGGGTGAAGGCAATGATTGCGGAATGCCGCCGAATTTTGAACCGATGGTTTCTACCGGCAATTGCCACAATACGACCGCCACGGTGCCCAACACGAGCGCAACGATGGACCCGGGCACGCGACGTTGCCAGGCCTTTGGCCAGAACAAAATGATGGCGAGCGAGCCGACGGCCAGCGCGAGCGTCGGCCATTGAATGCTGCCCATGTGCTCGGCAAGCACCTTCATCTTATCAATGAACTCAGAGGGGACTTTATCCACGGTCAATCCGAAGAAATCCTTGATCTGGGTGCTGAAAATCAACACCGCGATGCCAGAGGTAAAACCCATGGTGACCGGATAGGGGATGAATTTGATCATCGTGCCCAACCGCGCCGCGCCCATGATGAACAGGATGATGCCGGCCATGATGGTGCAGATAAGGAGATTATCCGGACCATATTTGGCGTTGATGCCGTAAAGGATGACGATGAACGCGCCAGTCGGCCCACCGATGGCGACTTTGGTGCCGCCGAGCGCGGAGATGATGAAGCCCGCGATGACTGCCGTGAATATGCCTGCTTCGGGTTTTACTCCCGAGGCGATGGCAAACGCCATGGCCAGCGGCAAAGCCACGATTCCAACCGTGATTCCGGCGATTAAGTCAGCTGTAAAGTCCTGCCGTGTATAACCTTTTAGCGTATCCACCAACTTCGGGCGGAACGGAAATGAAAAACTCATAGTCCATTTTCAGATTCAAAAAACTGAGACCAAATTCTCTCAGTCTGGAATCAATGGTGAACCATCTGGCAAGAGCTGACTAACCGTATCTTGGCTTTTTTATATCAAGTTAAAGCAGGCACTCTGGCTTTTTGGACCAAAGAACGAAAAGCTATGGCGTTCAGCGGCGCGCGGGTGTTCAGGTCGTTATTAAAATAAGCGTAAATTGGAATGTTTTTGGCCACACATGCGCGACAATATTTGGCCCAAGGCATAAGTTCAGCGTTTGTATAATCGTGATACGGGCCGCCCTGCAGACCGTGAAACCGAACGTAAACGAAATCAGTCGTCACAGTTAAATTCATAGGCATCCTTAAAGAGCTGACGGAAACATGGGCGGCTTTATGTTCATGTAGGATGGCAAAACTTTTTTCATTCTCATACCACGAGGGATGCCGGAACTCGACCGCGTGCCGGTATTTTTTGGGCAGTTTCTTCAGGAAGGAATCCAGGCGCTTAGGGTCGAATTTGAAATTGGGCGGCAATTGCCACAGGATCGGCCCGCATTTTTCTTTCAACAATTTGGCGCGGTCGAAGAACTTTTTTATGGAGATGCGATCGGCCTTAAGCCGCTTGACATGCGTGATGAACCGGCTGCCCTTGACCGCAAAAATGAAATCCTCGGGTGAGCGCGCGTACCAGCCCTGCACCATGGTCTCCTGCGGCAAACGATAGAAGGTGGCGTTGATTTCAACGGTGTTGAAAGTCTTCGCGTAATGCGCGAGTTCCCCGGTTTTGGGCAATTTCTTAGGATAAAATACTCCCGCCCACTCCTTGTAGATCCAACCACTTGTGCCGACAAAAACCAAACGCTCCATAATGCAATATAACAGCATGGAGCAAAAAACGCATCAGGCCGGGGGCGGTTCTTTTCTTTTTAGTTCAATATGCAGATCGCGCAATTGTTTGGGCGCGACGGCTGCGGGGGAATCGGTCATGAGGTCGGTGCCTTTCGCGGTCTTGGGGAACGCGATGACATCGCGGATGCTCGGCGTGTTGCACAGGATGGCGCACAAGCGGTCGAAACCGAGCGCGATGCCACCGTGCGGCGGCGCGCCATAACGGAACGCTTCGAGCATGTAGCCGAAACGCAATTTCGTTTCTTCCGGCGAAATCTGCAGGAGCTCCTCGAAAATGGTTTTCTGCACGTCGGGCTGGTGGATACGGATGGAGCCGCCGCCAAGTTCAACACCGTTGACGACCACGTCGTAATGCTGGCCGCGAACTTTTTTGGGGTCGGTCTTGAGCAACGGCACATCTGCCGCCACGGGCGCAGTGAATGGATGATGACTGGAATACCAGCGGTTCTGCTCACGGTCGAAACCGAGCAAAGGAAATTCGATGACCCAGAGAAAATTGAAGTGGGTCGGATCAATCGTGAGCTTGCCCTGCCCTTTCAGCACTTCGGCACAATACAAACGGATCTTGCCAAGGATTTCGCAGGCGTTGAGCCATTGGTCGGCGGCGAACAGGATCAAATCGCCTTCCTCAATCTTCAATTTGGTGATGAGCGCCTGTTTCTCGGCTTCGTTGAAAAATTTGACGATAGGCGATTTCCATTCGACGGTAGCACCGTCTGCACCTTTCTCCACTTTGATGTACGCGAGACCTTTGGCGCCGAAACTCTTGGCGTATTCGGTCATCGTCTCGATCTGGCCCTGGGTGGCGCCAGCCATACCTTTGGCGTTCATGGCTTTCACGATGCCGCCGTTGGCAATGCTGCCGCTGAACACTTTGAAAGTACTCGCACGAAATTCCTCGGTGAAATCCACTAGTTCCATGCCGAAACGTGTATCGGGCTTGTCGATGCCCCAGCGGTTCAGGGCTTCCTCGAAGCTAATTCGCTTGAAAGGCGTAGGGATGTCTACGTTGAGCGCGACTTTCCAGACGCGTTTGAGCAAGCCTTCGATGAGCGCGTAGATGTCTTCGCGCTCGATGAAGCTCATTTCGATATCGATCTGGGTGAACTCCGGTTGACGGTCGGCGCGCAAATCTTCATCACGATAACAACGCGCGAGCTGAAAATATTTTTCGATACCAGCGACCATCAGAATCTGCTTGAACTGCTGCGGCGACTGCGGCAACGCGTAGAACTGGCCGGGGTTGATACGGCTGGGCACGAGGAACTCGCGCGCGCCTTCCGGGGTGGACTTGAACAGCGTGGGGGTTTCAATCTCGAGGAAGCCCTGCTCATCCATGAACACGCGTGTGGCAGTGGCGACTTTGCTGCGGAGCTTGAGATTGCGCGCCATTTCGGGGCGGCGCAGGTCGAGGTAGCGATATTTCAATCGTAATTCCTCGTTCACCTTGTTGGCAACTTCGGGGTCGTCTACCGGGAACGGGAGGACTTCCGCCATGTTCAACACTTCGAGCGCGGTGACGCCGACTTCGACTTCGCCGGTGGAAATCTTGGAATTGTTCGTGCCGGCAGGACGTTGACGCACTTTGCCGGTGACGCTGACGACGCATTCGCTGCGGAGCGAAGCAGCCAGCTCAAATAGTTCTTTGGGCAGATCCGAGGGGTCAAAAACGGTTTGCGTGCGGCCTTCGCGGTCGCGGATATCGATGAAGATAAGGCCGCCGAGGTCGCGGCGGGAATGGACCCAGCCGGATAAAGTGACCGTTTGCCCGATGTGTTGCGGGCGCAGTTCGTTGCAATGATGCGTGCGTTTCATTTAAAACAGGGCTTTTCCGGCGGGTCTAGGGTCGCCCATCACCGGTCAAAGCGAACGCGGATGATGGCTGCGAAAGGCGCGGAATTCAAAGAGATTTTTGGGGCGAAATAGACCATTGCCCATATGGGGAAGAAACACACACGAGCTGGTTCATTTTGCAACCGGCTTGTCACTTTCGTAATTAAATCCGGAAAACACCTTGAGAAAATCCGCCAGAGGGATATCAAAAATGCCGTATTGGGTCGGATAGCCATTGACCATTCCTGCCGCGCCTTTTGGCGTGAAGGTGTTTCCCCAAGGATTGAACATCCGCACAGTCCGGCTTGCCCGATAGTATGCCAATACACTGAGGACGTGGCCGTGCGGAATGCCCCGCGGCATTGCCTTGGTACTATCATGGCCAGTGCCGACGGCCATCAAACGATGCTCGTCGGAAAGTTTGGTCAACAATTCGTCCATCTTGTCGACGGCGCTTTTGGGGTCCTGTTTGAGCCAGTGGCCCACCGGGGCGCCAGCCGTTTTATGGCCCGAAAAAAGCGCGATGACCGGGCCATAATATCCACCGTGGCCGATGAGGTCTGGAACGACCGATTCATCATCCGGAATATCTTCGCCAGTCTTTTTCTCCTTGGCTTCCTTGTGGTATAGCGCAAAAGCCTTTTCCAAAACCGAGAGCCAGATACCGTGGGTCCGCCCTTCGGCAGCGCCCATGATCAATTCGGCATCCGTGAGGGGCGGCACGGCCACACTCTTGCCGTTGCCAAACGTGACCTCAAAATTTCCGTCCGGCCCGGACTTGATCATATTGTGGACCTCCTGCGGATGCTGGAACGCATAATCACCGATCACCGCGAGCAGATAACAATCGCCCATACCGCCCTGATGAAAGGCCGACAGGTTCGGGTCGTTGCCCAGGAAAACCACGCGATTGACGGATTGGATGTGCGCGGCATCGGCGGAAATCGTATGCTGAATTTTCGGGTCCGCCGCCAGTGCCAGCGCATCGGCATGAGCCAGTCCATTGGTTTTTTCGTCGTCATCACGCAACAGGTGCCGGTGAAACACCACAGCGATGGCCGCGTCGCTTCCACGCACTGCCGGGTCGGTGACCATGGCGTCAATCTCGGGCACGGTAAGCGTGCCATCATGGTCTGCGTCACCGCGTGAAAAAAAGGCATCAACCATTTTGCGGTAGGCGTCGTCCTTTTGGGCCGGGTCAACGATAGGTTGGGCCTTTTTTCTGGGGCCGGCGTAGCAGGCCGATGCCACAAAAAATGCCGCTATAAGCACAACCAAGACACGCCGGGAAATAATCATAGGCAACTGCCCAATCCAGTACTGCAGGAAAATGTTATTATTCCGGCAAGGCAACCCGATTAGTCGAATCGCCAGTTTTTTGCAGGAGTTGTTGCAGCTTGGCGGTGGTAGCCTGCACTACGGAACCATCGGACAGCCCTATGTTCCCCTCATTCACATGGATCGAGTCAGTCCAATGCGCGGGATTTTCCGGCCGCAGTTCGAGGACGGTATGGACTGGGGAGACTCCGTTATCAATGTTGCGATCACCGGAAAGAAAGCTCCCGGGCCGTACGTCAGTGGCATCGAGGCCAACAAAATAGCTGGCATTCTTGTTTTGAAGATTGCTAAAACTGGTGGCAACCTCTCGTGAATCGGCGGGGCATACCAGTATCTTCATCGCGCTCAATTCATTTGACATCACTTGAAAATGGCGGAAGGCATTTCCACCAGCGACAAACTCCTTGGTGCCTCCCTCTCGAGTGGAGACGGTCATGGGGAATCTATCATTGTTATCAACTGCCCATGTCTTGTAGGCAAGGGACAATTGCCTGAGATTATTTATGCACATGATCCGGTTCCTGTGGGCAATGGATTGAGTGTCCTGAGCCAACGCGGGCAAAATGACCAGCACAACCATCCCGAGGACGGCACAAATAACAATGAGTTCGACGAGGGTAAAGGCACTGTGTTTTTTGTTTTGAGATTTTGTTTTCATATTGAGCTGATGTTGGTCCTGGGGACATGAAGGCCCGGTACAAAAACAACAAGGACGAGGTCTTCGACCCAGAGTTAGTCCCCTTTGGATGAGATTACAAACCTAAAATGAAAGTCCGGGGTCACCCCGGAAACGATTTCGGCGGTGCCTGACCGGCCTGGCGTTTGCGGATCAAATCGGCTTCTTCGCGGATGTTGGCCACAGAAAGTTGCGTGGCATGAAATAGATTCGCACAACCACCCAGCAACCCCACCACGCCCAGAAAGCCCAGCAACAGGCCAAGGCCGACGATGGCCCGTAGAATTGTTTCATTGCCGAGCTGCCCGATGACGGCCCCAAGCAGCGTCACGAGCGCGGCGGCGGCAAAGGCTCCCAGTGAGATGTAGATCCAGCGCAATGCACTGAGGAGCAGAACCCCCTGCTTTTCCACGCGGGCAACCTGGCCAAGAAAGACTTCGCCCCGGCTTTCACCGGCGGCTTCGGATTCGGCATAAAGCTCGTGCATACGGTCGCGAGTGCGGAGCATGCGATTGATGGTGCTCATGGCCAATACGCTGGTGGCATTGGTCAGGATGGCCGGCGCCACGATGAACGTAAGCACGGCAAACGGATTTTGTGTGAGTAAATTGCTTCCCATAACCTCGGATATGAATCCTACTATCCCCGGCCCAAGTCAAAGAGGAAGCGGCAAAATTTGGCCAGTGTGGAACAATATCGGCGAAGCCATTGTTTGTTTAAATGATTACTCTGGCACGGCAAAGGGATTATACATTTTGAAAGTGAATTCTATGAGCAAACGGAAACTTGGAACCTGTAATACAAACAACCAAACTGTCATCCGTTGGGTGGAAGAACAGGTGAAGTTATGTAAGCCGGACAAGGTGTATTGGTGCGACGGCTCTACCGAGGAAAAAGATGTCCTAACGGCAGATGCAGTCGCCCAAAAAATCCTGGTAAAACTGAACCAGGAGAAACTGCCGGGTTGCTATTACCATCGTTCGAATCCCAACGACGTCGCCCGCGTAGAACAATGCACCTATATCTGCACGCCGATGCAGGAGGAAGCCGGCCCGACGAACAATTGGATGGCGCCGAAGGAGATGTACGCCAAGCTGCGCGCGAAATGCGATGCCTCCATGCGCGGTCGTACAATGTATGTTGTGCCGTATCTCATGGGGCCACTGGGATCGCCGCTCACCAAGGTAGGCATTGAGTTGACCGATTCACTCTACGTCGTGCTCAGCATGCGCATCATGACGCGCATGGGCCAGGTGGCCTATGACCAACTCGTCGACAGCGATGATTTCAATCGTGGCCTGCACTGCATGCTGGATGTGAACCCGGACCGCCGGTTCATCGCCCATTTTCCGCAGGACAACACAGTGATCTCGGTAGGGTCCAATTACGGCGGTAATGTACTCCTTGGGAAAAAGTGCCTCGCCCTGCGTATCGGCTCTTATCTGGGACGCAATGAAGGCTGGATGGCGGAACACATGCTGATTCTCGGGGTAGAATCGCCCAAAGGTGAAAAAACTTACGTGGCAGCGGCGTTTCCCAGCGCCTGTGGCAAAACGAATTTCGCCATGCTGGTGCCGCCAGCGCATTTCAAGGGCTGGAAAATCTGGACGGTGGGTGACGATATCGCCTGGATGAAGCCCGGGCCGGACGGACGGCTGTATGCTATCAACCCGGAAGCGGGTTATTTCGGCGTGGTACCGGGAACCAATTCCAAATCCAACCCAACGGCGGTGAAAACGATTTCCCGCGACACCATCTTCACCAACGTGGGGCTTACGCCCGACGGCGATGTGTGGTGGGAAGGCAAAGACGGCCCAGTACCTAAAGAATGTCTGGATTGGCAGGGCAATCGCTGGACGCCTGAATCCGGCGGGAAAGCAGCGCACCTGAATTCACGGTTCGCCGCACCGATGGCGAACAACCCGATGCTGGACCCGAAAGTCAATGATCCCAACGGCGTGCCCATCAGCGCCATCATCTTCGGGGGCCGCCGGGCGGACACGATGCCGCTGGTGTACCAGGCGTTCAATTGGACCCACGGAGTGTATATCGGCGCCACGATGGGTTCGGAAATGACCGCCGCGGCGGTGGGTGGCATGGGCCAGGTCCGCCGCGACCCAATGGCGATGCTGCCGTTCTGCGGCTACAACATGGGCGATTATCTCCGTCATTGGCTCTCGATGCGCAAGCTTATCAAATATCCGCCGCGCATCTTCCACGTGAACTGGTTCCGCAAGGATGCGGAAGGTAATTTCCTCTGGCCGGGCTTCGGCGAAAACATGCGCGTGTTGAAATGGATCGTGGACCGGTGCAATGGCAATGCGAACGCCGCCGAGACACAATTGGGCTGGGTCCCGTATGCGAAGGACTTTGACCTGAACGGGCTCAAAGATTATTCGCCGGAAAAATTCAACCGGGTACAGAGCATCAATTACGACGACTGGCGCCGTGAATTGCTGCAACAGGACGAACTGTTCATGAAGATCTATACGCACTTACCGAAGGAACTGATTTTCCAGCGGGAACTGCTGGTTTCACGCTTGTAAACCGATCAAACCCATCAGCCCCCATCGGGTATTCCGATGGGGGTTTGTTTTTAAGAAAAATGGCCATGGATTTTCTTGTATCCAGACGGTTACTAAGGCCGTCTTTTGGAATGGAATTTTTTCTGCCCAGATGGTGCAATATTTTTTGACTTTACAGGCAAATGGGGCGATTAAGGGTACGGAGACGTTTTAAAAATTCCCGGTTCGACAATTGGTGATTGCCTGTGCCATCATGCCTATGTCATTGAGACTGGGGATGTTATTCATAATCTGTTGACTTGATGTGTTAAATTTTCGTCGCGCAAATGAAACAAACGAAGCATGGAGATTCTTTTAAACGATTGTTCGGCCTGGCCGTCAAATCGAGACGTAAAGTCCTTGGCATTTCCCAGGACGAATTAGCCTGGCGGGCAGGAGTTCATCGCACTTATGTGACGAACGTCGAACGGGGCATCTGCAACCCTTCCCTGGTCAGCATTTCCAAGATTGCCGATGCTTTGGGGACTTCAACTTCCAACTTGTTGATCGAAGCTGAATCCGAAAACAAAGACTCGCAGAAAAACTCCGTGAACTCGGTGGATATCCTGTTGGTGGAAGACAATGCCACAGATGCCGAACTCACCGTTGAAACCTTAAAGGACGCGGGAATCGCCAACACGGTTCATGTGGCTCACGACGGCGCGGAAGCGTTGGATTATATTTTTAATCCAGAAAACAAAGAGCGTCCCAACCGGCCACGCCTGATTCTGCTGGACCTGAATCTGCCGAAGGTCAATGGAATCGAAGTATTGCGCCGCTTGAAAGCAGACAAAGAAACATCATCCATACCAGTGGTGGTCCTGACGGCTTCGCGCACGGATGAAAATATTGCCGAATGCCGCCGTATGGGCGCCAACGCCTATGTCGTGAAACCGGTGAATTTCCAAAGGCTTATCGAGGTGACGCCCCAACTGAACCTCTTTTGGCTGTTGTTGAGAAGTCCGCTGAGCCAGGCCGCGTGACCAGCCGAGGAGGCGGATGGAATTTACATCACTGGATCTTCGACAGGATCCAGTCTGCTTTTATCAGACGTCCAATCTGCAAATGGTGCTGGTCACAGTCAGCCAGGCAATCCTCGAGCTCAATCCGTTCGGGCCTCAATGGTTTCAATGCCCGCGCCAGTCGCGGCGCTATCTGGGTGCGCGCAAATCGAGCCGGAGCGCCGCGCCATAACAAGAGTGAGAAAATGATGCCCAGGACGATCTCTATCCCCATGATGATGAATGTGAGATGTTGGGCGGCATTGCTTAAATGTGGCTTATCCGCATAGGAGCCGATGATGGCCGCTCCACAAATGGTGCAAATACCGGCTGCCAAAGTGGGCATATCTACCCGACCGGTTTCCGCAAGCCGCCGGTCCATCATGTAGGACAGCCCGATTATAGGCTCTAAAATCAGTTTCCGGCGTTCTTCGGCAGAGAATGTTGTTGTGCCTGTTTTCAATTCACGCTCCATTTCCTGACGTCCGGCATAAGCAGTGCGCAAGCCCGGGTGCGTGGTCTCAATAAGTATTTCGAGGTCGGTAGGGGGCTCCTGCGCAACGTAGATATAATTAATATCGCGGGTGCTGAAGCTGGACCCGCAGGTGCCGCATTTCATGTAGTGGCCCATCACCTGCTGGTTCGTTTTGATACCGGCGACGGTGGTGGTGGTTCCGGTTTCCATCAACTGGAACGGACGGAATCTGCGGCAGATGGAGCAAAAGTCGGCGACAAATCCTTCCCGGGATTCTGAATTCTTGATACGACGCCGCAGAAGGTGGTAGAGCAGATGAAGGCTCATCGTGTTGGACGAAACGATAAGAAAATCTGGTGATGCGTGTCAACTCACAGCAGTGTCCTAATGTGCTTTGAAGTTATTCCTGCCAACGCAGGAGAGTCCCCTTACCCATGGCAATCTTCGTTACAGGAGTGTCTTCACTTTCGCGAGCGCTTCATCCAGTTTGCCCGCGTCCTTGCCGCCACCGCGCGCATTATCCGGTTTGCCGCCGCCTTTGCCACCAACGACGGAGGCGATTTGCTGGATGATCTTACCGGCCTGGACTTTGGCTGTGAAATCGGGTGATACCGATGCGATTAACGAGACCGCGCTCTCAAAAGCGCCACCAAGCACAATCACACCGTGGAACCGGCCTTTGAGCGAATCGACGATGGCCTGGAGAAAATCTCCGTCCACACCGCCGACATTGTGGATGATGGCAGGGACGCCGTTCACCGTCTGGACACCCTCCAACAACAGGCTGGCCGCATTCGAAGCTTCGCGTTGTTGCGCGGATTTGACCTGCTTCTCCAATTCCTTTTGATGCGCGAGCAGGCTATCGATCTTCTTATCCAGTTCGTGAACCGGTGAATTGACTTTCCCCGCCAGCGCCTTGATGAGAGCCACTTCGTCGGTCGCCTTGCGATAGGCTTCCAGGCCAGCGACGGCCTCGATACGACGCACACCGGCTGCGATAGCGTTTTCGCCGACGATGCGGAACAAACCAATTTCGCCAGTCGCGCGCGTATGCGTGCCGCCGCAAAGTTCCATGGAATAGCCATCGAGCTTGTGCGCGTGACCGCCGATCTGGACGACGCGGACGACGTCGCCGTATTTGTCGCCAAAAAATTGCATCACGTCCTTGCGGTTCTTCACATCAGCGTGCGGAACTTCGGTCCACGAGACACCGGCGTTTTCCACGATGCGTTCGTTGACGAGTTTTTCGATATCAGCGATCTCTCGAGCGGAAAGCGGTGCGCTATTGAAATCGAAGGTCAATTTGTCCGGCCCGACGAAGGAACCTTTTTGCGAGGCATCCTTGCTGGCAACTTCATGCAGGGCCCAGTGCAAGAGGTGGGTGACGGTGTGGTGGCGCTGGATGGCATCGCGACGGGCTTTATTAACTGAAAGAGTGACAGTTGCCCCGACCGACGGGATATCACCGCCCTCAAGGATGTGCAGGAAGGTATTGCCGGATTTTTGGGTATTGGCGACCTGACAGATCTGGCCGTTGCCACTTAACTCACCGGTGTCGCCAACTTGACCACCCATTTCGGCGTAGGCGGTGGACGCGTCCAAGATGACGGCGGTTTTGTCTTTGAGCGAAACGACTTCGAGCACTTTGGCTGGCGTCACCAAATGGTCATAACCGAAAAACTTTGTGGGCGCAGTGGTCTCGACTTGTGAAAGCGAAATGATTTCTTTTTTCTGCGCGGAGCGGGCGCGAGTGCGCTGGCCTTCCATCAATGTTTCGAAGCCATCCTTGTCCACGGTCAATCCGTGTTCGCGCGCCATGAGTTCGGTGAGGTCGAGCGGAAATCCGTAAGTGTCGTACAGTTTGAAGGCGAACTCGCCGGAAATGAGTTTACTGCCAAAATCCGTGAAGCTGGCGATCGGCCCGTCGCCGCGCACTTCAACGTGGACAGGGTCTTTGCCGACACGTTTGGCTTCCTCGAGAAACAATTCGATGCCGCGATCTAGAGTTTTGTTGAACGCTTCTTCCTCAGAGCGAATCACGTCTTGAACGTGTTTCTTTTTGGCGCGAATCTCGGGGAATACATCGCCCATCGTCCCGGAGAGCACGTCCACCAGCTTGTAGAAAAACGGTTCGTGAAAGCCAAGGGTACGACTGTAACGGACGGCACGGCGCAAGATGCGGCGCAGCACATAGTTGCGATCGTTATTACCAGGCTGGATGCCGTCAGCGATGGCGAAACCAAGCGTGCGGATATGGTCGCCGATGACGCGGAAGGCGACATCGATCTTCTCCTGCTCGGTGTCACCGGTGCTGCCGGGTTTCGGAAGCGTGGAACCGTATTTCTTGCCGCTCAATTTTTCCAGCGCATCGAAAATGGGACGGAAAATATCGGTTTCGTAGTTGGAAATCTTCGCGTGCTTGAAATCTGTGAGGGCTTTGGTGCCCTGAATGATGCTGGTGACGCGCTCGAAGCCCATGCCGGTATCCACATGCTTCGCGGGGAGCGGCGAGAAGGAGCCACCGGGGTTCGCGTTGAACTGGATGAAGACGAGATTCCAAATCTCAATGCAGCGTGCATCGCCTTTATTGACGAGCGAACCTTTGGTGTCGCCGGCGGGCGTGAGATCCACGTGCAATTCACTACATGGACCGCATGGGCCGGTATCGCCCATCATCCAGAAATTATCTTTCTTGTTGCCGTTTACGATGTGGATGGCGGGGTCGAGGCCGACGCTGCGAAATTTTGTGGCCCAATGGTTCCACGCTTCCTGGTCGAATTCGCTGGGATCGTTCTTCGATTTATCCGGACTATAAACGGTGGCGTACAATCGTGACGGGGGAAACTTCCATTTCTCGACGACGAGTTCCCAGGCCCATTCGATGGCTTCCTTCTTGAAATAATCGCCAAAGCTCCAGTTACCAAGCATCTCGAAGAAGGTGTGGTGATAGGTGTCGAGGCCGACGTCATCGAGGTCGTTGTGCTTGCCGCCGGCGCGGATGCACTTCTGTGTGTCGGCGGCGCGAGTGTCGCTGGCGGGGATGGCGCCGGCCCATTTGCTGACATCGGCCTTTTTCTGGCCGAGGAAGATGGGAACGAACTGGTTCATGCCGGCATTGGTGAACAGCAGGTTAGGGCTGTCCGGCATGAGCGAGGATGAAGGGACAATGGTGTGTTGCTTCGACTTGAAGAAGTCGAGGAACGACTGGCGGATCTGTGCGGACGTCATCATTGTAAATTTCGGCGCAACGCGCCGTGCGGATCAAAATGAGCGCCCAGCTTAGGGAATCGGGGGGCGGTAGGCGAGTTGGAAGTTTTAGTGCGAATAGTCCTGCCCCAAAGGGCGAGGCGTTGGCGAACGAGGGCGGCAATATTGGCCGCATGTGTCAGGATTTTCCTGTTGTGTCTCGTGACCAGACATTTTTTTGGGACTAAAATCCTGATTGTCTAGGATTCCCGCAGATTTTCAAAATGCGTGCGCGTGGCATGAATCATGGTGTGTCATATATAGCTCTTTGGTACATCCAAACAGTTTTGACCCTGCTCAGTTCGTGATTGGAAACTTTGACCTTGAACGGGAATTGAAGCGATAGACGGACCTGGATGCGATAGTGGCCGACATGCCTTAACTGGAAGTCGAAAGTTATCCGCCTCGTCCCACAATGCTGAAAGTTCACAGGAATAGTTTCACACGCCTCTAGCGGGGTCTTTTTGTCTTCAGGGATTGCTCAGGCTAAGGCTTAAAAAGGTTTAAATAATTGTCCATAAAAATGCCAAAAAAGGGAGAGAAAGGCTTGGGGGCGGCATCATACCCTGCTTTGTGAGAAAAATCAGGTGGCTGCGTACAAGCAGTTAGCCAGTTTTATGATTGAGCGGTGCATTGGGAACGAATCGAAGCCGAAGCCGTAACAAATTAGATGCGGAACAAATTTGCAGAAGTCGCCCTGCGGACAAGCGTGATCTACGCGATCATCGCGGCCGCATGGATTTTGCTATCTGACCAGATGGTGACTGTGCTCATCCACGATCAGACGATGCAGTACGAGATTTCAGTCGTCAAAGGCTGGATATTTGTGATCGTCACGGCGGGGCTGCTTTACGTGACTTTGCGCCGACAGTTGCGCCGCATTGAACGGGAAATGAAGGCCCGAATGGAGGTGGAGAAACAATTACGGTTGCAGGCTACCGCGCTGGAATCCGCCGCGAATGCCATCATCATCACTGACCGCAATGCGGTCGTCGAATGGGCCAACCCGGCTTTTTATAAGCTATCCGGGTACAGTCCCAAGGAAACGATTGGTCAACATACCCGCGCCCTCCTGAAATCAGGCAAGCAATCCGCGGAATTTTACAAAGAACTTTGGGACACCATTCTAAACCGAAAGATCTGGCGTGGAGAACTCATCAATCGACGCAAAGACAACACGCTTTATCCCGAGGAACTGACTATCACGCCGGTGTCGGATGAAAACGGAAAAATCACCAACTACGTCGCCATCAAGCTGGATATCACGGAGCGCAAAAAAATCGCCGAGGCCCTGCGCAAAAGCGAAGAACATTTGCGGAATGCGGCGCGCATCGGTGGAGTTGGAAGCTTTGAACATAACCACCTTACGAATGAGATCTATTTCTCACCTCTAGTGCGGGGATTTTATCAACTGAATGAAACCGAGGCGGCAACCATCCCAAAAATTCTTGAAAGTGTTGTGCCGGAAGACCGGGACCTATTGGCAAATACCATCCAACGCGCCCATGACCCAAAGGGCAATGGAAAATTTGGCATCGAGTATCGTCTCCGGCTAAAAGATGGAGGTATCCGATGGGTGCGAGCCATGTCGCAAACCACCTTCGAAGGCGAAGGCGAAGCCCGCCATCCCGTCAGGACGGTGGGGGCGATCGTGGATGTCACCGAACGCAATGAATCGGAAGCGGCGATGCGCAAGGTAAACCGCGCGTTGCAGATGGTTTCAGCCTGCAACCAGGAATTGATCCGGGCCACCGACGAAACGCAGTTGTTGAATAAAATCTGCGCCCTGATTGTGTCGATGGGCGGCTATTCCACAACTTGGGTGGGTTTTGCGCAGGATGACCAGGAAAAAAGCGTGCGCATCGCGGCGCACGCGGGAGAGAATTCAGACACCGCAACCCGGATCAAATTAAGCTGGGGAGATAATCCGCACGGTCACGGTCCTACGGGCACGGCCATCCGCACGGGCCAGCCCTGCCTCATCCAGGATATTGATGCTGACCCGCGAACCTTGGTCTGGAAGGCACAATTTACACACACGAAACCTGCGACCATCTTCGCCCTGCCAATGACAGTGAACGATCGGACCATCGGAGCGTTAACGGTTGGTTGTCCAGCGTCGAACACCTTTGATAAAGAAGAGGTAGCGCTGTTGACCGAACTGACGGACGACCTTGCTTTTGGCATCGGCGTGCTGCGGGGGCATGTGGCCCATTCGCGCACGGAAGAGGAGCGGCAGAAATTGGAGTCGCAATTCCGCCAGGTGCAAAAGATGGAGGCCATCGGGCAATTGGCCGGCGGCGTGGCCCATGATTTCAACAATATCCTCACGGTCATCCAGGGCAACGCCTCGATGCTGACGATGGACAACCCGAGGAGCGAGGATTCGGCAGAGTGCGCGCAACAGATCGTGGCGGCGGCGGAACGCGCCGCCGGATTGACCCGGCAGTTGCTGATGTTCAGCCGGAAACAAGTGATGCAGCCGGCGAACCGCGACCTGAACGATGTTATCGCGCAAATGACCCGCATGTTGCAGCGCATCCTGGGGGAAGACGTGACGTTGCACTCCATCTCCACACCAAATCTGCCATTGATCTACGCGGACACAGGCATGATCGAGCAGGTATTGCTGAACCTGGCGGTCAATTCTCGCGATGCGATGCCAGGGGGAGGCAAGCTTACGATCATGACCGGTAAAGAAAGCCTCACGGAAGAACAGGCTCATGAAAATCCGGACGCAACACCCGGTCTGTGCGTGTGCCTTACGGTATCAGACACCGGCGAGGGCATTCCTCCGGAGATTTTGCCGCGAATCTTTGAACCCTTTTTCACAACAAAGGAAGTTGGCAAGGGCACGGGACTGGGATTGGCCACGGTCTATGGCATTGTGAAACAGCATCGCGGATGGATCACCGTGACGAGTGAATTGAAGCACGGAACGACGTTCCGGATCTATTTTCCAGCGACGACGGAAGGTAAAGCCGAGGCGAAGAACGCAGCGCATGTGGCAGAGTTACCACGCGGCTCGGAAACCATCCTGGTGGTGGAGGATGAACCGTCTGTGCGGATGCTGGTTTGTTCGATGTTGCAACATTGCGGGTACACCATCTTGCAGGCGCCGACCGGCCGCACAGCTTTGGCGGAGTGGCAGGAGAACCGGGGCCGCATCCAATTGTTGCTGACCGATATCATCATGCCCGATGGGATGACTGGGGTCGAGTTGGCGAAAGAACTACAACAAGAGAAACCCCAGCTTAAAGTTGTATTTACCAGCGGGTACAGCGGTGAAGCGGCGGGCAAGGGGTTGCAACTGGTTGAAGGTGTCAATTTCCTTAAAAAACCGTATCTGCCAGAAGAACTTGCGAAGATCCTGCGCCGGAACCTTGATGGCTCCGCGCGTTGACTCCCCAAAAAATGGCCGTTGATTGGCAAGGGATGTGTGGTTGAAAAAGCCCGCTGCGACGAAGCTGGAATCGTCGCATGAATCCGATAACAAATTCTGAATCCCGCTGTGAGCCGTGTCCTTTGAACCGGGTGCGCGCAGGGGTGTCAGTGCGCATCAAGCAATTGTGCGCCTCACCGGAGATGCAGGCGCGGTTACGGGAGATAGGTTTTTGCGAAGACCAGATCGTGCGACTGGTCACCAGCCAGTCCAATTTCATCTGCCAGGTCTGCAATGCCCGGCTGGCCATCAGCGCCCAGCTCGCCCAGCTCATATTGGTTGAACCGGTTCTAGCCTGAATAATAATCAACGCTTTTCCACTCGACTTCTGTCTAATAGATAAGCAATGTCAAAAGAAGTTGAGGACTAAATGGCCAGGCTTCTGATCAAAACAGAGGGTTTGGAAACGCGAGCGCTGGATCTCCGCCTCGGCACCAATCATATTGGCCGAAATCCGGACTGCGATTTTCACATCGATCACTCTACTGTTTCATCACTGCATTGTGAGATGGTGCTATCTCACGAAGGGGTGCTGTTGAGGGACTGTGATTCGACGAACGGGACGTTTGTGGATCGCCAACCGGTGAAGGAAGCGTGGCTGAAACCGGGCCAAACGGTGCATTTGGGCGATGTAAGATTGATTGTAGAGGCCACGGATATCGCCATTTCCATCCCCAAATTCCAACAACCCGGCGTCGCCGGCCATGGAAATTTCCCTCCCACGGGCGTGAATTCCCCGGTGGTATTGCCCTCGGGAGCACTGGTTTGTCCACGCCATAATTCCGTGCTGGCCACTTACAAATGCACACAATGCAAGGAATTGATGTGCAGCAACTGCGTGCACGTGCTGAAACGCCAGGGTGGACAGCCGTTGTTTCTGTGTCCTATCTGCAGCGGCAAATGTGAACGCATCGCACCGGATAAACCCAAGAAGAAGTCGTTCCTCGATATGTTGCGGCGGACGGCGAAGCTGCCCTTCGGGCGGTTCACAAAATCACCGAAGGATAAGGAATAGTTGGGCCGTCCAGAGAGGTTACTCCTCAGTCGCTTTCCCCCTCACCCGTGCCCTCTCCCCAAGCAACGGTGTTAGCTGGCAAGCTGAAAGTTTTCATTTTTAAGTAGATGATTCATGAGAACGACGAGTTTGCGCATGCACGCCGTGATGGCGACCAATGGTTTTTTGCCGGCAGCGCGCAAACGGGT
>Ga0265338_10000069_pt1 | contig 186219 bp, 179 predicted proteins | sample 42126metaG_FD_193579 | JGI IMG/M metagenome (GOLD analysis project Ga0265338, IMG submission 193579) | Rhizosphere microbial communities from Carex aquatilis grown in University of Washington, Seatle, WA, United States - 4-21-26 metaG | ecosystem: Host-associated > Plants > Roots >... | reverse complement strand
GCGGCTTTTTCGACAACGCGCCGCCGCCGCAGCCCGACTTTCGCGGACTGGGCATGCGTGTGCCGTGTCTCATCATCTCGCCCTACGCAAAGCAAGGCTACGTGAGTCATACCCAGCTGGAGTTCGCTAGCGTTCTGAAGTTTATCGAAGAAGTCTACGGCCTCGGCTCGATCGGACCGGGTTCGCAAGGCTACAGCGACCAGCGCGCCAACGACCTCAACGATGCCTTCGATTTCAGCCAAAGCCCGCGGCAGTTCGTACCGATCGGATCGAAATATAAGAAAGAACACTTCCTCCATGAACCGCCCTCGAACGAACCAGTAGACACCGAATAGCCGGGACCCACGCCCCTAAATACAGAGACCTCCGATTACTCGGAGGTCTCTGTATGTCGGCGCGAAGTTTATTGCGTGAGCTCTTCGAGATCGTTCTTATTGGTGTCGGCAAAGAAGAGCACGGTGTTGCTGTCGGTGGTGCCCCCGGCCAGCAGCGCGTAGACTCCGGCCGTCCTACTCTGATCGACGACCTTGGTGGCCAGCACCTTACCGGCCGGCGTCATCTCGATGAGGGTATTGCCGCCTTTGGTGTTGGCAATGATGAGATTGCCGTTGGGCAGGAGCGTCGCAGCGAACGGCGCGTTGAGCGGATTACCGCTATGCACGAGCGTCCCGCACGTCGTCTTGGGGTGCGCGCACTTGAACGTCTTGCCCCCGGGCTTGACGATGATCTCGTCTTTCTGGAGCAAGTTGCTGGCGTGATTGAACGCGACGACCGTATTATTGGCGCCGTCGACGATGTAGAGCGTATCGACGTTCTTGTCATACGCCATGCCGGACGGCCCGAGAATGCTCCAGCCCTTGCCTTTGTTGACCTCGAAGCCTTTGGCCACTTCTAAAAGCTGCCCGGTGCCGTAATTCCCGGTGCTCAAGCCGACGATCGCCCCGGTCTTAGCATCGCTGGTATAGATGAACTCGGGGTGGTAGAAATTCGTGAAGAAGGCGTCGGCGTCGCCGAGCGGCATAACGATCGGCGAACTATAACTCTTCTTGAAGTTCCCATTTTGGTCGAACCATGCGAGCTCGCCGCTCGTTTGCCCGGCACCGTAGACCTGATTGCCTAGCGTCGTCATGGCGTCGCCGACGCACCCTTTAAAATCGTTGCTCTGCGCCCACTGCACCGGCTTGGAGTTCGGCTTTGGATCGAACAGCTCCATCGTCGTGCCGTTTCCGGCCGTTCCGGAAGCGTCGGCGTAGTTGCAAACGAGCAGCTGCCCCGTCTTTAAGCCAAAGTCGCTCTTTGCAACCGAGATCGCTCGCGGCCCGGTATCGCCGTTCTTCGGATCGACGGTCGACCCGATGACGGCGTGCTTGGTGAGCTTCTTGAGGACCGACGTGTTGTCGTCCGGCCGAAATGCAACTGCCGGGACTTCAAATTGCGGCATGCTCCCGAGCGCGCTCGGCGTAACGGCGGCGCCATTGCCGCCGCACGCCGAAGTCGCGAGCGCTGCCGCTGCCAGCAGCGCACCACGAACCTTGAGAAGTAGCATCGGCGTTACCTGTCTTACCTTACTGCTGGAGCTGGTGAAGGTTGTTGTCGTTAGTGTCCGTGTAAAAGAGCGTCGTATTGCTGTCGGACTTGCCGCTTGCGGCCAGGCCGAAGATGGCCGGGCTGTCACTTGAGTCGGCAACTTTGGTTGCCAAGACCTGACCGGCAGGCGTGAACTCAACCAGCTTGTTGTCCTTAGTGTTGGCCGCGATCAGATTACCGTTGGGCAATATAGTGAGCGCGACCGGACCATTGAGGGGGCTGCCGGCAAGGACGAGCTTGGCGCACGAATCCTGCTTGTGAATGCACTTGAACGTCTTGCCGCCGGGCTGAACGACGATCTCGTTCTTAACCAATAGGTTGCCGGGATGCGATACCGAGATAACCGTATTCGTATTGCCGTCGACGATATACATGACGTCTTTACCCTTATCGTATTGGAATCCGGAGGGTCCGAGCGTACCCCAACCCGATCCGCTGACCGCGAAACCGCTGATCACTTGGGTTTCTTTTGGATTCCCATATGGACCGATTGCGAAGCTAACGACGCCGCCCGTTTTTGCGTCGCCGACCATGATGTACTCGGCAGCATATGCGTAAGGGTTGTAAATGTCGCCGTCTGCGAACGGCTCAGCGATGGGAGAGCCATACGTCTTAAGACCCTTCCCGGCATGACTGATCCCCGAACAAGTGCCGGAAGTTAATCCGCAAGCGTAAACACTGTTGCTGGCTCCGGAAACCGCACTGCCGTCGCAACCTTTAATTTTCGCGTTCGTATAGAAACTGCGGGGTTTCGAACCGACCGTCGGATCGAGCACTTCGACCGTCGTGCCGTTTCCGGCGGTACCGGACGAATCGGCAAAGTTACAAGTGACTAATTGTCCCTTCTTGAGGCCGAAATTGTTCTTCACGATGGCCAGGGAGTGCGGACCGGTATCGCCGTTCTTTGGATCCACGGTCGTACCGATGACGACGTCCTTGGTGAGTTTCTTGAGAATCGATGTAGTATCGGCTGGTGAGTCTGCTCCGCCCTGAGTGAGCGAAAGCTGCGACGCCCCGCCGGCTCCCGCCGAGCCGGGCATTGTGCCGTTGCCGCCGCAACCCGCCGTTACGAGTAGCGCTCCGAGCAAGAGCGACGCGGCACGTTCCTTGGAAAACATTGGTAAAACCTCGCTGGTAAACGCAGTAGCTTGTAGTGAATGCCCTTTCGAATCGCCTTTTTGCACGCCCTTCCCGAGCTAGCGACCGCCGTCACCTTTTAGGAAAAAGTTCTTGCAAAGAAAACTATAGTCATTACGACTCCGATCGCGACCACGAGCGCGCGCGCGACCGCCTGAGGAGTTCGTCGAAAGACGCGTGCCCCAACGTACCCGCCAACCAATGCAACCAGGGCCATCGGCACGGCAAAGCGCCAATCGACGACGCGGGCGATCAAGAACGGAATTAATGCGACACCATTAATCGCTACCGAGAGCACGTTCTTGATGGCATTTTGTGCGTTGAAGTTGGGAAGCCCCGAGAACGCGAGCACGGCAAGCATCAAGATACCCATTCCCGCCCCAAAGTAGCCGCCGTAAATCGCCACACAAAACTGCACTACGAGTTGCCATGGTGCGTGGCGCGGCGCGACGTCTTTCTTGCGAGTCAACAGCGGACTGATGGCAAAGACAACCGTCGCAAAGAGCAGCAGCCACGGGATGAGGCGGACGAAGAGCGATTGCGGCGTGTTCAAAAGCAGCGTGGCCCCGATCAACGAGCCGACGACGCTGACCGAAATGACCGGCAACAACAAGCGCCGGTGTTCGGCGACCTCTTCACGGTAGCCGCGCGCGCTGCCGATCGTTCCGACCCACATCGCAGCGTTATTGGTCGCATTGGCCGAGATCGGCGGTACGCCGGCAAAGACGAGCGCCGGAAACGAAAGAAAGCTTCCGCCGCCCGCAACGCTGTTCATGACTCCGGCTGCGAACGCGGCGGCAGCCGGCACGACGAGCTGCGCGCCGAGCACGTTAGAGTTAAAGCGCCGTTCTCTCGCGCTTGGTGACGCGATAAACGCGCCGCACGTTTTTGAGCGTCTCGAGCTTGGTGAGCAGCTTGTGCAAGTGATCGAGATCGCGAATCTGGACCGTCAGGCTGGTGACGGCGACGCCGTCCTTACGAACGCGCGCGTTAACCGAGCTCACTTGCGTCTTGAGCTCGGCGAAGACACCCATGATGTCTTGAAGCAGCTGCGACCGGTCTTCGGCTTCGACTTCGATATCGACGCCATGCGTGAGTCCCTCAGACTCGATCCATTGCGATTGCAGAATCCGCTCGGGCGTAGCGTTCATGAAAGCTACGTTCGGGCAATCGGCACGATGCACGCTCACGCCGCGCCCGATGGTGACGTAACCGATGATCGGATCGCCGGGGACGGGCGAGCAGCACTTCGAGAGACGCACCAGAACGTCGTCCACGCCGGCGATTCGCACTCCCGTCGAGCGCCGGATGCTCTTGCGAAGCGCGGGTTTGCGCCCGATTTTGGTAAGGTCGACGACGTTGTCGTGCTTGACTTCGTCGCGAACGCGATTGGCGACGGCTTGCGCCGACGCATCGCCGAAGCCGATCGCCGCAAAGAGATCGGTCGGCGTGGCGTAGTTCAAACGCGTCGCGATGCGTTCGAGCAGCTCGCCGCGGGCAACGTCGGTACGAAGGCCCGCGCGCGCCAGCTCCTGCTCGAGCGCTTCCTGCCCGGCCAGCACGTTCTCTTCGCGCCGTTCCTTGCGGAACCACTGTTTGATCTTGTGCTTCGCACTGGAGGTCTTGACGATCGATAGCCAGTCGAGCGACGGACGTCCGCTCGATTTATTTACCAGAATCTCACAGATGTCGCCGTTCTGCATTTGATAGTCCAGCGGCACGATGCGGCCGTTGGTCTTTGCACCGACGCAATGATTGCCGACGTCGGTATGCACCTGGTAGGCGAAGTCGAGCGGCGTGCCGCCGGCCGGAATCGAGTAGACGTCGCCGCGCGGCGAAAAGACGAAAACCTGAGAGTCGAAGAGGTCGAGCTTGAGGTTCTCCATGAAGACGCGCGAGTCGCGCATGTCCTTCTGCCATTCCAGCAGCGCGCGAAGCCAGGAAAGCTTGTTCTCAAACTGATCGGCCTTGCCGCCCTCTTTATAACGCCAATGCGCGGCGATGCCGTACTCGCCGGTGCGGTGCATCTCCCAGGTCCGGATTTGAATCTCGAGCGGATCGCCGCTAGGCCCGACGACTGTCGTGTGGAGCGACTGGTACATGTTGGGCTTGGGCATCGCGATATAATCTTTGAAGCGTCCGGGTAACGGCGTCCACATTGCATGCACCGCGCCCAGCGCCGCATAACAATCCTTGACGCTATCGACGATGATCCGGATGGCGGTCAGATCGTATATGGTCGAGAAATCGCGGCCGCTGCGGATCTTGGAATAGATCGAATAGAAGTGTTTCGGCCGGCCTTGAATCTCGGCGTTGATCTTGAGCTCTTTGAACTCGTCGCGCAGTCGCGCGATGCCCATCTCGACATCGGCTTCTCGCTCGCGGCGCGTTTTTGCAACCCGTTCGACGATGTCGTGGAACGAAGCTGGATCGAGATACCGCAGGCACTCGTCTTCGATCTCCCACTTGATCTTCCAAATTCCGAGACGATGCGCGATCGGCGCGTAGATGTCGAGCGTCTCGCGCGCGATGCCTTGCTGCTTGGCCGGCGGCAGACTCGCCAGCGTGCGCATATTGTGCAGCCGGTCGGCCAGCTTGATGATGATGACGCGGATGTCTTTGGCCATGGCCAAGAACATCTTGCGAAGGTTTTCGACCTGCGCGTCCTCTTTTGATTGATAGGGAATGCGGGTCAGCTTGGTCACGCCCTCGACGAGACGCGCGACCTCTTCGCCGAACTGCTCGGTGACCTGCTCGCTGGTTATCGAGGTGTCTTCGACCACGTCGTGGAGGAGCGCGGCGGCGATCGTTTTGTGGTCCATCTCGAGTTCGGCCAGGATACCGGCGACCGCCAACGGGTGCTCGATGTACGACTCTCCCGAGGCACGGCGCTGGCCCTCGTGGGCCGCGTCGGCGAGCTCGTAGGCGCGCGTCAGCCACCCCGCGTCCAGCGCGGGGTCGTAGCGACGTACTCGCTCGATAAGCTCTGAGATGGTCATCGGTATCCGGCTATTATAGCTCAACGCGCGCCGGGACGCCGAAGTCGCCGCTTTTTAAGGGGGGCTGGGCGGCGGCGTGGCCGGCGACGGCGTGACGTTTTCGATGTCGAGCCGGTTTTTGAAGAGGATGGTCGCGATCTTGCCCTGCGGATCGAGCGCAATCCAGAAATAGATCGCCCCATCGCTGCACAGCATATGGTAGAGATAGCCCTTTGCCCCCGGCGGGAAGTCGGCGGAGAGCCACGGCCCCATGTAAACGGCGTCGGTAAGCGGACCCAGCGCGGCCAACGCTTTCGAGGTTTGGGCGAGCTTCTCGTCGGTCAGCTTGTCGAGGATTTGCTGGTCGTAAAGACTCTTGTTGATCTGGCCGGCCTGCCATAGGACGAACTGCTGGCGCACGAGCCTAGTTACGGCCGGGTCGGCAACGGGCGCCGCAGTCGGCTCCGGCGTCGGCGTCGCGCGCGTGCGCGCCAAACTCGATACCGGCATCGCGACGATCAGCGCGGCCAGCAAAAGCAACGCTCTAGCGACCTTCATCATGCCGTCCTAATACTCGATGAACGCGACCACGTCACTGTTGCCGAGTGCCGCGCGCCCGTCGAGATCCTTGAGCTCGACCAAAAACGCAAAGGCTTCGACGTGCGCGCCAAGCCGTTCGAGCAGTCGCGCCGTAGCGGCCGCGGTGCCGCCCGTCGCAAGCAGATCGTCGACTACCAAAACGCGCTCGCCCTTCTGCAAGGCGTCGGAGTGAATCTCGAGCGAGTTGGTGCCGTACTCGAGCGCATACTCCTCGGTCAGTCGATCGTGAGGCAGCTTGCCCGGCTTACGAACGGGGATAAAACCGGCACCGATCGCGTACGCTATCGGCGCGCCAAGAATATAACCACGCGCCTCGATGGCGACGACGTGGTCGATTCCGCGGTCCTTGAAGCGCTCCACGAACAAGTCGACGGCGCGCCGGAAGCCGTCCTTATCTCTAAGGAGCGGCGTAATATCCCGAAACATAATTCCCGGAATCGGAAAGTCCGGAATTGCCCGAATTAGCTCTTCGATCTCCACAGCAAACGGGTTTGAGTTTAGCGAGGGATTAGCCTGCTATTCCTTCGAGCGCGCTAAACCTTGAGTTCGACTTTTTCTAGCGCGCCTTTGGTCGAAACTACGTGGTGGTTGAGGCGCAGCTGGTCGGGCTCGAAGCCGAAAGCCAATCCCAAAAGCTGCGGTAAGTGGAAGATCGGTACGCCGATGTCTTTCTTGAGGACGCGCGCCGCGTCGGGTTGCTGTCCGTCGAGATTGAGATGGCAGAGCGGACAGGGCGTGACGAGCAGATCGGCGCCTTTTTCCTTGGCCTCGATAATGTGGTTGCCGCCCATCGCCAGCGCCTTATCGCGATTGAACGTGATCATCGGAAAGCCGCAGCATTTGGTCGCGCCTTTATATTCGACCGCTTCGGCGCCGAGCATCGTGATGAGGCGTTCGAGATAGCCTTTGCGCTCCGGCCGCTCTTTGAGGCCGAGCGACTCGACCGGACGAAGGATATAGCAACCATAGAACGGGGCAATCTTTAGACCGGTCAGCTTACGCTTAATGGCGGCGCGAATCCGATCCTCGCCGATGTCTTCGAAGAGCATCCAAAGCAGATGCTTAACTTTGGTCGTTCCACCGTAACGGAAGCCTTGATCGGCAATCGTCGCGTTGGCGCGCTCCAGGCGCGCTTCGTCGTGGGCGAATTTATAGTTGTGATTCGAAAGCACGCCCTGGCAGGTGCTGCAGATCGTCATCAGGTCGGCGCCCTCGGCCTCGGCCATCGCCAGGGTGAGGCCGTTGAGCGCGTCGGCCAGCTCGGGATTCTGCTCGCTCAGAACGCCCGCGCCGGTGCATGGTGCTTGCGTCAGCTCGTGCAGTTCCAGGCCGAGCGGTTCGGCGATCAGATTCGCCGAGACGTAGAGCTCGGGACAAGCGCCCTTAGAGACGCAGCCTGGAAAGAAAGCTACCTTCACTTAAATCGTCCTCCGACGCGCTGGAAAATTTTCCGAATCCGCTCCACGCCGGGAATCGCCTTGTGGATGAGCGGGGGCAGCTTGCCGGCGCGCGCCATGTTGAACGCGCTGGGCAGCGTCTTGAGCTGTCCGATGATGTTGAAAATGCCGGTGGAAAGCGGCAGTAGCGTGAGCTCGTTGAGCCGCCCGCTGTGCTTGACCGACGAAGCAAAAGCGTCGGCGTGGCGCGTCCCCGCATTATTGGTGAAACCGGCGTCCACGGCAAGCTTTCGCAGTTTGAGAATCTGATCGAGCGGCGCTACGCCCTTGGGGCACTGCGTCACGCACTCGTAGCAGTGCGTGCAGTCCCATATGCCCCCGGGCTTGCTCAACTCGGCGAGCCGCTCTTTAGTTTTGTCGTCGCGCGGATCGCCCACGTAGCGGTAGGCTTGCGCCAGCGCTTGCGGACCGAGGAAGTCGGGGTTGACCGCAAACGATTCACAATCCATCAAGCACGCGCTGCAACTGATGCAGCTGACCTCTTGGATGAGCTCGTCCATTGCGGCGTTCGGAACGCGATATTCTTCGTTGGCCGGCGGAATAGGCTCTTTGTTCTCCAGCCACGGTTTGACCGCTAAATGCTTCTCCCAGAACGGCGTCATGTCGCAGACGAGATCGCGGATGAGCGGCATCGACGGCGGCGACTCGACCCGAGTCTTCCCATCGTTCGTAAACGCCGCGAGCTTGCTCTTGCACGCGAGATTGGCGTGTCCGTTGATCCACATCGCGCACGATCCGCAGATCGCGCTGCGGCAGGCGCAGCGCACCGCCAGCGACGGATCCTGATACTCGCGAATGGCGATCAGCGCGTCGAGAACGACCGCGTGTTCGGGAAGCTCGACGGTATAGGTTTGGTAGCGCCGTTCCGGCGATTTGTCCCAGGGCGGCGGAAACGACCGTCCCGGGACGGCGGTGTCGGCGTATATGCCTTCAGAGTTGTAGCGACCGACCTCGATGGTGAACTGCATCAGTAGGTACGTACCTCGGGTTTCCAGCGCGTGAGCGTGACCGGCACGTGAGACAGCGCCGGCTCGCCCGATTCGCGGAACGTCAGTAACGAATGTTTGAGCCACTCTTGGTCGTTACGCTCGGGGTGATCGACGCGCGTGTGCGCGCCGCGGCTTTCGGTGCGATGCAGCGCATCGTGAATGATCGTCTCGCCGCAGTCGAGCATGAAGCCTAGCTCGAGAACGAAGGTCAATGCTTGATTGAAGATGCGTCCCTTATCGCCGACGGCGACGTTCTCGTAACGCTTGCGGAAACCGTGCAGCGCTTGGAGCGCCTCTTTGAGACCGGCATCGCTGCGGTAGAGTCCGACCTTGGCGTCCATCATCGTCGCCAGCTCGAGGCGCAGCCCGGCACAGGTCTCGCCGGTGTACGGGCGCGAGAGCAGATCGGTAAGGCGGGCTTGTTCGCGGCGCAGCAAGTCTTCACCGCCGCCGCTTTGCGGCACGCTCTTAGCATACTCGGCCGACGCCTTGCCGGAACGGCGTCCGAAGACGATCGTGTCGAGCAGCGAGTTGGCGCCCAGGCGATTTCCGCCGTGCACGCTCACGCAGGCCACTTCGCCGGCCGCATAGATTCCCGGAACTTTGGTAGCGCCGTCGACGTTGGTCTGGATTCCGCCCATCTGATAGTGCATGCCCGGACGGACCGGAACGGGCTGTTCGATCATGTCGATGTCGAGATAGTCGAGGGCCATCTCGTGAATCTGCGGGAGTTTCTTGAGGATGACGTCGCGTCCGAGGTGGCGCAGGTCGAGCAGAACGTTGCCGTCAATGCCGCGCCCTTCGGCGATCTCGGTCGCTTCGGCACGCGACGTAACGTCGCGCGCGGCCAGCTCCATCTTGTTGGGCGCGTACTTTTTCATGAAGCGGTCGCCCTCGGAGTTGAGCAAATAGGCGCCTTCGCCCCGCGCCGCTTCGGTCATGAGGAAACCGCTGCCGGCGAGCGTCGTCGGATGGTACTGCACCATCGCCATATCCATCAGCGGCGCGCCGGCCCGATAGGCTAGCGAGTAACCGTCGCCGGTGCAGATCAGCGCATTGGTGCTGGGCTCGTAGAGTCGCCCCAGGCCGCCGCTGGCTACGATGACCGCCTTGGAGCGCAAAAGATGCAGCTCGCCGGTGACCATCTCCAGCGCGATGAGCCCGCGGCAGGCACCATCTTCCATATGGAGCGCGGTGGCGAACCACTCTTCGTAAACTTTGACGCCCGCCTTGAGAATCTGGTCGTAGAGCGTTACCAGCAGCGCCTGGCCGGTGATATCGCCGACGAAGTAGGTGCGCGCCAGGGACGCCCCGCCGAAGGCGCGGCGGCCAAGCTTACCCTCCTCGTTGCGATAAAAGATGACGCCCATGTGCTCGAACTCGATGATGTCGGAGGGGGCCTCGCGGCACATCACCTCGACGGCGTCCTGATCGGCGAGGTAATCGCTGCCTTTGACCGTGTCGAAGGCGTGCGACTCCCACGTGTCGTCCTCGGAGATGGCGGCGTTGATGCCGCCCTGCGCGGCGCTCGAGTGGCTGCGGATGGGGTGGACTTTGGTAACGATGGCGACATTGGCGCCGGCGCGCGCCGCTTCCAGCGCGGCCCGCATGCCGGCTAGGCCCGCGCCCATAATCAGGATATCGTGATCTGCAATCACGAGGCGGTAGTTTCCCGAAAGGCCGGCGCTACATTTCGAACGGTTGTTCGAAGGTGCGAGCCGGGCGGCAAATGTCTCATGTCGACCGTTCGAGCATAGCGAGCCGGCTTCACGACCGATATGCGTTTCGTAGGAATCGAATGCTGCGGCGGGCGGCGAACTGGCGCTTCATGTGCACCTGCCGAATCCAACGCAACGCAATGCTTTTCGGTCTGCCGCTCGAGAACGGCATCCATCGCTGCATGGCCGGAGAGCAGCCGATGCGCCGCCGCACCTGGCTGGCCGGTGTCGGCTCCGCCGCGGCGCTCGCCTGGGCGTCGCCGGGATGGGTCGCCGCCAAGCTCGCCGGGGAGACGCTGCAATATGACTACGTATCGTCGGGAGTGGTCAAGGGATCGCAGACGACCGTGCGGATGCCCGATGGTTCGCGCCAGGTGCGTTTCGAGTTCACCGACCGTGGGCGGGGACCGAAGGTGCGCAGCACGATCGCCGTGGACGGCACGGGGCTGATCTCCGCCCTTCACACCACCGGCTACAACTATCTGAAGGTGACGGTCAACGAGCGTTTTGCCGTCCGCGATGGTAAGGCGACGTGGACGAATGCCGCCGAAAACGAGACCCACTCCAACACGCCGCCGCGATTTTACCCCAGCATGGACGGCACGCCGGAAGAGGGCGCGGTCATGGTGCGCGCGGCAATGCGCGCCCCGAATGCGACGGTGCAACTCTGGCCCAGTGGTTCAACCCAAGTCTCGAAGGTCAAGACGCTCACCGTTTCCAGCGGCGGAAAGAGCGCACGGGTCACCATGTACCAAGCGACGGGTCTGGATTTCTCACCCACACCGCTTTGGCTCGATGAGAACGCCGAGCTTTTTATGTCGGGAAGCCTTTGGGGCGCCGTCATTCGCAGCGGCTGGAAGGCCGCGCTGCCTCAGTTGCTCGACGCGCAAAACGAGCGCACGGCCGAGCTCGGCCGGCAGATTGCGCGTACGCTCCCGCAACGCTCCGCAACGGCAATCGCGATAACCGGCGTCACGCTCTTCGATTCCCCCGGCTCAAAGCTGGTGCCGAATGCAACGGTCGTCATTTCCGGCGAGAACATCGTCGCCGTTGGTGGCCCCGAGGCGATCGTTCCCAGCGACGCGCGCCGCATCGACGGTAGCGGCCAGACGCTGTTGCCGGGGCTGTGGAACTCGCACATGCATCTCGACGCCAGCTTCGGTCCGCGCCTATTGGCCGAAGGCGTCACCACGATTCGCGATCCCGGCAACGCACCGGAGTATATCGCCAAGACGCAAGCGCAGTTCGCCGCCGGCGAGCTGATCGGTCCGCGCGTCATCATTGCCGGATTAATGGACGGCACCGGCAAGTACACCGCGCCGATCGGCACGACGACCGGCACGCCGGGCGAGGCCGTCGAGCAAGTACGTTCGTGGAAAAAGACCGGAGCGGTACAGATCAAGATCTACAGCTCGATGAGTCCCCAGCTCGTGCCGGTGATCGTGAAGGAAGCGCACGCGCAGGGCATGCGCGTCAGCGGCCACATTCCCTCGGGAATGCTGGCGCAGGACGCGGTAAACGAAGGGTTTGACGAGATCCAGCACGTCAACTTTCTCTTCTTGAATTTCATGCCCGACGTGAAGGACGAGACGCAGACGCCGGTACGCTTGACGGCAACGGCACAGCGCGCCGGTACGATCGATCTGCAGAGCCAGGCGGTCAAAGATTTCATCTCGCTGCTCAAGAGTAAAGATATCGTCAGCGATCCAACGGTTGGAATCTTCTACAGCGATACGATGACGCGCACGGGCGACATCGAATCGACCGGCTTCGGCGAAATCGCGGAATGGCTCCCGGCGCAAGTGCGGCGGACGCTGACGACCGGCGGATTGCCGATGGGCCCGGGACTCGACGCCAAGTATCGCGCTTCGGCGAAGGCGTATCTCGAGATGGTGGCGCTGCTTTACCAAAACGGCATCCGCATCGTCGCCGGCACCGACGACATCTTGCCGGGCTTCGACTTGATTCACGAGCTGGAGCTCTACGCGCAGGCCGGCCTTCCGCCGCCGGCGGTGCTGCAATCGGCGACCATCGTTCCGGCTCGCGTCATGAAGATGGACGACGCGCTGGGTTCGATCGAGACGGGAAAACAGGCCGACATGATTCTGGTGCGCGGCAACCCGCTGGAGAACGTCTCGCAGCTGCGCAACGTAACGACCACGATCAAGGGCGGCGTGATGTACGATACCCGTGCGCTCTACGCGACGGCCGGAGTCCAGGCGCCCCCGGCCTAGACACGCGGCCGCCTCGTCGCAGTAGAAGCCCTGACACAACCCGTCAGGAGGCCTCATGCTGCAGACCATTTCCGTTTCGCCCGCCCGCCGCTCGCTGGAGTTCGGCATCTATCGCGACGGCGATAACAACCTCGACGCGATTCAGGAATCTACCCTCACGCAAGCCTTGCGAACGAGCGCGGCCGACTCGCGCCTCGAGTTCACCGTGGAAGATACGACCCGGCTTCATGCCGGCGGGGACGCGATCGAATCGGGCGACCTGCGCACCGAGCAATACGTCATCGCCGACGGCGGTATCGGCCAAGCTCACGACGGTGCGCCCCACGACATGAGCGATGAAAAGAATTTGGCGGAGTTTGTCGCGCTAACGCTCGATAACGCGCAGGCAAACGGCGCGAAACAGACCTGGGTGGAGTTGGTCGACCACGGGGGTGGTGACGGCGGAGGCTTGGAGACGGCCGACGGCAGCGTCATGTCGATGCCCGACATTGCGCGGGCAGTCGCCGACGGTATCGCAATACACGCCGCCGCTCATCCGGAAGACGCCGGCCGTTCCGTCGACGGCGTCGTCGCGAACCAGTGCTTGATGGACACTCTCGGCTTCGCAGACGCCCTTTCGCACGCCGGCGTACGATATCTCGCCGCCAGTCCGGAGACGATGCTCGCGCCCGGCGTCCCGAGCGACGTCGCTCATTCGATCGCCGCCAACGAACGCGATCCGATTTCGATGGCGAAGTCCGTCGTCAACGACGTCATGCGCACGAAATACGATGCGGGCGGCCTAGCGCACTTCGGGCCGGCGGCAGCGTTCGACGTCCTCGATCTCAATCCGTCGAAACTCGATGCCGTGGAACGTTCGATCAAAGGTCTCAACGACGACGTTGGAGTGGAAGCCACACGTTCCGGCGTGCGCAGCATCTTGCGCGAGGATGCGCGGGCAATCAACGGCATGGTGCGCTTTCCGCAAGGCGAACGGGACATGCCATGGCACGCTGACCGCCCGGCGATCGCCTTTTACAACACGCTCGCGACCGATGGACGCCTCGACGCGCGACTCCGCGGTGATGCTGCGCGCGCCGAGAGCGCGGTCAGCGATCTCGTGCTCGCGCACCGCGAGAGCGACGGCTTCGCGCCGTTCGGCGGAGCCGACTACTCCGACGCCGTCGGACCGACGGTGCACCTCCCCACGAGCCGGCGTCAAATCGATCCGTGGGCATCGCACGGCGTCGTCGAAACTGATAACGCGTTCTACCGGAACGTCGACCAAGGCGAGATGACGCGTGCTTTGGCGTAGCGCACTCGAGCGAGCGTTCGGCGTGAAATTAGAAAACGGGGAAGAGCCCGCTAACGGGCAGGCGTTCGGGGTAAGGCGTTTGCAAACCGCGCCGCTGCGCCCAAAAGGAAATAACCATGCGAATTAAACGATCGTTCACTGCCCTTATCGTCCCCCTGCTCCTCGCGACCGTGCCGTTGAGCGCATCGGCACAAGTTGCCTGGGGTGTCGGGGTCGGCTTTGGAGGTCCAGGCTGGGGTGTCGGCATTAGCGCCGCTTCGTATGCTCCGCCGGCCTTGCCGGTGTACTCCCAACCTGCGGCGCCGTATCCTAACTACCAATGGGTCCCGGGCTACTGGGGCTATGGAGGGTACGGCTACTACTGGGTGCCCGGTTACTGGACGCCGCCCCCGGTCGTAGGCTACTACTGGACGCCTGGTTACTGGGGCTACGCCGGCGGAGCGTACGTTTGGGATCCCGGTTACTGGGGGCCGACCGTCGGCTTCTACGGCGGAATTAATTATGGCTACGGGTATTACGGTAGCGGGTTCGTCGGCGGATACTGGTCCGGTGGTGCGTTTAACTACAACACGGCCGTGACCAACGTCAACCGGACCGTGATCCACAACACCTACAACAAGACCGTCATCAATAAGAATGTCGTCAATCGAGGTTCTCGCGTCAGCTTCAACGGCGGTCACGGCGGCATCCATGCCACACCGACACACGCACAGCTAGCGGCGCGCCGGCACGGCATCTCTGGAACGCGCACTCAGCGCGCTCACCAGGTGGCGGCGGCCCACAGCCGCGGACAGCTCGCTTCGGCCAATCACGGCCGCCCGCACGTTCTGGCCTCGAACGGCGGACACGGCAGAGTGAGTGCGGCAACGAATCACAACGCCGCAAGCCATCACAACGGCTCGGTCGCCTCGTCGCATCACGGCGCGCCGGTTACCGCTTCACATCACAATGCGTCGGTAGCATCGTCGCACCACAACGCGCCGGTAAGCTCGGCGCATGCGCCGCGACTCACGACACATAGCAGCTCGGCCATGGCGTACGGTCACGGATCAGGCCGGACGTCTGGTACTCACTCCGGCGGCGCGCCGGTGTCGCATGGGAGCTCGTCGCACGGCAGTATGTACGGCGGGCACCAGGGTGGCGGCGGACGTCCGCCCAGCGGAGCAACGCACGGCGGTATGATGGGCGGCCATCCTGGCGGCGGCGGGCATCCCAGCGGCGGCGGTCCGCACGGCGGTGGTGGCGGCAGACCGCCCCACTAGTTAATGCTCGAAAGTCTGCAAACATCAGTGGGAACCCAAACGGGTTCCCACTCGCGTTATCGCCGAGCGTTTCTAGCGCCGCAGGTTAACATTTGACGGATAGATCGGCCGGTTGATGATGCGTTCCAGCGTCGAGGCCGGCGCTTTTAATGCGAGCTCGCAAAAGCGCGCAAAGGCCTCGCGCGTGGCTTCGCCTTCCGCGTAACGCTCGTTGCGTTCGAGTTCCACCTTCCCATTGACCGGCATAAGGCGGACGTAGCGGCCTTCGTCGTCTTCGCCGGTCTCGATCAGCGAAGAATCCGCAAAGATGCGCAGCGCTGCCGAAACGGTCCGGTCGACGACGTGATCGATCTGCAGACGATCGGCGATGGAGCGGTCGTCGCCGTGCACGACGCTGTGGCGTGACATCGACTTCAAGCCGCGATAGATCTCGCGCAGCCTAGCCAGCGGCGGGGCGTCGATGTCGATCAGGTACTCGTTGATAGAGCGGTCGCGCTCGCCATAAAGCAGATGGATCTGCGCCGGCTCGCCGTCCCGCCCGGCGCGCCCGGCCTGTTGGTTGAACTCTCCGAAATCAAAATTGAGATGGTAGAGCACCACGTCGGCCACGTCGGGAAGATCGATGCCCTCGCCGAAGGCCGAGGTTGCAATCACGACGCGTAGGAAACCCTCGCGGAAGAGACGTTCTACTTCGAGTCTCTCGCGGTTCGGCATGCGGCCGTGATAAAAAGCGACCTCGTTGCCGAACTCCTTGCGCAGCGTGCTCGCAACCTTCGTAACTTCCGTACGGGAGTTGCAATAAACGATGCCCTTCTTGCGCGGACCGGTACGGCCGGCAGCGCCGAAGAGCTCGATGAGATAGCGGAGCTTCTCTTTAGTGCCGCGGGCGTCGACGACGTTGAGGTTCTCGCGAATGGTCGGATCGACGACCCAGGCTTCAATGCGCAGGTCCTCGACGATGCGTGCAAAGCTCTCATCGCCGGCGGTCGCGGTCAGGGCCAAAACCTGCGGATTATCCAAGGAGGCAATGGTCGCGGCTAGTCGCGCGTACGCCGGCCGGTGGCGCGACTCGGCGAGATGATGGGCTTCGTCAACGACGACGAGAGACGGCACGCTACGCCCGCGTAGCGCGTCGCGATGAAACTCTAGAAACTCCGGCGTGGCCAGCACGACGTCCCACTCGCCGTCGCGCAAGGCAGCGAAGAGATCGGCGCGCTCCTCGTTGTCGATCGAGCCGTTGGCACGATAGCAGCGCAGGCCGAGCGGGTCGAGGTTACGCCGAATCGCTTCGAACTGATCGTTGGCCAGCGCGCGCAACGGGTAGACGACCAGCGTCTTGGCCAGGGCCGAAAACGCGCGCAGCGCTGCGGCATACTGGAAGCAGAACGATTTGCCGCGCCCCGTGCCCAGCACCGCCAACGTGTTCTTGCCGGCATCGATTCGTTCCAATACGGCGCGTTGCGCCTCGTGCGGTTGGGCCTTTCCGATCAGGGCGGCGCGCACGGCCTCGGCAAGCTCGTCGCCGGCCATCGCCGGCCCCGCCGTCTTTTCCGTCGTAAGGCCGCCGGGTGCGATACGCGCGGCCGCGTCGCGCTCGACGAAGATGTTGACGCCGCGATGCTTTGCCGAAGCACCGGAGGCAACGGACGGCCCACCGGTCAGCGAGGCGACGTGCGCGCGGTAACGCGCCCCGCCGTCGATCAGCGGTGCCAAATGCGCCGCGAGCTTCTTATTGAAAAAACCGATTTGCAGATTGCCATAGTGCACCGCGATAGCGTTGGGATCGTGGGGATTAGCGGGTTCGCGGCGCAACTCGAGCGCCGCGTCGGCACGCAGCCCGGCGATGATATCCTGACGGCCCTCGAAGGATACGCCGGCAATCTTGGTGTGGAAGCGCGGCGCGTCGCCGATCGTCGAGTAAGGATCGGTGAGGTATTCCCCCCCGTGCTCGTAGAGACGCTCGATAAAGGCGTCGGGTGAATCGGTGGCAGCCGGCACCACCAGCGGCGCATCAGACGAACCGTCGAGCGCAGCCAAAGCCCGCTCGAAGGCGGCTTCCGAGGGCGTCGGCGGTGGAAGCGCCTTGCTCTTACGCTCCGCGGCCTTAGGCTTTGTCGGGGGCTTCCTCTTGATGCTCTTCTTGTTCGTGATGCTCTTCGGTTTCGTCGAAGTGCAGCTCGATAGCTTCGTGACCCTGCGCCATCGCCTGGTCGTGCAGGCCGGCGTTCTGCGCGTCGAGCGGATCGATATCGGTCTGGTCGTCGGCCGTGTAGATTTCTTCGCCGGCGTACGGCTCCTCGAGCGCGACGGAGCCGGTCGCGTCGCGCTTACGGCGGTAGCGCTGCGGCGTAGGCGCACCGGGGCGCGAAGTCTTGGCCTTCTGCCGCCGTTCGCGGCGTGCGGCGACGATGTCCTCGCGGGCGACGCCGCCGCGGCTCTGCAGCGCCGTCGATTCGGTGCGCGAGCGAGCGGTGACGGTGCGGTCTTGCGAGAGGCCGGCGCGACGCCGCTTAGCGGCCGCCTCGAGCTGACGCTTGCGGAAGCCCAGCACCAGCGGTGCCGAGTAAAAGATCGAGTGGTAGCCGCCCGAGCAGATGCCGACGAGCAGCGCGAAGGCAAAGTTCTTCAGGCTCGCGCCGCCCAGCGCGAGGAGCGCGACCAGCGTGATGACGACCGTCGCCAGCGTGTTGAAGGAACGGGTCATGGTTTGCTTGATCGACTCGTTAACGATCGTCGCGTACGGCGCGCCCGCCATCAGCTTGGTATTCTCGCGAATTCGATCGAGAATTACGATCGTATCCATGACCGAGTAACCGATGACCGTCAGTACCGCGGCGAGGAAGGCGTCGTCGGCACGCCGGTCGGCCAGCGCGTAGATGCCGATCATCATGGCCGCGTCGCGAACCAGCGCGATGACCGTGACCAAACCGAAGATATAGTTCCAGCCAAAGCGGAAGGCGATGTAGAGGAACTGGATGCCGAGCGCGATTACCAGCGCTAACAGCGCGTTCATCAGATACTCGCGTCCCAGCGAGGGACCGACCGAGGTTATCTGCGAGGCGGCGCGATCCACCGGAGCTACGGTGTTGAGCGCGTTCCAAACGGGCGCGCTGTCGTTCGCGTACGCCGTTTGGGTTTGAATGATGAAACCTTTTCCGTCGGAGCCGGCCGTCGTCACGGATTCCTCGCTCATGCCCAGGCCCGAAAGTGCGGCCTTTACCTTATCGGCTGTGGTCGGCTGCGTGAACTTGACCGTGATATCGGTGCCGCCCGTAAACGAGAGACCGAGGCGCAGCATGCGATTGGCGTGGAAACCGTCGCCGCCGGCAAAACCGTGATAGATCATCGCGCCGATGCCCAGCGCGATGACGAGATACGAGATCGTCGAGACGATGCGGAACCAGCCGACGATATTCCAGTTTAATCTGCGAAACAGCATCGGTTAGGCTCCCGCTCCGGCCTTGGCAAAAATGCCGACCTCGGAACTCTTGACGCCGTAGAGCTCGGGCGCCGTCAGAACCTCGTTGTCGACCAGCACGTCGACGAAGAACCGGGTGATGAAGACCGCGGTGACAAGCGACACGACGGTGCCCCAGAAGAGCGTGAAGGCAAAGCCTTTGACCGTGCCCGTGCCCAGCATGTAGAGCACGCCGGCGCCGACGATGGTCGTAAAATGGCTGTCGAAGACGGCTGAGAAGGCGCGCTGGAAGCCGACGCGCACTGCAGCGCGCATCGTTTTGCCGTTCCACAGCTCTTCCTTGATGCGCTCGAAGATCAGGACGTTGGCGTCGACGGCCATACCGATCGATAGCACGAAGCCGGCAATGCCTGGCAGCGTCAGCGTCGCGTGCGAGAGAGCGAGAATCGCCATCATGACCAGCACGTAAATCGCCAGCGCCAAGTCGGCCAAAAGACCGGGAAGACGGTAAACCACGATCATGAAGATCAGAACCAAGCCCAAACCGAGCGCCGCGGCGCGCATCGACTGATTGAGGTCGATCTTACCGAGCGTCGGCCCGATCGTCTCCTTCTCGATGATCTTCACCGTAACGGGGAGCGCACCGGCGTTGAGCTCGTTGGCCAGCGTGATGGTGTCCTCTTGACTAAAGCTGCCGGTGATCTGACCGCTGTCGTAGATGGGGCTCTGAATGATCGGTGCCGAGACATAGTGGTGATCGAGGAAGATGCCTAACGGCTTTTGCAAGTTCGAAGAGGTCAGCTTTCCGAATCGCGCCGGGTCTTTGGTTTGAAAGGTGATGTCGGGACGGCCCGCTTGATCGTAACTCGCCTGGGCGCCCTTGAGATCTTTGCCGGAATACACGACCGGGCCGCTCTTCTGGTACGCCGTCTGGTCGACGTAAAGCTGTGCGGCAGCCTTCTCCTTGGCGTTGATGTTGGGCTGCTGCAGCGCCTGCAAGGCGGCGTCGGCCTTCTGCATCACGTCAAAGGGAACGATCTTATATTCGAGGACCGCGACCTGCTTGAGAACTCTCTCAGCCTGATCGGGATCCTTGACGGCCGGAAGCTCGACCAGGATGCGATTGCTGCCGACGTTGCTGATCGACGGCTCGGCGACGCCGAGGCCGTTGATGCGCCGGTCGATGACCTCGCGCGTCTGCGCTTGCACTTGGGTCGTGATGGTGGGAACTTCCGCGGTGGGATAAAGCTGCAACAAGAGCCGCGCACCGCCCTGAAGATCCAAGCCGAGGTGAATCTTGGCAGTGATGGGCCAAACGGCCCATATCGAGACGGCGCAAACAGCGACGATTACGAGCGCCTTGAACGGCGCCTTCAAATTCTTCCAGTTCATCGGAGCCGGGGGAGCTTAGCTTTTTGCCGGGGCCGGGCCTGCCGGAGAGGTCCAGAGCCTGCGGCCAATGGCAAGCAATCCAACCGTCGCTCCCACGGCGACCACGGCCCAAACGGTGCCCTGGAACGGCCGGCCGTAGACGAAGCCGCCTGCCGAGAAGAGCGCGCCGTAGACCGCGGCCAGGCCCAGAATCCAGCCCACGAACGCCATCGGGAGCGAGTCGGGCGAGGGCGGCAGGCCGCCGCGCCTCCGGATGCGAGACCAGCCCGGTCCGGCCGGCCGAACCCTGGCATAGAAGGCCTCCAACGTCGCTTCGTCCACGGGCGGCGTAAGAAAAGTGACGACGATCCATACGATCGTCGTCACCCCAACGGTGATCAGCAGCGACGTCGTCGTCGGAACGGCGTGCCCCGTGCGAGCGGCGACGAAAAACCCGAGCGCAATCAGGAACGAAGCGACCATTGCGCTCACCTCGCTCCACGCATTGATGCGCCACCAAAACCAGCGCAGCAAGTAAATGAGTCCCGTTCCGGCGCCGATCGACAGCAGCAAGTCAAAGGCACTCTTGGCGTTGTCCAATCCCAGCGTGAAGCAAACTCCGACCAGCATCAGCAGCGCAGTCACCCAGCGTCCCACCGCAACGAGCTGCCGCTGGCTGCTGCCCGGTGCGATGAAGCGCTGGTAAAAATCGTGTACGAGATAGGACGTGCCCCAGTTGAGATGCGTCTCGATCGTCGAACGATACGCGGCAAAGATGCCGGCCACCATGAAGCCGGCAAAACCGGCCGGCAAGAATATCAGCATTGCCGGATAGGCGATGTCGTTACCGATGAGACTCGGCGCCACGCCCGGAAACCGATGCTGAATGTCGTGCAGCGACGGAAAGACGATCGTCGAGGCCAGCGCGACGACGATCCACGGCCACGGCCGCAATGCGTAGTGCATCACTTGAAAGGCAAAGGTACCGAAGAGCGCGTCGGATTCGGTGCGCGCCGCCAACATTCGCTGCGCGACATAGCTGCCGCCACCGGGCTCGGCGCCCGGATACCAGACCGACCACCATTGCACGGTCAGCGGAATGATAAAAATCGCCAGCGCCGTCGGCCAATCGGCAAAGTTGGGAAGAATTGAGAGCGTCGCGCCATGCGACGCTGAAACGTGCGCGATGAGCCCGTGAAGACCGCCGACGCCCGGCGCGTGGATCGCGAAGTACGCGGCGGCAAACGCCGAGGTCATCGTGATGCAGAACTGAATCAGATCGGTGACCATCACGCCCCACAACCCCGCGGTTGCGGCGAAAACGATCGGGATGACGACGCTAATCGCCAACGTCTCGAAGCGGGGCCAGCCGAAGAGAATGCCGGCGATCTTTACCAACGCCAGATTTACCGTCGCGATAATCCAACAGTTGAAGAACAGTCCGAGATAGAGGGCGCGAAAACCGCGCACGAACGACGCGGCGCGGCCGGCGTAGCGCAGCTCGTAAAACTCGAGGTCGGTGAGCACTCCCGAGCGCCGCCACAGCCGCGCGTAGAAAAAGACCGTCGCCATGCCGGTAAGGAGGAACGACCACCAGAGCCAGTTTTCGGCGACACCGCCATCACGCACCAGATTGGTGACGAGGTTGGGGGTGTCGGTGGAAAAGGTCGTAGCCACGAGCGATATGCCGATGAGCCACCACGGCGCTTGCCGTCCCGCGGCAAAGAACTCGGTGATGTTGCGGCCGGCGCGGCGCGCTAAAACGAGCGCCGGCACGAAGCTCACGCCTAACGACAGAACGACGATGATCCAATCCAGCGTCGTTAAGTGCATTGAGCCAGCGCGTTCGGCTCTTCTGCAGCGATGACCTCGGCAGGTACGAGCGCGATTTCGTTAGGCAGCTCTCCATACGCGTAGACGGGCAGCCGCAGGCCGGAGCGCAACAAAAAATCCGCCAAAAGCGGCCGCAGCGCCGCCGTGCATACGACCGCAGCGCGATCGCGCGGCACGCGGGCGGCGTATCGAGCGATTCGATCGCGCAGGCCAAGTGCGGTGACGGGCGCGGCCGTTGCAGCTCCAAATTGAGTCCACGACGCCGCCAGCAGGCGCTCGAACTCCGGATCGAAGATAGCGGGCTCGAGCTGCACGACGCCACGGCGGCGGATCAGATCGGGCACGATCGCTCGACGCGCCGCTTCGGCGAGTTCGCGCGGATCCGCCGTGCCGGCTTCGAGCATGGCTTCGAGTACGGCAATCGTATCGCGCGGCCACGCCGCTTCGCGCAGCAGCAGCGTGAAGGCGCGATGCAGCGAGCCGAACGGCAATCCTTCGCTTCCGATCTCCTTGACGACGGCCGGCACCGTCGCTCGCAAATGTTCGAGCAGCGTTTGCAGCTCTTGCCGTCCGACGAGCTCGGCCGCGTGCACGCGCGCGACCTCCGCCAAATGCGATCCGATCACCGATATCGGGTCGAATACTAACGCGCCGGCGTTAAGCGCCGCCTCGCGAGCCTCCGCGCCAATCCACACCGAAGGCAATCCGTAAACCGGCTCGCACTCGACGCGCGCGCCGAAGCGCAGCAGAATGGATTCGTCCGCGACCGCCAGCAGGCGATTGAGATCGAGGCGTCCGGCGGCAGCGAGGCGATCCCTAACCCGAATGCCGTAACTGCGCGGATCGCGGGTCAAATCGTCGCGCAAACGCACGCCGGGCAAAACGACGCCGATATCGGCCGCAAGCGCGCGGCGCACCTCGCCGATTCGATCTAAGAGCATGTCGGAGAGGGGCGGCACCAGGAGCAAGGCAAGGTCGGCTCCGATCTCGACCGCGATCGCGTCAACCCCGACCAATCCCAGCGCAAGCTCGGGACGCCGCATCGCGTTGCGCTTGGCGCGCTCGCGCATTTCCACTGCTTCCTGCTCGCGGCGCTTCTTCTGCCGTTCGGCAGCCGCCGCTACTACGAACGCGCTCCCTCCTAGAACGAAGAAGAGCGGTCCCGGCAGCGATGGAACGAAGGCGAGAACCACGAGCAAAGCTCCGGCGCCTCGCAAAACGTCGGGGCGCGCCAGCAGTTGCGCGGCGAGGTCGGCACCGAGCGCTCCATCCGACGCTACGCGCGTTACCATCATGCCCATCGCCGTCGAGATCAGGAACGCGGGCAGCGTGGTCACCAATGCGTTGCCGATCGAGAGCAACGCGAAGGTATTGACGGCGTCGAGCGGCGAGAGTCCATGGTACGCGATGCCGACAACGATGCCGCCGGCAAGGTTGAGCGCGACGATCACCAATGCCGCGATCGCATCGCCCTTGACGAACTTTCCGGCGCCGTCCATAGCGCCGTAGAAGTCGGCTTCGCGCTGAACCACTTCTCGTTTGCGCCGGGCGCCTTCGCTGTCGAGCACGCCGGCGTGAACGTCGGCATCGATGGCCATCTGCTTCCCCGGCATCGCATCGAGCGTAAAGCGTGCCGCGACCTCGGCAACGCGCTGCGAGCCGCTGGCGATAACCACGAACTGTATGGTCACCAGTATCGCAAAGACAATAAGACCGACGACGAGATTGCCGCCCACCACGAACGCGCCGAACGCCGGAATGATGCTCCCGACTGCACCCGGCGTCGCACCCGCGGTCAAGATGAGGCGCGTCGCCGAGACGTCGAGCGAGAGCCGGAACAGTGTCGCCACCAGCAATGCCGGCGCGAAAGCCGAGAACTCGAGTGGATCGTCGACGGTCACCGAAAGCAGTAGGACGAGCGCCGAACCGAACACGTTTATCCCGAGCAGCAAATCGAGCAGCCACGCCGGAAGCGGCACGATAAGAATGGCGACGATTGCGAGCAGCAAGCCGGCAAAAGCATAGACCGGCCGCCGCGATGCGCTCACGTTTTTACGTCGCCGGCGCGCAGCAGCGCCGCGACGACCTCGGCCACGGCGACGTAATGTGCGTGCGGAATCGGCTCGCCGGCTCGGGCGTCGCGATAGAGCGCACGCGCCAGCACGACGTTCTCGACGATCGGAACGCCGTGCACGCGTGCGAGCGCGCGCACCTCGAGCGCGGCGTCGTCGAGCGCGCGGACGAGCACGCGCGGCACGGCTACTGCCGGCGGCCGGTACTCTAGCGCGACGGCGACGTGATCGGGATTCGTCACGACAAACGCGGCCTCACGCACGCGCCCGAGTCCGCCGCGCACGATCGCGCGGTGCAGCGCGCGCCGACGCCCGCGCGCTACCGAATCCCCTTCCTCTTCTTTTGCCTCGCGTTTACGCTCTTCGAAGCTCATTCGTAACTTCCGCAGCCAGCTGCGTCGCGCGGCGGCGTACTCGGCGATCGAAAAAAGCGATCCAACGGCGGCGGCGGTTAACGCGAGCTCGCCGGTGCACGTCCATGCGGCCGCCGCTTCGGACGACGCGCCGGCGGCGTCGAGCACCGCCGGTAACCTTACGAGCATTACGGGCAGCATGGCGGTCGCGGCAGACGCGAAGGCCAGGCTCGCGCGCAACGAATGCGTCAGCGTTTCCGCCGAAAGAATGCGGCCCAGGCCCGCCACGGGGTTGAGGCGTTCGCCGCGCCACGAAACCGGCGCGGCGGCAAACCCGCTTTGCGCGACCTTCGCTACCACGGCGGCGGCAGCGGCTGCAGCGACGGGAAGCAGCGCGATCGCGAGGGGCAACGCGGAAAGTTCCGAGCCTTTCGGTTGCGACAAGGGCGATAACAGCGCCATGCGCGCCGCGCTGGAAATCGCGGGCGCAACTCCCGCAAGCGTGAACCATGCGGCGGCAAAGGAGAGATTTGCGCCGAGCTCACCGGAACGGGCAACGTTACCCTCGCGCCGCGCGCGCATGACGCGGTGCGGCGTCGCTTCAAACGGCTTCTCCGATGCGTCGCTCACCGGACGAGCGGCACTACGTCGACGATGGGTGCCGGTGCTTGGCGCATCGCCGGAGGAACGGCGATCGCCGCGGCAACCAGCGCGGCGGCAAACGCCAAGGGGAACGCCAGCGTAAAGCTGCCGAAACGCGGCACGACGCGCGTAAGCGCACCCAAACCCATCTGCACCACGAACGCCATGCCGATCGCCGGCGCAGCCACGCGCAACGCAACCGTTACGAACGTCGCCGCAAATGCCGGAGCATAAGCGTGCCAAGGCGCTTCAAACGACGGCGCACCCAAAGGCAATCGCTCGAAACTCTGGGCGAAACCCAGCAATGCGAGGCGGTAAGCTCCCGAGAGAAAGAACGCACCGGTAAACGCCAGCGACCAAATGCGGCCGTAACCACTTGGCGCCACGAGCTGCAGGCTCGGCGCGATCGCTTTCACGCCGACATAATCGTCGACGATTCGACCGCCGGCATAGGCAGCGTCGTAAATCAGCGACGCGGTCATTCCGGCCACACTGCCGATGAGGAACTCGGCAACGACTCCGAGCGCGAATGCCGCGCCGTCAATCAACGGCGCACGTTGGTAAATGCCGGGAACTATCGCAGCCGCAAGTACCAACGCAAGGCCGGCGCGCAGTGCCGCCGGCACGCTGGGATGCGAGAAGCCGGGCGCACGGAAGACGAAGCCGGCGCAACGCGCAAAGACGAGGGTAGAAATTACCACCGGCCGGCGAGCAGCGGGATCGCCGCCAGCGCCTGCTCGAAGAGTGCGGCCAGCGCGTGCATCGCCGCCCTTCCAAACAGCGCGACGGTCAGGCCGACGACGACGATTTTGGGCAGCAGCGTCAGTGTTTGCTCCTGCACCTGCGTCGCGGCTTGCATCACGGCCACGACGGTTCCGACCAGAGCGGCCAGAAGCAGCATCGGTAGTGAGATGAGCGCGGTGGTTACCAGGGCGTCGCGAACGAGTCCGTCGAGGGCGTCCATTCCCGCAACGCTACAATCGCAACGTTACGTCGAGCTTACCGCGTTGTTATGACGCTAGGCCGGGCGAAGGCGGGGCGCCACGCACTCGCGGCCAGAAGCGACGAAACGATCGCGCGCGTCGCCGGCGAACGGTTCAGCGTATAGAAATGCACGCCCGCAACGCCGGCATGGAGCAGCTCGAGCGCCTGCATCGAAGCGTAGGCCACGCCCAGATCTTCCACCGCTTTGGCGTCTCCCTTTCGCGACTCCATCTCGACGCGCAGTTTCGGAGGGATGGTGGCGCCGCAGAGCGCGACGAATCGCTCGATCTGACGGAAATCGGTGATCGGCATGAGTCCGGGGAGAATCGGCACGTCGATGCCGACCGAGCGCGCGCGGCGCTGGAAATCGAAAAAGTACGCGTTGTCGAAAAAAAGCTGAGAGACGAGAAACTCCGCGCCGGCGTCCACTTTGAGCTTGAGATTGCGCAGATCTTCTTCCGCACTCGCCGCCTCGGGATGTTTCTCGGGGTAGCACGCCGCACCGACGCAGAAGTCGTAGTTGCGGCGCAGCATCGCGATGAGGTCTGAGGCGTGCGCGAAACCTCCGGCATGGGCTTCAAAGACTTGGCCAGGTGGAGGATCGCCGCGCAGCGCCAGCACGTTCTCGATGCCCGCTCGAGCCAGATCGTCGAAGAGCTCTCTCAGCTCGGCGCGGCTCGCACCGACGCAGGTGACGTGGGCCACGACGGTAAGGCCGATCTCACGCGCGATTTGCTTGGCCAGCGCCAACGTTCGCGCGCGCGTCGAACCTCCCGCGCCATAGGTGATGGAAACGAAAGCCGGCCGCAACGGGCGCAGCGTTTCGATCGTTTCGAGGAGCGCTCGCGATCCTGAGTCGTCTTTGGGCGGAAAGAATTCGAAGGAAAAAAAGGGCCGCTGGGTTGCGAGCGCCTCGGCTATTCGCATGTGTACGGCTGGTTTATCGAAAGCTGGAAGCAATGCCTTCGCAAAGAAGCGCCCAGCCGTCGACCGTAACGAAGAGCAGGAGCTTTACCGGCAACGAAACGACCGGCGGGCTGAGCATCATCATGCCGAGCCCCATCAACATCGCTGCGACGGCCAAGTCGATGGCGACGAACGGAAGATACAACGCGAACCCGATGGCAAACCCGCTGCGCAGTTCTCCGACCACGAAGGCGGGTACGAGCACGGCGATCGGAACTCGGGCCGCGGGCTCGGGCCGGCGACGCGCGATGCGCTCGAAGAGAACCACGTCGGCGCTTCGGGTCTGGCGCAGCATAAAGGCGCGTAACGGAACGATCGAACGCTGCAGCGCCTGCGACGCAGAGATCGCTCCGCGCGAATACGGCAGAACGGCATCGGTGGAGATTCGCTGCGCGGTCGGCCCCATGACGACGGCCGTTAAAACGAGCGCCAATCCGGTGAGCACGGCGTTTGGCGGCAGCGCCGAGGCGCCGATAGCGGAACGCACCAGCGAGAGCACCACGATGATTCGCACGAACGAGGTGCACATCACCAAGAAGAGTGGGATCAGGGATAGCGCCGTCAAGCTCAGCAGAACGTCGAGCGGCATCGTGGCCCGGCCGGAGTGTGCCGCCAACGCGTCGATCGGCAGGTTCGTGCCCCCGCTTATAACGGCAGCAGCTCGGTGATTCGCAGGCCGAAGTTATCTTCGATCGCGACGATCTCACCGCGGGCGATCGGCCGATCGTTCACCAGCAGATCGACGGGTTGATTGGCGTTACGGCTCACCTCCACGATCGACCCACTACCGAGTTTGAGAATTTCGGAGATCGACATCGTGCAGCTTCCGAGTTCGATCGATACGCGCAATGGTACGTGCATCAGCAAGCCGCCGGCTTCGTCCTCGCCAAAACGCTTTGGATCGCTCACCGGCTCTCTCCGACCGCCTCGACGAGCAGCGCGAACCGTCCGTTGCTGATGCCGGCGCTTCCGCGAGCGAACTCCCGCCCGTGCAGAGCGAGGCTGCAGCGCTGCATATTCGCCGCGGCGACCGGGAGGAACGATCCGGGACGCAGCCCGACGAATGTTCCGGCTGCAATCTCACCCACCTCGAGCACGAGGGGTGCGCAGACGCGCACGTTTCTGAGGTGCGCCAGCTCCAAACCGCCGCGCGGCTCCGCGGACGGCTCTCGCGAGAGCGCGATACCGATGCGCGCGGCGACCGGCGCCTCCACGAGAAGTTCGAAATAAGTACTGAAGCTCGCTATTCCCGTCACGCGCTCGACCGTAAGAGCCTCGCGTGCCCCGCAGACGACGCCCAGATTTGCCGCGATCGCTTTGACGACGCGCTCGACGACCTCGTTCTCGAATGGAGACAACTCGCGTCGTGCCGGTTGTTCCGACGACCTTTCTCCGAAGATGGCGGCGGCAAGCGCACAGGCTTGAGGAGCGCGAAGCACGACTGCCGCATCGGCCACGTTTCCACGCACGCGATAGAGCGCGGCATCGCAGACAATGGTGCTCCAGGCGCGCGGCGACGGTATCGCCGGTTCGAAGAGCCACATCGCGATCGGCGCCCCGATCAGCGAGGCGAGCGTTTCGCGTACGCCGTTGGCGACGACGCAGGCCGCACTCGTCGGCAACGATGAACGCTCCTCAAAGAGCGCGCGGCGAACACGCTTGCCGCAAGGGACTTCGGCTCTCGCCGGCCCCGCCGCAACAAAGGTCAGACATCTCACTTTAAGAGATCCATGGCTGTCTTACCTAAGCGGCCCTTTGCGTTCTCCGCCGCAGCGAGAGCCTCGAAACGTATATACGCTTCTTTGAGGCGGGCCAAGCCTTGATCGATGTTGATGCGGCTGCGTTCGCGGTGCATCGGCTCCAGCGTGCCGAACTTCCCCTCTCCCGGCAAGCTTCGCTGCGGTTCGACGCCGGCGGGGGGACGGAGATAGTCGCCGTCGCTCTCTAAGCGCGTTGCTCCGGGAAACCCGGCTAAAAGAACGCGGCCGGCGACGATGCGCTGCGAGTCGCGCCCGCCGTTGCGCGGGTCGATCGCGTCGCGCCGATAGCTTAGCGTACCGTCGGGCTCGATGCGCGCTCCCGACACTCTGCCGAGGGCCACGTCCACGGCATCGAGGCGCAGCGTGGTAACCTCGCCGCCCGGAGCGCGGATGCCGCAGACGGTCGCGCCGGAGCGATCGGTAAGACGGCCGTCGCGTATCTCGAAATCGCCGGCGCGCGTGTAGCGATACTCTCCACGATCGTCGCGCACGACGAAATAGGCGCCGTCGGGCGCGGCCGCGGCAAGCGGATCGAGGGTAAAGTCGGACTTGGACGATGGCGTTGCCACGTCGTCGTGCTGGGGCAGCGCCCCGGGCGTGAAGGCGCGGCGTACGTCTGCGGCGCGTTCGGCGATGTTGTCGAGAGCGGCGGTGAGCGCAGAGTTCAAGAACAACGCGCGACACCTCGCGCCCGCATGTCGATCGCGATGCCTCGCGCAGCGAGAGCTTGGCCGGCCTGGGCTAGCGCGCGCGAAACTGTTGCCTCCAGTTCGGGCCGGCAGAGGGCGACGAGGGCGCATCTCTCGCCACTCGTTTGAAGAATGACGTGCACTCGCGCGGGGCCGTGTTCGATGGAGAATGTCGCTCGATGGGGAGGCGTCGGCGCGGCAAAAATGCGTTCGATGCGCCGCGCCAAAGGAGCGCGCGCGGCGCGACGCTTCACGTGATCGCCCGCCGCCGCTCGCACCTCGCCGCGCATGGATCGCGCGCCGCGCAATGCCACGACGGCCGGCTGCCGGTCGCTTTCCAGCAACACCGCGGTTGCGATGCTCGCTTGTGGGCGCGAAGCGGTCACGCAACGGCCGGCGGTTTGCGAGATCGCGGGAGCGCCGTGCGCTAAACGCAGGGCCGAGTACCACGCTTGCGACAGCGCGCGGGAGTCGATCGCCGCGAGCGGAGCCGCAAGAATGCTGACGTGGAGCTGTTGCGTCATCATGGTTTCGATCTTCGCAGACCGGGGTGACGCGACGGTCATCGCAACGTTGCCGGCTTGAGAACGCCGCTCGCGCCGTCCTTACTCAGCTGACGATAGCGCGCGAGAACGCGACGGACGTATCTCTGGGTTTCGGGAAAAGGCGGCACGCCGCCGAAACGCTCGACGGCTGAAGGCCCGGCGTTATATGCTGCGACGGCCAGACGCACGTCGCCAAAACGATCGAGCAAGCCGCGCAGATAACGCGTGCCGCCGCGCACGTTTTCGCTAGGGTCGTACGCGTCCACTACGCCCAGGCTTCGCGCGGTCTCGGGCATCAGCTGCATCAATCCGCGAGCGCCCGCCGGTGAGATTGCGCGCGGATCGAATCCCGATTCGGCTTCGACGATCGAGCGAACGAGTGCGGGATCGATGGAGTAGGCCGCCGCATTCGCGCTTACCACCGCATCGATCGCACGCCGGTCCGGCGCGCCGCGTACGAGACGGGTAAATCGTTCGACGTCAGCCGAATCGCCGGCGAGCCGTTCCACGCGGGCAAGAACGATTTGCAAGTCCTCAGCGACGCGCATCGGCGCCCTCCAACAGTGCGGCGATCGCGATCAGCTCGGCGATCGATTCCTCGGGGTTCGCCGTTGCCCGTCCTTGACGCAAGAAACGCTCGATCTGCGACTCGGCAGCGACGGCGGCGCGCCCCATGCGATCGGACGGCTCGATCCCGAGCGCGCGAGCGTCATCGAGACGCTGCAAGAGTGCTAAGGCCTCGCGAAGACGCGCTGCCGCTCGGAGATGCGGCTCCTCGGCGACCAAATCCATCGTACGGCTCGTGCTCGCCGGTGCGTCGATCGCCGGAAAGCGGCCGCTCTCTGCTAGACGCAGCGAGAGCGCGATATGGCCATCGAGCAGCGATCGCGCGGCTTCGCTGACGGGATCGCGGTCGTCGCCGTCGCCCAGGACCGTCGCGACCAGCGTGATCGAACCCGCAGCAACCGCTCCGGCAACTTCAACCAATCGCGCCAGGTCGGCGAACACGCTCGGCGGATATCCTGCCCGGCCGGTGCTCTCTCCGGCCGCGACACCGGCCTCGCGCAGCGCTGCGGCAACGCGCGCGAGGCTGTCGAGAACCAGCAGCACGTGAAGTCCGCGTTCGCGCAGCGCGGATGCCTGCGCGACGGCAACGTGGGTAGCGGCGATTCGCTCTCGAGCGGGCCGGTCGCTGGTAGCGCAGACGACGGTCATCCGCGGCGCGCGTCCGGCAATCCAGCGCTGCGCCTCGCGGCCGCGCTCGCCGACCAGCGCAACGACGATCGCGTCGCACCGGCATCCCGCGACGATCGATTCGATCAGCGAGCTTTTGCCCGTGCCGGGCGGCCCGAAAACTCCGATGCGAGCGCCGCGACCGATCGTCAAGAGGGCATCGATGGTTCGCACTCCCGTCCAAAGCGGCGACACGATCGGCTCGCGTTCGTTGGGCCGCGGAGATCGTGGCTCTAACACCACGCGCCGTCCGAGCAACGGCGAACCGCCGTCGAGCGGCAAGCCCTGCGCGTCGATCGCCCGTCCGAGCGCGCAGGCGCCGAGATCGAGTGCTACGGCGCGCATGCTGCAATCGCCGCTTCGAGCCGAGCCGCGAAGCGCTGATCGATGGTGCCGCTCTTTACTTCAAAGAGAACCTCGCCCCGGCGAAGCCTCGAGTCGGCCACACATTCGATCTCGAAAACCGCCAGCGCATCCAGATCTTCGCGGTGCGCTCGAATCACGAGCACTCGTTCGTCTTCGAAACGCGCCAGTGCGGCGGCAACAACTGCGGCGACGTCGGCCCGCGCCGTCTTTAATTCACGCCCCAACACGTTCGTCGAAATCTCCCGCAGCAAGTGCACGACGGCAACGTCGAGCGCGTCGGCGAGCGCCGCGCGAAACCGGCGTGCCGCGCCGAGCGCATCTTCCACGTCGGGATGGACCGGCTCGGGCACGGCCTCCGGCGGGACGTCGATCCTCGGCCTTTTCCGGCCGCAGAAATGCCGCTAACGGGACGAATCGCTCAAACATGGCGGCGCAGCAACTCTTCGGCATCCCCTAAAAGCGGAGAATGACGCCGCTGCATTCGCGCCACGATCGCATCGCGTTCGTGCGGAGGGTAGAGTTGAAGCACCGCCGTGGCGGTCGCCGCCGGCAAGGCGCTGATAATTGCCGCCGCAGCGTGAGGCGGCTCCCGCTCCAGCATGCTGCGAACCCGCGCCGGCGGGAAGCCTGCCGCAGCCTTTGACGTGCGTTCCGTAGCCGCGCGCTCCAGCGCCGTGCGCGCTAGCGACGTTAGCGGCGGCAGAGCCACTCTTGCGCAGATGAAGACGCCGAGCACGACGATCAGCACCGGCGCAAGCGGCACGATCGTTCCATAAAGCGGCCACCAAACGTCTTTGCGCGGGACCGGCGTTTGTCGAAAATCGACCTCGTCGACGACCAGGTCATCCCCGCGCCGTGCATCGTATCCGACGGTGGCCGCCGCAAAATCGCGCACCTTGACCACCTCGAGCCCCCGGCTTTGATCGACGAAGACCGCCGTCGAGAGCCGCGCCAACGTGCCCGCATCGGCTGAAGCGATCAACTCGTGCGTATCGCTGCCGCCGTCTTGCGCGTCGTCTACTTGCCGGTAATGCCGTCCGTTGCCGTCGTAGCTCTCGCTGCGCTGCGTTCGCTGGATCGGCCGCAGCCCCGTGGGCGAACGCCGGACCTCGCGCTCGGTCGTCCGCCGCGCGCTGTACTCGGCGCGAACGCGAACGATCGTGGCTCCGCTTCCGAACGCCGCATCGAGCGCCGATTGCAGCGCCAACTGGCGCGCTGCCGCATCGTCGCCGCCCGAACCTGTATCGCGCAGGGCTACTCCGTGGTCGTCTAAGATCGTTACGCGCGACGGCTCGAGTTTCGGAACGCTCGCTGCGACGAAGGCGCGAATCCCGGCAATGGCCTCTTTGGACAACCCGTTACCATGAGCGCGCAATCGAACGCTCGCACTGGCGCCGTTTGCCGTTTGGTCGGCGAACTCGGCCGGCGCAGCCGGCGCGACGATGACGCGCGCGTCGTCGATTCCGTCGATGCCGCGCAAACCAGCTTCGATCTCGCCGGATAAACCCGCCCTTGCTTGTGCGTCGACGACGGCCTCCGGTGCCAGGACGCCGACGTTTGCCAACGCTTCGCTGGTCGTCGCAAGATGCGGATGTGGAACTCCGGCGAGTGAGAGCCGCAGCAAGAGATCGTTGCGGCGGCGCGTATCGACGTCGACGTTATCCGCGGTCGGCGTGAAGGAAACGTTCCATTCCGCGAGTCGTTCTTCGACCTCGGCAACCTGGTCTGGATGAAGTGCCGAAGCAAAGAGTGGAGCGCGCGGCGGGTGCGTTGCGATCGCAGCTGCGACCGCTAGAACGATTGAGGCAAAGGCGCCCGCCGCGGCAGCAAATCGGATAGCGGCCGGCAGCGCGTTCCATCGAGCCGTTAACCGAGCGATTACGTGCATCGAGCCTAAATTTGCATGTTGAGCAACGACTGCACGGTCTGAGCGACGCGCTGCGCGGTCGCGGCGGCGACCGAAAGTGCGACGTCGGCCCGGGCCCGTTCGTAGACGGCATTCTGAAGATCACCCGATCCGTGAGCGAACGCGTCCTCGGCTCGCGTGGCGCCGGAGAGCAAATCGCCGATGAGGTCGAGCGCGCGGGCAAAATCGCCCGCGCTGCCGCTCGTACCCGAGGAAGGAGCGACGTCGGGCGTCAGCAGCTCGACTCTCACAAGCGCTCCAGATCGATGGTCTTTTCGGCGAGGCGCTTCCCGACGTCGAAGATCGAAGCATCCGAATCATACGCGCGTGCGGCGTTCATAACGGCAATCATCTCGGTCAGGATGTCGACGTTGGTTCCGCGGTCGCCCCGGGTTCCGCTAAACTCGACGCGTGCCTCGCCGTCATCGGAGTCGAGCACGCGAAATTCGGGAATCTGCCTGGCGTACTCCGCGTTCGGACCGGCCGCCTCGGCGGCGGCAACGTTCCGCGCGGCGACGTCGAGGGCGGCGCGCTGCGCCTCCATCCCGCTGGCGGCTGAATCGAGAAGCTCGAGATTCATTTCACCACCGCCTTGATCTCGGCTAAACGCGCGTGTTCGGCACTCAACAGCGCTTCGGTGAAGAGCGCGGCCTGCGCCGTCTCTGCCATCGCGCCATCGACGGAACGCCCGCCTGCTAGGCCTGAGTTCGCTCGGGCTAGCGTTCGTTGCGCGTCGCGCAACCGGGTTCGGGCTTGCTCGAGTCCGTCGCGCAGAGTATCGCCAACGTCAAACATGCCCCGAGGGTAGCAGTCGCGTATAGCCGCCGGGCGTACCCTAGTTTACCGGGTTATGTTGTGAAGGCTGGGTGAAGATCGAGTTAGCAAGCGCTCATGACGGGGTAAGAATCATGTGAGACCGTTGCCGCCGAGTCTTAGAGCGGCCGGGGCCGGGCTATAAATAACCTATAATGGTCCCACAAACAGGAGGATTCGTGAAAATCGCAAGATCGCTACTCGTACTCATCGCGGCAATACTCATCACCGCCCTGCCGGTGCCTTCACTGGCACAGTTCACCGTTGGGGTCGGATTTACGATCGGTCAGCCGCCCCCGCCAATGCCGTATTACGCGCAGCCGCCGGCGCCGTACCCGAACTATCAATGGACTCCCGGCTATTGGGCCTGGGGGCAAGCCGGCTACTATTGGGTGCCCGGCACCTGGGTCGCTCCGCCGGCCGTAGGTCAGTATTGGACGCCCGGATATTGGGGCTATAACAACGGCTACTACGGCTACAATCAAGGCTACTGGGGAGCTACCGTCGGCTTCTATGGCGGCATCAACTACGGCTACGGCTATCCCGGCACCGGCTTCTATGGCGGCGCGTGGAACGGCGGCAACTTCGGTTACAACACGGCTTACGCCAACGTAAACAAGACCGTCATCCACAACACCTACAACAAGACGGTCATCAATAAGAACGTCTGCAACAACTGCAAGAACGTTAGCTATAACGGCGGCCACGGCGGGATCTCCGCCAAGCCGACGCAGGCGCAGATCAACGCCCGTCACAACGGCCGGGCAGCGACGACGGATCAACGCAATCAGGCCCGCATCGCCGGACAGGATCGCAACTTATACGCCAACGTTAATAAAGGTAAGCCGCCCGTAACGGCCTCCGACAAGCCCTTTAATGACAATAATAAGCCGAAGAACTTTGCTCCGGTGACTGCCGACGATAAGAAAATGGCGCAGAACCAGATGAAGGCCAGCAATAACAACAATAATAAGGCCGGCGGTTCTCAGAACAATCAGAGCCAGCAGAAGAACCAGCAGGGTAATCAGGGAAACAAAAACCAGCAAGGTAATCAGGGAAACAAGAACCAGCAAGGCAATCAGGGGAACAAGAATCAGACGCAGGGGAACCCGCCCAAGCATAATCAGAACCAAGGTAACCCCCCGAAGAACAACCAGAACTCGGGCAACCCGCCCAAGCACAACGGCTCGGTGCAGATGAATCCGATGGGGTCGCATCCGCAGAGCTACAATCAGCATCCACAAAGCTCGAATCAGCACCCGTCCAACGCCGGCCACCCGCAAAGCGGTCATCCGCCCAGCGGCAGCGGTCATCCGCCGACCAGCACCGGCGGCCACCCGCAGAATAATAACGGCGGAAACAAACAAGGCGGAGGCGGCGGGGGCAACAAGCCACCTGCGCTCTAGCAAAACAAAAGGGACCCGAGACCGGGTCCCTTTTTTTGTTTATCGCAGAACGGGCAGCCCCGATTCGTCGAGCGGAACCCCCAGCATCAAACGCGTGACCTCGTCGTAGTTAGCGATGCCCGACGCGATACGATTGCTCTTCAAATAGGCGTTGTACGTTCGCCAAGTCCAGTGCGCGAGGATGGCGTTAATGTGCCGCGCGTTGCGTTCGCGTATCGCTTTGAAGTCGGCCCAGACCAATGGAGCGAAGTCGCGTTTCGCGTAATGCCGCTTTTGGGGTAGATAGAGAAAGAGCTCGAACCATCCCGAATACTGCACCGCCGGATCGGGCGAGCGCAGACAGGTGAGGATCGCGAGATAATTGGCTTCGTCTTCACGGGCGTAGGCCGCATCGTGACTCCACTCGTGCGCTATATCGAATGGCCGTTCGAACCACAGAAGGTCCGAGGCCATCGCCACGTTGAGCGTGAGCGGATTGATGAACCCGCTCGTTCCGGTCGCCAGCATGAACGGATTGGCGACCGTTGGCTTGGCCGGACCAACCTGCGGCGTCCAGTTGTCGCCGGCACGCTGGACGGCCGGCAACCACGACTCGCGCAAGGCTGCCAAATCCATCGGAACTGCCGAACGGGCGTGCGCGGGGGCAGCCAGGGCGTTGAGCTGCGTCATGGCGCGATCGCGCAGCCCGCTTGCCGCTTGCGGCGTGACGCGCGAAGCGTCGAAGCTAACGCGCGCTTCGATCGGTGCGCGAGCGTAGTTCCATCCCCAGCTCACCTCGAACCACACCGAGTAGATGCCGGCGACGACCGCGCAGTCCAGCACCAAAAGCGCAACGTCGCGCGCCTTGGGGCGCGCGCGCCGGCGAAGGAAACGCACGATCGGCCAAACGATTACCGCGATGCCGGTCAGCGCCGCGACGTCGCCCAGCGACCACGGAAGCGGATGAGTGATGCTGAAAGCGAGGCTCTCCCAACGCGGATAGCCGCCGTTGACGTAGGCGTGCTCGATCCAATCGGGAGAGGGCAGAAGCAGGGCGGCGATCGCGCCAAGCGCGACCGCGAGCAGTTTGAGGGCGGTCTTTAGCGTTTGCTGTATTGGAAACGCTTGCGAGCGCGCTTGCGACCGTACTTCTTCGATTCCTTTTCGCGCGGGTCGCGCGTCAAGAAGCCGTTGCGGCGCAGCGTCTCTTTGAGCGATTCATCAACCGCGAGCAGCGCTCGCGCGATGCCGTGGCGGACCGCACCGGCCTGTCCGGTGACGCCGCCGCCTTCGGCCTTAACGGAAACGTCGAAGCGCGACGTGCTTTGCGTTGCTTCGAGCGGTTGACGCACGATCTGCAGGAGCTGCGGACGGGGGAAGTATTCGTCGACGGGCTTGCCATTGACGGTGATCACGCCTTGACCGAGGGTAAGCTTAACGCGGGCGACGGCGCGCTTACGGCGCCCCGTCGATTGAATGACCTCGATCGCTTCTTCCAAAAGAGCTCCTACGCTAGTTCCGAAAGTGGTTGCGGGTTTTGCGCGGTGTGCGGATGCGCCTCACCGGCGTAAACGCTCAGCCGGCGAAGCTGCGCGTCGCGCTTGCGGTTCGTGGCGAGCATCCCGCGCACCGCTTTCTCGATCAAACGCTCGGGGTGTTTGTCGGCCATCTCGCGCGCAGTCTCGACCTTGAGTCCACCGGGATAGTTGCTGTGCCGGTAGTAGAGCTTCTGCTTCCACTTATTACCGCCGAGCTCGACCTTCTCCGCATTGATCACGATCACGTGATCCCCGTCGTCGATGTGCGGCGTCCAAGTCGGCTTGTGCTTGCCGGAGAGGGCTCGGGCGATTCGCACCGCTAAGGTGCCAAGACGTTCGCCTGCTGCATCGACGACATACCATCGATGGTCCGTCTCGGCCGTTTTCTGTAGGTAGGTGCGCACAACCAAGGTATCCTACGGGAAAGCCCGCGCTCCGTCAAGCGCGCTTGCCGCTGCCGGCCGCCCGGCAAAGACCGGGGGCTCAAGGTAAGAGTCGTAGCCGTCGGGGTAGCCCACCCCGGCAAGGTAAAGGCCCTGGGGCGGAGCGGTAATACCGGCGGCCGAGCGGTCGCCCGAAGCCAGCACGGCGGCGGGCTGCGCCGGATCGCGGCGCCCCTCGCCGCACTCCACCAGCGTCCCCACGATGACCCTGACCATATGGTGCAGGAAGCCGTCGGCGGCAATTTCGACCCTGACCAGCCGTTCCAGCCGGTCGATGCGAAGGCGACGAACGTTGCGGACGGCCGGCTCCGCGGCCGGCACCGAGAAGGCGCGGAAATCGTGTTCGCCGAGCAGGCAAGCCCCGGCGGCGCCCATCACCTCGACGTCGATTGGCCGAGGCACGTGCCAGGCGAAGCGCGCCGTGAGGGCATGGCGCGCCGGGTCGTTGAGAACGGCATATACGTAGACTCTCTCGCGGGCCGAAAAGCGCGCCGAAAAACCTTCGTCGACCGCAGTTGCGTCGCGGACGCTGCAGTCGCGAGGCAACAGGGCGTTAAGCGCGACCGCGAGCCGTTCGACCGGAAAGAGGCACGACGTCGCAAACGACACGACCTGGCCGGTCGCATGGACGCCGCTGTCCGTCCGGCCCGCCCCGGTGATCTTTACCGGTTCGCGCAGCAAACGTTCGAGTGCATCCTGCAGGACGCCGGCAACGCTGCGCAGTGCGGGCTGCCACTGAAAGCCGCAATATTCCGTGCCGTCGTACTCAACGGCCAGGCGAAAATTAGTGATAAGTCTGACGAAGCTCCGCTCGAGCTTTATTAAAGTCGCTGACGAACGCCGGATCGTGCATCATCGCGTAAGCCGCTAGCGTGCCGGCGGTCCATCCCGAAGCAACGTCGCTTGGATAATGCACGCCTAAGAGAATGCGATTTTCGGCAAACGTGCGCGCTTGCGTAAAAATCACATCGCGCTTGGAAGGCAGCAGTTCGGAAAGAACGATCGCCGACGCAGCGGCGAAGGCGGCGTGACCGCTTGGATACGATCCGGCATGCTTTTGCGCGGCGCTGGGGCGCGGGCGTTCCCAGTAGGTCTTAGCCAGCCCGATGAGCTTCTCGACATCCGAACCGATGCGCCGGAAGAAGGCCGCCGTGACCGGGAAGCGCTCCGGAGTAAAGTCCGATCCTACCGACGGTGCGAAGAAAAAGACGCTGCGCACCGAGCTTTGCTGCGCGATCAAAAAGTCGGCGCGCTTGCGTGCCGAAACGGCTTGCGCTACCGCCTGCTCGTCGGCGCGCTGCTGCGGCGAACCCAAATCGGGCGGCGGAGGCAAAAAAACGGTTAAATCGACCTGCTTCGGATTGACATAGTGAAACGGCGCATCTGTTTTTGCTGCTGCTGGGGCGACGGCAATCGCTACCAGTATCGCGACGGCTGCGAGGGCGCTGCGGGGCATCAACCGTGCTGGCGCTGCAGCGGAAAGAGCAGGACGTCGCGGATCGAGCGCTGATCGGTAAGTAACATGATCAAACGGTCGACGCCGATGCCGATGCCGGCCGTGGGCGGCATGCCGTACTCGAGGGCGCGCACGTAATCCCAGTCGGGTTCGGGCGCCTCTTCGTCGCCGCGAGCACGATCGGTAATCTGGGCTTCGAAACGGGCACGCTGATCGTCGGGATCGTTGAGCTCGGTAAAGGCATTCGAGATCTCCATTTGCGCGCAGAAGAGCTCGTATCGATCGACCAGCTCGGAATCCCCGGCGCGGCGCTTAGCCAGCGGCGAGATGACGACCGGATAGCCGGTCACGAAGGTCGGCGCGATCAGGTGCGGTTCCACGACGCGTTCGAAAATTTTATCGAGTGCGTGGCCGTGGGTCGGCGACGCCGGCAGCCCCAGATCGCTGAGAATTTCGCCCGCTCCGGCTGGGTCGAGCACGCGCTCGCGTCCGTACTTGCCGTCGCTGTAACGGGCCATGGCCTCGAGATATTCGACGCGCGCAAACGGCCGCACGAACGAGATGCTTTCGCCCGCGTGAGGCAAGTCGGTGCCGCCGTCGGTGGCGATCGAGACGAGGTGCGCGATGAGCGACTCGTTGAACTCCATCATGTCCGAGACGTCCCAATACGCCGCGTACAGCTCGAGCATGGTGAACTCGGGATTGTGCGTCGTATCGATGCCTTCGTTGCGAAAGATACGCCCGATCTCGTAGACGCGCTCCATCCCGGCGACGATCAGCCGTTTGAGGTTGAGCTCGGTCGCGATGCGCATGCTCATCAGTTGGTCGAGGGCGTTGCAATGCGTCACGAAGGGGCGCGCTGCCGCGCCTCCCGCGACGTGCAGCAGCGTCGGGGTTTCGACCTCGTAGAAGCCGCGATCGTCGATGAAACGCCGCATCTCGGCGATCAGGCGGCTGCGGGTCATCATTGTCTCGAGCACGTCGGGGTTAACGATCATGTCGACGTACCGCTGGCGATAGCGTTTCTCGACGTCTTGAAGGCCGTGCCACTTGTCGGGCAGCGGCATCAGCGACTTTCCAAGCGCCGAGAATGCGGTGACGTGCAGCGTCAGCTCGCCCATCTTCGAACGGAACATATAGCCGCGCAGCCCGACGAGGTCTCCTCGCTCCAGGTCGCGCCAGTCGGCAAAGCCGTCGTCGCCCACTTCTTCTTTGCGTACGTAGACCTGAAGCCGGCCGGTGCGGTCGGCGACGTCGGCAAAGACCGTCTTACCCATCGTTCGTTTGGAGAGAAGGCGCCCGGCCAACGACCAGGCTTCGGCCTCGGCGTTCTGTCCGGGCACTAAAAAGCCATAGCGCTCTGCCAGTTCCGCAGCGGTGGCGTCCACCTCATAGCGGCGCTGCTCGAACGGGTCGCGACCCCGCGAACGCAAAGCGGCCAGATTTTCACGTCTGGCCGCTACGAGCGCCGCTTCGGTCTTACCGAATTCGTCCAAACGTTCGCTCTCCGTTACGATGCCTTTTTAGCGGCCTTTTTCGGCGCATTGCTCTTGATGGATTCGATCTTATATTTGACGACTCCGCGCGGCGTCGCGACGTCGACGATCGTATTCTTTTTATGCCCCATCAGCGCTGCACCGAGGGGCGACTCGTTGGAGATGCGGCGGTTGGTCGGGTCGGCTTCTGCCGAGCCGACGATCGAGAACTCGTAGGCCTCGTTGCTCTTGAGGTCTTTAACTTTGACGATCGCCCCAAGGTGGACTTCGTCTGCAGCGTACTCGGATTCGTCGATGATGCGCGCATTACGAATCATCCCCTCCAGCTTGAGAATGCGTCCTTCAATGAACGCTTGCTCTTGCTTGGCGTCTTCGTACTCGGCGTTTTCGCTCAAATCGCCGTACTCTTTCGCCTGCCGGATGCGGTCGTTGACCTCGCGGCGATGGACGCTTTTGAGCTCGTCGAGCTCTTGCTCCAGCTTGGTCAGACCCTCGGCGGTCAGGACGATCTCTTTATCGTTCAACCTTTAGATCCTCATGGGCGCCCCTTCAATGGCGTCCATAGCATGATGATGCGCCTTCCGAACGCTGGCGCGCTTGGTTCTCAAGGAGCGGCTGGAAGGCCTGCTCCCTGGCATTCGAGCGGAGAGTATACCCAACGCCCCTTGGTGTCAAGCGTTAGCGGATCGTTAACGGTCAGGCGGGCGCATCGTGCAGGCGCACCACCCGCGGCCGCAGATGCAACTCCGCAAGGAGGCGTTCGTAGTCCTCGGGCAGCACGTCGCTCCAGCGTTTTCCCAGCAAAGCGACCAGCGCCGCCTCCAGAACGTTGGTTCCGAAGGAGCGGCCGGCAATCTCGGGAGTCGTCGTAATCAGCATCGAGACGCCGCGTGCCGCCAACTCGGCGACGTCGCGCTCGGTTACCGTATTAGTAAGTACCAGCTTGCCATCGAGACGGTCGGGCATGAACTGGCGCATGAAATGAAAGTCGCCGGCGATGATATCCGCCTGCTCGTAATATTGTGGATACTTTGGCTCAGGCGGTTTGTCTTGCTTCTTGCCGGTCGGATAGAAGAACTGAAACGGCAGCTTGCAAGCGTCGGGCAGATACTTCTCGGCTAACTGCTCGAACTCGTGGAGCTCGCGGACCGGCATGTCCTTATCGAGTGCAAAGATGAAGTCGCCGAAAAGGACGTCGGCGCCGGCGTCGACGAGCGCCTGCGCCATGCCGAAACGGTCGAGCGCGCTGACCATGAGAACGGACTTGCCGCGCAAGTTAATCCCGAGTTCGTCCTGCATAAACCGCACCGCTTCGCGTTCCAGCGTGTTCTTCAGGCCACTGCCGTCAACGATCGGGGTAATCTTGGCGGTTTCGAGCAGTCGCAGCCCGTCGCGCAACGCGTAGCGATGGCGGCCCGCATAGAGGTAGACGTCGATACCGCCCAGACCGATGGCGTCGACGTTACCGTCGAGCTCGCGGACCATGGCGATGGCGGCGTCGAGCTTGCCGTCGGTACCGACGCGCGAGATGTCGAACTCTTCGCCCATCAACGTCACCACTGCCCGGTGATCGCGGCTGCTCGATCCTAATGAAACCGAAACTACCCGTTTCATCTTTTCAGCTCCGCGCGGACGATAAGGAACGTGCGGCGGCGCGCGTGGCGGCGATTTTCTCGGGTGTGATCGCCGCATCGAAGGCGCGCATCGCTGCCAGTTTGAATCCGCATCGGTCGGCCATGGCTTGAATCTCGACGATTTTTTCCAGCTGGATGCCGCGACCCAGGGTATAAGGTTCGATGCGATTTTCCAGGGCTAATATCATTGTTTCGCTCATGCAGGCCAGTGCGGTGCGTGGCGGGAGGTTGAGATCGAAGTCGGTGCCCGGCTCGCGCACGCGCTCGAAGCGCGGCGTGCCCGGAACGACCATGTTTCCGCCCTCGGTTACCAAAACGTCGGGTCGCTCGGAGGCGATTCGCCGGCTGACGTCGTGCGGTAGCGAGAGCTCGCAAATGACCGCGCCGGGGAGCAAGTCTTCGGGTTCGACGACGTCTTGCGTGGAGCTCGTCGCAGTGAGGATGAGCCGCGCGCGCCGCACCGCGCTGCGCAGATCGGTCGTATACTCGCTGGGACCGGCCAGCTCGCCCGCGACGCCTTCGTAAAACTTTCGCAGCCGCGTTTCGTTGCGCGCGACCAAAATTATGCGACCGACGCGGGGCGCGATGAGCCGCGCGCAGGCCGAACCGATGGAGCCCGTCGCGCCGATAACGACGGCCGTCGCCGACGACGCGTCGATTTCCATTTCGTCGGCCCCGCGAAAGAGGCTCGCTACGCCCGCGGCGATGGTCAGCGAGTTGCCGGTTGTGACCGGAATAGGAGAGCGCGCGTTGATCGTAACGCCGGCATCGCCGATGACGCCGGTAAACGCGCCGAGGCCGGCGACGTCGGCTCCCAACTCGGCGCCGATAGCGATCGCCCGCAAAACGCGCTCGTAAACTTCTTCACGCGGAAAGTCGACCATCTGTTCGGCCAACAGCGGCGCCGCCACGAACCAGCCCTCGGTTTCGCGCCCGTCGGGCGTTCGCACGCCGGTGACGTGCACGGCAGCGTACGACGGCATCCACTCCATGATCTTACGCAGAATCGGTTCGCCTTTGCCTTTCGCGCCGGGCTCGTAGCGCGCGATGTCGTCGAACGAGAGCGGATGTATGACGAAGCAGAAGCGTTTCACGGCGCGTTCTCCGCTTCGGCTTCTCGCTTGAGCCCGGCCAGCATCATCTCGCTGTTCTCGCGAACCTTCTTCTGCAGCGTCGGGCCGATCAGTTCGGCAAGCGTCGGAACCCCGAAATCGTAATCCACCCCGAGTACGACGTGGGTTGCGCCGTCGCGGTGTTCGAACGTCCACGCGCCTTCGAACTTATCGAGGTCGCCTTCGATGAGCTTGTAATCGATCCGCATGGCTGCGTCGTCGAAGCGGTCCTCTTCAGTCCACTCGATCGGCGCCTCTTCGACCAGCGTCTTCCAGCGTGAGACGACGGCGTCGGGGCGCCGTTCCACGATGGTGATCGTCTCGACGTCGGGCATGAACTGCGGAAAGCGTTCTTGATCCTTGGCCAGCTCGTAGACGCGGCGCGCCGGGGCATCGATCACGATCTTACTTTCGACATACGGCATTTACGAATCTCAGAGCGCGCCGAGCTTCTCGTGTGCGGTGGCGACGCCGGCACGCAGGGCCGCCAACGCGGCATCGATTTCGTCCGCGCTAACGATTAGCGGCGGCTCGAGACGGATGACGTGCTGCGCATTGAGCGTCCACGCCGCGGTCACGCCGCGTTTGAGCATCTCGGGAATGATCCAGCCTCCGTAGCCTTCGTTGGTCAGCTCGAGTCCGACGAGCAGGCCGAGTCCGCGGGCTTCGCGCACGACGGCCGGAAACTCGGCGGCAATTTGGCGCGCGCCTTGGAGCAGCTGCGCTCCGCGCGTTCGCGCCCGATCCGCCAGCTCTTCTTCTTCGAGCACGTCGAGCGCCGCAAGCGCCGCAGTGCAAGCCAGCTCGCTTCCGCCAAAGGTCGAGGTATGCACCAGCGGCGCCTTGCCGAAGGCGCGATTCCAGACGCCGGGACGAGCGATAAACGCGCCGACCGGAACGACGCCGCCGGATAGCCCCTTGGCCAGCGTCATCACGTCCGGAACGACGTCGTCGCGGTTGCAGGCGAAGCGATAGCCGCAACGGCCCAGGCCCGTCTGCACCTCGTCGGCGACAAAGAGCGCCCCGGTCGCATCGCAAATCTCGCGCACGGCTTTGAGATACCCCGGCGGCGCGACGTTTACGCCGCCTTCCCCTTGCACCGGCTCGACGACAAAGGCCGCCGCTTCTCGCAGCGCAACTTCCAGCGCTGCAATATCGCCAAAAGGCACGCAGAGCGAATCGGCGAGCAGCGGGCGGAACGGCGTCTGAAAGGTCTCGCGCCCGCTCACTGAGAGCGCGCCGAGCGTCTTTCCATGGTAGGCGTCGGTGGTGCCGACGATTTTCGCCCGGCCGGTCGCGGCACGCGCGAGTTTGATCGCGCCCTCAATTGCCTCCGTCCCGCTGTTGCACCAGAACGAGATCTGCAGATCGCCGGGCGCAAGCTCCGCAAGCCGCCGCGCCGCGCGGCCGAGCATGACGTTGAACATGGTTTTGCCGGAGAGTGCGATCAGCTCGAGCTGCGAGCGCACGGCTTCGACGACGCGCGGATGGTTGTAGCCCAGCGTAAAGACGCCGTAGCCGCCGGCAAAATCGAGATAGGCCTTACCGTTCTGATCCCAGATCGTGCAGCCGCTCGCGCGCACTTCAACCGGGGATCCCGAGAGCCTCATAACGCGCGCCAGCGGCGGATTGACGTATTGTTTGTAGTTCTCGTACGTCTCGTCGGCCAGCGCTTGCGGCGAAGACGCGCCGTAAAGAGTTCCGCGCCCCTCAATCATCGCCGACCCCTTTCCATTGGGATGCCCTGGCGTGATTGCGACCGAAGCCCCTGTAGCTTAATTGAATAAAGCTCCGATCTGACTAAACGGGTGATGCGGGTTTGAGTCCCGCCGGGGGCACTCGGTCGGGCTAAGCAGCTTGACGCGGACCGGTCACCCGCTATAAAGTCGAGGTGTTTAGTCAGAGCGGAGCTTGTCACAGACAAGCTACAGAACGACGGGGCCGGATTCTTCCGGCCTCGTTGCTTTTTCATGCGGCAACCGTGGATTGAGATTCGAGGCGGCCGATGGTCTCTTCGATTACGCCGAGCGTCTCTTGCGCGCTTTCGATGCGCATGATCCGCTCGCGCAGGACGGCGGCGCCGGGAATTCCCTTGAGGTAGAGTGCGACGTGCTTGCGCATCTGCGGCACCGCGCGCGCTTCACCCAGCTCGGCAACCATCGTGCGATAGTGCACCATGGCAAAGCGCAGGCGGTCCGCGGCGGAGGGAAGCGGCTGCGCGTCGCGGCCTTCCATGAGATCGCGAATCTGTGAGATGAGCCACGGATTACCCAGCGTCGCGCGTCCCAGCATGATCGCATCGACGCCGCTCTCGCGCATGCGCTGCATCGCCAGGTGCGGATCGTCGAGATCGCCGTTTCCGATCACCGGGATCTCGATGGCGCGCTTGAGCCGTGCGATATGCTCCCAGTCGGCCTCGCCCCGATAGAACTGTTTCGCCGTGCGAGCGTGCAGCGTGACCGCCTGCACGCCGGCCTCCTGTGCGCGCCGGGCGACGTCGCAATAAACCAACGCGTCTTCGCTCCACCCGAGACGCATCTTCATCGTTACCGGACAATCCACGGCGGCAACCACGGCGCGCATGATTGCCTCGCAGCGATCCGGGTCGCGCAGACAAGCCGATCCGCCGTTCGTCTTGGTAACCTTCGGAGCGGGACAACCAAAGTTGATGTCGACGATATCGGCGCCGCACTCGCGCACGACTTTCGCCGCCTGCGCCATAGTATCGGGATCGTCACCCCAGAGCTGAGTTGAGACCGGCTTCTCCAGACCGTGCTGATCGATCATCTCCATGGTGCGACGACTGCCGAAGCGCAAGGCGTTCGACGAAACAAACTCGGTCACGGTGAGGCCCAAACCAAAGGGGCGGTAGAGCGCACGCATGGTACGATTGGTCACGCCCGACATGGGCGCGAGGATCAAGGGCGGCCAGACTTCGATCGAACCGATCCGCAGCGGCGCGGGACGCATCGTTTGAAGATTAGCCGCCATCGTGGAAAAGCCTCAGTCCCAACAGGCTCAGGTGCGGGTCGACCTCATCCACGACGGGCGTCTGCTTGGAGACGATGTCGGCCAGCCCTCCGGTGGCAACTACGCGCGCCGCAACGCCCATCTCGCCGCGCATCCGCGCAACGATCGCTTCGACTTGCCCGGCAAAGCCGTAGACGATGCCGCTCTGCAGCGCCTCGTGCGTGTTGCGCCCGATCGCGCGCCCCGGCGTTGCAATCGCTATCTGCGGCAGTTTCGCGGTGCGCCCAATCAGCGCATCGATCGAAACGGTCACGCCCGGCGCGATCGCTACGCCGAGGTACTCTCCCGCCGGCGAAATCGCGATGAAGACGGTGGCGGTGCCGAAGCTGATGACGATCAGCGGCGAACCGAAACGCGCGCGCGCGCCGATCGCTGCCGCAACCAGATCCGCGCCGACCTCCGCCGGGTTCTCGGTGATGACCGGAATGAGGCGCTGCTTCTCCGGCCGCAAAAATCGCGGCGTCGCGGCGAGGAAGCGTAAGCATGCCGATTCCAGCACCGGATCGAGTTTTGGAACGACGCTGGCGATGGCGACGTCGTCGATCTCCTCGGTGGCCACGCCGCCGGTGCTGAAGAGCTGCGTAAAGAAGACGCCGTATTCGTCGGGCGTCCGGCGCAACTCGGTGGTCACGCGCCACGTATTCTTCAGCTCGCCGTCCGAGAAGCAGCCCAGTTTGGTTTCGGTGTTGCCGACGTCGATCGTTAAGAGCATTGCATCAACTCCTCGACCGCGTCGAGCAGGCGCGCGGCCAGCGTCGTCTTGTCGGCGTTGCCGAGGTCGCGTCGTTCCGATTCGCCCCAGAGCAGCACCAGAGCGTTCTCGCCGGTTCCAAACCCGCGCTCGCCGCGCACGTCGTTGACGGCGATCGCGTCGAGATGCTTGCGTCGCAGCTTCTCGCGCCCACGCTGCTCGTGCGCGTCGGTTTCGGCGGCGAATCCGACCAAGAACGTCTTACCCTTATGCTCGCCGAGCGCCGCGAGAACGTCTGGATTTGGTGCTAACACGACCGTGAGCCCTTCGCCGGTTTTCGGAAGTTTGGAGGGCGAGCTCTCGGCCGGGCGCCAATCTGCGACGGCCGCCGTGGCGATCGTCAGGTCGGCGCCGACTGCGTGGCGCATCGCGGCATCGTAGAGTTCGGTCGCGCTGGTGATGCGAACGACCTCGACGCCGGCCGGTGGCTCGAGCAGCGTCGGACCGAGCAGCAGCGTGACGTGAGCGCCGCGCAACGCCGCTTCGCGTGCGAGCGCGATTCCCGTGGCGCCCGTCGAGGCATTGCTCAGAAAGCGAATCGGGTCGAAGGCCTCGCGCGTCGGGCCGGCGGTAATCGCGACGCGTTTTCCGTCGAGCGAACGGCGCCGCGCCAGCGCGCGTTCCAGAGCTTCCAACAACCGCGGCTCCGATGCCAGACGCCCGGTGCCGGTCTCGCGCTCGGCGAGAAAACCGCGTTCGGGCTCAACGAGCTCATAGCCGCGGCCGCGCAATGCCGTTAGGTTCGACTGGGTAACGGAATCTTCGTACATCGCTTCGTTCATTGCCGGAGCGAGAATCCGCGGTATGCGCGCTGCCAGCAGGGCCGCAGTCAGCAGATCGTCGGCGATGCCCGCGGCCAGCTTGGCAATAAGGTTCGCCGTCGCCGGAGCGACGAGCGCAACGTCGGCCTCTCGTACCAGGCGAATGTGCGGAATGCGTTCGGGAGCATCCCACAGCGACGTATAGACGGGCCGCGCGGTCAGCGACGCAAAAGTCAGCGGGCCAATAAAGCGCTCTGCTTCGGCGGTCATCACGACGTCGACGCGCGCCCCGCGCTGCACCAACGTACTGGTCAGCGCCGCCGCTTTATACGCCGCGATGCCGCCGCTGACTCCGAGAAAGATTCGCGCGTCTTTCACGATTCGATCCACAGGTTGTCGATCAAGCGCGTCGTTCCGAAGCGAGCCGCGCCGACGATAATAGCCGGTGCCCGGAAACGCTCGATCGGCTCGAAGGTTCGTTCGTCGACGACGTCGAGGTAGTCGAGCTTCGCAACCGGACTGAGCTGTGCGGTGCCGGCCGCGATGGCATCTCCTCGGTCGCTGCCGGCTTCCAGCGCGGCGCGCATGGCCTGTAGCGCGCGCTGCAGCGTTGGCGCTGCGGCACGCAGCGTCGCATCGAGATATTGGTTGCGGCTCGACATCGCCAGACCGTCGCTCTCACGCACCGTCGGCACGATGACGAGCTCTACGGGAAAGTCGAGCTCACCGATCATCTTGCGCAAAATGACGGCTTGCTGGGCGTCCTTTTGTCCGAGGAAGAGTACGTCGGGCGCAACGATGTTCAGCAGCTTGGCGATCACCGTCGTCACGCCGCGAAAATGATGCGGCCGGAACGCGCCTTCGAAGGTCGTCCCGAGCGGGCCGACGTCGACGTACGTCGTAAAGCCGTCGCCGTACATCGTCGCCGCTTCCGGAGCGAAGAGCACATCCACGCCGGCTCCCTCCAGCTTGGCGCGATCGCCGTCGCGGTCGCGAGGATACGCCGCAAGATCTTCATTGACCCCGAACTGGAGCGGATTCACGAAGAGCGAAACGCCGACCGACGCGCAGCGCGCGCGGGCACGCCGCACCAGCTCGAGGTGCCCTTCGTGCAGCGCCCCCATCGTGGGGACGAATGCGAGCGGGCGCGGCGACGCGCCGAAGAGCGCTCGGGCGCGCGCAACACTTACGGCTTCGTCCATACGCGAGTTACGCGCGCGTCACCCGGAGAATCGTGCGCCCGACGACAAACGGGGCTCCGACCGGCAACGGCACCTCGCCGACGACGACGCGGCCCTCGACCTTCGTTCCGTTGCGGCTGCGCAGGTCGATCAACCGAATCGTCCCAGCCCCTTCGATGGCTAGCCGGGCGTGGCGGCGCGAGACATAGCGATCCAAAGCCAAGCAGGCCTCAGCCTGGCCGTCGTCGCGCCCGATGGTGATCTCCCGCTCGAACGGCCACGTCTTGCCGTCGAGAGGGCCGCTAAGCACTTCTAGCAGGTACATAGAGCCACCAAGCCCTTCTCTAGGCGGTCCGGCCGCTTCCTGGCATCCTACCCGGACCGCGGGCCTAAGGACTCCCCAAGCTGGGGACGATACTAAGAAGGTAATGACGGACAACCGGATCGAGGAGCTCATTCGGCTTATCGAGGCCGATCCCGAGGGCTTACATACCGCCGAGCTTTTGGTCGCCCGCGACGTCTTGGCCAGACTGGCGGGAAAGACTATTGCGTCGGCCACCGTCGACGAGAGTCGCATCACGATCGAGACCTCGGATGGCGCGCGCTACTACTTCTACGGATTCCTGGGCGCGCAGACGCCGAGTTAAGACTCAATTTCGCGCGCCGCAAAGAGCGCGCCGACATAGGCGTGCGCGAGGCTGACGCCCCCTTGAACGTAGACGTCGTACGGCGGCCGCATCGGCGCATCGCACGACAACTCGATGGTCGCGCCGTTGACGAACGCGCCGCTCGACATCAACACCGGATCGGCGTAACCGGGAACGGCTCCCGGCTGCGGACGAAAGCGCGCGTTGACCGGTAGCGCTCTCTGCAGTCCGCCGGCAAAACGCGAAAGCAGCTCCGGCGACCCCAGCCGAATCGCCTGAACGATATCGCTGCGCGTCGCCCCCGCCATCGGCTCGACTTCATGCCCTAGCGCGGCGAAGAGCGCGGCGAAGAAGTCGAGTCCGCGCAAACATTGATCGACGATCAGCGGCGCGAGAAAGAGTCCTTGCAGCAACTCTCGTCCGAAGCCCAGCGTCGGACCGAGCGCGCCACCCAAACCCGGTGCGTAAAGGCGTGCCGCAACGCGTTCGACGAGATCGGCGCGCCCGGCCACGTATGCGCCGGCCGGCGCAATCGATCCGCCTAAGTTCTTGATCAACGAACCCATGATGAGATCGGCGCCGGCCGGTAACGGCTCGCGCTCCTCGACGAGCTCGCCGTAGCAGTTATCGACGAGGACGCTCGCCGCCGGGGCCACGCGTTTGATCCGCGCGTAGGCCGCTTCGCATTGTGCGACCGAAAGCGCGCGCCGCGGCGCATAACCGCGCGATCGCTGTACGAAAACGGAAGCCACGTCGGGCGTAAGCGCTCGTGCGACGGCATCGAGGTCGATGCCGCCGTCGTCGAGCAACGAAACCTCGCGATATTCGATTCCCTCATGCACTAGGGCGTTGGGCGCGTCGCAGATGGCGTTGCGCAGGGTGTCGTACGGCCGGCCCGAGATCGAGAGCATCGTTCGGCCACGCGGCGTGCAGGCCGCCAGCGCGGCGACGATGGCGTGCGTACCGCTGACGATGGAAAGCCGGGCCAGCACGCGCTCGGCGCCGAGCACGCGCGCCAGCAGCGATTCATAACGCTCGCGAGCCGGATCGTCGTAACCGTAACCGGTCGTTCCGGCGAGATCGCTTTCGGCCAAACCTTCGTCGAGAAATGCTTGCAAGACGCCTGTGGCGACGCGCTGTTGCGCCGGATACGCCAGCGATGCCGTCGTTTCTTCGGCTCGCAGCGCCGCGTCGCGAACGCGCCCGGCAATGGCAAAACGTTCGCAGAGTTCTCGAATCATGCTGCGTCGCTCAGGTGTCGCTCGTACGCGCGCACGAAGGGGTAATAGATGATCGCCGCAATGACGATGTTCAGTGCGGCCAGCGCAATAGCGCGCAGATCGTGCGTCGCCAGGTAGGTCGAGGCAAAGGTCGGGATCAACGACGGCATGTAGAGTGCGGCTCGCGACACCAAACCGCCGGCGACGACGGCGTACGTAACGGTAGCCAGTACGATCGGCGCGGCGACGAACGGCACGATCAAATGGGGATTGAAAACGACCGGTGCGGCAAAGAGCAGTGGTTCGTTGAGATTGAAGAGCGCGGGCAAGATGGTTATGCGACCCACGCGCCGCAGGCGCGGAACGCGCGAGACGGCAAGCAGTGCCGCCAGCGGCAGCGTCGCGCCGGCTCCGCCCGGAAAGACGAAAAGGAAGAGCGAGACGACCACGATGTACGGCAACGGCTGGTGTTGCGCAAACGCGTTGGTGTTTTGCATCTGCATGGTGAGATAGACTGGGGTGACGATGGCCGCCAGAACGGCCGGTCCGTGCACGCCCACGCTCCATAGCAGCGTCTCGATCGTGACGATCGCGACGAGCGCAAGATACGTGTCGCCTAGCCGGGCAACGGGCTGCATAGCGGCGGCGATGTCCGACGCGATCGACACGTGCAGCCCAAAGAGCGCTGCAAACGTAGCGATGGTTAGGGCCGCGGCGAACCAGCCGGCGAGCGTCGCGGTAAACCGCCGGCGCAGCAGGGCCGTAAATGCGCCGGCGACGCCCGTCGAGATAATCGCAACGAAGAGTCCCGACGCACCCAGCACCCGCAGATATCCGACGGCATCGGGGCCGTACGGACGCGGCAATGCCAGCGCGAAAGCGACCACGCTCGCAAGCATGAGGGGAGTTAGGCGGTAGGCCGTCTGGCGCGCTAGTCGCAGCGGCAGCACGACCACGAGGGCGAACGCCATCACGCCGAAAGCCGGCAGCAGTGCCGAGGCTACGCGCAGACCGAGCGTCGCCTCGTGGCTGCTCGACGAAAACTGAAGCCCGAGAATCGCACAGAACGCAATGGCTAAAGCGATGAAGCTCCAGGGCAGCGCGTCGCGGACGGCCACGACAAACGGCAACTCGCCGCACCGGCGCATGACCGGTACGGCGTACCGCTCGAACCAGGCGAATCCCTTAGAGGCGGCGGACGACGGCCTCGACGCGGCCGACGATCTCGACATCGCTCGCGTAGATTGGCGCCATCGTCTGATTCTCCGGCTGGAGCCGGACGCGGCCGGCCTCGCGATAGAAGCGCTTCACGGTTGCCTCGCCATCGATCATAGCGACCACGACCTCGCCGTTTTCCGCAGTACGCTGCGGGCGGACCAGGATCAGGTCGCCGTTTAGGATGGCGGCATCGATCATCGAGTCGCCCTGAACCCGCAACATGAACGCGTTGGAGCTGCGCGGCACGAACTGGGTCGGCAGGACAAACTCGCCCTCGACGTCCTCCTGTGCAGCGATCGGCACGCCGGCCGCTACGCGCCCCAGGATCGGAACGACCAGAGCGTCGGGCATGGGCGAGTGGGTCGCGGAGCGCAGGGCACGAGGTTTGGTGGGATCCCGTTGGATCAGCCCGCGCCGCTCCAGAGCCTTGAGGTGGGCGTGAATCGTGGAGGAAGACGAAAGGCCGACAAGCTCGCCGATCTCACGAACCGAGGGCGGGTAGCCGTGCTGGGCGGTAAACCCGGCAATGACATCGAGAATTTCCCGCTGGCGCTCAGTGGCCGGCTTCTCGGTCGCTTCTCTGCGCATCGTTCCTCCGTGTCCGGCTACAATGCCATGCGTATGGCACCCTAACCGGGTACAACCCTACCATAAAATGATTTTCAAGGCAAACATACGTTCGCAGAACCTTGACAATGCTCGGCGTGCCTATGCTAAAATATGGGGGACGAACAAGCGTTTGGCACTACATATAGGAGACGAAACGGTGGGAAGGCGAAAACGGTTCACGCTCATGCCGGCGATCGCGCTGGTGGGTCTGGGGCTCCTAGTTGCCTTGCCGACGCTGTCCAGCATGCGGCTTTACGCCGCGACGGCCGAGCGGTATTCGACGGTTACGGTTCATCCTGGGGACACGCTCTGGTCGATAGCCTCGTCTCATACCGGTACGGGCAACGACGTTCAGGAGACCGTCGACCGGATCGCCGACGCGAACCACCTGAACACCGGAACGATTCAGCCCGGCGAGCACCTCCGGATCCCGCAGTAACGGATCCCAACCCCACGCTGGCGTGAGGGGTAGTCGGCTCAGAATAAAGAGGCGCCATCTCCGGGCGCCTCTTTATTTTGCTTCCTCCGCCTTTTTGAAAAAGTTAGACGCCTAGCTGCGTCTCGAGACTAGCACGATGCTGTGGCCTTGATGCTCCTCGAGAAAGGTCAAGCCATCCATCATCCAGGTGTCAAGGCCCGCGCCGGAGTGGCGCGCGACCTCGCGCACAACGTGGAGCCGGTCCCGGAGCCAGGCTAGCTCGCTACGCGTCGTCGTGGGAAAGACTGCGACCTCGCAATCCTCGCATTGGTAGCCGAACTGCTGGGCTATGGCTTTGACAGGATCGAGTCGGTTGTGAGCGAGAGCGTGGTCTGATAGGTCGTGGTTGAAGTACCGCTCAGCCCGGCGTCCGTTCGCTGCGTCGCGTACTCTTCCACCGACGTCGGAACGGTGCGGCTGTAATCGTAGTGGATCTTTGTCTCGATGTCGGTCTCGAGCTTGCCCGAACCGTTCGTAACGATCTTGCGCGTCTCGCCGATTTGCATCACGCCGTTGTTATTGCTGGCGATGGCGTAATCGGCCTGAACCGTTTGACCTTGCGAGGTCGAGGGTCCGATGCGCCAATGCTTATTGGCGTCGAGCTGATTGGGATCGACGAAGTTCGAGCCGAGGAAACGCAACAGCGTGTACTCCTCGGTATACACCGTCTTATTTGGATCGCAAATAATATTAGTATTGCCGTACACGACGCATGTTGCCGGGGGCGCCTTGCGAACGTTCTCGCCCTGCTCGCTGACGCTTACGATCAATCCGCCGTCGGGCTGCTTCCCCGTGATTCGGACAGTAATGGTCCCTTTGTCGGTCAACGAACCGTTATAGTGGCTGATGCCGTTGCTTCCGCCACTGTAGTTTCCATTACCGTCCGTAGATTCTGCGCTTTGGCTAGAGTCACGCGCCTGAATCGCTTGATTGGCGCTATAAGAGAAGTGATAGACCAGCTCGCCCGTCATCTCGACGGCGCGCGCGGAGGATTGGATCAGAACCAGCGCCACGGCCATCGCCGTCGCCAGTAGTACCGCACGTGCGGCCCAATGCGGTGATTTCATTCTAGGGTTTTGCGGCTAAGGAGTCCGAGACGAGGCTCAGCGTCGTCTGGTAGGTCGTGGTAGAGTTCCCACTCAAACCCGCATCGGTACGCTGCGTGGCATACTCGTCCACTGACATCGGTACGGTGCGATTATAATCGTAGCCGACTTTGGCCTCGATGTCCGTCTCCAGTTTGCCCGCGCCCGTCATTACGATTTTGCGCGTTTCGCCGATCTGCATATTGCCGCCGCTGTTGCTGGCAATCGAGTAATCGGCTTGAACGGTCTGCCCCTGCGACGTCGACGGCCCAATGCGCCAGTGCTTGTTCGGATCGATTTGGTTCGGGTCAACGAAATTCGCGCCGAGGAAGCGCAGCAACGTGTACTCTTCGGTATAGACCGTCTTGTTGGGATCGCAGATGACGTTGGTATTTCCGTAAACGACACAGGTTGCGGGCGGCGCCTTCCTCAGGTTCTCGCCCTGCTCGCTGATGCTGACGATGAGGCCGCCGTCGGCTTGCCGGCCTTTGATGTCGACCGTCATCGTTCCCTTGTCGGTGAGCGTGCCCCCGTAGTGGCTGATACCGTTGGTTTGGGTTGGGCTCGGCATACCGGTTGTCGCCGCTTGTCCCGCCGTAGCGCCGCCTGTACCCGTCCCCCCGTAGCCTACGGCGGAGTCCGAAGCATCGCGGGCTTGAATCGCCTGATTAGCGCTGTAGGTAAACTTATAAACGAGCGTTCCACCCGACTGATCGGCGATCGCCGGCAGCACCGGCGCCAGTGTCGTCGCGACGGCGGCGATAAGAGTAACCACATATGATCTCATGAGACCGTTCCTCGCCTTCCTCACTTACCGCAGCCGGCCAGCGCCGAGGTAATCATTTTGCCGGCCACATCTTCGCTTTGACCGGTCTGAGACTGGAGCCAAGTCATGCCGTCCATGATTCGATTGAGCGGATTATAGCCGACGGCTAAACCAGGTATTTGCGAGACGTCGAGCGCGTACGGGTTTTGTGAGATGCCGGGCGTGTTGGGGTCCTGCCAGGGGTTCGGCGTCTGCCTGACTATCTGATTAGTCGACTCGGTTCCGTTAATGCTTCCGAGAAATTCCGTGCCGACGTGCTGGAGGTCGCCCATCTGCAGCGTTTGCACGAAACCATTGATGAGATCCAGCGACGCACTCTGGTAGGCAACGGTCTGCAGCAGCTGCGCTTTGATGCGGGCGATTGCCGCGTCATCCGTCGGGTTGCCCGTCGGTGCGATCAGTTTGACATCGTCGAGCAGCGTCTGAGCGGCGATGAGATTGCGCGCGATCGGGAGTACGAGGTACGACATCTGCTGCAGCGCCATCGTCGTCTCCGGCGATTGGGTGTAAATCGAGTCGCCGTTGGAAGTCGTTCCTGCAGCGCCGCTTTGGTCGGATGACGTCAGCGTTCCGACTTGATATCTCTTAAAGAGCGGCGGACTCTTGGCAATCTTGGTGTCGTTCTCGAGTATCATCGCGACCGCGGGTCGGATGTGTTCGTGCAGGCGCGCACAGAGCGCCGTGGTTACGATGTGATAAATCTGCGGTGGCGGTGTAGCCGTGGACCCGGCCCCGTCGGAAAGCACCGGTGCGGGAAGGAGGCCGGCGCATGCTAGAACGCACACCAGCAGCAGAAGCTTTCTCTGCATCATCGCTTTGTTCGTGGATGCCGCTTACGGGCCTTCTGAAATGCAGAAGCGGGGCCCCAAAGGGCCCCGCTTTGCTTTTTCGCTACCTAAGCGCGAAGACCGAAGCGTTAGATCCGGATCTGGGCGTTGAAGTAGAGGTTGATCGGCTGAACGGTAGCACCGATTGCACCGTTGTTGCCGGCCGTTGGCGTGTAACTCTGCGTGAACGGCGTGCTAGCACCATTGGCCTTGCGGTCGCCGATGCCGGTACCGTTGTAGAAGTTACTCGGGTAGACAGTGCTGTTGAGCGGACCACCTGCCGGACCATACCCGCAGAACACGGGGCTGGGCGCGTAGGCGGACGACCACGGAGTCGACGATCCGCCGAAGCACGTGTGGAAGAGGTTCGCTCCCAGCACAACCAGCTTGACCTTCGGGCTCAGGTCGTACGAGACCTGAAGGTTACCGACGATCGAGCTCGGCTGCTCTAGGCTGTCGAAGAGGAACGAGTGCGTTTGCGGGTTCGGGACGTAGAGGTACGTAAACGCACCTGCGCCCGCACTCGATGTCGTCAGATAGTTACACTGTAACGGATCGGTTTTCGGCGAGAGCTTGGTGATGCCCGTTGACGCCGAGTTCGATTGACAGACTCGCGGATCGACACCGGTCGTATCCAGCGGGCTGCCGTAATAGCCGCCCGTTTGGAAGTTGAAGCTCGGCGTGATTGCCAGCTTGTCATGCCGCCAGTTGAGGATCAGTGACGATACCCAAGGCGAGATGTAGCTATTGACGGCACCGTTGAGGTTTGGCGCGATGGCCGTTGTGTAGGGATTGTACCAAGCGCTGGGATCAAGCAGACCTTGCGGCGCTTGGTTGTAGTAGGGGTTGCGAATCGGGTCGAAGGTCGCGCCACTGACCGTGATCGGTTTTGCGTTACACGAAACACCGACGCCATTACGGTAGCAAGGACTGCCGCCGCCGGCCTTGGTGAGCGAGTTGTATGCGCCGATCGCGTCGTTGAGTGCGATGGTCGTGTTCGGTACCGTACCGCCCGTGCTCAGTTGCACGTTCTGGAACATGACCTTCGAGTTGGTGTACGTCACCGCGAGCTGACCCGAGAAGCCGTTACGCGTGAAGTCACCCTTGTTGAACTGGAACTCAACGCCTTCGTTACGGTTGACGCCGACCGGGACTTGCGTCACGAAGCCGGCACCGATGAAGGTTTGCTGCTGCCAGTTGGAGACCCACGTGTAGAACGGCGTGAGCTTGAGGCTCATGTCCGTACCCTTGAAGTGCTGCTCCCACGACAGGTCGTACTGACCCGACGAGATGCCTGGAATCGGATGGAAGGGCGAGTAGAAGCCCAGATTCATCGTGTTGTTCCAGACGGAGCGGTCGTCACCGGCAAGGGCCAGATACTGAACCGACGCGGAGATCGGCGGCTGCACGAATCGACCGGCCGAGGCACGGATTACCGCGTTCGGATTGATCGTGTAGGTCGCCGAGAAGCGCGGCTGCCAGTAGTCGAGCGAATACGACGCCGGCGAGGCCGCCGTGAAGTTCGGCGCTTGCACGCCGTCCTGCACGGTTCCGTTGGGGTGAACCCAGCCGGTTTTCGGACCGCCCGGATGCAACGCGGCCGCAGCCTTGTTACAGTCGCCGAGGACGTACTGCGCCGAAGCCGGTGGCGGAGTGCCAGGCGGCAGCGCTTGCAACAGCACCTGGTTGGTCGATGCCTGAACGCAGGTGTAGTTGGTCGTCATATTGGCGTAGAACTGGTCCGCTGCGCCTGCCGACTCCGGCAGGTCGTAGGTGAAGTTGTCGTAGCGAACCGCGGCGTTGATTAGGAACTTGTCGCTGGGACGCCATTGGTCTTGCAGCGCAGCATTTGTGAACTTCGGTTTCACTGCGTTGAAAGAGCCGTTCGCATTACCTTGCCATAGGCTATCCCAGGTGGCGCCCGCGCGTGCTGCAGCCGAACCGGCAGGCGCGAAGTTAGTCGGCCCTCCGGTTGACGAACTGCGCCACGTCGGGGCGACGATTCCGCCCGCCTTTACGGAGTAGTACGAGCTGGCGAGACAGATCTGCTTGTCACCGCTGGTCGGATCGTAGCAGTTGTAACCGCCGTGGCCGTTCTGCGCCATGTAGCCGATAGGCGAAGTTCCACCATTTGCCGTGGAGTTGTTGAACCGGATAACGCTGGCTTGGCTGTAGTTACCGTCGAGCGTTACGAGGTTCTGGTCGTTGATTTGATCTTGGAAGTCGAGCGCGCCACCCGCGGTGTGCGTGATCAACTGATACTGCGCCGTCTCGGGAAAGGCCGGCGTACTGCCGCCGGAAGCGGCGTAGGTCGGGGCGTTGAGATACCAATCCGAGTAGAACGTGTACCCGTACGCCCGCAAGAACGCCGACTGGCTGATCGAGTAGGTGTACTGAAGCTTCGTGATGCCGGTATCGTTCTGATTGACGTCGAGATTGTTATTGGCCGGATCGATCGGGCCATTGAAAGCGTGCCCTGGCGAGCCAGGCGCGAAGTAGGGTGTTGGGGCTACCTTGTAGCCGTTTGCCTTCGCGACCGGGGTGCCAAACGGTACGTTGTAGGTGACCGCGTCGGCATAGCCGAGGTAGGTCGGGCCGCAACCGCCCGTATAGCTCCCGCCGCTCGGGCTCGTAGCTCCGCACGTCCAGTACGCGCCGGAACTGGCTAGCGGTATGATCTGTCCCGCAGCCCCGCCCGGCGACGAACAGCCGTTCACCGTCAGGCCAGTCCAAGCGATCACTTCCGGACCACAGGTCGGCGCGTGCGCTTTGGTTCCGTAGAGGGCGAAGATGAACTGATCGTTTCCCGGACCAATGTTGTTGGCGGAACTGTAGCCGTAGTTATTCAGAGCGGAACCGCTCCATAGAAACTGCACGTCGTCACGAAGACCATTAGCCTTCGGGATCGCCATATGCAGGTTCACGACGTTCTCACGGTCCGTGACCATGTACGGCGCGCCGGAGATGCCGCTATAGAACTGCCAGCATCCCTGCGAACCGATCTTTGCCACCGGCTGGTTGGACCAAGGAGCCCCGGCCATCGGACAGACGGGCTTGACGCCTTGACAGGTACCGATGAGGCAGGTATAGCCCGTCGACAAGACCTGGTCGCTACCGAACCCGTAGCCGATGCCAAAACCAAGCGTATCGCCTGACAGCGGGCCGCCTGAATTCATGTAGCCGGCGCCGTTGCTATTATCGAAGAATCGATAGGTCTGGTTGTAGCCGAGAAGGCCGACGTAGTAGCTGAAGGTACGGTCGGGGGTCGAACCGCCGACCTCTACGCTGGCTTGATGATAGTAGTTCGGATAAGCCCCGCCGAGGTTCGCGTTGGCGAAGCCCGGGAAGGTGCCAGTCTTGATGACCTGATTGATGAAGCCCGCGGTACCGGCCGAAGAGACCGATGACGGACCACCGCCGGTATAGACCTGGAGCTCTTGAAGGCCCAGGGTCGACTCCGTCGATGAGTTGTAGTTATCAAAGGCACGGTTAACCGGAATACCGTCGTACTCGTATCCGGTGTAATAGGAGTTCTGGCCGCGAACGTACGCAGCGTTGAAATCCCAACCGACGCCGCCCTGCGACGTCTGCACGCCGGGGACTGACGCCATTGCCGAGTAGGCGTTATTCAGGTTACCGCCGCCGCCGAGGGCCGCCGCTGCGGCCGCCTGTGCGGAATTGACACTATAAAGGTCGGAACCAACGCCGGATTTGACCAGCGAGGAACCCGCCGAAGACGTCACTCGCGCGATCGTCGTCAGCGCCTTTTGCATCGTGAGCTGTTCCGTCGCCGTCTGGTCGGCAAAGACCACGACGCCGGGGAAAGCAACTGCTTGATACCCACTCTTCGTTAAATTGATCGTGTAGGTATCGGGGGCGAGCGAGAGGATAACGAAGTGACCTCCCGCGTCCGTCGTTGCAGTCTTTTGTTCAGATGGCGACACGACTTGGATTGCCACGCCGGCAATCGGTGCGCCGCTCGCATCGTGGACACTACCCGTGATGTTGCCGGTGACGCCTGCCAGTGCCCATGTTCCCTGGCTAAGGAACGCCACCACCAATGCCACGGCTATGACCGCGTGACGGAGGGTTCGATATGAACTCATGTTCGTTTAACCCTCTGGTGATTGAGTTGTCAAAAGGCGAGCCCCCCTGCGCCCCCCAAGGCCTACTAAATGGCCCAGGAAACTCTCAGAGTGACCCACTGCGCCAAGGATTTCCTCAGCCTTGGGACGGTTCCTTTAGGTAGCCTTAAGGGGAGGCGCTGGGCTTGGTCGCGCCGCTAAGCGCGGGCAGCGAGCCGCCGCGCGAGCAGTTCCGGGATCTCCGAGGGGCGCTCGGCGACCGGGATTCCAGCGGCGGTAAAGGCCGCAATTTTGCTCTGGGGCGTCCCGGAGTTCCCGGCAATAATGGCGCCTGCGTGGCCGAGCGACTTACCAGGCGGTGCGTTGCGCCCCCCTACGAAAGCGACGACCGGGAGCTCGGGCAGGTGCTCGGCCACGAACGCGGCAGCGTCTTCCTCGTCGGAGCCGCCGATCTCGCCGCAGATCACCAGGGCCTCGGTCTGGGGGTCGTTTTTGAACTCCCGCAGGCATTCGACGAAGGTCGTCCCGATAATCGGGTCCCCGCCCACGCCGACGCAGGTCGATTGCCCGAGCCCGGCCCGGGTCAGCAGGTCAACGACCTCGTAGGTGAGCGTCCCCGAACGGGACATCACCCCGACTCGCCCTTCCTTGAAGATGTGGCCCGGCATGATGCCGACGAGCGCCTTGCCCGGCGAGATGAGGCCCGGGCAGTTCGGCCCGATGATCCTCATGCCCGAGGTTGCTCCAACTACCTTAAGGGTGTCGTGGACCGGTACGCCCTCGGTAATGCAAACCGCCAGGGTGATGCCGGCCTCGTAGGCTTCGTAGAGTGCATCGGCGGCAAACGCCGGGGGAACGAAGATGCAGCTGTGCGTCGCGCCGGTAGCCTCGACGGCCTCGCGAACCGTATCGAAGACCGGCAATCCCTCGGGCGTACGTTGACCGCCTTTGCCCGGCGTCACCCCGCCGACCAGATTCGTCCCGTACTTGCGCATGCGGGCCGCATGGTACGAGCCTTCGGAACCAGTGATCCCTTGCACGATCACGCGACTGTTCTTATCTAGGAAGATCGACACGATGCTAACCCTTCGCCGCAAGCGCCACGGCTTGGTGCGCGCCTTCGTCCATCGTCTCGACCGGCGTCATACCCGCTTCCGCGAGAATGCGGCGTCCTTCTTCTTCATTCGTACCGGTGAGCCGAATGACCAGCGGGATCTTGCGCGACGTCGTATGGTTCATCGCTTCGACGATGCCGCGCGCGACCTCGTCGCCGCGGGTGATGCCGCCGAAAATGTTGATGAAGAACACCTTCGCGCCGGTGTTGTTCACGACCAGTTCGTAACAGTTGCGCACGCGCTGCGCGTTGGCGCCGCCGCCGACGTCGAGAAAGTCGGAAATCTGGCCGCCGGCATTGCTCACCGCATCCATCGTCGCCATGGCCAGTCCGGCGCCATTGGCCATCGTGCCGACGTTGCCCGGAAACCGGCGGAAGTTGCGAATGCCCACACCGGCCTGGGCCGCTAGCAGCTCGTCCTCGTCGAGCGGCAGCGAAGTCCGCCACGCTTCGAATCGCGGATTGCGGAAGAGTGCGTCGTCGTCGAGCTCGACCTTGGCATCGGACGCAATCACGCGGCCGTCGCCGGTCAGTGCCAGCGGATTAATCTCGACCAGTTTTGCGCCGAAGCGGAAGAACAAATCGTAAAGCGCGCCGGCAATAGCGGGAAACTGTTTGCGATAGCCGGGATCGAGCTGCGCGCGGAACGCGAGCTCGCGACCGATGAACGGCGAGTATCCGATGGCCGTATCGACATAAAACTTTTCAATCGACTCGGGATGATGCTCCGAAACCTCTTCGATGTCCATCCCGCCGAAACGGCTCACGATGAAGACCGGCTTGCGCGCGGCGCGGTCAATGGTTACCGCGCAGTACGCTTCCTTTACGATCTCGAGCCGTTCTTCGATGAGCAGCGACTTGATCGATTCGCCGTTTGGATTCTGCCGGTTCGGGGGCATCGGCGAGGCCATGATCTCCTCGGCAACGCTGCGACCCTCCGCCGAGTGGCTCGCCATCTTGATCTTTCCGGCCTTGCCGCGTCCGCCCATGAGAACCTGTGCCTTGACGACCCACTCGCCGGGCTGCTCGCGCAAAAACTCCTCGACTTGCGCTGGCTCCGTCGCATGATGGCCGCGCGGCACCGGAATGCCCGCTCCCTTGAAGAGCTCCTTACCCTGATACTCCATCAGATTCATCGCGGCCGCACAGTTTCGCTCACGATAAGGCGGAGCACCTTGCTAGTTCTGTCGCAGCCGGTGAAAGACGCTAATCCAGGCGGCCTAAGAGCGAGCGCGCGATGATGATCTGCTGGATCTCCGACGTGCCTTCGTAGATCTCGGTGATCTTCGCATCGCGGTAGTAACGCTCGACCGGGAACTCGCTCGTATAACCGTATCCGCCGTGAATCTGCAGCGCTTCGGCCGCGTGTTTTCGCGCCGCCGTCGAGGCAAAGAGTTTTGCTTTACTTGCCGCAAGCGCGAAGGGCTGTCCGGCGTCGGCTAGCGCCGCCGCGCGATAGGTCAGCAGCCGCGCGGCGTCGAGGTCCATGGCCATCTGCGCAATCTTGAACGAAACGCCCTCGAAGGCTCCGATCGGTTTGCCGAAAGCTACGCGCTCCTTGGCGAACTTTACCGACTCGTCCAGGCAGGCAGCGAGAATCCCGATGGCCTGAGCGGCGATGCCGATTCTTCCGGCGGTCAACGCGCGCATCGCATTTCCGAAGCCTTCGCCTTCCTCGCCGAGCAGCGCTTCGGCACCGACGGCAACGTCGTCGAAGGAGAGATCGCAGGTGTTGCTGGTGTGAATGCCCAGCTTCTCGGTGACGCGCTCGACGCGGATACCCGGAAGGTTTGCTTCAATTAAAAACGCGCTCACGCCGCGCGCTCCGCTTCCACCGGTGCGGAACATCCCCATAATTACGCCGGCATAGCTGCCGCTGGTGCACCACTGCTTCCGCCCGCTGAGAACGTACCCGTCGCCGGTGCGCCGCGCCGTGGCGCGCAACGCTGCGGCGTCGGAGCCGGCATCCGATTCGGTCAGCGCAAACCCGGCGATGACGTCGGCGGTGGCCAGCTTTTCCAGCCATCGTTCCTTCTGCTCGGCGTTGCCGAGCGCGAGAATCGCCGAGCAAATCATCGAATGAACTGAGATCGTGACGGCCGTGCCTGCGTCGACGCGAGCCAGCTCCTCGATCGCGAGTGCATACGAGAGATAGTCCGCGCCCGCTCCGCCGTAGGCTTCGGGAACGAGAATTCCCATGATTCCAGCCTCGGTGAGTTTACCGTAGAGCTCGCGAGGAAAGACGTGGCTGCGATCCCACTCGGCGACGTGCGGAGCGATCTCGCGTTGCGCAATTTCCGCCGCCAGCGCGCCGATCGCGCGTTGTTCGTCGCTTAACTCGAACTGAGCTCTCGTCGCTTCAATCACGTCGTCGGCTCGGGTCCAATCAGACCGCCACGAGGATCGCGTCGCCTTGGCCGCCGCCCGAACATATCGTCGCAATCCCATATCCGCCGCCGCGCCGGCGCAGCTGATTGATCAAGGTGCCGACGATGCGCGCGCCCGAAGCGCCGATCGGATGTCCCATCGCCACGGCGCCGCCGAACTGGTTGATGAGACCCTCGTCAAGTCCCAGGCGACGGGCCGAAGTGATGGCCACAGTCGAGAAAGCCTCGTTGATCTCCCACACGGCGATGTCTTTCGTCTCAAGACCCATGCGATCGAGAAGTTTGCGCGCCGCCATGGCTGGAGTCAAGCTGATGTAGGGCGAGTCCCAGGCAACCGTGGCGTGCTCGACGATCGTTGCGAGCGGTTCGTAGCCGTGCTCGGCGGCGTACTGCGAGTCGGCGAGAACGAGCGCGGCGGCGCCATCGTTAACGCCCGGCGCGTTGCCGGCCGTAACGGTACCGTTGCGCTCGAGCGGGCGAAGCTTTGCCATCGTTTCCAGACTCGCGTCGCCGCGCACCGCTTCGTCGCGGTCGACCACCGCGTGCGGGTGTTCGCCGGTGATGAACGGCGCGTAGGTCGCGTAATCCAGCGTGAACTCCTCCGAGGGCTCGTGCTCCCAGACGCGGCTCGGTGCTCCGACCGATGCCGGAATACGCACGCGACCTTGACGCGGCAACTGGTCGACGACGACCTTGTCTTTCGCTTTACTCGCGACGCGAACCGGAACGATCTCATCTTCAAAGTGGCCGGCCGAGTGCGCGGCGGCGGCGCGGCGATGGCTCTGATACGCAAAGGTATCCTGCTCCTCGCGCGTCAGACCGAGTTCGCCCGCAACTATGCTGCCCTGCGTCGACATCGTCATACCGAAATACTGATCCCAGAGGCCGTCGTAGATCATCGCGTCCACGAGGGCACCGTCGCCGAATCGATAACCCCAGCGCGCATCGCGCAGCAGGTACGGCGCGTTCGACATCGACTCCATCCCGCCGGCCGCAGCCACGGTAAAAGCGCCGGCGTCGATCGCGCGCTTGACATTGACGACCGCGAGAAGACCGGAGGCGCAAACTTTGTTGACCGTATCGGCGGTGACCGTTTTGGCGAGACCCGCTTTGAAGAGTACCTGGCGCGCCGGATTCTGACCGACGCCGGCTTGCAGGACTTCACCGAACGAAACGTGTTCGATCTCGGATGGATCGATCTTCGAACGCTCGATCGCGCCGGTTAGTGCGATCGCACCGAGCGTCGTTGCGGAAAGCGGGGCGAGCCCACCGCCGAGTTTACCGAAGGGCGTGCGAGCCATGCCCAGCACGACGGCTTTAGAGTTCGTATTCATAGCGCGGCTCACTTTCGCAGGGGCTCGGTCCCACCCTGCGCCGGGTCTTTTCCGGGCTTTTTAGAACGTTCCTAACGTGCAGGCGACGCGCTCGACGCTCGGATTCGGCGACGTTTGGTCGCTAGCGAGCCTTGCATTGCTCGCGATTGGGCTGCTCGTACGAGCCGCGCTTTATTTCCCGCTCGCAATGTTCCAAATAGACTCCGACGCCGTGTTGTCGGGTCTCTGCGCGTTTCGCGTCGCAGCCGGAGAGCATCCGCTCTTCTTTCCCGGCGGGACCCGCTTGGGTGCTGCCAGCTGCTACCTTAGCGCCGGCTACTTTCACCTGTTCGGGCAGGGAAGAGTCGCCCTGGACTTGACCTCGCTCACCTGGGGCGCGCTCTACCTGATATTTACGCTGCTCTTTCTGCGCGCGGTGCTTGGGAATAAGTTAGCGTGCGTGGCATTTGTCTTCGCAGTCTTCCCGTCGGAACAGTTCATGACGGTGAGCTATGCGCCGTGGGCCTACGGCGAAATCATGGCTTCGTGCGCCGCAACGCTCTGGTTAGCGGCTCTCTGGCGAAATCAGGGCGCATTTTGGCAGCGGTTATGCTTCGGACTTAGCCTGGGAATCGGACTGTGGTTTTCCCTGCAAACGCTTATGATCGCCCTGCCTGCAATCGTGTGGGTCGCATTGCGACGGCGCGGAGCGATGGGTGGCGAGTCGCTCGCGGCGGTGTTTGGTGCGATCGCCGGCGCAACGCCGTTTTTAGCCGGGAACGTCTCGCGCGGCTATCCGTCGCTGACGGCGAACTGGGCCTCGCGACCCGTCGCAAACCTCCCGCAAGCTTGGGATAATTTCGTTTGGCTCATCTCGTACATGCTTCCAAAGCTGCTCTTCGGCTCGTCGGGATGGTGGTCCGAGACGACGCTGCTTATCGCCGCCTACGCCGTCGCCGCAGTGGGATTCGCACTAGCGCTCCGCCGAAACGGCCGCGACGTAGCGCCGCTCCTCCTGTTGGTTGCCGTCGCCTGCATCTCTTTTTTCAGCTTGTCGTACGCGGGATCGAATCGCGGCTGGACGGTCCGTTATATCGCGCCGATTTACGTCGTCGTGCCGCTCTTTCTGGGAATGGGCGCTGCTGCGCTGTGGCACCGGAGCAAGGCTCTGTCTACCGCGACCGTCGTTGCGCTGCTGATTCCCAACTTGCTACTTTACGGCCTCCCCGGCAGTGCGCTTCGCGCCGACCTAACAAGACAGCTATCGTACGAAACGCAGTTGCTGCGCGTGTTGTCGGCGGATCGAATTCAAATGGTTTATGGAGACTATTTCTTGGTCTACGATTTGAATTTCGACAGCGGCGAGCGGGTGGCCGGCGTCCCTTCGGCTCCGGTTGTCGATTACTTCAGCTACGGTCCGAAACTGATGACGGCGCCCGTTCGTTGGGCCCTGCTCGGCGGAAAAGACGAAGTGGAACGGCTGGCGAGCCACGCAGGCGCGCACGGTAAGCTGTTACCCAACGGTCAGCTCTGGCTCTTCGTTTCCGACCGCCAGGCGCCAAACGTGCAGCAGCTTTTAGCGGAGCTCCGCAGAAGCGGCGACTAAAACGTAACGCGCGAAGCTTAGTGCCGGACGACGACCGGACAGCTTTCGCATTCGAACTGAATCGTTACGTGAGTAATTCCGAAGTGCTCTTGCGCGCAGGCGTCGATTTCGCGCAGCACCTCCGTTGCTTCACTGAGGCGACGGTCGTCGAGCAATACGTGGGCCGAGAGAGCATACGAACCGCTGCCGATCGACCACACGTGCAGGTCGTGAACGCCGGTTACGCCGCCGATCTTGGCGAGATGGTCGGTCAAACGCTCCGCATCGACGTCGCTGGGGACGCTCTCCAGAAGCACGTCGGTGGCGTCGCGCATCAGTCGTATGACGCCGACCACGATGATCGCCGCGACGAAGAGCGACAGCGCCGGGTCGATCCAAGCGCGATGCGTCAGGGCGATCGCCACGCCTCCCACGATTACCGCCAGCGCGCCGACGGCGTCACCTAGCACGTGAAAGAGCGCCGCGCGGACGTTGAGGTCGCGGTGTCCGGCGCCGCGCAGCATCGCGCCGACGCTGCCGTTGACAGCGAGCCCAATTGCCGCCACGACCGTCATCGTTACGGCCTGCGGCTCGACTGGTGCGCCAAAGCGGCGAATGGCCGCATAGACGATCGCGATCGTCGCGACCAACAGCAGCGTTCCGTTTACCAGCGAACCGAGCACCTCGATTCTTCCGTAACCAAAGGTGCGGCGCGGATCGGCCGGTCGAGCGGCGCCGATTGCCGCCAACAGCGCCAGGCCCAATGCGAACACGTCCATGCATACGTGGACGGCGTCGCCGGTGAGCGCAAGGCTATGCGATACGCTGCCTCCCCAAAACTCGAGCAGCGCGACCAGTGCGGTCGCGATAAGCGCGAGCGTTAATCGTCGTTGGGTCGACACTTGCGCAGAAGAACGACGAGCATTGTGGCAAAGAGTGCCAACGTCGTGCGCTCGCCGGCAATGGCGTCGGCCTTCCACGTGCCTTCGCCGCCGGAGATTGCTTCGAGCCGCGGAACGATGCGCGGAACGGCCTCGCAATAGCGCTCGAATGCCTCACCGAACTTCGAGCGAAGAAACTCCTCTTCGTGCGGCACGATCGTCGCGTAGACTGCGGCCATCGCAGCGAGGCTTCCACCGACCAGCGCCGCCCGGGCCGGCGGCGCGTTCTTACCGGTAAAGGCAATCGCAAAGCCCAAGGCGGTGAGAAAGTTCCCGACGTAGAGCGGATTGCGGACGTGGCCGTAAGGTCCGGCCGTGATCAGCTTTGGTGCAATGACGGCATCGTCGCGCGTCGTCTTACCCGAATATCCCACCGCCCAGCAGCGTAACAGCTCGCCGGCGATTGCGACCGGAAGACCGATGCTGACGCTCGCCCGACTCGGCTTACCGCGCAGCGCCAAAAGCGCCGCCGGCAAACTCAATAACAGGCCGCGATTCTTAAAAACGAAAGCGCGCATCGTTTGCTTGGCTTCGCCGTCCATCCCTTGCCCTTACCCGCGGTGCCCTTCGACTCCCGCGCCGCGTTCCGCGGCGGCGTAAACGTCGCGCAGGGAACGAACTAAAGGAATGCCCGGCTGCCATCCGGTTCGGTCGCGGAGCTTTTGCGGATCGCCCACGTAGAACGGAATCTCGGCGGAGCGAAAACGCAACGGGTCTTCGCGCACCTCGACCGGTACGCGCGCGATCGTAATCAGTTCGCGCAGAACGTCGCGAATGGTAACCGCTTTGCCGCTGCAAACGTTGTAGACTTCGCCGCGTTCGCCGTCCGCAGCGAGCGCGACGTACGCGGCAACGACGTCGCGAACGTCGAGAAAATCGCGGGCCGCACTGAGGTTTCCCACCAGCAGATGCGGAGCTTCGCCGCTTGCGACGCGGGCCAGTTGCGCGGCAAGCGAAGCAACCACGAAGCGCTCGTTCTGACCCGGTCCGATATGGTTGAACGCTCGCGCCACCACGACGTCGAGATCGAAGCCGCGCGCGTGCGCCAGCAGAACCGTCTCGGCCGCCGCCTTGCTCGCGCCGTACGGCGTCGCCGGGCGCAGATCCAGCGTCTCGCGCAACGGAAACTCGCCGGCTTCGCGCCGGCCATAAACTTCAGCGGAGCTGGTAAAGAGCATGCGCGGGCGCGGGCCGCCGGCATAGGTGCGCACCGCTTCGGCAAGGCGCACCGTTCCCATCACGTTGACTTCGTACGTTTCGGCCGGGCTGCGTAGAGATTCGGGTACGAAGGTTTGCGCAGCGAGGTGAAAGACGACGGTCGGCCGGAACGAATCGAGCGCGTCGCGCAGCGATTGCGCGTCGCTAAGATCGATCGGGCGATATCCGGAGTTTGCGTCGTGCGGGCCGCCGCAAGCTAGGATCTCGGCGCCTTTATGCTTCAGCGCTTCGACCAAATGGCCGCCGGCGAAACCGCTGGCGCCGGTTACCAGCGCTCGCAAGTTCGGATTCCGATGCCTACGCCCGCAGGCGCACCGAGAGCCGGTCGAGATCGGCCTCGACCATCGTTGCGACGAGTTCCTCAAAGCTCATCTGCGGCACCCACCCGAGTTTGCTGCGGGCTTTGCCCGGATCGCCGATGAGGCGGTCGACTTCGGCGGGGCGCACGAACCGGGGGTCGATGACGACGTACGGCTCGTAAGAACCGAGTGCCGCCGCCTCGAACGCGATGCGGACAAAGTCGCGAACGCTATGCGTTCTCCCGGTGGCGATGACGTAATCGTCCGGCTCGTTCGGCTGCAGCATCGCCCACATAGCGCGAACGTAGTCGCCGGCAAATCCCCAGTCGCGGTGCGCGTCGAGATTTCCAAGGCGCAGCTCGCTCGCAAGGCCGAGCTTAATGCGGGCGACGCCGTCGGAAATCTTGCGCGTCACGAACTCTTTCCCGCGCCGCGGCGATTCGTGATTGAAGCAGATTCCGCTGCAGGCGTAGAGACCGTAAGACTCGCGGTAGTTGACGGTGATCCAGTGTCCGTAAACTTTGGCGACGCCATAGGGGCTGCGCGGATAGAAGGGCGTCTCTTCCGTCTGCGGCGTCTGCACGGCGTTCCCGAACATCTCGGAGCTCGACGCCTGATAGAAGCGGATCGAGGGATCGACTTGACGGATCGCCTCCAGCACGCGGGTCACGCCCAACGCCGTGAACTCTCCGGTGAGAACCGGCTGGCTCCACGACGCCGGCACGAACGACTGTGCCGCGAGATTGTAGATTTCGTTAGGCCGCACGTCGCTGACGATCGACGTTATCGAGCTCTGATCCAGCAGGTCTCCGGAGACGATCTCGACGTCGTCGACGATGTGCTCGATCCGTTCGTGCACCTCGGTACTGGTGCGACGCGTCATGCCCACGACGCGATAGCCTTCGCGCAGCAGCAATTCGGCGAGATAGGATCCGTCCTGTCCGGTGATTCCGGTGACGAGCGCGGTCTTGGGCACGCCTTTCCTCAACCTTTACGGCCGTTACGTTCGGCCAGCGTGACCGCGATAAAGGCCGCGACCTCACTGGGCAACGTTCCGCGGCCGAAGCCCGCGTCGTATCCAAGCTCGCTCGCCAGCCGATTGGTGACGCGCGGGCCCCCGCAGATCAATACGACGTCGTCACGCATTGCTTCGGCCTCGAGGAGCTCTCCAAGCGCGGTAAAGTTCTTGACGTCGCTGCCCTTTTGGGTGACCGCCTGCGAAGCAAGCAGCGCGTCGATGCGGTGCTCGCGCGCGAATCGCACCAACTCTTCGACGGCGATCTGGCTTCCTAAATTGAAGGTTTCGAATGCGTGGTAACGCTCCAACCCGTAATCTCCCTTGTATCCCTTCATGTTGAGAATCGCATCTATGCCGACGGTGTGCGCGTCGGTCCCGATGCACGCACCGGCGATGCGAATCTTGCGCCCCAGACGCTCGGCGACGAAGGCATCGATTTCCTCCATCGTCATTGCATGCGTGCGCGCCGACGGTGCGATTGCGTCCACGTCGACCGACTGCGTCGTGCTGGCGTAAACCACGAAGAACGAGAAACCCGACGCGATAGGGCGTCCGTCCACGACCTGCGCGTCGGTGAATCCCATCTTGCCGGCAAGCTGACGCGCCGCCTCGTCCGCGGCCTCGCTCCATTCGACCGGAAGGGTAAACGAGAGCTGCACCTTTCCGTCGTTCTGCGTGTCGCCGTACGGCTTGACGAACTGGCTCAACCTTCGACTCCGCTGAGCTGGGCCTTGGCCGCGGAGGGATGGAGCGCTTCTTCGAACGGATTGTAGTAGCCGTCGCCACGGGCGAAGACGCCGTCGAATCCACGGCCGCCTTCGCCGGATCGCGAAACGTCGGCAAAGACGCTGGCTTCGATGGCGTGCATCAATCCCATCGCGGCCACGCGCTCGAGCAAAGATTCACACTCGCTCAGCACTTGCGCCGCGCGGCGTTCGATCGTTCCACCGGGGCGCAGCACGATCTCGTCACCGAAGTTGCGCGCCGTGTTCATGATGTAGCGGGCGTTCTCCAGCGAAAGGACGCGATCGCCCAAGAACGGCGTGTGTACGGCTTCGGTAAGCATGCCGCACAGGTGAATGTGCTGTTTGGTCATTACCGACGTCAAGTTGAACATCGCGTCGATGAGGTGGCCCTTGAAGACGTCCCCGGTCATATGCTTGGTCGGAGGCATGTACTTCAGCGGCGCGTTGGGGAAGATCTCGCGGGCCAGCTGCGCTTGCGCGACCTGATAAAGGAAGCCGTCCTTGAGGTCGGGATCGATTTCGTAGGCGTCACCCAAGCCGATCTGGGCGTCGGGGAGCCCGGCGCGGTGGGCGAACTCCTCGTTGATGAACTGCGAAGCGAGCACCGCCGGAGCTTGCTCGACGGCGTCGGCAGTCGTCAGATAGTTATCTTCGCCGGTGTTGATGATGATGCCGGAATAGGCGTTGAGCATACGGCTGAAATGCTGGTCGATGAACGTGCGCTTCATATTGATGTCGCGGAAGAGAATGCCGTACATCGAATCGTTGAGCAGCATGTCGAGGCGTTCGATCGCCGCCATGGCGGCGATCTCCGGCATGCAGAGACCGCTAGCGTAGTTGGTGAGCATCACGTAACGGCCCAACCGCTCGGCGATCTCGTCGAGCGCGCTGCGCATGATGCGGAAGTTTGCTTGAGTCGCGTACGTGCCGCCGAAGCCCTCGGTCGTCGGACCGAAAGGAACGAAGTCGAGCAGCGATTGGCCCGTCGAGCGAATTACGGCGATGACTTGCGCGCCGGCCTCAGCCGCGGCGATTGCGGCCGTGCGATCTTCGTAGATGTTGCCGCTGGCAACGATCACGTAGAGCAGCGGCGGGGGCAGTTGCGGCAGACGGTCGAGCCGCGCGCTGCGATCGTCGCGCTGAGCGGCAATCCTTACCAGCGCGGCTTCAACATGCGGGCGTAGCGCTCCACGCGCCGCCTCTTGCGGCGTGTCGCGAAACTCTTCCAATGTGAATCGCCGCAGCGCCAACGCTTCACCGAGCACCGCCGGATCGAGCCCGGTCTCGGCCAGCGCGCGGCCGTAGGCAAGCGCGACGCCGCGGGCCCGCTCGTGGGAGTCGAGCGCGTCGACGATCGCGTTGGGCAGCGGAACCTCCTCGGGAGTAACACCGTCGACGCCTAAAAGGCGCAGGACCGCGCGTTCCACCGACACCGTCGAATGGGCGGCTATGAATGCCTGAACGGGTGCGACGATGCTCGCGGCCAGCTCACGGCAGCGATCGACGCTCTCCCGATCGATCCGCAACTCCATAGGCGGCCTATCTTAGGGAACTTTGGTTCGCAGGCCTGGACGCGAGGTATGCGCCGATTCCCGCACGCCACGACGGCATTGCGATGCCGGCCCGTCCGAGCTTGGCGTTCGCGAGGGCGGAAAAGCGCGGGCGAATCGCGGGGGCCTTCCACTGATGCGCGGCAATCGGCTCGACCACAACTGCCGCACCGGCCTGCGAGACGGCCTCGTGCGCAAAGTCGTACCAGGTTACGGCTCCGGCATCGACCGTGTGGTACAGGCCGGAGCACCGCTTTTCGAGCAGCCGCCAGATCGCGTCGGCGAGATGCCCGGCAAACGTCGGCGAGACGGTCACGTCGGCGACGACGCGAAACGGCTGCGGGCCGCCGGCCTGCGAGAGCAGCCGTTCGATGAAGCTCTTACGCCCCTTCGCCGAGGCCTCGCCGTACAAACCGCACGTGCGGACGATCAATGCGTCCATTCGAAGCGAGTCGACCAGGTATTCGCCCGCGAGTTTAGAGGCTCCGTAAACCGAGAGCGGATGCGGCGCGTCGTCCTCCGCGTACGGTGCCGTCGTCTCACCGTCAAAGACGTAGTCGGTGCTGACCGTAACGAAGGTAGAACCGGCCTCGCGCGCCAGACGTGCCGCATTGCGTACGGCCAGAGCGTTGACCTCGAAGGCCGCCCCCGGCTCCGCTTCGCAACGATCCACGTCGTGAAAAGCCGCCGCGTTCACCACGACGTCGGGACGCGATCCTTCGATTGCGTCACGAACTTCTGCGTGGTCTTCCAGTTTCAGCGTTTGGTGTGGAGGCGCGACAATCTGGCATTCCTTCCAGCGCTGCCTAATCGCCGTTCCGAGCTGGCCGCTTGCGCCGAGAAGCAGTACGCGCTTCAAACGGTCGAGCGACGCCCGGCCGTGTGACGCTGCGTCGCGAGTGAGATCGCAACGGCGAGGGCGGCCGCGGCGTTGCCGAAGGCCATGATGTCGACGACCGTCGCGAGCGAGGGATGATAGGTCGCGATCGCCCCCAAGGTTCCGAACGTGCATATGAACAGCGGTACGGTAAATGCGAGCCGGTGGGTGGCGATTCCATAGTAGGTCAAGGCATTGGTCAGCGCCAGCAGGACCATCGCAAGGCCGTAAGTTACGAGCAGCGGCGTAGCCGCATCGTAAGCGTGCCCGACCAGCGCGTGCAGCACGAACGTCCCGAAGAACTTAAAAATGAAGAGCCCGCAGAGGGCGATCGACGAGAACATCAACAAGCTCATGAAGAGCACTTCGCGCGTCGGTGCCCCGCGGGCATGGCGGTCCGCCGCTTGCGGCAGCAGCACGGTCGGCACGAACCCGACGAGATAGAGCAGCGTCTTGCCGCCGAGCGACGCAGCCGCGTAAAGCCCCGCGGCATGCGCGTCAAAGAAGTGCTTTACTAAAACGACGTCGGCCGAACCCATCAGGGCCGTCGCGATCGTCGCGGCCGCCGCGCCGGCACCGGCATTGAGTAGGCGGCGCCAATCGTAGCGCATGCTCTGACTTCGGGACGACGCGTAGCGCCGGTTGAGACGAAGCCATAGGTAGATCAGCGCACAGAGCGGTCCGAGCAAGAAGCCGAAGATCGCGCCGCCAAGCTTGAAGCCGACGGCAATCAACACGCCGATTCCAAGCACCTTGGCAACGCCTTCCGCCGCGTTGGAAATCGAGTAGCCGCCGAAATCTTGCGTGCCTTGTGCGACGGCGCGCAGCGCGCTGACGAACAGAGCGCCCCCGGCGATCAGGCCGACGAACGGCACGGACCATGCCGGGACGTGCAAGAAGCGCGCGAACCAAAACGATCCCAGCAGCGCCATCACCAGATAGATCAGGGCGAGCTTGGCAAAACCGCCGTTAACGCTGTCGGTGAGTCCGCGCAGGTGGCCGTCGTCGTGGAGAGCCCGGAACTCGGCGGCAAGCTGCGCCACTACCGGTGCGACGAAGGCCGCAGGCAGCGCCGCGATGACCGCGGCGTTGATCAGCGCGTAAAGTTCGCCGTAGGTCGTGACGCCAAGCTGGCGGCTCGCCACGGCATGCGCGACAAAACCGCAGATGTTGAGCACCATGCTGGCGGAAAAAACCAGCAGGCTTTGCTTGATCATGGCACTTGCGCGAAGGCGTTGGAGTCCGCGCCGAAGCACGAGCGTGCCTGGCGGACTCATACTGCCGTTCATCGTACCCTCGTTCTCATGGAGATCGAGCAATTACCTCTTGGCGGCGCTATGCTGCTGACGCCACGGATCTTCGCTGACGAACGAGGCTATTTCGAAGAAATTTACTCGCTCGATCGTTATCGCCGATGCGGCATCGAAGAAACGTTCGTGCAAGACAATCTTTCGCTCTCGCGCCGCAACGTCTTGCGTGGACTCCACGGCGACCCGCGAATGGCCAAATTGGTCTTCGTCGTGAGGGGCAGCATTTACGACGCAATTGTCGATTTCAGACCGGAAAGCCCCACGTATCGACGCTCGTTTGCCGTAACGCTGACGGCGGCGCAGGCACGCCAGCTCTACGTGCCCCGCGGCTTCCTTCACGGCTTTTTGGCCCTAGAAGACGAGACGATCGTGGGCTACAAGCAGAGCGCCCCCTACCATCCGGAGTCGGAAATCGCCGTCGCTTGGGACGATCCGGATCTCGCAATCGAGTGGCCGCTCGCAGGCGCCCGCCCGATCCTCTCCGCTCGGGACGCCGCCAGCCCTCGGCTGCCGGGGGGCCGGGCGTAACAAACGCGCCGAGGCTAGGTAGAAGGCCGCAGAGGAACCGAATCGAGGGAGAATGGCATTCCGTGATCAGAGCGACGAAGCTCTGGTGCAGCGAGTGCGCTCCGGGGAAAGGGAGGTCTTCGGCGTGCTGGTCGACCGCTACAAACGCGGCATTGCGAACTTTATCGGTGCGACGGTGCGCAACTCGTCGGAGGCTGCGGACTTATCGCAGGAGACGTTCCTGCGCGCGTACGCTCATCTCGGCACGTTCAACCCGCAGCTCGGCAAATTCTCGACCTGGATCTATCAAATCGCAAGGAACGTGAGTCGAACCTATCTCGCCAAATCGATGCGCTCGCCGCAACTGCAAGAACTCCCGCAGGAACGGACGCTCGAAGAAGCGTTGCCCGATCTTTCTCCGCAGGTCGACCCGGCCGGCGGATTGTTGCGCGAAGAAGCCGAGCGTGAGCTGCGCGCCGCCTTAGCAGAACTTCCCGAACGAACGCGGACCGTTTTAGCCCTTCGATACTTCGACAGCATGGAATACCAGGCGATCGCAACGACGCTCGGCCTATCGCTCGGCAACGTCAAGACGCTCATTCATCGCGGCAAGATTGCGCTCACTAAGAAGATGCGCGAACGCGAAGCGCGCGCGGCCGGCGGGCTTCAAGCCGCTGCGAATCACGGAGGACGGCGTGCGCTGCTCCTCGTGTGAGCCACTGCTCGATTCGTACCTCGAGGCGACGCTGCGCCCAGCGCAATCGCGACAAGTCTCCACGCACCTCCAGGACTGCAGTGGATGCGAGGCGTTGTTGAGCGAGCTGCGCGTGATCGACGCACTGCTCCATACGGCGAGCCCTCCGGCGCGCTTCGATGCAGGCTTTACCGCCGGCGTTTTAGAGGCCGCGCAAGCGGGGGGTGCGCCGGCCGTGCGCCGGCGCAATGCGCTTTGGCCGTCGCTCTTGATCTATCTCGGCGCCGCCTGGATCGCCGCTGCGATCGTCTTCACGTGGCGCCACGATCTCGGGTTGCCGCTTGCCGCAATCTGGCAGATGCAGGCCCATGGATTCGCGGCCTTTGCGGCCTTGCTGCGCACCGTCGCTCCTGCTACGCCGCTTGCCGCCGCGGCCGTTACTGCCGTCTTGATCGTCGACTTCCTTTTATTGTCTGCGATGTTTTACGGTTATCGCCATCTCCGTCCGCGGCTGGCCGTTTATCTCGCTAGAGGACCACGCCCGTGAAAAACCGATTCTTCGCCATTCCCCTGCTCGTGCTCGGCGTGCTGATACTCTTCGCCGCCCCCGCGCTGGCCGACGCTCGCGCGATCTACCACGGCGGCACCTATTTCGGTTCGGTCGTCGTCGAGCCGGGGCAGGTTGTCGACGGCGATCTCACGGTGATCTTCGGTGACGCCACGATCGCGGGAACGGTGGACGGCGACGTCAACGTCATCGGCGGCAGCTACGATCCACGCCCTGGCGGGGTCGTCGCCGGACAGGTCAATCAGATCGGCGGAGCGGTGACGCAGGCCGTCGTTCCGTGGGCACCGAGCGAAACGGTCTATAATCCCTATCTCCCGGATCACCGGCTGCTTTGGCGGCTCTCGTGGAACTTGCTGGCAGTGCTCGTCTTCCTGATCTTTCCTCTGCGAACGAGAATGGTGCTCGACCGGCTGGAACGCCACCCCGGCCTCTCGACGGTTGCCGGCGTCCTCGGCTGCGTCGCCATCATCCCGCTGGCCGTGCTCCTGGCGATCACCATCTTACTGTTGCCGTTGATTCTGCTGGAGATGATCTTCGTGTTGGCCAGCGCGTTCTTGGGGACCGCGGCTCTCGCGCTGCTGATCGGCCGGCGCCTCTGCGAACTGGTCAGTCCGGCGACGACGCCTTCGCCGCTGCTGGCGCTGGTGGTCGGCATCGCCCTCATTACCGCCGCCGAGCTCGTCCCCGTGCTCGGGACGCTGGTCTTGATCTTGGTCGGCCTCATCGGGCTGGGGGCCACCATACTCTCCTTTGCCGGCGAGTCGCTCGGCACATCGATTAGCGGACCCCCCATGGCCTCCGCCTAAAAGAGGCCCATGTCCACCATCTCGCGAGCGTCGCAGTTCGCCGAGCGAACGAGCCGCCTTCGGGCTTCCACGATTCGCGAGATGCTCAAGGTCACTCAACAACCCGACGTTATCTCGTTCGGCGGGGGCCTTCCGGCGCCCGAACTCTTTCCCACCGCCGAAATCGCCGAGGCGACGCAAGTCGTGATGGAGCACTACGGTGCGGCCGCACTTCAGTACAGCGTGACCGAGGGAATTCCGGAGATGCGCCGCTGGGTTGCCGACCGCCTCAACGCGCGGTTCGATCGCAATTTCGACTCGGAGGCGGTTACGATCGTCAACGGTTCGCAACAAGGCCTCGATTTAGTCGGCAAAGTCTTTCTCGATCCTGGCGATCACGTCGTGCTCGAAGATCCGTCGTATCTCGGCGCGATTCAAGCCTTCGACGCGTATCAAAGCCGCTACCTGACGGTCGACACCGACGAGGAAGGGCTCATCCCGGAATCGCTCGAGCGCGTCCTCGAACGAGCCGATCCGTTTCCGAAGTTTCTCTACCTCGTTCCCAACTTCCAGAATCCCACGGGTCGCACGCTTTCCCGGCGCCGCCGCGAACTGGTCGTGCGCATCTGCGAACACTTTGGCCTTCCGATCGTGGAAGACGATCCGTACGGCGAGCTGCGCTTTGAAGGCGAAGATCTTCCGTCTTTGATTTCTTTTGAGACTACGGCGCCGATCATCTACTCGGGAACGGCGAGCAAAATCATGGCGCCTGGAATGCGCATCGCGTGGCTCCTCATCGAAGACGAGGAGATCCGTGAGAAGATCGTGCTGGCCAAGCAAGGTGCAGACCTCCATAGCGGCACGTTCGCCCAATACGTTTTCCACCAGTACGCACGCGACGATACGGCCTTCGACGCCCACGTCAAACGGATCGCCCGCACGTACTCGAACCGCCGCGGCGTGATGGCCGAGGCGCTCTCGCGATTCATGCCCGACGGGGTGCGCTTCACGCGACCGGCCGGCGGCATGTTTCTCTGGGTGACGGTGCCGGGAGTCGACACCACCGAGCTGCTGCAAATCTCGGCCCGGTCGAAAGTCGTCTTCGTGCCGGGCGTCAACTTCTATCCCGGACGCAACGTGCACGACGGGATGAGGCTGAACTTTTCGAATGCCTCGGAGAAGAATATCGAAGTGGGCGTCGAACGACTCGGCCACGCCATCAGGGCATACGAATCTTAGAGGAGTCCTAGACCGTGGCAGACCGTTTGGTCGTCGGCATTTATCCCGATACGGATCCCAAAGCGTTGGAGAACGCGCTCGAGGCGCAGCAACTCGACTTGACCAAGATCAAAGTCGTCGGAGGTCGTGTTGACGATCCCGACGAGTCGAAGCTGGAGTTTGTCGACGTCATCAACGACATGGACTCAAACTCGCTCTCCGACGACATGACGCGCGGAACCGGCATCATGGGCGACGCCGGCGGAACCTCGGTTCCCGGGCTGGGCGGGCGGCAAGCCACGCTCGGTTCTTTTTCCTCGCCGTCCGACGACACGCGCGCCTACTTCTCCGGTTTTTCGATTCCCAGCGACGAGGTCGACAACTTCGGCGACGCCGTGGCAGACGGTCGCGCGGTCGTGCTCTATCCCCAGGCCGGCCCCGATGCGGATAAAATCGCGGCAGCCTTCAGGGCGGCCGGTCTGCGCAACGTTCGGGCTTATTAACGCCCGCAGCGACTCGCAACGAAAAGCTTACTTCTCATCGGTTTGTTGCTGACGCTACCCGATTGCGCGCAGAGCGATCGCTTTGACTATCACCACTTGCCCAAGGGTTATCACTGGCGAGCCGTCTACGATGGAGCGACTAACGCGATCGTTTATTACGGCCGCGATCCAATCACCGGCGACGTCGTGTACGTCGGTCCCGACGATAAGTTCTTCATCTTCCGCCATCCCGGTCCGATCGCAAGGCGCGATTTGAACTCGCACTGGAATCCGCACGATGCCCCCTGACCGCCGCGCCTCGCGCGGCGTCCGCGTGATGATCACCGCTGCGGGAACGGTTACGGCGCAATCTCTGATCAAGGCGCTCCGCGAGGACGGACGCACTGATTTTATCGCCGGCGCCGACATGAATCCCGTCAATGCGACGCGGCCGTTCGTAGACGAGTTCGTGACCATTCCTCCGGCCGCGAGCCCCGACTTCGCGGTGCGCTGCTTGGAAGCGGCGCGCCGGATGGAGATAGACCTTCTCGTGCCGTTGATCGTCGAGAGTGAGTTTCTTCCGCTCGACGAAGCGCGAGAGCGCTTCGCATCCATTGGCTGCCGTCTCTCGGTGCCGCCCAAAGAAATCTTTCTGCGAACCGGTGATAAGCTCGACTTCGCCGAGTTTTTATCGGAGATCGGCGTACCCGGCCCGACGACGGTCGCGTACGAGCCGGGAATGCAGGTCGAACGCTTTCCGGTGTATCTGAAGCCGCGCCGCGGATCGGGTTCGGTCGGAACGACGCGCATCGACAGCCTTTACTCGCTGCACGAGACGGCGCGCGACCGCAGCGACCTTATCGTCCAAGAAGCGGTCGAGGGCGCAGAGTTTACCGTCGACTGTTTCGCGGCCGAACCCGGGCGCGTCGTCGCCGCCGTTCCGCGCGAGCGCATCGCCATCAAGGCCGGCGTCTCCGTCAAGGGCCGCACCTACCATCATCCGCTGATCGAAGGCATCGTTCGCGACGTCGTCGAGCGTAGCGGCCTGCAAGGACCGGCCAACGTGCAGGGCATGCTCCGCGCCGACGGCGGCTTCTCAATCATCGAGATGAATCCACGCTTCTCCGGCACGCTCGCCCTGACGACGGCGGCCGGCATCAACTTCGCCACGCTCTTACTCGACACGCTCGAAGGCAAGCCGATTCCCAATCTCATCGGCAAGCACGAAGACGGCCTGGTAATGATGCGCTACTGGAGTGAGGTCTACGAAGACGCCGGCGGCAACTTCAGGCTCGGAACTCCGCTGGCATCAAAAACCCCGCTGTCATAAAAAAGTACTTAGTAGCTCATCGTCTTCCAGCGATGGCTATTCTCTAGGAGCCACTCCCACTCGCGCCGCAAGCCTTCGCGAAGCGTGACTTGTGGGGTGATGCCGAACGTGCGCTCTACTTTCTTAGGCGACAGCTGCATGACGTCGAGTTCGGACGGCAGCCGCATGCGGCCGTCGACGAGCTCCGAACGCTCGCCCGGCGCGACGTTTTCGGTCAGCGGCTCGAGTTCGGTCCCCGTAACTTCGCAGACGAGGTGCGCGAGTTCGGCGATTGAGGTTGCGACGCCGGTGCCGCCGTTGAAAGACTGTGCGCCCTCCATGCCGCTCTCGATGCAGGCGCGGTGGATGCGCACCACGTCCTCCACGTAAACGAAATCGCGAAGCTGTTCGCCTGCGCCGAAGACGACCGGAGGCTTACCCTCGGAGAGCCGCTTGAGAAAGATCGTCAGTACGCGTCCATACCATTCACGCGGGCCGTAGGTGATGCCGTAGCGCAGCGACGACACGGCGAAGCCGTAATCGTGGGCGAAAATCTGCGCGTACTTTTCGGCGGCCAGCTTGCTGGCGCCGTACGACCAGTTCGGATTATGCGGACCGGCGTCTTCGTCGCTGGGCGGATTAACGGCCTGGCCGTAGATGCAGGCCGACGATGCGTTGACCACTCGCGAAGCTCCGGCCGCTCGCGCCGCCTCCAGCACGTTAATGGTTCCGACCAAATTGGTGCGCATATCGTCGAGCGGATCTTCGAGGCACTTGGTAATCTCGAGTTGCGCGGCTTGATGCGAAACTATCTCTTTTCCCCGCGCCGCCGCCTGGAGCGCTCGAGCGTCGAGCACGTTGCCCTCGACGATCTCGACGTCCCCATCGAGCGCCGCGAGATTTTCGCGTAGACCGCTGGAAAAGTTGTCGAAGACCGTAACGCGATATCCGGCGCGGACGAGATCGTCGACCACGTGCGAACCGATGAATCCGGCCCCGCCGGTAACGAGAACTGAAGTAGCCACTAAGCGCGTTGACCTCTTAAGCGTGCGCGCGCGACCGACCATGCGTAAGGCAGCGCGCGTCTCCAAAACTCAATGCCCAACGCAAAGTTAATAACCGGATGGTAGAGCCACGTCGCGCGGCGGTCGCGAACCAGACCGGCGGCGGCGACGATCCCCGGCGCGACGATCGAGACCGAGTAGAACGGCCAGAGGTAGGCGCGCAGCTTACGCTCGGCGCTCCATCCGGCGGCGCGATGCCAAACCGCCTGATTGCGATCTTCTAGCCGCTTTGCGATGCGCGGACCGAACTTGTGGATGAAGTTGAAGAGTCCCTCGACGGTGTGATGCTCGATCAGCGCACCCGGCACGTACGCGATGTCGCGTCCCTCGTGCAGCGCGTCGACGACCGGCATTATGTCGTCTTCTTCCCACCCTTCGCGATCGGGCATGCCGGCGCGCACGGTCGTTCCTTGCGCGATCGCGACCAACGGCGGCTTATCCGGCGGAAAATCATAGACGATATAGGAGCCGGTCTTGCGCTTGACGCGGTACGCGTGCGAAAAAGTCGTCGCGTTGGCGGCGTCGCCATACAAGAAATGGTTGAACGGATCGGTGAAGTCGTTGATGTAACGCGTGCTGAGGTTGTCGCCGGCGGTCCAGACCACCCGCGGAACCGCCGCGTAGATCGTTGGATCGGCGAATGGCTCGACGATACGCGTGATAAAGTCGGGCGTGTGCAAGATATTGTCGGCTGCGATGATGCAAAAGAGGTCGCCCGTCGCTGCGGCATAGCCGAGCAGGTGTCCCGGCTCGGCGAGCCGGCGCGGATTGTCAATCACGACGCATCCCGCAGAGCGCGCATACTCTTGCGTTCCATCGTCGGAAAGGCCATCGACGACCACGATCTCGACCGAATCGGGAGGATAGTTCTGAGCGCGGATGCTCTCGATGACCGGCGGGAGCCGGCGAATCTCGTTGAGCGTCGCTATGATGAACGAGACCTTCACTCCGCGACCTTTACCTTCGTGCCGTCCCGCGCAGCGGAACGCAGCGCCGCCTCGATGACGCGAACGACGCCCGCGCCGAAGCGGCCGTCGGAGCGCGTCGCGCTGCCATTGCGGATGCTTTGCGCAAAATCGGCGACGAGCTTGCCGAGCGCCTCCCGATTGTCGACCAGCGGCACGTGAAGGTCGCCCAAGCGATACGAAACCATTTGCTGCTGCAGCGAGGTGCTCGATGGATCCAGCACGACGCCCTTATCGTAAATATAAATCTTCTCAGTGGGTTCGACGTCGTCCCAAACGGCCATCTTCTGGCTTCCGGAGATCATCGTGCGCCGGACCTTGACGGGCGACAGCCAACTGAGGTGCACGTGGGCGAGACAGCCTCCGGGATACCACATCGTTAGGAAGGCGACGTCCGGCGTCTTCGTGTGGACGCAGGCACCCAGCTGCAGCGCCACCGATTCGGGCACTTCGTCCAAGAGGTAGTTGATGATGGATACGTCGTGCGGCGCTAAATCCCAGACGACGTTGCTCTCTTGAAAGAGGCCGAGGTTCACGCGCACCGAGTCGACGTAATAGACGTTCCCCAACTCGCCGCTTTCGCGTAGCGAGCGCAGCTTCTCGACCGAGCCGGTATAGAGAAACGTGTGGTCCGTCATCAAGCGCAGGCCGGCAGTGGCAGCGCGTTCGCAAAGATCCACCGCGTCTCGATACGATTCGGCCAACGGCTTCTCAACCAACACGTGCTTGCCGGCCTCGATCGCGCGAGTCGCTAATGCATGGTGCGTTCGCGGCGGCGTCGCCAAAGCAATCGCGTCGACGCTGGGATCTTGCAGAGCGTCGTCGATCTCGGTAAGGCCGGTCATCGAAGGGTAGAGGCGCAGCAGGCGATCGAGACGTTCGCGATCGCGCTCGACGACGCAGCGAACCACCCAATCGTGCGAGGCGTGGAAGTTGCGCACCAGGTTTGGACCCCAGTAACCCGCGCCGACCACGGCTACTCCCAGTGGTTGCATGACTCTTGCGATCTGTAAGAGCTGCTAGGCCACAACTAAGCGGCGGCAGCTCGCGAGCGCCTCGACGACAAGGTCGATCTGCTCCGCCGTCAGCTCGGGGAACATCGGGAGGGAGAGAATTCTTCCGGCACTGCGCTCGGTACGTTCGAAACTGCCCGGACCTAGCTTGAGGTCTTCGTACGCGGGCTGCAGATGGATCGGAATCGGATAGTGGATGCCGGTAGCAATGCCGCGTTCTTTCAGGGCAGCTTGAACCTGCTCGCGATTCTCGACTTCGATGACGTAGAGATGATAGACGTGCCCTTCGTCGTGCAAGCGGCGCGGCGGAGCGATGCCGATTTCTGCAAGCTTTGCATCGTAGGCGCGGGCGTGACGCCGGCGCGCCTCGTTCCAATCGTCCAGATGGCGTAACTTTACGTCGAGGACGGCGGCTTGAATCGAGTCGAGCCGGCAGTTCCCGGCCTTGATAAGGTGCTCGTACTTCTTGCGCTGCCCGAAGTCGCGCAGCAAGCGCAACCGCTCGAAGAGATCGGGATCGTCGGTGACGACCGCGCCGGCATCGCCGTAGGCGCCGAGATTCTTTCCCGGGTAGAAACTAAAGCAACCCGCATCGCCGAACGTGCCGGTACGCCGTCCGTTCCAGCGCGCGCCGTGCGCTTGGCACGCATCCTCGATCACACGCAGGCCGTGACGTCGGGCGAAATCGACGATTGCGCCCATCGGTACGGCCTGTCCGTAAAGATGGACCGGCATTACGGCTTTGGTCTGCGGCGTCAACGCCGACTCGAGCAATGCCGGATCGATCAGGTAGTTGGCATCCATGTCGACCGGGACCGGACGCGCGCCGATCGCCGAAATGGCGATCGCACAGGCGATATAGGTGTTGGCAGGGATAATGACGTCGTCGCCCGGTCCGATTCCGATCGCCTGCAGAACCAACTGCAGCGCGGCGGTGCCGGACTCGAGGCCGACGCAATAACGGGATCCGACGTAGGTCGCAAAGTTTTCTTCAAATTGCTGGACGTCGGGCCCTAAGACGAAACTCGCATCTTCCATCACGGCGGTCATGCGAGGAACCACCTCCTCGCGAATCGAGTGAAATTGCGCCTTTAAGTCTACGAACGGGACCAGCGGCTGCTTCGTCACGAGGCGCGCTTCGTCGGCGCGCGTTGGAGCGCCTTCAGCAGCAGCAGCAAGCAAACGACGCCGATAATTTCGGCTATTGCTTGCAATAACGCGTTAATTTGCACGAGGACGAGCCCACCTGGGCGTCCCGATACGAGCCAGCCGTTGACGCACATGTCGACCTTCACGTGCGGCAGCAGGTGCCACGAAGAGAATCCGATCCAACCCGGATCGTAACGCTCGTTGAGGCGCAGCACGGAAGCGTTGCCGAACTCTCGCGAAACGAAATAGATCCAGGGCACGGGAGAGCGAAACTCGAGCGCGCGCACGCGCGCCGTCGTTTCCCGCGCGGCGGCCGGAATCGCCCTCGATTGCGCGACGAGCTCGCAAAGACCGTCGCATCGCACCGCCGCAACGCCGACCGGAATCGGAATCCAGGCAAATGCGCCGGGACCAGCGGCCAGCGTGACACCTCCGTCGGTGAGTAACCGTCCGCGCACGAAAGAAAGAAGCCACGCATCCGCCGTCACCGGAAACGGCTCGTGCGATTGCGTTAATGCGCCACCGATAGCCTGCGCCGTTTCGGGGACGGCGGCGAATGCGAGGCGCGCGTCGATCCACGCTGCGCTGGGGTCGATCGAATCGCTCGGCGCCACGATGGGGCGAATCGGTGCATAACCCGGCGCATCGGCAAAAAAGACGTTGCACGAGCCAAGCCGGTTGACGAAAGCGACGATGCGCGACCCGATACATTCCGAGACGAGCGGCGCCGGCCCGACGATAAACTGCTGCGGCGGTACGGCAAGCGGACCGGAAGCCGCGGAAAGCGAGCGCGCCGCCAACCCGACCATCCCATTCGATCGCGATTCGAGCCACGGCCGCGCGATTATCTCGCCCACTCCGAGCGCCTGCAACGCAGCGGCGTCGCCGGTGCGTTCGTATCGGGCTAACGCCATATCGACCGGAAACGTCGGAAAGTATTGATTGATCACCGCGACGCGGCGCGGATAGACGTGCGCGTCGGGGTCGGCGCCATCGCCCTCTCCGGTGCGCAACTGTAGCGGTTGAAATGCCGGAAGCAACGCGACTCTAAGGAACGGCGGCGCGCCGGGCACCGGATGCGGGTACGTTCCGGCACCAACCCAAAAGTCGCTGGGCGGATGCGCGATCCACGTGATTGGAAGAGCGATACCCGCCGCCAAGGCGACGTACTTCAGCGGCCCACGCGCCGCGGCCGCTGCGGCTAATAGCGCGAGAAGCGCCGCGAAAATCCCGGTGAGATCGTAAAGCTCGCGGAAGACGCCGCTCTCGGGAACGCTTCGCACCGTCCATTCGTAGGCAGGCGCCAACGGACCGTGAACGCCGCTGACGACCGAGAAAATCGCGACCGCGGCGACCGCCGCGGCGGCGGTAGCGCGAGAACGTCGCGTGAAGAACGTTCCGAGCGCTGCGAGCGCGAGCATCAGCCAAGCGGCGATATTCGCAAATGTTCCGAGACGATCGGCATAACCCGGAAAGTAGCCGCCAAGGCCGAGCAGCGCCGCCGGCTCGACGGATTGATTCGACTGCCAGGTGAGGCCGTACGGGGTTTGCAGCAATAGGCCGCGTTCGGCCACGACGCCGATTGCGGAAGGAAGAATGAAGACCGCTCCCGCGGCCAGCGCAAGCCATTTCTTCGTGACCGCCCCAAAGACGATCAGCGCCAACATAGCGACGATGAAGAACTGCAGCTGACCTTCGATTAGCGCAAGCCAAAGTGCGAGGCGAACCGACGATGCGTGCCGGCCACGCAGCATCTCTGCGATGAAACCCAGCATCGCGCCGTAGGACAAAACCATTACGAGATGGCCCGCCACGACCTCGTTGTAAACCCACGGGTTGAAGATTGCGAACATCCCGATACCGGCGGTAGCGGCCGGTGCGGCCGTCCAACGTCCGGCGAGCGCGGCGCCTCCCCGCACGCACAGATAGCCGGTGACGAAAGCAAAGAGAACCAGCGCGGCGAGCGGGCCGAGGAGCCACATCGTTGCCACGAGAGGAAGCGCGATGATGTACGCGGTGGGATGTGCGTTGGGAATTCCAAACCCGACCGGCAGCCAGCCGCTGAACGAGTCCTCCACGAACGACGGAATAGCCGCTGCATCGATCGGCCAGTTCCAATCGTGGCGCAGCGTCGGAACGCCCTTGAGGGTTACGAATACGGCGAACGCCAGTGCCGCCGCAAACGCGACGGCACGCGCCGCTACGACGTTACGGCGAAACGTTTGCCGATCGCTATAAGTATCCAACTCAGACACAGAAGGACGACCGCCTTTGCGGCAATGGGATTAGACGCGGCAAGCGCCGCGAGCACCGCCAAAATCACGCTGCCGGCAGCAAAGGGAAGCGCGGCGCGGCGGCCGGCGCTCGGCAACTGCTGCAGACCGGCGTCCAACTCGATCCATAGTTGAAGGGCCAGGGTCACGGCCGCAAAGATAGCAGCGCAATAGCCGGCACTCACGAACGGTCCTGCGCCCTCGGCCGGGAGTAAGCTTGCGGCCACCAACGCTGCAGCGGCAGTCCCAGCAGACCACTGTGACGCGCGCGCAAAATCCCAGAACCTTGCACCGCCCACATTTGAAGCAAGGTACGTGGGAACGTCGCGGAATCGCAAGCGCGTGCCCGGCGTCAAATGCGCCGGCGCTGTCTCGCGGTATCCGCTGAGCTGCAAGCGCCACCGCATCGCGATCACGACGGCAGCAACGGCGAGAGCGCAATACGCAAAGATTGCCAGCCCTTCGGCATAGTCATGCGGCGCGACGCTGGCCGCAATTAGTGCGGCGACCGCCGCAAGCGCCGGATACGTAGCGCCGGCCGTTAGGTTCCAGGAGCCCATATTCCGTGCGAAGGCAACGCCGTCTTCAAAGCTTTTCACGACGAAACGCCCTACGGCGGTCGGTACCAACAGCGCGACCGCGAGCACTATTGCGGCGGCAAAAACTACGCGGTACGCAAGCGTTGCAAAATCGCCGGCCACACCGCTGGGAAGCACCGCGGCGAGCCCGAGCGTTGCGACGACGGCGATGCCCAGACAGCGCAGGGTGGCCGCGATCGTTCCGCCGCGCCCCAGCGCGGAGACGGCCGCCGCTATGTGGCCCGAACGCGCCAGCGCGGCAAGTGCAATCGTGACGATGCCGGCCGCAATGAGCAGCCCTTCCGCGGACGGTTCCGCGGCCAGCGACGCCGCGGTCGCTAAAAGTATGGCGACGACGACCGAGAACCAGAAGACCAACGGGAAGAGTGCCTGAGCTTTGGGAGGTTCGTCGGGCGGCTTGGGAAGAAAGCGCCGCAACACGAGCATGACTACGGTGAAGAACGCCGCGAGATAAGCGGTCGTGGCTAGACGTTCGGCGTCCTCACCGCCGGACAAACCGGCAAAGACGAGGGCGACCGCCGTGATCGCCACAGCATAGCGCAGCGCGCGTTCGACTGCCCACGAAACGGCCGAAGCGTTTATCGCTCGGGCGTTCGAATCGGCCACAAGTCGGGCGCGCACGCCAAAACGATCAAAATGACGAGCGCGATGAGCGATAGACCGGCAGCGATCAGATAATATTGCTGTCCGTCGAACTTCAGCACAATTTTGCCGCCGTCGGGTAAGTTGGGTACGACCCATCCGTTGGACAGGCCGTTGACGACGACGTGCTCTAGCGGCTCGCCGTCAAGCGTCGCCCGCCAATGCGGGTGAAATGCTTCGCCGAAGACCATCAGGAACGGCCCGGCATTCTTCGGAACGGCTACGTCCACGACGGTCGGCGACGGCCGCGTCCATCCCAGCGGCACCTGTTTCGTTTTGGGCAGCGTCGCGGGAACTACCGTCAAAAGACCGATCTTAACTTCGCGATCGGCGCTCGCCACGGTGTGTACTCCCCGCCGCAGGAAGACGGGCTGCGCCGTCACGAGCCGTCCATCGATCTTGATCGGCAGATTCTGCAGCGAGCTCGGCCGTCGTAGTGCGCGCCCCGGCAGCGCGTGTAAGTTATAGGAAACGTTGGCGACGATTGGGCGTCCACCGCGATCGAGCAGCCACACTCCGAGAACGCGATTCGACGCGTCGTTCCATCCGTTCGGAATCGCGTGCATGAAGTTGACGTCGAAGCTACCGTCCTTGGCAATCGGATAGAGCCGGTAGAAGGTTCCGCTCGCGTTTTGCAGCGCGACGGCGAGCCAGTCCCCGCGGCTTCCGGCGCGATTTACCACACCTTGAATCTCGGGATCGCCCGCGAGTCCGCGCGGCGGCAGCGTCAGCGCCGTCGCCGAGAAGCTCCGGTCGAGAGTAGGCGCCGGCCCACCGGGCGTTGCCGAGGTTCGCGTAAACGAGAGATCCGGAGCGACCGCCGCGGAGATGAGCCCCGTCCCTAAATCGGCCGGTTCGCCGCTCTGCAGATGGAACGCGAACGACACGTCGTTCCAACCGGGCTTCAGCGCGAGCGAAAAGGTCAGCGGCACCGGAACCGGACCGCCGAGCCGATCGAAGGTGTCGAACTCCTGTGCGCCGGCCGGCGGTCCCGGGATCTCGACTTTACGCTGCAGCGCCCCGTTCACGCGTACGGTCATCTGCGAGGCTACTTGCAGACGGCTGATTCGCATCGCGACGTCGGAGTTCACGTTGCTGCGGCCGGGCACGAAAACCCGAACGTGCGCGTCGCTCGTAAAAAGGAACCAGGACAGCGGGTCGCCCCGTTGCCAATCGTAGATTCCCGGTTCTTCGCGATACCATCGTTCGGGCATCATCAAAGCCGACGTCCCGATTACGCCTTCGCCGAACGTATACGGGAGCGTCGCTCCGAAGCCGGCGGGGAAGACGCCCGGCGTCACGGCTCCGTGGCGCGCGGCGATCAATCCGTCGGGTCCGAACGTACCGATGCCCGTCGCCGCAACCCGGTATCGACCATCGGTGGGAATCGTGATTTGAGTTTTGGGAGCGTAGACTTGGCTTTCGAGGCTCGCATTCTTCGGCATGGTATGCTCGACGGAAGCGATGCGGTCGATCCACGAATGCAGGTCGTCGGTGCGCACGAGCGCGACGATGAGGTCGGGATCCAAGTACCCATCGGATACCCAATGCTTTCCGCGCGACAGCGCTACCTCGCCGTAGCCGGTCCACGCTCCGCCGGTTTCCTTCGGCGAAAGGTACGTTCCGTCGACTTCGATCGTTTGAGGCGCCGCTTTGGCATAGAGCAGTGAGTGTTCCGTTGCATAAACCGTGTACAGCCCGCCGTCCTTGACGTCGAAGTTCGTCGACCACGCTGCATCGGCCGACGGCGGATGCACGCGAATTCCATCGTGAATCAACGCTTCGTTCACGGCAAGATCGCGGATCTGTTCGGCCGACATCGGGAGAATCGGTGAGAGCGACGCAAGTACCGACGAGAACTCGTCGCTCGAACGGGACGGCGGATCGAAGCGTGCTTGGCCTTTGGCCATCGCACTAACGTCGCCGAGATAACCCTCGCTAAACGTTGGCAGCGTTCCGACGACGGGATGCGTCACGCCGTAGACCAGCGGCAACGCGCCGGCGATATGATAGACGTGAAGCGGCCCTTCGGAACGTGAGGGCGTGGCTTTAACGACGCGATGGAGCAGATCGTGCGTCAGCGTCGTCGTGTTGAAACGCCATTCACCGGGCGAGCTGAAGTCGATGGCCGGAATAAAGTCGTCGCGTTGTAGGATCGTATCTACGCCCAGAACGCGGAACATGTCGGAGGCAAAGGGCAAACCCTCACGGGTGGCTCGATAGGCCCGGCGTACCCAAACGTCGGTGCCCTCGGACGGCTCACTTCCCAGCAGGCCGTAAATCATCGGACGATCGACGAACGAGTCCTCGATGTAGAACTCCGGATTGCCCCAATCGAACTGCTCGAGAAACTGCGTCGGGAAGAGCGCGACGCGATGTCCTTGGTCGTTTCCGACCAGCGCGTTCTCGTGATAGGCCCACTTAGGGATCACTTGACCCGGGTAGTTCATCTTGTTGACAAGCACCGGGACGAAGATCAAGATCGGCAGGAGGATGAGCGCCGTGCGAATGGCGGGAACGCTCCAAGCCCAAGTCTCGCGCTCGCGGTCGCTCAAACGAGCGAGAAGATCGCGCAGGGCGGCGACGATGGCGAAACCTCCCAGCGCGTAAAGACCGGCGATTCCGAACTCTACGCCGGCGACCCACTTATACGAGAATCGGAACATCTGGAAGCCGGGGAAGTCACGGTAGAACGTATCGTAGATCGGCGTGGTCACCGCGTTGCCGAGTCCATCGTGGTAGTAGCCGACGACGATCGGCACCGAGATTAGCGTTACCACGAGGAAAAAGAGCGTGACGGGGCGCTGGTTGCGTTTGAAGGCGACGCCGCTGAGCCCGACGACCGGCACGAACCAAAGCAACGCGCTAAAGAGGCCTTCCTTATAAGGAGCCGCCCACGGGAAGTATGCGCGATCGCCGAACGAGACGAACGTCGCCCAGTGTCCGAGTCCGCGCAGCACGTTGGCAAAAGAGGTCGCCGCATTGTGCATCGACGGCGCCTCGCTGAGCACGCCGTTGAGCCAGACTCCGCGGAAATAGTCGACGAACGGTACGAGCCAGTAGAGGTTGACGGCGATCGCCGCGACGCCGGCCGCGGCCAGGAAGGGCAGCGTTTGCCGAATCGCCGCGTACGGCTTAGGATCGAACAGGATGGTCACGGCCACGAAGATCGCCAGAACGACCACGTTGATCGCAACGAGTGGCGGGTTGATGCCGGCGCCGACGAGGACCAGCAGTGCGATCGCCAGCGCTCCGCGCCAAATGTTGAGCTCGCCGCGCATCGTGCGCGCGGTAACGCCGACCATCGCCGGCAAGACCGCGTAAGTGAGCAGCCATACGATCTGCGCCTGCGAGTTGAGCGCGACGTACATGTTGAAGAGATAAGCGCAGGAGCCGGCGATCCGCGAGATCTCGTCGAGCCACGGCGCCACGCTGCGCAGGCAGTAGTACATCGAAGCCAGGCATCCGAGATACACGGTAAAGACGACGATGTGTTGGGCGAAACTCTGTGAGATGCCCAGAAGCTGGGCCAGGCCGTACGCCCAAGCGTACGGCGTCTCATAGGGGAACCAAAAGCCGGTATGCGTGCCGTAGTAGAGCAGCGGGTTCCAGGCGTGGAGCAGATGCCAGAGATATTTAAGGGGATCGATATGCAGCGCCGCCTGGCCATCGTTGAGCTGCACGCCGCTGCCGTAACCCATCGTGACGAGCAGGGCGAGCGCAACGAAGAGCGCCGGAACTAACGCCTTGCGTAGTGTCTCCGGCAGGGGCCGGTCGAGGGACAGGGTCCGCCGTATCGAGCCTTGCGCGGCTTGCTCTTTCACGCGGTTTGCTTCATCTCGGACTTAACGTGCCTTTCCGTAGAGTCTGAATGGACCTTCTAAACTGAGCTGCAGCTCCTCCGGCGACGACGCGAAGAGCCGGTCGATCTGCTCTCTGACCGCGTCGAACTCAACGTCGCGCAAAATGCAGCGATATTCAATCCGGCGCACGCAGTCGAAACCGCTCGAGCCTTCGTCGTGGCATGCCGGACAGAGCGAAGGTCGAAACGCTATTGCCGGTCCGATGGGAGCCCCGCGCACTTCGCTGGTCATGCCGTATAATGCGAGGGTCTTCACTCCGAGCCCCGAGGCCAGATGGCTGAATCCGGCATCGTTGCCGACGAAGACTTCGCACTCCGCTAACCGCCGCGCGGCTTCCGCGAGCGGCTGACGTACGATGCTGATTCCCTCGACCCCGCGAAAATCTTGCTCGACTCGCGCGGCCTCCTCTACCTCGTGCGGCCCAAGAAAGAAGCGCACGCTTCTTCCGCTTTCGGCCTGGGCACGTGCCAACGCCGCGAAACGGTCGTAGGGCCAGCGCTTAGACTCGTTTCCTTTCCAGGCCATGGATCCGGGATGGATTCCCAGAGTCCCGGTGACCCGCCCGGCACGCCAGGTCTGCGGAACCCAGTAACGCAGATCGTCGGGATCGGCCGGCAGTTCCATCGCCCGGGCCAGCCGGAGGTTCTCGGCGATACGATGGCCGCCGCGCAAAGGGACGAGCAGATGGCGCCCGCTTCGCGCGATGGCGCGGGCCAGACCGCCGTAGTCGTGCATGCAGAGCCGGGCCGAGCCGACGCCGCGCCCGATCGCCGCATACTGCCAACGCGTCGCCGGGAAGGGCAAAATGCAGCGGTCGTAGCGCCGCGATCGCAAAGGGAGAACCCGGCGAAGCGTGTCGCCCGCCGTCGGCCGGATTGGAAGCTGCACGACGTCGCGAACGATGCCGAGTTCGCGCACGTAGTCGCTGACCGGCGGATGCATCGTCATCGCGTCGATCGTCCAGCGCTCGCTGGTCAACCCGCGCAGAATTGGACCCGCGGCCAGGGCGTCGCCAAGCCCTGGCAACAACAGCACCAGTGCGGTACGGGAGCCCAACTACGGCTATTCCGAAATTATCGGAACGGGGACGACGACTTCGTGCGAGCCGGCGACGCGGGAGGCTCGGTCGCGAGTGCGCTCGGGACGGTCGTAATAATGCAGAATTCGCATGCGATAGAAGATTGCCATGGTATCGAGGAAGACGTTCCACACCGCGGCCAGGCGCAGCCTGCTGCAGACGCGCTTGAAGTTCACCGTCACCGGCGCTTCGACGATGCGATAGCCGAAGTGATGGATGTTGGCCAGCAGCTCGAGATCGAACGCAAAGCGCTTTACTAAGATGCGCGGCAGTACGCGGTCGAGCACCTCACGATTGAACAGCTTGATGCCGGTTTGCGTGTCGCGCACCGGAAGCCCGAAGAGCGTTCGCACGAGGATGAAGTAAAACAAGCTGTAGATGCGTCGGATTGCCGGATAGTCGACCTTCGATTGGGGATGGAACTTCGAACCGATGACCACGTCGGCATCGCGCGCGCTCATGATCGTTAGGAAGTTTTCCAGTTGCTCAGGGTGCAGGTCCATGTCGGCATCGAGAAATGCGACGCGCTCGCCTCGTGCGTAGGCCGCGCCGCAAATCAGCGCGTTGCCCTTACCTTCGTTGCGATTGCAGCGCACGACGCGCACGTGGTCGGGCCACGCTCGAAGCGCGTCGCTCGCGGCCGTGTGGGTTCCGTCGAGGCTGCCGTCGTCGATGACCAAAATCTCAAATTTCAGGCCCAATTCGTTCATCGTCTCGACCGTCTCGCACACGTTGGCTGCGATTGAACTGGCCTCGTTATACGCAGGCATGAGTATCGAGAGCATGGCCCCGGAAGCTTGGCTCTTTAAGAAAAGCTAGCCTCCAAGAAAAAAGTTGACAGTAGTCAATAGTTCGGGCGCTTGCCTCCTTAGGCTTGGATTGGGATAAAGTTCGGTGGGGGTTCCCGTAGTGTTATGCGATGGGTGCTTCGCGATTCTCGGGCGGGCTGACGAGGTTGCGCTCGAACTTCGCCACGATCGTGCGCCAGGCAAGGCCGATCTCTTCGACATTGAGCACGCGAGCAAAAGCAACGAATACAGCGCCGCCGATTGCGATCTGGCCGAAGAGGAACCAGGCGCGCGACGCCAGCGTCGCTTCCGGGGTGACGCCCAGGGCACCGATCCAGTGCAGCGCCGCCAGCATAGCAAGCGAGCTTATAACGACCTTTCCGGCGGAAATCAGCAAAGCGCCCCAGTCAATACCCGAGACCAATCGGGCCGTCAGCATCAAGAGCAGAACCGCCTGAAGGCTCTGACTTACGGAGTTCGCGAGCAGCAGTCCGCGCGCGCCGAGACTCGGAAGCCAAACGAGCGAGAGCAGTACGTTCAGCACGACCGTCGCGACGGAGATGGTCACCGGCCAGAGCGTTTCACGACAGGCGAAGCAGCAACGCGTGAGCACGACGTTGGCAGCGAGGGCGATTAAACCAATCGCTGCATACGGGAGCAACGAGGCCGTGAGATCGGTTGCCGATGCCTGAAACGTCCCCCGTTCGAAGAGCGCCTGAACCATCGGATGTGCCAAGACGATAAGGGCGCAGGCGGCGGGTATGGTTATGAAGTTCACGAGGCGCAAGCCGGTCACGACGCTGCGCGCCACGCCGCGGCGATTCTCTCGCGCGAACTGCGCCGCCAGCAGCGGAAAAATTACGGTAGCGATCGCGGCAGCGAAAATCTGCTGCGGAAAGTTGACCAGTTTCGTCGCGTAGTTCATGCCGGCGATATATCCCGGTGCCAGCGTGGAAGCGAAGAAACGATCGAAAAAGAGCGCCAGCTGTCCGGCGGCCGAACCGACGATGATCGGTCCGAGCAAAACCCAGATCTTCTTTAACCCTGGATGGTGCAGATCGATAATCGGCCGGTACTTGCCGATCGAAAGAAACGACGGCAGTTGCACGACCATCTGGGCGATCAATCCCAGCGTCGTTCCAACCACGAGCGCGTAGATGTTCAGGCGCTGGCTCAAGATAACGACGCAAGCAATTGTGACCGCGTTTACAGCCACGCCGACCAGCGCGGCCGAGCGGAAGCGGTGATACGCGTTGAGCATCGCAGAGAGCACGCCGCTAAGGCTTACCGCAACGATGCTCGGCATCAGCCAGCGCGTCATGCGGATGGCGACGCCCATTTGCGGAGCCGGAAAACCGTGGGCGATCAGCGGCACGTACCACCGCGCGGTGAAGAACCCAATTACCGCGCAGATCGTCACGACGATGGCCAGGATATTGAGCACCGTGCTGGCGAGGCGCCAGGCCTCATCTTCCTTACGGTGGGCCAAATATTCGGAGAACGTGGGAACCAGCGCGCTCACCAGCGCGCCGTTGAAGACCCCAAAAAGAATGGTCGGGATCGTCGCCGCCGCCAAAAAGGTGTCCATCTCCCAGCGAGTTCCGTAATAGCGCGCGTTGACGACCTCGCGCATAAACCCGAGCAAGGTCGATGCAAAAGTGGCGCCCATGATAAAGAGTGTCGAGCCGGCGATCGAGATTCCGCGCTGACGGCGCGGCTGTGGAACGGCGCGAAGGTGCGGTGAAGAGCCTCTAATGCGCCCCGCCTCCTCGCAAGACGGCGGGTATCGTCTTGACGATGATCCCCAGGTCTCCGAGGGGCGTCCATTCGTCGACGTAGCGGTTATCGAGCTCCATCCAGTGCTCGAACGAAACGTTGCTTCGTCCGTTGATCTGCCAAAGGCAGGTAACGCCCTGCGGGACGCTCAGTCGCCGCAGCGCCAACGCGTCGTAGTGCTCGACCTCGCTGGGCAGCGCCGGACGCGGTCCCACCAGTGACATTTCCCCGCGGACCACGTTGATCAGATTCGGCAGCTCGTCGATGCTCGTGCGCCGCAAGAAGGGGCCCAAGGGATGGAGCCGCGGATCGTTACGAATCTTGAAAACCGGGCCGTCGACTTCGTTGAGATGCATCACGGTGGAGCGCATCGCGTGCGCGCCGTTGACCATCGTGCGCAGCTTGAACATTTTGAAGCGCCGGCCGTGCATGCCGATTCGTTCTTGTGTGAAAAACGGCGTGCCGCCCGTTACCGCCGCGATGGCGATGGCAGCGAGGGCAACGACCGGAGCGGTAAGGATTAGCAGCAGCACGCCCACGACGACGTCGGTCGTTCGCTTGAGCGCGTGCCACGACGCCGGAACGCGGCGCTCGGCGATGGCCTTTACGGCGATCTGCACGGCGCTATCCAAGTAACGCTCGCTTCACGGCTTTTCCGACTTCGTCGAGCCCCTCGAGTTCGCCGAGCGATGCACCCGGCCCCGGTGCGAGATGCACGAACGGAACGTACTCTCGGGTGTGATCCGAGCCGGGCGCCGTCGGATCGCAACCGTGATCGGCCGTGATGATGACTTCGTCCCCCGGCCGCAAGCGCGATTCCACTTCCGGAAAAAGCGCGTCGAACTCCATCAAAGCCGCGGCGTAACCGCGCACGTCGCGGCGATGGCCGTACTTTGAATCGAAGTCGTTCAGATTTGTAAAGATAAAGCCGTGGTCGACGTTGTCCAGCAAGTCGAACGTTTTCTCCATCGCGTCGCGGTTGTCGGTCACCCGCACGGACGACGATACTCCCCGTCCGCAGTAGATGTCGCCGATCTTTCCTACCGCGTGCACCTCGACATGTCCGGTGCAGAGCTCGTCGAGCAAGTTCGGGGGCGGCTCGATTGCATAGTCCCGTCGATTCGGCGTCCGGGCAAAAGACCCCGGTCTTCCCCGAAACGGGCGGGCGATGACTCGGTTGACGTTATGGGGCGGGCGGAGCATCTCCCGAGCTGCCGCGCACCACTCATAAAGGGTAGCCAGCGGCACGATCTCCTCATGGGCGGCCACCTGAAAGACCGAGTCCGCCGACGTGTAGAGGATCGGGCGTCCGCTCTCAAGGTGGGCCGGCCCCAACTCCTCGATAATTTCGGTGCCCGAGGCGGTTCGGTTTCCGAGCGGCGGTTTGCCGGCAATGCGCGCGAATGCGTCGACGACCGCGCCCGGAAAACCGTTCGGGTAGGTGGGGAACGGCACGGTGGTGATGATTCCGGTCATCTCCCAATGCCCCGTAATCGTGTCCTTTCCGCGGCTCTTTTCGCGAAGTTTTGCGACGCGCGCACGCGGCTCGGCAACCCGAGCCACACCGCGAGCGTCTGCAATGTGCCCGATTCCCAGGCGCTCCAGATTGGGCAACGAGAGGCCGCCGATTGCGCGCGCCACGTTCCCGATCGTATCGGCACCGGGTGCGTCACCGTACTCTGCCGCATCGCCGAGCGCACCAACGCCACCCGAGTCAATCACAATTGCGACCACGCGCTTCATTCTTTACTCAACCTTTTCGCGGCGGCCGATTTGGCCCTCCGCAAGGCACGCCTTCCCCCCGAGCAGAACTCGAGGCCACCGTGGCACGAATCGCGCTGTCGACGGCGCTGACAACGCTGGTAGTTCTCGTCGCGTCCGCCGCCGCTAGAGCCGCTGCGCCCGCACCGACGCCTACTCCGCAGCCTCCTAGCACGATCCTGTACTTGAACGCCACCAAGCTCGATTTTTACTATAACCGTTTCCTAATCGAGGGTGACGGCAACGTTCGCATCCGCACCAGCGACGGTTTCACGGTTACCGGCGACTCTTTCTCGATGGACCTCAAACTCAACCGTTTCATGGTCGCCGGCCACGTCACACTTCACGACGCGACCGGAACGGTCAACGGCGCCGCAATCGCCGACTTTCTCGACTATAGGCGCATCTATTTCGTCCCGGTAACGAGCGAGCCCGATCGCTGGACGTTCCTCGACGGCGACCTCGCCCATCCGGTAAAAGGGCGTGAAATGCCCGGCGACACGTTTTACTTTCCATCGGTTAGCGAGCACCCAAGCATCACCGGCACCGGCGCCGTCATCGGCACCAAAAATTACGTGCGTTTCATCAACGCACACACGTACTTCCTCAACGCCGGCATCCCGCTCGGCACCTACGTCGTGAACTTCTCATCGAACCAGTATTTCGCCCAGAACACGCTCTCCGGAGCGAGCGTCGATCTCACCTGGAACATGGTCGGAAGCCCCAACGCGCTTACCGCTATGCACCTGCGTTACGATCCGACCTATAAGACGTATCTCTCGTTCGAGCAGCATTTCGTCGGCGAGCACGAGTACGCGATTTTGTCGGTAAATCCGGCGACGCGCGCCGATAAGTGGTGGAACCTCGCGCTCTACGAAAAGCTGGGCTCGCGATTCCAGATTCAGAGCTTCACGCAATTCTACACGCAGCAGAACTGGTTCAACGAACCCCGGGCGGCGCAGCAGACGACCTTTCTCAACGCCACTTATGCCTTTCCGCATTCCTACGTAACGGCGTCCGCCCAGCTAACGAACTACAGCCTCCTCGGCCCCGGGGGCCTCGAAGAGCACAACTCGGTAGCCGGAAGCCTCGACCACCCCTCGCAGGTTCAGCTCACCGCCTCGAGCTTCCAAAATCGCATTGCGAACTGGCCCCTCTTCGAGCAAATCTACGAGGGCTACGGATTTAACCACGATACGGTCGGCGGAAACCAGTATTTGCAAGGATTTCCGGGTGAAGGACCGCCGATACCGACCCCGGGTCTCCAGGCCTACGGCGCAGCCTGCCCCGACCAGCACGGCGTCAAGAATCCGCCGGTCTACTTCTGCCCGGTCTACACGACGATTTGGAATACCGTTTTCGGCTTCAATCTTTACACGCCGGCGATTAAGCTCAATAGCCAAGCCAATCCCTATCAAACCTACTATTTCAACGCCAGCTTCAACAAACAGTATCAGTGGAACTCGCTGCCGCACTGGATCAACACCTCGTCCGAGAACTTTTCAATCAGCCGGCAGTTCTCGCACGCACTCAACACTTACGTGGGCTATCAGATCCTTAATACCGGCGATTACTACATCAATGGCGGATATACGCCTTGCCATCCGGTCAATACTTTCTACTGTCCGCTGAGCTTCACGTCGTTTCGCGGCGTTTCGACCCAGCGGACGACGAGCCTAGGCATCAACGACGCGCCGACGCCCGAGTTCAACCTCTCGTTTCTCGTGCGCCACCACACGGACTTTCCGATTCCGGTGCCCGGCGTCTTTGGGTTGCCTCCGAACAATATCATCGGCCAGCCGCTCTATACTTCGTACTTAGGCCAAGCTCCGTACGACGCCACCGGTGAGGTACGCTTCAAGATCCTTCCGCATATGATGCTAGATGTGTCGCGCACCCTATACTGGTATGGCAATCCCTATCGCACGCAGTTCTGGCAGCCCACCTTTGTCGTTCAGCTTCTGCCGATATGAAGCGAACGATTTCCGCCCTCGTCGCTATCTCGCTGGCCATCGTGTTAGTGGCCGCGGGCGCTTCGACGATCGTCGTCAGCGGCCAGCTCCTAGCCTACCAAGACGGGTACGTCTTTTTCACATCGGGCGACGGCTTTCGCGTAGCACAGAACGTCGTGATTCACGATGCCAAGAACGGCGGCGCAACGACGCTCCATCCGGCGCCGCGCATCTGGGCGCGCGCCACCTTCGATGCGTCCGGTACCGTTACCGAGCTCGATCTGTCACGCGATCCGCTCCCCGCTCAGGGGAACTTCGCCGACGTAACGCACTTCGCTGTGGCGCTCTCCTCGCCGGTCCCCAACCCCGACCTTCTCCAAGCAGTCGCGACCCCGGCGCCCGGCGAACCGGCAACGGTGGCGCAGCACTTCTCGGGGCGCCCGGTCTTGGTAACGTTCATCGTGCAGGTTCCGCCCTATACGCCTTTCACGTCTTCTATTTATATGGCGACCGACCAGAGCGGTTGGAATGCGCAAGCGATCCCGATGGACCGCGTCGATGCGCTTCACTATCAAATCACGCGCCGTTTTAACTCCGGCACCATTTTCCACTATCTCTACGATCGTGGGTCGCTGCAAACCCAAGAAATCGCACAAAATGGTTTGACCCGGGCGCCACGCAACTTCGTCGTAACCGACGCCGATGTACGCGTGATACGCGACACGGTTTATGCCTGGCAAGATGCCGCGCCCGGCGGGCTCAATCAGGTACAGCCGCAGATCATGCCGACGCCCTACAATCCGGCGCCATTCCCGAACCTGCCGCCGGGGTTACCGCCGCCGCAGCCTCCGCCGGGAAAGAAGCCTCCCCCCTAGCCGGCGTTTCGCGCTACCCTTTAGGCCCTACCGAACCGTTAGCGGAATCGATCGGCTAACGGCGTCACCGCGCGCGTTGCGCGCGATCACTTGCAACGTAAAGTTGCCCCGCACGAACCACGGCAGCGCGCCGATCTTGTAGGTAAGCTCGAAGCGGCCCGTGCCGGTCTTGTGCAGGCTCATGCCGTACCCGCCGATCCTCGCTTCAACGCTAGCGACGTTGGAACTCGTAACGACGCTTCCATAAACGTTGTCCCCGGGAGAGACCGTCGTCTCGCTGACCTGGACGTCCAAAATCTCCGGCGCTGCGTCGGGCGAAAGGCGCGGGACGGTTTTCACCGGCGTCGGCGTTGCGGTGGGTGCCGGCAATGCTGGTGAGGCGCTTTGGGCGGGTAGGGGGGTCGAAGTCGCTCGGGGTGCCGGGGTTGGCGCGGTTTTGGGAATGGGCGTCGCCCGGGTCGGCGCCGGTGACGGCACCTGCATCCTGGCGGGAGGCGGGGACTGCTCCGGATTGCCCGATTCCGCGCCGTGACTGCAGCCCGCTGCGACGAGCAAGACGGTAACGGCGAAGGCGGCCGGGCGGTAAACGCGCATCGCCGTAGGTTCTCAGGGGCGCGCGGCCGTTCCGCTGGGGCAAGCGGGGGCGCCTCATGCGTTGAAAGGCGTATCGCATGACCACCCAATCGCGCCCGATGCTCAGCATCGTCGTTCCGCTTTATAACGAGGCCGGTAACGTCGCGACGCTGCTGGAGCGCCTCACCGGCGTCACCGAGCGTTTGAGCGCGAGCGTCGACTGCGAGATCGTCATCGTCAACGATGGCAGCCTCGACGCCACCGCCGCGATGGTCCGCGAGCAGATGGCCAACCGCCGCAACATCGTGCTCGTCAATCTCTCCCGGAACTTCGGGCATCAGCTTGCCGCGACGGCCGGCCTCGAGATCGCGGGCGGCGATGCCATCGTCCTTATGGACGGCGATCTGCAGGATCCGCCCGAGCTGATCGATGCGTTCTTGGAGCGATGGCGCGCCGGATACGACGTCGTCTACGCGGTACGCCGCGCGCGACCCGGTGAGAGCCGCTTCAAACTCTTTACCGCGGGCGCGTTCTACCGTTTGATCAATCGTATGACGAAGATCGCCATACCGCTGGATGCCGGGGATTTCCGTTTGATGAGCCGTCGCGTCGTCGAAGCGCTTCGCCGCTCGCCCGAGCGGCATCGATTTCTGCGTGGAATGGTGAGTTGGGTCGGCTTCAATCAGACGGCGGTGGAATACGATCGCGACATTCGCTACGCCGGAACCACGAAGTATCCGCTGACCAAGATGCTCCGCTTCGCAATGGACGGCATCACTTCGTTCTCCGACATCCCTTTGCGGTTCGCTTCGTACCTCGGCTTCACGGTCAGCGCGGCGGCGTTCGTCTACGCGCTGGTGGTTATTTCGTTTAAACTTTTTAGCCTCAAGCCGCCCGCGTACACGCCCGGCTGGGCCTCCACCATCGTCGCCGTGCTCTTTCTCGGCGGCGTGCAGCTGATGAGCCTGGGAATCCTCGGCGAGTATCTGGGGCGCGTTTACGACGAAGTAAAAGGACGTCCGCTCTACCTCATCAGCGACATCGAACGCTCTTGAACTATCGTCCGGTCATCGACCAGTTCGTGGCGCCCGTGCCGCTCGATCCGCCGTGGGCTGCGCTCTTCGTTGCCGTATTTATTGCATCGGCATTGCTGACGCTGCGCCGTCCGGCCTACGGCCTCGCCGTGCTGCTCCTCTCGACGCCCGTCGCCTTCGCGCACGAAGCAATGGGGACCAGCATCACGCTGCAAAAATGCGTGCTGCTGGGCGTGCTCGCCGGGTTGACGAGCTACGCGGGTTCGGTGCGGGTGCTCCGGACGCGCGCAGCCCTTCTCTTGCTGGGCACGTTGGCTCTCTATGTAATTGCCAACGCTCTGACGCTGATTCACGCGATTTACCACGGACCGGTCTTTCGGGAAACGCTGAAGATCGTGGAGTATGGCGCGCTCTTCGTCGCGGCATTTATTTGCTACAGTCTCGACCGCGACGACATGCCGGCGCTGCAGGCAATCGCCCTTGCGGTAATCGGCGTCTCGATCAGCGCCCTGGCGCAAGAGATCGTCGGCGCGCACTCGGGGTTGTATATCGGTTCGGCGATCGTCCCTCGCATCTCCGGACTGCTCGAGGGACCCAACCAGCTCTCCGCTTACTACGAGATCGTGGTCGCGGCGCTGGGGGCGTGGGTACTCGTTCGCCGCCGGCCAATCGTCGACGCCGCGCTCTTGCTGGCCGTATGCGCGGACGTGCTGACCTTCTCTCGGGCCGGGCTTTTTGGACTTATCGTTGCGATCGTAACGCTGTGCGTCGTCGGTGGAGCGCGGGCGTGGCCGGCGTTACGGCCGGTGGCTATTGGTGCGGTGGCCGGAATCGCCGGTTCGGCCTGGTGGGTGATCTACGCGCACACACCGGCGGTGCTGCGCCTATCGCTGCAGCCGAGCCTTTACGCCGGCGGCGTCGGAAACCGCAGCGAGTTGTGGGCGGCGGCGTGGCGCATGTGGCGAACACATCCGCTCTTTGGAGTCGGTGCCGGGAACTTCGAGCTCGAGCTGCCGCGCTACGGCGTCTTCGGCGTGCGCACGCATGCCAACAGCTGGTATCTCCAGTCGTTCGCGGAGGGCGGAATCGTGCTCTTCACGGCGACGTTAGCGTTGGTTGCGGCGAGCATTGGAGCGTTTTTGCGTCGGCCGATTCTGGCGCGCTTGCGCGACGGTTCGCCGTGGGTCGTCGCCGCACTAGCAGCGAGTCTCGCCTTAGCATTGCACCAAGTCGTCGATTATCTCGTCTTCTATCCCAAGGTCGCGGCAGCGTGGTGGCTGCTGCTCGGCATCGGAGCCGCCGCGATGAACGACCGCGCGTGAGCCCACCGACGCAACCGCTCGTCGTCGTCACCGAGTGGGGCGCGCGCGGGGCCGAGTTGCTGGGATCGCTTCTGCTCGCGCTCGGCGTTGCCGCCCTGATCTACCGTTACGTGCTGGCGCGTTCCCGGCCGCCGCCGCTGGCGGCAACCATTGCGATTGCCGCCGCCGGCCTGCTCGCCGCCTTCTTTTCTCCCATCCTTTTCTCAAGTGACGTGTACGCGTATGCCGCATATGGGGAACTGGCGCACCTTGGAGCCAATCCATACGCACCGGCCGCGCCGTCGCTCGCAAGGAACGCGCTGATAAGCGCGGCCGCGTGGCAATGGAGCGGAACGCTGCCGATATGCGTCTACGGACCCGCTTTTATCGCGCTCGCTAAAGCCATCGTCGTTCTGTTCGCGCCGCTCGGGATGCTCGCACAACTCAACGCGTTGCGCGCCGCGGCGTCGGCGAGTTTTTTACTTTGCGGACCGCTCGCGTTTGCCGCCTACACCGGCAGCCGCACCGCCCGCTTGCGCTCGGTTGCGACGATCGTACTCAACCCGGCTGCAATCTGGTGTGCAGCCGAAGGGCACAACGACGCGATTGCACTTTGCGTCGTGCTGGCTGGGTTCGCGCTGGTGCGGCGGCGACTCGACGGCGCCGGCGCTTTACTCGCCGCACTCGCCGCACTGATCAAGCTCCCGGGCGCAGCCGCTGCGGCCGGACTCGCGCTAGTTGACCGGCGGGCCCGCATCGGCGCCCTCGCCGGGCTCGCAATCGCCGCCGCCTTCTCCGTCCCGCTCTTTGCCGGCGTCGCGACCGAACTCGCGCCGCACGGCCACTACGCTCCGCAAGCCTCGCTGCAGGCGATCTTCGCCCCGCTCGGCGTTGCGATAGCGTTGCCGGTTGCCGCGCTTGCGGCAGCCGTACTCGTCGCCGCCGGCATCGGGCGGTTGCGCCGCGAGCAGCCCGACGGATGGATCTGGCTCGGTCTGGGCGCGTGGATGCTAATACCAAACCCCTACCCGTGGTACGGACTTTGGCTGCTCGCGCTCGCGGCAATGGCACCGCAATCCCGAGCCGGCCGCGCCGCAGTTCTACTCTCAATGACCTCGCTGCTACGCTACGCACCCGATGCCATCGCTCTGCCGCCGGCCGGCGCGCAAGTCGCGCTGGGCCTGCTCGCAACCCTGCCGTTAGTCACGCTGTTGCCGCGCCGCCGCCTTCGTTTCGTTGCGCGGCCTGTTATAATGAGCGACCCGTGACCGTCGAGACCCTCGATCCGCTCGCAACCCGCGCCCGCGCGGGCGAGCTGCTCGCTGCCGCCACCGAATCGAACCGTGCCTGGGAGGGCACGGTCGAGCGCTTGCGCTCGCTGCGCCGTTTGGGTGGCCGCAAACCGGGAGGTTGCGCGCTGCACGAGACGATTGCGGCGGCGCGACCGGCAATGCTCGCCGCGCTAGAGCGGGCGCTGGGCGGTACGCTCCTGGTTATCGTTCCTACGCCCGACGCGGCCGAACGAAGTTTCGCCGACCTTCTCTACTATCTCGGCGAACGAAGTGACCGCGTAGCGCTGCTGCGCTCGCGTGAAGAGGGCGCGGGAGCCATCGAAAGCCCATCGGAGACCAGCGCGCGCACGACGCTGTTAGCCGACTTGACCGACGGATTGCCGCGCATCGTGTTGGCGCCGATCTCCGCCGTGCGTCAGCACGTCATGCCGCGCCGGCAGTTCGATGCGACGCGCTTCGAGCTGCATACCGGCGACGAGGCCGGTTGGGAAAACGTGCAGCGCCGTCTCTTCGAGCTCGGCTACGAACGCTGCGACGTCGTCAGCGCCGTCGGCGAGTATGCGGTCCGCGGCGGCATCATCGATCTCTTTGCGGCGACTGCTGACGCACCGGTGCGAGTCGACTTCTTCGGCGACCGCATCGAATCGATTCGCGAGTTTGCGATCGAATCGCAGCGCAGCAGCAATGCCGTCAATCGCCTCTCCGTCGCTCCCTGGGTCGATCGCGTCGAAGACGCGACCGGAACGATCTTCGAGTACCTGCCTCAGACGACGGTCGTCGTGATCGAAGAACCGGCGACCATCGGCGCCGTCGCGCAAGCACTCGACGACGAGCGCGCGCGCGAGCGCCATACGCTCTCGGCCGAAGAGAGCGGTCCGGATTTGCTGGAGCGAGCCGGCGTCGCGCCGATTTCGCTGCACGAGACCGGCGAGCAGATCGCGGCTTATGCGACGCTCGTGCTTCCCGGCGGAATCGAGTCGCAAGACGGGCAGCCGTGGGTTCCACCGATTCTCGAGTCGCTCGTCTTTGAATCGCTGCCGGTCGAGCACTTCAACCGTCAGATCTCGCTCTTCTCGGAAGCGATGCGCGAGTGGACGGCAGGCGGCGAGAACGTATTCATCGTCAGCGCGGCGGTATCGCGCACGGCCGATCTCCTCCGCGCTGCGGGCATCGACGTGGGCGCGCACGGTCGCGGCGGCGTACACGTCGACCACGGCTCGATCGAAGCCGGCTTTCGCATACCAAGTGCACGCTTACGCGTGCTCGGCGACCGAGAGATCTTCGGCGCGCCACCCAAGCGCGTCAAGATGCGCGCCCTCAAAGAGGGCGTGCCCGTTACCCTGGCCGACTTGCGCGTCGGCGACTATGTCGTGCATGCGGTTCACGGAATCGGCCAATACCTCGGTCTGCGCGCCGAAACGATTCTCGGCGCTACCCAAGACTATCTCGACCTGCGCTACGCCGGCAGCGATCGGATGCTCGTGCCCGTTACGCAAATGCATCAGATTGCAAAGTACTCGGCGGCCGAAGGTCAAAGCCCGCGCCTCTCCAAGATGGGCGGCGCCGACTGGGCACGCACCAAAACGCGCGTGTCGGAATCGCTGGCGAAAATCGCCGACCATCTGGTCGAGCTCTACGCCGAGCGGGAGATGTCACGCGGATACGCGTTCGGCCCCGACACCACGTGGCAGGCGGAGATGGAAGAGGCCTTCCCGTACGAGCCGACGCCCGATCAACAGAAAGCCTTCGAGGCAGCCAAGGGAGATATGGAGCGCGCACGTCCGATGGACCGCTTGATCTGCGGCGACGTGGGCTACGGCAAGACCGAAGTTGCCATGCGTGCCGCGTTCAAAGCAATTGCCGACAAAAAGCAAGTGGCCGTCTTAGTCCCGACGACGCTGCTCGCCGATCAGCACTACCGCAACTTCAGCGCGCGCTTCGGCGCCTTCCCGGTTCGAGTCGAAGAGCTTTCGCGCTTTACCCCCAAGGCCGATCAAAAGCGAATCGTGCGCGACCTGGCCGAAGGTAAGGTCGACGTCGTCATCGGTACGCACCGCCTACTCCAGAAGGACGTCGCCTTCGCCGACTTGGGCCTGATCGTCGTGGACGAAGAGCAGCGCTTCGGCGTCATGCACAAGGAGCGTCTGAAAGAGTACCGCGCGAGCGTCGACGTCTTGACGTTATCCGCGACGCCAATTCCGCGCACGCTGCACATGTCGTTGATGGGCGTTCGCGACCTCTCGCTGATTCAAACGGCCCCCAAGAACCGAATGTCGATCAAGACCATGGTAATCCCGGCCAGCGACGCGGTGGTGCAGCGGGCAATCGCTGCCGAGCTGGATCGCGGCGGACAGGTCTACTATCTGCATAACCGCATCGATTCGATCTACGCCGTAAGGAACGCATTGGAGCAGTTGGTTCCGCGCGCGCGAATTGCCGTCGGCCACGGGCAGATGCGCGAATCCGAGTTGGAGCCGGTGATGCAACGTTTCATCGACGGCGAGCTCGACGTGCTGGTCGCAACGACGATCATCGAGAACGGAATCGACATACCCAACGTCAACACCATGATCGTCAACGACGCCGACCGCTTCGGACTGGCGCAGCTCTATCAGTTGCGCGGCCGCGTCGGCCGCTCTAACCATCAAGCCTATTGCTACCTGCTCTATCAGGGGCACAAAGCGCTCACCGAAGAGGCCAAAGCACGCCTAGAAGCGATCCGCGAGTTCGCGCATCTCGGCTCGGGTCTGCAGATCGCAATGCGCGATCTAGAGATTCGCGGAGCCGGCAATCTGCTGGGATCGGCACAGTCGGGCTTCATTGCATCGGTCGGCTTCGATACGTACTGCGAGCTACTCGCGGAAGCCATCGCGCAGCGCCGCGGCGCCGGGGAGGCGCTCGAGGAACGTCAAGAAGCCGTCATCGACGTGAAGATCGATGCGTTCATTCCCAACGACTACATCTCGCAAGTCTCGCAGAAGATCGCCGTCTACCAGCAGCTGGCCAAGGCACGTACGGAAGAGGAAGTCGAGGAGGTTGCCGCCGGGGTACGCGATCGTTTCGGGATCTTCCCCGAGCCGCTGGCAAATCTGGTCGAGCTCACCAAGCTACGGGCAATCGCGCTGCGCAAACGCGTAACGCGGGTCGTCGTCGACGAGCAGCGGCTCACGCTGGGCGTCGGCTCGGGCTTCGAGCTTGACCCAGCAGCCGTCGGCAAGCTTGCATCGCTCACGAAGAACCGGTTCCGCTTTGCCGACGGCCGCGTGCTCGTGGAGCTGCCCCCGACGGCCCGCCCGAAGGGTGCGCCCTCCAATAGCTGGATGCCCCTGCTTAGAAGGCTCCTCGAAGCAATCTGAGCGCTCTCAAAGAGGACACGGGGGGCCACACGCGAACCTCGGCGCCGTAACGCGGGGCCCTCGGCCCCGCTTCCTACGCACTGACCTTTCCACGGAGTAAAGATGTCGAAAGCCCAACGCATTGTCGTGGCTCTCACCGCCCTTATGCTGGGCACGTCGCTCGCGGCGTGCTCGGGTAGCGGTGCGGTCGCCACGGTAAACGGCCAACCGATCAGCGAGGCCGACTTTGACAAGCGTCTCGCCGCCAGTCCGATGGCCAAAACGGTACTGCAGCAGATGGTACAGGAAACGCTCCTCATGCAGTACGCCAAGAACAACAACCTCTCGGTGACCGACGCCGAGATCGATACACGCGAGAACCAGCTCAAGGCCAACTTCCCGAGCGGCGCGTGGGACGAGATGCTCAAGGCGCGCGGTCTCACCGAGGCCGACGTGCGCAACGCACTGCGCGAGCAGATCGTCCTCGACAAGGCGCTGGCCAAAGACGTAACGATCTCGCCTGCGGCGATCAAGCAGTACTTCGATAAGAATCGCGCCTCGTTCGACAAGCCCGAGCAAGTAACGGCGCGCCATATCTTAGTGCCAAATCTGGCAGAAGCGCAGAAGGTCGAAGCCGACCTCAAGGGCGGACAGAGCTTTGCGACGCTGGCCAAGAAATACTCGACCGATCCGGGCAGCAAAGACAAGGGCGGCGAACTCGGCTCGTTCCGTAAGGGACAGATGGTGCCGGCGTTCGACAAGTACGCCTTCTCAGCGCCGCTCAATCAGATCAGCCCGCCGATCAAATCGCCGTTCGGCTACCACATCATCCAAGTTGAGTCGCGCACGCCGGGAACAAAAGCGACGCTCGCCAGTGCGACGCCGCAGATCACCGACCTCCTGCGCCAGCAGCAGGAAGCGCCGCTGATCCAACCGTTCCTCGCGGGCCTTCAGCAGAAGGCGAACATTACGGTCACCGACCCGCAGTTCCAGGGACTCTTCAACAACATTCCTCCGCCGGTGCCGCAACCCAAGGGATCCGCGGCCGCACCGGCCTCCGCCGGAAGCGCGCCGGCCGCAAGCCCAAGCGCGGCTGCGTCACCCTAAGCGACGCAGTAGCAACCAGGACCGAAAGGGCCGCAACCGCGGCCCTTTCTCTTTTCCCACCGCACGTCGACAGTAGGCACACTTGGAATCGCTGCGAAGCTTCTAGCCGTGCTGGTACGCATTGCCGGTTTGGGGCCGGGTGATCCGCAGCTTCTAACCCTCGGCTCTCTGGACGCGCTTCGTGAGATCGGAAAGGCGGTCGTTCTGCTTGCGCCGCCCGATCTCACCAGTTATCTCGAACGAAACGGCGTCGCGATTCTTCGCGGAATAGTCGAAGATCCGGCGCTGCTGGTGCGCGGAAGCGGCGAAGCCGTCGCGGCGCTCGTGGACGGCATCGGCAAACTCTGCGAGAGCGGCGACACGCTCGGGCTCGGCGTGCTGGGAAACCCGCTCTCAGACTTTCCAGGATTGCCGCTGCTATTGCGCGCCTTCGAGACGCGCGGCATCGAGGTGGAGATTCTCCCGGGCGTACCGCGGGCAACGCTCACGGCTTCAATCGCCATGCCGCTGGTGCCGCTACCGCCGCACTCGGCGCACTATTCCTGGGACGATCTCGTCGAAATCATGGCGCGCCTGCGAATGGGCTGCCCGTGGGACCGCGAACAGACGCACCGGACGCTCGTGCCCTACCTCATCGAAGAGACGTTCGAAGTCGTCGAGGCCATCGAGATCTCGCACTTGGAGGGCCTGTGCGAAGAGCTCGGCGATCTGCTCCTTCAAGTGCTCTTCCACGCGCAGTTGGGTATGGAGGTTGGAAAGTTCAGCATCGCCGACGTGATCGACGCGCTCTCCAACAAGATGGTGCGCCGCCATCCCCACGTCTTCGGCGATGCGCTCATCGAAGACGTCGACGCCCAGTGGCGCAACTGGGAGCGGCTCAAAGCTTTGGAAAAGACCGGCCGCAGCCGGCGCACCCGCCTCGACGGAATTCCCAAGCATCTTGGTGCGCTGCAGCGCGGCCAGCGAATGCAGGAAAAAGCGGCGCGCGTCGGCTTCGACTGGCCCGACGTCGACGGCATTCTCGACAAGGTCGCTGAGGAGTCGCAGGAACTCGCCGAAGCCCGCCGCGAGAAGCAAGACGATCCGCGCGTGCGGGAAGAGCTCGGCGACCTCTTCTTCACGCTGGTCAATCTCTCGCGCGCGCTCGGCATCGACGCCGAGACGGCAATGCGCGAAGCCAACGAGAAGTTCTACCGGCGCTTTGCCTTCATGGAAGCGCGCGCCGAAGAGAATGGAAAAGCGCTCTCCGACCTCTCGCTCCAAGAACTTGAGGAACTATGGCAACTGGCCAAGACGTAGAAGCAACCGGTCCGCGCTGCACGCTGCGCGTGCGGATGAGCACCGCCGACGCGCATTACGGCGGCGCACTCGTGGACGGAGCGCGCATTCTCGCGCTCTTCGGCGACGTCGCAACGGAACTGTTGATCCGGTTGGACGGCGATGAGGGACTCTTTGCCGCCTACGATGAGATCCGGTTCCTCGCGCCAACATACGCCGGCGACTATATCGAAGCGGAAGGACGCATCGTCCAGGTCGGGCGCACCTCCCGGAAAATGGCCTTCGAGGCACGCAAAGTTATCGCCGCCCGGCCGGACGCCGGCGAGAGTGCCGCCGACGTCTTAGATCCGCCGGTCGTCGTCTGCCGCGCGACCGGGACGTGCGTCACGCCCAAGGATAAGAAGCGGACCTAAGCAGGCAGTCGGCCAATGCCGCACTGCAGCGGAAGGAGACTCAACGAGATGATTTCAGAATCGGCGCGACGCGCCTTGGTCATCGCCGTGGCCGGCGGACTACTCACCGGCTGCGGTTCGAGCGGTCAGACTGCGACGATCGCCGTGCCGGGAACTCTGGAACCGGCCCTCCACGCCCGCATCGCAATGACCAACGCATTAGGTGCGGTACCGGTACGGCACCTCAACCGCGGCCGGTCGTGGATGCGGCCCGACGCCGGAAAGCAGTGGCTGCTCTATGTCTCCGACGCCTCGACGGGCACCATTCAGATCTATAATTATCGCGTCAAAACCGGAAAGCTCTACGGCCAAATCACCGGCTTGAGCTTCCCCTACGGACAATGTCTCGACCGTCAGGGCAACGTGTACGTCGTCGACAACGACACCGCGAAGATTTACGAGTACGCGCACGGCGGCACGAAGCCGATCGCCACCGGCAAGGACAATTTCGGCTACCCCATTGGCTGTTCGGTCGACCGAAAAACCGGCAATGTCGCCGTCGCGAACTTCAACGGCGTAAGCAGCGGCACCGGCGGCGTTGACGTGTTCGCCGGCGGCCTGAACGGCAGCCAGAGCTACTATACCGACGCCAGCCTCTATCATCTCTGGCCGGGAGGCTACGATCCCAACGGCAATCTCTTCATTCAGGGGACCGATTATTCGGGCTCTACGAAGCTCGCCGAGCTGCCGGCTGGGAGCAATCAGTTTACGCTGCTCAGCGGAGTAACGATCGCTTTTCCGGGCGCCGTTTCGTGGGACGGCTCCTACATCACTGTGACCGATCAGGATTATCAGTATTATTACACGACGATGATCTACCGCGTGACCGTATCGGGCTCGGCAGCGACCGTCGTCGGCACTACCCATCTCACCGACGATTGCTATCCGGGAACGAACTGGATGGTTGCGGTGCAGCCGTTCATCGGTGGCACGACGCGCAAACGAAACGCCGTTGCCGCCGGCAATCTCAACTGTCCCAGCCGCCAAGACTTCTTCAACTACAGCAACGGCGGCAATCCGAAGCGAACGATCCCGGCGGCAATAGCTCCTGGAGACCCCTACGGGCAGAGTGTGAGCCCGCCAAAAGGCTAGGCTAAACTAGACGTTCGTGCGTCTGGCGCTTCCAGAAGAACTCGTAGAACACGAACTGCAGCACGAGTCCCGTGCAGTACGCGATCGGGTAGCCTAGCCAAACGCCGTCGAGACCGATGCGCTGCATCAGCAAATACGCGACGGGAACTTCGACCACCCAAATCGAGAAGATTCCGATCGCCGTCGGCCAGATAACCGACCCGCTGCCGCGCATGATCCCGCTGAGCACGGCGGAGTTTCCGAAGATCGCGTAGCCCCACAGCGTGATCATCAGCAGTTGGTGCGCGATCTCCAGCGTATGCCGGTCGGTGATGAACCATCCTAAGATGTTCCAAGCAAAAATGTAGCAGGCTCCGATGATGACTGCCCCAATTGCGTAGTTCAGCCCGACGGCGGATCGAATGACGCTGCCCAGCTTGTCTTCGCGTCGAGCGCCGATGCACTGTGCGCCGAAAATCGACGCCGCAATGCCGATCGAAATCGCCGGAAACTGCACGTAGCCGACGACTTGGTTGACGGCACCGTATGCCGCCGTCGCGCTCGATCCAAAGTGGTTGACGAACGTGATCACGGCGATCTCGGCGAGCGAGACCATCATGACTTGCACCCCGGTCGGTACGCCGATCTTGACGACCGAAAGTAAGATCCCCCAGTCGATGCGCATATCGGAGAGCGTTTCGCGATCGAACTTCAGCGGATGGTCGCGCCGCGCCAAATAATAAATCAGCCAGGCCAGAGCGGCCGAGTTGGCAATAAGCCCGGCTACCGCGGCGCTGACGACGCCGAGCTTCGGCAGGCCGAAGAGACCGAGGATAAAGAGCGGCGTGATCGCGATGGCCAAGACCGCCGAAACGATCAACGCGTAAAACGGCGTCGTCGAGTCGCCCGTGCCGCGAAGAATCGTTGCGTAAACGAAATAGAAAAAGAATACCGGCATGGTCAAGAAGATCACGCGCGCGTAAGCGTCGGCTTGACCGATGATGTCCGGCGGAGTTGCCAACCACTTCAGCACGGTCGCAGAACCCACCGAGCCGACGATCGCGACGATGATACCGAGGTAGAGCGCCGCTCCGAGCACGGTCCCGGCTATCTTCTTTACTTTGTGGTGGTCGTGCGCACCGAAAGCCTGGCCGACGAGGACGCTGCTGCCGCTCGACACGCCGAAGACAAACGAGAACAAGAGAAAGATAATAGGAAAGACGGACGATACGGCGCCGAGCGCCTGCGTCGAGATCAAACGGCCGATCCAAATGCTGGCCATCGTCTGCGAAGCCGATTGCAGCACGTTGCTCAGCATTAACGGTATCAAAAAGACGAGGAGGATCCGCCACATCGGCTTGCCCTCCTCGAAGATGTTGACGCCCCGGCGGGGCGCCGCTCGCGCCTGTGCCATGACGGCGAATTTACTCCTCGGCTAAAGCTTTATAAATTTCTTTGCGGACCCCGTCGAGCAACTCGCGAATTCGCTCGATGGTTTCGGTCTTCGACGAGGGGCCGATCTGCGCGACCGCCTGCATCAGTCTACCGGCCGAATCCCGTAACTGCGCGGCGCCGTCGTCGACCGCCTCTTCCTCGTCCTCTTCATCGGCAAGAAAACGCTCGAACTCGGCTGCATGCTCGCCCAACACTTGACGTCCTTTCTCGGTGATCTCGTAGGTGCGCCGCTGGCCCTCGTCGCGGCCGGCGATGAGGCCGGCTGCCTCCAGTGCGGCCAAGATCGGATAGATGGATCCGGCCGCGCCACCCCAGCCCTTCTGACGGACCTCGCGCATGAGGTCGTAGCCGTGCCGCGGCATCTCGGACAGGAGCTTGAGCAGCGCGACCTTCAAGATTCCTCGCCGCAAACGGCGTCCGCCGTGCCGCCCAAACCCACGCCCGCGCTCGCCCCACCCGCCCATCGGGCCGTGCCCGCGGTGATGTCCCCAAAAATTCATATCCATGATAACCTGATACTAGCCGATATATCGCTATAGTGTCAATGGTAAATCCCGGCCCGATAGCCGGGGGCGCTGCGGCGCCCTAATGCCGAACACCGCGTGCGTGCGGCTCGATAAGTTTATGAAGGTTTCGCGCTTGGCCAGGCGGCGCAGCGAGGCGCATGAGGCTCTCGAGCACGGGCGGATTACGAAAGACGGCAAGACGCTAAAACCAGGTTATCAAGTGAAGCCGGGCGACGAGCTCGAGATTCATTACGCCAGCAAATTCGTGACGGTGCGCGTGCGCGAGGTTCCGCTGCGCGTTACGCCATCGGTCAAGCCGGCCGATCTCTACGAGATTTTGGATTCGCGTAAAGACGACTCTGAGTGGGTGTAATCTCTGCCGACACCAAGGACGCGTTAGCGCGCGACCTTCCGCAATCGGCGCACTGCCGCCAGGCTCTCTTGGCGGGACTCGCGTTTTACGGAAATGCCGGCGGCGATTTCGTGACGCATCGCAATGCCGTCGCGCGCCTCTTTTGGACGCTGCTCGAAGAAAAGTCGCGCGCCATCGAAACGCGCGCGCCGACGCGCCTGCAGCACTTACCGACCTTTGCCATCGAACTACCCGAGCATCTACGAGGCGAGCCGCCCAAGCCTATGCACAAGTGCGACCGTCTGGTCGAACTCCGCGCGGCATTTCTTGCCTGCGGATCGCTCGCCGCCGGCGCGCACGGTTATCATCTCGAATTTGTCGCGCGCGATGCCGCGGCCGCGCAGCGCTTGAAATGGATGCTGCGCAGCGCGGGCGTACCGCCGAAAGAGACGCACCGCAAGGGCCGCGGCTTACTCTACTTCAAGGATTTCGAAACCATCGTCGAGTTGCTGACGAAAATCGAGGCCTTTCCGGCGGTCCTGCAGTTGGAAGATCTACGCGCGTTGCGCGAGACGAAAAACCGCATCCACCGGCTGGTCAACACCGAAGCCGCCAACTTACAGCGCACCGCCGAGGCGGCCGCGGCTCAGCGGCGCGTCATCGAGTACTTGCGGAGCGCGTACGGCTTGCCTCGGCTCTCGCCGCCGCTGCGTGAAGTCGCCGAGTTGCGACTTATGTATCCCGACGAATCGCTCGGCGAGCTGGGCCGGCGTTGCAATCCGCCGGTTTCAAAGCCTACCGTGAGCAGCCGGCTCGGTACGCTGGCACGGCTGGCCGACCAGCTGCGGGGCGGGCAGGGGAGCGCCAAAGCGGTCCGGTAAACGCGTCTAATGCGCATCGGAATCAACGGCTTCGGCCGCATCGGACGTAACTTTACCAAGGCGCTCGTCGAGCGCCATCCGGAAATCGAAATCGCGGCGGTCAACGACCTCATCGACGCGCAGCATTGCGCGCACCTCTTCAAATACGACAGCAACTACGGGGTCTACGGCGGCGACGTCTCATCCGAAGACGCTCTGCTGAAAATCGACAATCAAAGAATTAAAGTCTTCGCCGAGCGCGACCCGGGCAAGCTTCCCTGGCGCGATCTTGGAGTCGACGTGGTCGTCGAATCGACCGGACTCTTTACCGATGCGTCCAAGGCGCGAGCCCACATCGACGGCGGCGGCGCCAAGAAAGTCATCATTTCTGCCCCCGCCAAGGGAGAAGACATCACCATCGTGCTCGGCGTTAACGACCGGAACTACGATCCCGAGAAGCACCACATAATTTCAAATGCGTCGTGTACGACCAACTGTCTCGCTACCGCCGTCAAGCCGGTGGTCGACGAGTTGGGCTGGGTCAAAGGTTTCATGACGACGATCCATTCATACACCAACGATCAGAACATCTTGGACGGACCGCACAAAGATATGCGGCGCGCGCGAAACGCAGCGACCAATATCGTGCCGACCTCGACCGGTGCAGCCAAGGCGCTGTATCTTACGATTCCCGAGATCGAAGGTACCTTCGACGGCTTCGCGCTGCGCGTTCCAACACCGACCGTTTCGATGATTTACCTCGTGGCGCAGACCAAACGCCCGACCACCAAAGAGGAGCTCAATGCGATTCTGCGCCGGGCCTCCGAAGGCGCGCTCAGCAAATACGTTGCCTACACCGAGAACGAGCTGGTCTCCAGCGACTTCAAGAAAAGCCCTTACAGCTCGATCGTCGATGCGAAGCTGAATAATGCCAACGGCGACTTGGTGCAAATCGCCGCCTGGTACGACAACGAATGGGGCTATTCGTGCCGCCTCGCCGAGCTCACCGCCAAAGTGCTGGCCGCGATTCCGGCAACCGCATAAACCCCGCCGATCGAGCCGTAAGCGATGTCCTATCGAAAGTTGACGGAGCTCGACGTTCGAGGTAAGCGCGTCTTGGTGCGCGAGGACTTGAACGTCCCCATCCTTCGCCCATCCTTCGACAAAGCTCAGGACGGGGCTCGGGATGACGCCGTGGAGATCGTCGATTATGCGCGCATCGATGCCGCACTTCCGACGCTGCGCTGGCTGCACGATCGCGGCGCGCGCACGATCGTCTGCTCCCATCTCGGCCGTCCCGACGGAAAGGCCGATCCGCAATACTCGCTGCGGCCGGTTGCCGGCGCGCTCTCCCAACGCCTTGGCCTTCCCGTCGCCTTCGCCGCCGATTGCGTGGGCGAGGTCGCGCGTCGGGCGGTCGATGCGCTGAACGACGGTGACGTACTGCTGCTGGAGAACGTGCGCTTCCACGCCGGCGAAGAGCGCAACGACCCTGAGTTTGCCGAACGGCTTGCAGCGCTAGCCGATATCTACGTCAACGATGCTTTTGCTACCGCACACCGCGCGCACGCCTCGACCGAAGGCGTGGCTCATCTGCTTCCGAGTGCCGCGGGGCTGCTGATGGAGGCCGAGCTCGAAGCGCTGACGCGTCTCACGACCGACCCGGCGAAGCCGTTCGTCTGCGCGATCGGCGGAGCCAAGATCAAGGACAAAGTCGCGATGCTGGCGCGATTGAGCGAGCTCGTCGATGCCTTCTGCATCGGCGGCGGGATGGCCAATACGTTGCTTGCTGCTTCCGGCGTCGACGTGGGGCGCTCGCTTCGCGACGACGACCTCGGTCCGGCGACGAAGATTCTCGAGCTCGCAAAACAGCGCGACGTAGCCTTGCAGCTTCCCAGCGATGCCGTCATCGCGCCGGCGCTCGACGCGGAAGCACGAGCCCACGTCGTGCCGATCGACGAAGTCGGCGACGAGATGATTCTCGATATCGGTCCTGCGAGCGCACAGGCGTACGCGCGAACGCTCGAGCGGGCCCGGACGATCGTTTTCAACGGCCCGATGGGCGTCTACGAACGCCCTGCCTACCGCAACGGCACCGCCGTCGTCGGCGAGGCAATCGGCAACGCGACGGAGCATGGCGCGACGAGCATCGTGGGCGGGGGCGACGCTGCGGCCGCCGCGCACATGCTCGGATTTGCGTCGAAGGTTACGTTCGTTTCCACCGGCGGCGGTGCCACGCTGGAGTATTTGGAAGGGAAGACGCTTCCCGGAGTCGCGGCGCTTGAGCGATAGACGAATCGTCCTCGCCGGCAACTGGAAGATGAACAAGACGGCCGCCGAGACGGCGGCCTACCTCGACGACTTTATTCCGTTGGCGGAGAGTCTGCCCGCCGCGGTCGAGATCGTAATCGCGCCGCCCTTTACGTCGATTCCCGCTGCCGGCGCCAAGTTGCGCGGCAGCCGCGTACGGCTCGGCGCGCAGACGATGCATTGGGACCTCAAGGGGGCATTCACCGGCGAGATCAGCGCCCCGATGCTGCGCGAGTTCGGCGTTAGTTACGTGATCCTCGGCCACTCCGAACGGCGCGCTTACGACAATGAAACCGACCATACCGTCAACCTGAAGGTACACACCGCGCTGGCGCAAGGACTCATTCCGATCGTCGCCGTCGGCGAGACGCTGGACGAGCGCAATGCCGGGTCCACCGATGCGCGCGTCGTCGCACAAACGCGAGGCGCCTTTGAAGGGGTCGCTGCGGAAGACGTGTCGCGCTGCGTCGTCGCCTACGAGCCTATCTGGGCGATCGGAACCGGCCGAAATTGCGACGCCGAGGAGTCGGATCGCGTCATGGGCGTCATTCGCGCTAGCGTAAACGGACTCGATAATGTGCCGATTCTCTACGGCGGCTCGATGAATGCAGAGAACGTCGCGGGCTATATGGCGCGGCCGGAGATCGACGGTGGACTGGTCGGCGGCGCGTCACTCGATCCGCGCGGGTTCGCGATGCTCATCGCCAACGCGGTCGTTTGAGTTTGTCGAAGGGCGGCGGTTTGAAGTATCGCCCGGTCGTCCTTGCCGTGCTCGACGGCTGGGGCTGCCGCGACGCCGCGCACGGCAACGCAATCGCTGCGGCTGCGCCGCCGCACTGGAGTGCGTTATGGGAGCGCTATCCGCACACGACCTTGGATGCCTCGGGCGAGGCGGTCGGCCTGCCGCGCGGCGTCATGGGCAACAGCGAAGTAGGCCACATGAATCTTGGCTCGGGCCGCGTCGTCCCGCAGGGGGTAACGTTGATCGACGGTGCGATTGCGTCGGGCGATTTCGCCCGAAACGAAACTCTGCACCGCGCGATCGAGCATGCCGCAAAGACTCGCGGGACGCTGCATCTGATGGGACTGCTTTCCGACGGATGCGTGCACAGCTCGATCGAGCATCTGTTCGCCTTGATTGACGCTGCCGTCGCCGGCGGAGTTCCGATTGCGGTACACGCTTTTCTGGACGGACGCGACACGCCGCCGCGCTCCGCGCAAACCTACGTGGAGCGGCTCGAAAGCAAGCTCGCCGCTGTAGGACGGGCTGGGACGATCGCCAGCGTGACGGGACGTTTCTATGCCATGGATCGCGACCGGCGATGGGAACGCACCCAACTCGCCTACGATCTTCTCGCTAGTGGCCGCGCCGGCCGGCGCGCCCCCGACGCAACGACCGCCGTCACCGAAGCGTACGCGCGAGGCGAGGACGACGAGTTCGTGCTCCCCACGATCGTCGGCACGGCTCGCCCGATCGAGGACGGCGATGCGCTTATATTCTTCAACTTTCGACCGGACCGCGCGCGCCAGTTAACCACCGCTTTCAACGCGGGGATGAGCATCTATTACGACGACGGCTTCGGCGTCTTCGAGGTCAGCCGCTACGCCGACCCGTTCTTTGCCACGATGACGAAGTACGACGAGAACTATACCAACCCGGTACTCTTCGGTCCGCGCCCCCAGTACGATACGTTCGGCGAGATTCTCGCGGGCGAAGGACTTCACCAGCTCCGCTTGGCCGAGACCGAAAAGTACGCGCACGTTACCTACTTCTTTAACGGCGGCCGCGAGGAACAGTTCGACGGTGAAGGCCGCGAGTTGATTCCGTCCGACCGCTCCGTGTCCACCTATGATTTAGCGCCGGCGATGCGCGCGCGAGAGATCACGGAAGCCGCCGTCAAAGCGGTCGAGAGCGGCCGCTACGACGCGATCGTCATGAACTATGCCAATGCGGACATGGTTGGTCACACCGGCAAATGGGAGCCGACGATCGAAGCAGTTCGGGTTATCGACGAGTGCTTGGAGCGCCTAGCGCAATCCACGCTTCGTTCGGGCGGCCTGCTGGCGGTAACCGCCGATCACGGTAACGCCGAAGAGGAGCTCGACAACAACGACGAGCCGATTACCGCGCATACGACCAATCCCGTTCCACTGGTGCTCGTCGCCGCCGATCTGCGCGGCACGTTACGCGAAGGGGGCAAGTTGGGCGACGTCGCGCCGACGCTGCTCACGATCATGGGCTTGCCGATCCCCGAGCGTATGACCGGGCGCAACCTCTTCACGCCGCAGTAGGTTTCCTGACGCAAAAGTTCAGAGAAGTCACAGCCTGTGTTGGGCGCTTTACCAGGCTTTGGTGTCACCATGGTGGTGGAGCGAGAGGAGATTAGAATCCCATGCATCGCCACTTCTACGACGTACGTGACGTCGTCGTGTTCGCCCAAGCCCTCATCGTGTTCGTCTTTGCGGGAACCGCTGCAGTCGCCCTCGCCGTCGCGGCGCACGCGCTACAATGAAAAGCCGTTGCGCTCGCACCCTCAACCGTTCCGGAAGGTCTCCCCCGCAGCGCTAGGCGTCGACTCGGTAGCAGCCGCTTGGATCGACGCTAACCGAGCGATCCCCCACCACGATCGATCGGATTCGGTGATCCCAGAACGAAAGCACTCGGATAACGACCGGCCGCAGCTTGGCGATTATCTCGCGCGCGCGTTGCGAAACCGCGATCGCATCCTTGACCCAACGCGGATGATCGCGCGGGAGTAACGCCGTCTCGAGCTCGGCGTCGGCAACGGCCGGTACGACGGCTTCGGAGCGCCCGCTTTCGACTTGCAGCGCAAGAACGGAGGCGTTATCCTCCGTTTCGACGCGGCGCAACACTTTTAGCGCCGCATCACGACGAAGCTAGCCACTGACGCTTGAGCCGCTCGATCGCGCTGAGATGAAGTTGCGAGGCGCGCTGCGGCGAAATCGCCATCGCTCTTCCGACCGCTCGGAGCGAGCGGGCGTTGAAATAATGCATTGCGACGATCCGGCGCTGGCGTCGCGGCAAGTCGGCGACGAGCGCATAGAGCCGTCTATTCTCCAGACGCCGTTCTACGATGTGCGCCGGATCGTCGCTCCAGTCGCCGGAGAGCGATTCACCGATGGGCAGCGGCGCGTCGAGCGAGAGTGGCTGGCCGCGGTGCGCGGCCGTGAGCGCCCGCTCGTAACCGGGGCGGCGGCGCTCCATCTCCGCGAGCGTCGGAGTCTGACCGCTGGAGGCAGCCAAAGTGTAGCGCTCGTTCTCGCCGTCGCGAACGATCCGTCGGGCGCGTTCGGAGACGGGATCCATGCGACGAATCCCATTAAGCATCGCTCCCACGATAAGGCGCCGCGCGTATTCGTCGATGTGCGGTCCCCGAGCCGGATCGAAGGAATCGACGGCGCGAATCAGGCCGACGAAGCCGTCGCCGGTTAGATCGTCGACGTCGAGGTGGGGGACGATTCTTTTGAGACGGCGCGCCAGCGCACGCACGCGTGGCAGCAACGCGCTGATGTAGGCGTCCCGTTCGGTTGCGTCCATCATCGCGCTTCGCTGAGTTGCGCCGCGACGAGTGCCGCGAAACCGCTACGATCGTGCCGAGCGACTTCACGCGCCATAAGATCGAGTTCGTAACTCCCCAGTTCGGCCGAACCGGCAACGATCGGCTGCAGCATCGGTGCGAGCAGCACGCTCTCGAACGCCTCGCCGATGCGAAGAGCGGTCGCGCTATCCACGTTGCAAGTTGTCGGCGATGCGCAACTTCTCGCCGGCGGCCTGCACGCTCTTAGGAGTGCATACAAAAAGCCGCCGAAAAGGCATCAAACGCGAGGTACTCTCACCAGAATCAGGAACCTTGGCACACTCAAAACCCATGCCTGGATCCTACCGGCTCATTGTTGGCGCACGGTGAACTCGTAGTTACGCGCAGGTTATCAGCACGACTGCGTTGACGCCGCAAAGGCCGCAAGCGCCCTAAATAAGATAAGGAGTACACGCCGTGCGCGAGATTGACTCGAACGAAGACCTACGCGCAGAGCGCACCCGCTACTACGAACGCTACGCGTTTCCGCTCTTCAGCCACATCGACTTTCGCGTCAGTGACGCCGCTGCGGTGCGACCATTCTACGACGCGCTGATGCCGCTGTTCGGTACCGAACCCACGACGGTCCGCGCCGCGCGCTACGGATATACGCGGCGCTACGGTACCGTCCGGGCGGATTTCTTCAACGTGTTCGAAGACACGGACGCGCGCCCGACGGCGACGCGCATTGCATTTGCTGCGCCCAGCACCGGTTTCGTCGATGAGGTTGCCCGAGTCGTACGCGCGCACGGCGGGCAAAACGTGGACGGTCCCGGCTACTTCGGGCAGCACCATCCGACGTTCTACGCGGTCTTCTTTGAAGATCCGCTAGGCAACCGCCTAGAAGTCTGCCATCACCGGATGGACAAATAATCCCGCATTCCCCGGATGGTGCTTGAAATTAATGGCAGATCAATCGCGTCACCCGTGTTTATCGGGCGCATGTTTTGGCTGCACTGACCAAGCCGCTGGCTCGTCGTCTTTGTCGGCTTCGGCCGCCGCCGCCGTCGCCTGCACCTTGCCGGGCGTGTGGTGGGCGGGCGCGTAGATCGCATAGATCTGCATTGGCGTCGCCCCGATATTGGTGATGTTGTGCCAAGTCCCGGCCGGAACGAGGACGCACCAACCGTCTGAAACTTCCTTTTCAAAAGTCAGTTTGTCCTTAGCGGCTCCCATCTGCACTCGGCCGCTGCCAGCGTCGAGGCGCAGGAACTGATCGGTCTCCGGATGCGCTTCAAGACCAATGTCGCCGCCGGCGGGGATCGACATGAGCGTCACTTGCAGATAGCGCCCGCTCCAGGCGACTGAACGGTAATTTGTATTTTCCTTCGTCGCGCGTTCAATGTCGAACGATTGCGGCTGTGGCCCAATGTCTTTGATCCTGTCAGCAGTGCCGCCCATGACTGATCTCCTCTAAGCCGGGATTCTCCATATGGCGGTTCTATTCGAGTCGCCGCCGGAGGATTCCGGCGGTTTTGGAGCACTTTGGCGGCCGTCTTGTTCGCCTCGACACGAAAATCCGCCAGCGTTTTGGGCTCCGCCCGCTAAACAAACCGGTGGAACGCACATAAGGGCGCAGCTCTCCCGTCGTTGTCCCACGCACACGATCGCCGGCCCGTCGGGTTCGTCAATCCACCCTCGCATCGTAAGCGCGATTCCTTATATGTGGTATAACAAAATCGCTAAAGTTCAGCACCCGATCCGCAAACGCATCCGGAGAATGCGGGATAACGTCACTTTCGGAGGCTCGTAGACGGGCGCGACGGAAGATGTCGCATCGCCTCCGCTACCCACGTTGCAGGTTGTTTGCGATGCGCAGCATTTCATCCGCTGCTTGTACGCCTTTGGCGTTGGCCTCATAGGCCCGTTGCGCGGCGAGAATCTGCATCATCGCCTCGATGATGGTGACGTTAGACTCCTCGAGCATACCGAAGCGCAGCTGCGGTCCGTGTTCCGCGCCCGGCACGATCCGGCGGGCCGGCCCCGATTCGCGTGTCGCTTCAAAGAGCGCGCCCCCGGCCGCGCGCAGCCGCTCCGGCGCGGCGAACTCGGCAAGATCAACGTGCCCGATGATGCGCGTGCCGCCGGGAAAGGTCGCGCGTACGCCTCCGTCGCTCGCAACCGTCGCCGAGAGCGCGTCGGCGGGTATCCGAATGCCTGTCAGTCGCAGATCCCGTGCGTTCCGGAGCGTCCCGTCGGCCGCGCGGGCGAACTGGCCGTCGCGACTGTAAAAGACGCGTCCCGCGCTGTCGTTGAGCGCGAAGAATCCGGGGCCGTCGATCGCCAGGTCGAACGGGCCCGGGCTGCGCGCGAGCTTGCCCTGCGTGAAGAGCACGCGCGCACCGAGTGCCACGGTGCCCAACCCGCCTTCACCGGGCGCGACGAGCTCGGCAAACGTTTGCGCCGAGCCCTTGAATCCGACGACGCCGGCATTGGACAAGTTGTCGGCGATCGTGTCGAGATTGCGTTGCTGAGCTGCCATGCCGCTCGCAGCGGCGAAGAGCGCGCGGTCCATACTATGCCACGCGCGCGGCTTGCGCCGACTTTTCGCGCGTCGCGTCAATTGCCGTCACGACTTTCTGCGCGCTCTCGAAAGCGCGCTCGGCAGCCATGACGTCGATCATCTCGCCAATCGCGTTGACGCCCGCGCCTTCGAGGAAGCCGCCTTGCACGCGGCTGCGCGCAGGGAGCGACAACGTATCTACGCAGCGGCCGGCGACGACGACGCGGCCCCGCTCGTCGAGGCGCGCATCCGGCGGAAAATGCAGCGGACCATCAAACCCCAAAAGCGTTCGGCCGAAGGCGTCGCGCAGCGTGCCGCCGGCCGCGCGAACGAAGGCGCCGGCACGGCTGCGCACGAGGCGGCCGCCGCGCTCGCGCAGCGCAAAAGCGCCGTCGCCGAGTATTGCGAAGTCGAGATCGCGTCCGGTCTGTCGAAGGTTGCCTTGACGGCGTTCGGCCGCGCGTTCGACATGCGCGCCCGAGTCGGTCAAAAGACCTCGAGCCCTAATCCGCGCGAAACCGTCGGTAGAAACATTGGCGAGATTCTCGGTGGCGATTTCTAAACGGGTGCGGGCAGCCACCATTGCGCTAGCGGCCCAAGCAATGCCATCCATGGCGCGATGGTAACGCCGCGCCGTAACCGCGGCGTGTCCGCCTTACAGACGATCTATGACGGCTTGCGTGAAATCCTGAGTTGAGAGTGCCGAAACGCCCGCAGCGGCAACGTCGGCCGTGCGTAACCCGTCGCGGTAGGCCGCCTCGACGGCGTCTTCGATGCGCCGGGCGCTTGCCGGGTCGCCAAGCGTGTGCCGCAGCAGCATCGCCGCCGAGAGAATGGCGCCGGTGGGATTGGCGCGGCCGGTGCCCGCGATATCGGGCGCGGTGCCCCCGATTGGTTCGTAAAGCCCGAACGGCGCATCGGGCATGCCGCGCGTTCCCAGACTCGCGCTGGGCAACGTACCGATCGAACCGGTAAGAATGGCCGCTTCGTCCGAGAGTATGTCGCCGAACATATTCTCGGTGAGGATGACGTCGAAGTCGCCCGGCCGGCGCACGAGCTGCATCGAGGCGTTGTCGACGAGCAGGTGGTCGAGCGCGACGTCCTCGTACTCGCGCGCGACTTCGTTGACGACGCGCCGCCAAAGGCGCGACGTTTCGAGGATATTTTGTTTGTCGACCGAGGTGAGCCGCTTGCGCCGTGCGCGGGCAAGCGCGAAGGCGACCCGCGCGATGCGTTCGATCTCCGGCGCCCGATAGATCATCGTATCCACCGCCTCATCGACGCCGTCGACACGGCGCTGTTCTTTCGGCTTGCCGTAGTAGATGCCGCCGGTCAGCTCGCGCACGACCAGCAAGTCGAGGCCGCGAACGATTTCCGGACGCAATGACGAGCTTGCTTCGAGTCCGGCAAAGACGCGAACCGGACGAAGATTGGCGAAGAGCTCGTAGTCGCGGCGGAGTAAAAAAAGCGCGTATTCCGGACGTTCCAGCAACGGCTTACCGTCGTACTGCGGAAGGCCGACGCTGCCGAAAAGTATTGCCGCACTACGCTCGCAGAGCGCGCGCGTCTCCTCCGGAAGTGCGTCCGCGCCGGTCGCCAGCGCGGCGCCGCCGACCGGCGCTTCCGTACATTCGACGTCGGGCCGCACGGAACGCAGAACCGAAACCGCAGCGCGTACGATCTCGGGACCGATGCCATCCCCGGGAAGGACGGCGACCGTCTGCGGCAAGGGTTAGTAAACGGTGATGCGGGTGGTGTCGGCGTTCGGCGTCTCTTTTGCCTTGGCCGCGCTCTCTTTTGCCGTACTCTCGGCCGGTGCGGATGGCGCTGCCTTCGCGGGCGCCTGCGCTTCGCCGTTGAACGGGTTGCCGTCGACACGCTCGAGCAGCGCGAGATGCGTCATCAGCAGGCTACGAAGCTCGCTGCGCGCCTTCTCCGTAGCCTCGAGCGCGCGCTGATGCTCGCGACGGACGTCGGAGATGGCGTCGTTGTAACCGGCGATCTCATGCTCGCCGGCAAGGCGCGCCTTCTCGCGAATCAGATCGGCCTCTTTATGCGCCGAGGCTTTGACTTCGTCGGCCGTGCGCTGAGCTAAGACGAGGGTGTTCTGCAGCGACTCTTCCATCGCTTTGAAGTGACTGACTCGCTCCTTGAGGTCGGCGATGTCGGCTTCCAGTGCCGCGCGATGCTGGGCCTCGTCTTCGAGCGTCTCGATGATCTCGTCGAGAAATGCGTCGACGTCGGCTCGTTCGTATCCCTGAAGCGCCTTCTTGAAATTCTTGTGCTGAATGTCGACCGGTGTGATCTTCTGCATTACTACGTCCTGTTGTTCATAAAGTCGAAGGTGCCGTCGGCGATCAACGAATCGCGCAGACCGGCGGCGTTGACCACGATCCCCGCCGGAACGATCAAGTAGATCGACTCGGCAAGTTTCTGAATTTTGCCGTCAATGGTGTACGCGACGCCCGACGTAAAATCGACGACCCGCTGCAAGAGAGTCCGGTCGGCGTTCTGCAGGTTCACGATGACGACTTGCCGGCTCCGTAGAGCGTCGGCAATCTCGACCACGTCCTGAAACGATCGTGGCGAAAAGACGCTTACCTGCGTTCCGCCGCGACGCCCCGCGTTAGAGAGGGGCACGACGCGCGACGACGTCGGTTCCTCGCTATAAAACTCTTCTTCGTCGTCGCGAATCGAAAAGAACGAGCCGATCTTACTGAACATGCTCACAGGCGCCTCCCGTTTTCTTGCTTGGCCTGGCGAGGACCGAAGAGCGCCTCGCCGATGCGCAACATCGTCGAACCCGCCCGCAACGCCTCGCTCCAGTCTCCAGACATGCCGATGGAAAGCGTACTTCCACCAATGCGGTCCAACGTCATGGCGGCTAGCTCGAAAGCGCGTGAGATTGCGTCTCGGTCGCCGGTGACCGGCCCGATGGCCATCACACCCGCAAGACGCAAGCCAGGCAAGCTGCGGAGCGTTTCTGCAAGCGCCTCAGCCTGATCGGGCGGACATCCGAAGCGCTCGCTCGGTGAAATGTTGAGTTGAAGCAGGACCGGCAGCTCCTTGCCGATTTCCACGGCGGCTTTCGAAAGGGCCTCGCCGGCTCGCAAGCGATCCACGCTCTGCACCACATCGAAGGCAGCGGCAATCGCCCCGGCCTTGTTCGTCTGAACGTGGCCCACGAAGTGCTTGCGGACCGGGGGCAAGGCGGCAAACTTACCGCGCGCTTCCTGCAGGTAGCTCTCGCCAATGTCGGTCAGGCCGGCTTGGATGGCGGCCGCGATCGTCTCGCCGGGCTGACCCTTGCTGATGCCCACCAGCGTCACGCCGGCGGGATCGCGGCCGATGCGCCGGAGTTCGTCGTCGATCAAGCGCCGGAGAGTCCGGAAGCGCTCGCCGGCGCCCAAGTTCATCCGGCCGAGGGCTTGACCGCGGGTTTTCGCGCTTCGGTGCGCGCTCCAGGTCGCGTGGCGCAGTAAGCGACGCCGATGATGCCGATGAGGATCATCGGCAGCGCGTAGAGCTGACCGCCGGTGATGCCCATCAAGGTGAAGTCGGCTTGTCGCCATAGCTCGGCTAGCGACCGTGTGATGCCGTAGAGGGTGAACCACGTCCAGGCCACGACGCCGTCCTTGGGCTTCATCCGGTAGACCAGCAGCAGAATCGGCAACGTGAGGATGTCGAGGATCGCCTCGTAGATCTGCGATGGGTGGCGATAGGCGGCGAGGCCGTCGATGCTGGGCGCCGACGGAAACTGGAGGCACCATGGCCGGTCCGGGCGACAAACGTCGCCCCACAGCTCGTCGTTGATAAAGTTCACGATGCGCACGAGCGTGATGCCAACGGGCAGCATCATCACCACCTCGTCGCCGAGCACCATGTACTTCAAGCCGGGATGCTTGCGGACGAAGAGCCCGATCGCGATCACGACGCCGATCAAACCGCCGTGGAACGCCATGCCGCCGTTCCACACGGCGATGATGTTGACTGGGTTGGAGAAATAAAACGACGCGTCGTGCTTGCTGATGATGTCGTTGATGACGAAGAACGTTCGCCCTCCGACGAGTACGCCGATCAGCGCGTAAAAAAGAAAGTCCTGAACGTCTTGTTTGGTGAGGCCGAGACGGCGTAGACCGGCTGGCCGGCTCATCCATAGGTAGACGAGGAGGAACCCGACCAGATACGCGATGCCGTACCAGTGAATGCCAAACTGCCCCAGATGGATCGCGACGGGGTCGATATTTGTCGGATAGGTGAACCAGTGCTGCATTTCTAACAATCAAAGGCGCATGACCGCGACGACGCATATTACCGCCGGCATCGCCTTCCTCGCGGGCCTCGTTTCCTTCGTATCGCCGTGCGTCCTTCCGCTGGTGCCGGCGTACCTTTCTTTGCTCACGGGCGAAAGTCTCGAGGACCTCAAAGCGGAGAGGCGGGCGGCGGCGCGACTGCAGGCAGTCGCTCATGCCACCGCCTTCGTTGCCGGCTTCAGCCTCATCTTCATCGGACTTGGACTGAGCGCCAGCGCAATCGGCGGCGCGCTCGACGCCAATCGGGTGCTCATCGCGCAGGTCGGCGGAGTGCTGGTGGTCATTCTCGGCCTGCACATGATGGGGATGATCCGCATCCCGTGGCTGATGATGGACGCACGATTTCACGTGCAGCACGGCCGGCGGACGCTCTGGACCTCGGCGCTCGTCGGGATGGCCTTCGCCGCCGGCTGGTCGCCCTGCATCGGACCCATCCTGGCCGGCATTCTGGCCATCGCCTCGCAGCAGCATAGCGCTCAGGCAGCGCTCTTGCTCGCGTTCTACTGTCTGGGGCTAGCGGTGCCTTTTCTTCTCACGGCGGTTGCCATTGGCATGGTGCTGCCACTGTTAAACCGTATAAAGCGCTGGCTGCCGGCCGTCGAATTTGTCTCCGGCGCGTTCCTCATCGTCGTCGGGCTGGTGCTCGTCAACAACGCTTTTCTCAACGTCGCAGGATGGTTCTACCAATTTGTACCGCAACCAAGTCTGTAATCTATGCCCCAGGAAACTAGCGTAGTGCGCGGACGCACGCTCAGCATCGCCAACGCGCTGGTCGTTGCCGGCGTCGCTCTGCTGGTGCTGTGGCTCGATCAGTACACCAAGCATCTGGTGATCAGCAACTTCATGCCGGGTGAGAGCCGCTTCTTCATCCCGCATTTCGTGAAATGGACGTACGAGCGTAACTTCCACGGTGCGTTCGGCATGTTCGGCAGCAGCGCAGTCTTGCTGATCGGAATGGCCATCGTCGTGCTGGTGCTCTTCTGGTTCAGCTTCCGGGATGCCGCGGCGCGGTCGCTGACCGTGCGCATTGCCTTCGGCATGATCGTCGGCGGCGCCATCGGCAATATCGTCGACCGGCTGCACTACGGTTACGTCATCGACTTCATCGATTTTTACCGGATCTGGCCGAACATCTTCAACTTCGCGGACTCGTGCATCACCGTCGGCGTCGGCCTGCTGCTGCTCTCGAGTCTTGTTACACGTCGTCACCGCTGAGCAGGCCGGAAAACGCGCCGACGTTTTGGTCGCGTCGCTTAGCGGCGCCTCGCGATCGCTCGTCGCGCGCAGCGCGCGCAGCGGCGGCATCTCGGTAAACGGAAGCCCGGCAAAGCCCAGCCGGCCCCTGGAAGCCGGCGACGTGCTCGAGTTCGAAATTGCCGCCGCGCAAACGCTGGAGGCATGGCCCGAGAGGATCGCGCTCGACGTACTTTACGAAGACGACGATCTCTTAGTCGTCGACAAGCCGGCCGGCATGGTCACGCATCCCGCCCACGGGGCGACGCACGGCACGCTGGTCAACGCACTGCTCGCGCACGCCGGCGACTTGCCCGGCGAATCGCTGCGTGCCGGCCTCGTGCATCGTCTGGATCGCGACACATCGGGTCTGCTGGTCGTGGCCAAGCGCGAAGAAACCCTGCGCGCACTCGGCGCGCAGATGCAGCGCCGGCGCATACGGCGCGAATATCTCGGACTCGTCTGCGGCGTCCCGGCGAACCCGAGCGGGACGATCGAAGGTCCGATTGGGCGCGATCCCGGGAACCGCCTGAAGTTTACCATCGTCGGCGAAGGCAAGCCGGCCGTCACGCACTACGAACTGCGGAACGCGTTCAAGAAGCACGCCGAACTGATTTTTCGCCTCGAAACGGGACGCACGCACCAAATACGCGTGCACCTCAACGCCATCGGTCACTCCATCTTCAACGATCCCGTCTACGGGCAGCGCGACCGCCGCACGAACCTTCCGGGGCAGGCGTTGCATGCGTGGCGTCTCGCCTTCCGCCATCCGCAGACTGGAATCTCGCTCGACTTCGAATCGCCCCCGCCCCCGGCGTATGCGGAAACGCGCGACGTGCTCTCGGTGTCACCCTGACGTTCGGCCTGATCGCGACCGACGGAAGGGCGAGACGTGGTACGTTGCGGCTTGCACACGGCGTCGTCGAGACGCCGTGCTTCATGCCGGTCGGGACGGCGGCGACGGTCAAGGGGATTACACCCGCGGAGTTATTGCAAGCGCAGACGCAAATCGTGCTTGCGAATACGTATCATCTGTGGCTGCGTCCGGGGCGCGAGACGATCGAGGCAGCGGGCGGGCTGCATCGTTTTATGGGGTGGGACCGGCCGATTCTCACCGATTCGGGTGGATTTCAGGTTTTCAGCTTGGAGAGCCGGCGGCGCCTCGACGATGACGGGGTTACGTTTGCGTCGCATCTTGACGGCAGCGAGCACCGCTTTACACCCGAGAACGTGATTGCATTTCAACAGGCGATCGGCAGCGACGTCGCGATGCTGCTGGACGTGTGCGTGAAGCTCCCGGCGCCGCGCGAAGCGATCGAAGAATCGGTACGCCTAACGACGGCGTGGGCGCGGCGTTCGGCTGCGGTGCCCGCAGCGAGCGGGACGTTACTTTTCGCCATCGCGCAGGGTGGCCTCGACCAAGCGCTGCGCGAACGCAGCGCACGCGAACTGGTAGACTTAAACTTTCCCGGCTATGCGGTCGGCGGGCTCTCGGTCGGCGAGTCGCGCGAGGAGATGCGCGCTACGGCCCGCTCCACCGCCGCGCTTTTGCCGGAGAAAAAGCCCCGCTATTTGATGGGTGTTGGAACGGTTGCCGATCTGCTGGCGGCGGTCGACGGCGGCTGCGATCTCTTCGACTGCGTCTATCCGACGCGCTGCGGCCGCAACGGGCGCGCGATGACCCGCGCCGGCGAGCTCAACCTCTTCAACGCTGCCTTTACTCGTGACTACGGCACGCTCGACGAACGTTGCGACTGTTACACCTGTACCCGCTTCACCCGCGCCTACCTCGCGCATCTCTTTCGCGCCAAAGAGATGCTGGGGCCGCGCCTGCTCTCGTACCACAACGTCTATCTGCTGAACCAGCTGATGTCCGAAGCGCGCGAAGCAATAGAGCAGCGTCGTTGGGCGGCCTTTCGCGACCGCGCCGGCGTTTAGGCTTTTAGAGCCGCGACGACCTGCGCGCAGTCGGCGCAGATCGACGGATGCGCCGGGTCGATCCCAAGTTCGCGAAACTTCCAGCAGCGCGCACATTTCTGCCCGGCCGCCGGCGTAAGCTCGAACCCGACGACGCCGTCGCGGGCGTCGCCATCGGCGCGTTCGGCGGAAACAAGCGCGAGCTGTGAAACGACCAGCGCTTCGCGAAGATTATCTCCGAGCGCGCTCAACCGCTTATACATGCCCGGCACGACGGAAAGATTCAGCGCCGCTTCGAAATCGCGCGGGCTGCTCGATGCCGCGACCCGGGCGCGCAGCTGTCGGAGCTCCTCCCAGAGCACCAAATCGCCCTCGAAGCTGCCGCGGTGGCGCGAAACGTCGAACGACGAGTCGAAGACGCTCTCGGCGTCGCCGCGCAGCGCCGCAGGGATGGCTTGCCAGGCCTCTTCGGTCGTGAACGAGAGCACCGGGGCTAAGACGGTAAGAAAGCGCGTCAGCACGTAAAGCAGCGCCGACTGCGCGCTTCGCCGCCGCGGATCGCCGGCCGCGCGCGAGTAGAGCGGATCCTTGAGGGCGTCGAAGTACAGGCTCGACATACCGCTCTCGAAGTCGACGACGCGCAGATACGCGTCGTGAATTTCGCACGTATCGTACGCGCTCTTGACGCCGGCGACGAACGCATCGGTCACGTTGCAGGCAAGACGATCGATCGGCTCCATCTCCTCGCGTGACACGATTGCATCGCCCGGAAGATCCTCGAGATTGCCGAGCATAAAGCGAATGCGGTTGCGCAGATTCCGGTAAACGCGGCCGACCTGGTCGATGACGTTGGGACCAAAGCGAACGTCGTCGATCGGCTCGACCGAAGCCGCCCATAGGCGCAGCACGTCGGCGCCCCAGCGGCCCATTGCCTCGAGCGCGTTGATGCCCGTGCCGCGCGACTTCGACATCGGCCGGCCTTCCTCGTCGTTCACCCATCCGTTCTTCATCACGCGCTTGTACGGCGCGCGCCCGCGGATTGCGACCGCCGTAATCAGCGAACTACGGAACCATCCGCGAAACTGGTCGGCGCCCTCGATGACCATATCGCTCGGCCACGGCATACCTTCGCGACCCAGCACGGCAAGGTGCGTCACGCCCGACTCGAACCAGATGTCGACGATATTCTTCTCTTTTTCGAAACGCTTACCGCGGCACTTCGGACAGCTGAAATCGTGCGGGAGATAGGTCTCGACGGGATCGCTCCACCATGCGCCCGCGCCCACGGCGGCAAAACGTTGGGCTGCCAAACGAGCGACCCGTGCATCGAGAATGGCTTCACCGCAGTCGAGACACACCAGTGAGGGAATCGGCGTGCCCCAGGTGCGCTGACGGGAGAGACACCACTCCGGGTGCGTTTCGATCATCTGGCGCTGACGCATTCGGCCCCACTCTGGGGCGTATTCGACGGCGTCGGTGGCGTCGATCGTGCGCTGGCGCAAGACGTTTTGATCCATCGCCAAAAACCACTGCGCGGTGGCGCGGAAAATAACCGGATTGTGGCACCGCCAGCAGTGCGGGTAGGAATGCTCGTACTCAGCGGTACTCCATAAGGCGCCGTTCTCGCGCAGGTCCTCGACGATCTTGGGATTGGCTTTGAAGATGTGCATGCCGGCATACGGCCCGGCCTCGGCGGTGAATCGACCAGCGCCGTCGACGGGGTTGAGGATCGGCAGACCATATTTCATGCCGGTCTCGAAGTCGTCGGCGCCGTGGCCGGGTGCGGTGTGCACCGCGCCGGTTCCCGTATCCAGATCGACGTAGTCGGCAAGCACGATGACCGAATCGCGCGGCAGCAGGGGATGGCGGACCGCGAGGTCGTCGAAGGCCTCGCCCCGGGCGCGCGCGAGCAGCTCCGCCTCACCGAAACGCTCGCCGAAGGCGTGCTGCGCGAGCGCTTCGGCGAGGATGATTGCCTCGTCGCCGATGCGGTAGAGCCCGTAGGTAGCGTCGGCGCGCAGCGCGATCGCGACGTTGGCGGGAAGCGTCCACGGCGTCGTCGTCCAAATCAGAAACGAAACGGGGACGTCACCCTTTCCATCGCCAAAATCGAATGCACCGAGGATGCGGGCCCGCTGCTCGGGCGTCGCGGTAAAGCGCACGTAGATCGAGGGTGAAGTACGCGGTTCGTATTCGATCTCGGCTTCGGCCAACGCCGTCTCGTCGTGGAAACACCAGAGCGTGGACCGCAGACCCTTATAGATTTGCTGCCGCTCGGCGAGATCGGCGAGCGCGTTGACGATGGTCGCTTCGAACGAAGGATCGATCGTGCGGTAGGGTCGGTCGAAGAGTCCGAAGTTACCCATGCGAACGCGCTGGTCGCGCTGGCGATCGAGCCAGTAAATGGCGCGCTCGCGGCAACGCGCGCGCAACTCCAGGGGATCGACGGTATGAAAATCCTTGATGCCCAGGTGTTTGAGTGTTTCGTACTCGATCGGCAGCCCGTGCATGTCCCAGCCCGGAACAAACTTGGCGTACTTATCGTCAAGCAAGGCAATCTTCACGAACATGTCTTTGAGGACCATGCCCAAGAAGTGCCCCATGTGCAAATCGCCATTGGCATAGGGCGGACCGTCGTGCAGGATCCACGGCCCGTTGGCAGCGTTGCGGGAAAGGCGGCGTTCGTACGTTCCGTGCTCGCGCCACCAGTCGATGCGGCCGGGCTCGCGCAGCGGCAGCTCGGCCTTCATGGGAAAGGCCGTGCGCGGCAGGTTGAGCGTTTCGCGGTAGTCCATGCCGCCTATAAAAGCTGTCCGAGGACGTCGAAGTTGCGCTCGGCTGCCGCGCGCACGGCATCGGAGCTCTCTTTGAGGTGCGCCGATAGGGCATCGCGCCGGGCGATGAGGTCGTCGACGCTCGCGTCGATCGCCTCGTCCGGCGGCGCCGGCGTGCCCGGGACCCAGAGCGCGGGGAGCGGGTAGGTCAAGTCCTCGCACAGGGCGGCGACCTTTGGATCGTAGGGAATGGCGAGAAACGGAACGGCGAAGCGCGCGGCCAGCACCAGCGCATGCAAACGCATGCCGACGACCACGTGCGCGCCGCGCAGAATCGCCGCCGCTTTCTCGAGCGTACATTCCGGGAGCAGCACCGCGCTCGAGGAAGAGGCGCGAATCGCGTCGGTTGAAACGGCGGCGTCGGCCGCACCCGCCATCGGCAAGAACGCGCAGCGGATGCCGTGCTGGTTCGTTAGCCGGTCGACGGCACGCGCGACGATGCGAGTCGCGTCGCGCGGCGAGGCCGAGTTGCGCAGGCTCACGACCGCGTAAGGACCGCTCTCCGGCCCAAGTCCCTCGGCAGCAAGATCCACGCCGCCCTCCGGAAGGTCGTAGAGAAAGACCGGATCGGCGGTGCGCTCGACGGGAGTCTCGGGAAGAATGCTCTGCAGCAAGGCACGCGACCGCTCGTCGCGGACGGTCGCTCGATCGAGCCCTTTGCAGAACTGCCCGACGATGAGCCGTCCCCAAAAATCGAGCGGACCGATGGACTGCGCGAAGACCATCGTCTTGTGCCGCTTGCGCACTGCCTCGCGCACGATTCCCGCGTAGTAGAGTAAGCTTTTTAGACTTGTTGCATTCTGCAAGAGTCCTCCGCCGCCGGAGAGGACGACGTCGGAACGGCCCACCGCTGCACGAACGGCGCGCCAATCCCAGCGCGGCGTCGCCGCAACGCCGTAACGCGCGGCCGTCGTCCGCGGCGTGGCCGAAAGCACTTCGAGCGCAACTTGGGGAAAGCGTCGACGGACGTGCCCGGCGATCACCTCGAGCAACGCCTCGTCACCAAGATTTCCGAAGCCGTAATAGCCGGAGAGCAGCACGCGCACCCGTCACTCCGATGGCGAGAGGGCGCGATACGCGAGCGCGACGCGCCGGTACAAGGCAATTGCCGCCGCCCCGATGATGCCGCCGACGATCAGACCGTTGACGATGCGCAGCAGCGAGATCGATACCGGCGTGTGAAGGTGCGAGAAAGTATCGATCACGTCCCCGACTCCCACGCCGATGGCCAGGGCGAGCAGCCAGCCGACGGCGCGCCGGTGACGCGACAGCAGCGCCGGAAGCAGCATCATCGCTGGGAAGCCGATCAAAAACTCTTTGAATCGCGGGCGGACGCTCAAGACGTGTGTCAGCAGGTGGCGCAGCGTCAGCTCGAAGGGTGAAGGGGCAATATCGCCTTCATTACCGCTTCGCACAAGCATCACGGCGCCGGCCGCAACGATGAGGATGCCGGCCAGCAGTTGGTAAGCCAGAACAGGCGAGAGGAAGACGTCGCGCGGACGCTCGATGCCCGCACCGAAGCGGCGATCGAATAAGTACAGCACCAGCGCGATCAATGGCGGCAGCGCCAAGATCAAGCGGACGCCGCGAAAGCGCTCGATCTCTTCCATCGTCAGCGGCGAGCTCAGGACTCCGACGACGACGAGCGCACCCACTAATGCGACCCCGGTTGCGGCGAGCATCCAGCCCGCGCTGCGCAGGATCTGCTCGCCGGTTTTTCGGGCGGGCTGTTCGTTCCACGCCGGAACTAAGACCAACAACGCCGCCGTCGCAAAGAGGAGGGCGCCAACTAGCGCAATGACCGAGCGGGCAAAAACGTCGTGATGCGAGAGCAGGCCGCCCGCGTAAAGCAGAAGCGTCAGCGCGTAGGCGGTTCCGGCTAGCCACCGGCGATACCATCCAAAGAAGTCCAGTAATAGGATGAAGATCGACGGGACGGCCAGCGCGGCGAGGCCGACCAGAATCCGATTGTTGCCCCGATACTGTGGGATCGGCGTAGCGCGCCCGAGCCGAAAACCATCTCCCCGCAACTCGTCAGCTATGGCCTTGACCATCTCCACGTTGGTCGCTTCGATCGAAAGGTTACCGTCTTGATGCGGCCAGGGCCGCAGATAAACGACGCGGACGTTGCGCTCGCGAACGCCCAGAACGTAGCGCGCGACGATCTCATCGAGCTTGAGCTTGTCCAACTCGGCCTTCGCGATCGCCTGCACGCGCACGGTGCGCCCGGGAATGAGCCGCGCGAGCGTCTCGCTCCCCTTCTGAACTTGACTCGCGTCGTACGTCTCGATCAAACCGAAGTTAAAGATGTGGCGATCGAAGGCGGCGGCGGTATCCTCTAAGTGATCGGGATAGCCCACGACGGCGTTGCCGAGGCCAAAGAAAATGATCGTCGAGACTTTGGGGTCGAGGCGCAGCACGTCGTCGAAGGTCGCGTCGATTTGCGGCGCCTTGAAGCGTTCGTCGTTCTGAAAGCGCGGCACGACTAGGAGCGCCAGCCGGCGCGCCAGCTCGATCTGATCGGTCGCGATTCCCAAGCCTAAGGCGTTGAAGTAATCGATCTGCGTCCGGACCTCGAGCAGCCACGGCCTCCGGCCGCGCAAGACACGCACGCTGTTGGGCGAGAAATGCAGCGCCAGCGAGGTCAAATAGCGGTGATAGGCCGCAGCATCGGAGACAATCAGATAGATGGCGCCGTCGTCGATGCGGTGGGTGCGCACCAGCGCCGCGAGCGCCGGGTCGGCAATCGGAGCCAGGCGGGCTTGATTGACCAGGGCGGCGCCCGTTGTCGCGTAGGCCTTCCCGTTATCGCCGACGTTGGCGCCGAGCTCCTCGGTCAGTGCCAACGAGGTGAGTCCGGCGCGGCGCAAGGCAATCAGAAAGGCGGCCGGGTTATAGTCGTTGGCTCGAGCCAGGGCATAGAGGTCGGTGTAGTCCATTGCCAGCTCGACGCGGCGCGCGTGCGACTCGGTGCGCACGCGGAATGCCGCCACGGCAAGCGAGGCGACGAGCGCGACGATCAAGATGACGACGGCGTAGCGTGTCCGCGCGGTAAATAAAGTCACGAAGCCGCTCATGTTCGACCGCCCCGGCGATTTTTCTCCCATTGCAATCACAGAAGGGCTCGCCATAGGCGAGCCCTCCTGCCGTCGCGTATGCGCGGTTCCCTTTTTGTCGGGTCACGCATACCGGGTGTGGGCGACGCTTGTCGCTCCACCGCAAACGCTGCCGGCCCACGAGGCGAGCGCCGCGGTCCGCGGGGCTTCAACGGTACCACTTTATCCCCTCCATGGGAAGCGTTTCAAAAGCGCGCTATTCGCGCCAGCGCGGCGGTCGCTTTTCCAAGAACGCAGTGATGCCTTCGTGCGCGTCGGACGCCAGCGCGTTTGCCGTCATCACTTCCTTCGTATAGTCGTACGCGGCGGACTGATCGAGATCCATCTGCGCGTAAAACGCGGCCTTTCCGATCCCGACGATGCTCGCGCTCGACGATGCAATTTTCCGCGCCATCTCCAGCACCTCGTCGTGAAGACGGTCGGGTGCGACGACGCGGTTGACGAGACCCCACGCCAGCGCCGTTCCGGCGTCGATCGGGTCACCCGTCAACAGCATTTCCATCGCACGCTTCCGGCCCACGTTTCGTGTGAGCGCCACCATCGGCGTGCTGCAGAATAGCCCGATGCGCACGCCCGGCGTTGCGAAAGTCGCTTCGCTGGAAGCTACGGCGAGATCGCAAGCCGCCACGAGCTGACACCCGGCGGCCGTCGCGACGCGCGCGACTTCGGCGATAACCGGCTGCGGAACCGACACGACGCGCGCCATCAGCGCCACGCACGCCTCGAAAATTTTTCGATACGTATCGACGTCGCGATCGACCAGCTCGCGAAGGTCGTGCCCGGCGGAGAACGCCGGTCCTTCGCCGCGTAAAACGATGACGCGAGTTCCACGTTCCTCGCCGAGTAACGCGAGAGCTTCATCGAGCTCGCGCATCATCTGCAGCGAGAGGGCGTTGCGTTTCTCCGGACGGTTCATCGAGACGACGGCGATCTCACCATTGCGTTTGATTTCGACGTGCTCGAGCGTGCGTTGCATCTTGGCTTCTTCGTCGGCCCCACGGCACACCATTGTGGGCGGAGTCGACCGCAACGGCTCAGAACCGAGCGAGCGTGGAGCGAACGGTTTCGTCCGGCGAGCGCTGGATCGTCCTCGCGGCCGGCTTCGCGATCATGTCGGTCGCCGGCACGATTTTTTCCTGGAGCCTCTTTACGCGCCCGCTGATGGCCCTCTTCGGCTGGTCGAGCGTGCAGGTGGCGCTGGTGTTCTCGCTGGTCATCGTCTTCTTTGCCGCGGGTGCGATCGTAGGCGGCTTCGCGAACGACCGGTTCGGTCCGCGCGGTGTCGCCGTCGCCGGCGCCGTGCTTTGGGGAGCCGGGAGCATGCTCGCAGGATTGGGCACGCAGCACTGGGGGCTGTGGTGGCTCTATCTCACCTACGGTGCGATCGGCGGCATTGGGTGCGGCATGGTCTACGTCGTTCCCGGCGCGACGATCACGAAATGGTTTCCCGAAGAACGCGGGCTAGCCAACGGCGTAATTCTAGCCGGCTACGGATTAGGCTCGCTGGCCTTCAACCTGGTGGTGGGCTCGCTGGGAGAGTTCAAACGCGTTGCCGACTCCACCGCGGAGATCGTTCGCGCACGCAACCTCGCGGCGGCCGCAGGCCACACGTTCGCGGCATCCGGGACGGCGGCGCAAGCCGACATCGCGATCGTCATGCAGATTTTCTTCTGGTCCGGATTGCTCTTTTTGATCGTCGGCGGCGCGGCCGCGCTCTTGATTCATCCGCCCCCGCCGAACTTTAGCGTTGCCAAGGCAGCAGCGAAGTTGGCCCTCGAACGCGACTTCAAACCCGCCGAGATGCTGCGCACGCGTGCCTTTTACATGATGTGGACCGTTATTTTCATCAATGCGACCTGCGGCTTGGCGCTCTTTAGCAATGCGATTCCGATTTACGCGAAAGTCGCCGGGACGACCGCGGCGACGGCCACGGTCGTGTTCGGATGGCTCTCCTCGGCAAACGGCATCGGCCGGTTTCTTTGGGCGTGGCTCTCCGACGTGGTCGGAAGGCGCGCATCGATCGCGGTTTGCTTCGCCCTCCAGGGGGGCGCGTTGTGGTATTTAGCGACCGGACACGAACCGGCGCTGGTAGCGACCGCTTTCGTCGTGCTGTTGCTCTGCTTTGGCGGAATATTCGGCGTCGCACCGGCCGTGATGGCCGATTTCTTCGGCACCCGTTTTCTCGGCGAGGATTATTCTTTCATCATAACGGCGGCGGCGGCGGCCGGAATCATCGGGCCGCTCACCGCGGCCTGGTTCGAAGATACGACCGGTTCGGTGACGGCGTGGCTGCCGGCGGCGGCGATCGTCATGCTGGCAGCGACCGTCGTCCCGCTTCTTGCGAGAAAACCCGCAACGCCCCGGTAAGAGGCGAAAAGTTTGACCGCCCTTTGAGCCGGCTTTGAATACGGAGCCGGCCGCGCGACCGTACGATAGAGTCGTGCAGTATGCGCCGGCAATTCGAATCTTTCTGGGCTTGGTTTGGCTGATTAACGGCGGCCTCAAGCTGGGCGACCCGAACTTTGCGTTGCACGGCGGCCAGTGCGAGCGCTGGCTGGTCGACTTTACCGCGACGACGTGGGGGCCGTACCATGCGTTCGTGCAGCAGCTCGTTATCCCGAACGTCACCCTCTTCGCTACGCTCGTCGAATGGAGCGAAACGCTGATCGGCCTAGCGCTGATCGCCGGAGTCTTCACGCGGTTTGCCGCCTGGGCGAGCATTTTCTTGGCGCTGAACTACTGGGTGATGCGCGGCGCCTACGCCGGAATCGGCGGCTATGCTGACATCGAGCCCACGCTCGTGACGCTCGCCGCGGTCGTGCTGATGTGGCCCGCCACGCGGCAGTTTGCGCTCCAGGTGCCGCCGCTTTGGCGGGGCAGAGTGGTGGGCGATGACGGGCTCGAACCGCCGACATCCTCCTTGTAAGGGAGGCGCTCTCCCAGCTGAGCTAATCGCCCGTGGCCGGATGATTCGCGCTGCAGGGCCCCACCCTTTGCGCCTTTCGGGGGTCGCGTATCCTCTGCAAAGGTTTAAGCGAGCTTTTAACTCGGAAAGCTTCCAAAGAAACGCTAATCCGAAGAGCCGCAACCTTGAACAGAAACTATCGTGCCGACTTTGCAAGCGACATCCGCAATGTGGCTTTGGCTCGCCAAGCCATTGCAGGCTTTGCTACGTCATGCGGTTTTTCCGAGAGTGAAGTCGCCGACATCCGTTTGGCGGCCGGCGAAGCCCTAAGTAACGCGGTCGAGCACGGCGGCCGGGCCTCGGCGGGGAGCTTCAGCGTCGCCTGCACGTTCAACGGCCGGGAGTTGGCCATTGAGATCCGCGACGCGGGCGTGGGCTTCCCGACGCCCTGCGAGCTGGCCAGCGTCGAGCCGGATCATCGCGGACGCGGCTTCGGAATCTTCCTGATGCGTCGCCTTATGGACCACGTCTCGTTTTCGCGCAACGGGACGGTCGTACGGCTTATCCGGGTGCGGCGGTAATCTTCTTCTGCAGCAGCGCCATTGCGGCGCGTAGCTGAGCGTCGCGCTCGACCTCTCCAAAATGCGCGTCCCGATTCTCCTCGACGGCGACGTCGGGAGCGATTCCCCGCAAGTTGATGTCGCGATGACTCGGGGTCAGGTAGTGCGCGGTAGTAATCTTGATCGCCGCGCCGTCGGGGAGCGGCGTCAGCGTCTGCATGACGCCCTTGCCGAAAGTGCGCGCGCCAACCAGCGCCGCGATGCCGTCATCCTGCAGCGCGCCGGCGGTGATCTCCGATGCCGATGCGGTATATTGATTCACCAGCACGCTTACGGGAATCGCGACCGAAGGATCGCCGTCCGCGTCGATCGTCGTCGCGCGGCGGCCGCGCTCTTCGACGGTCACTAAAGCCTTGTTGGCGATGAAGCGCGAGCTGATGTCCAGGGCGGAGTTTACGTAGCCGCCGCCATCGTTACGGAGGTCGAGCACGAGCGCCTTGGCACCGAGCGAGTTCAAGCGCGCGATGGCCGTGTCGAACTCAGTGGGCGTCGCGCGACCGAACGCGATAACCCATACGTAGCCGATATTTCCCGCCAATAGCTTGTAGACGACCGTCGGCGGCTGGACGTCCTCGCGGGTAATGGAAAGCGTCGACGGATTACCCGTGCGTTGCAGGCTTACCGAAACGGCCGTTCCCGATTGCCCGCGCAACATGGAGCTGACGCCCTCGACGCCGCGTCCTTTTGTCGCGGTGCCGTTCACGGCGGTGATAATGTCGCCGACTTGGACACCGGCACGCTCGGCCGGCGTCGAAGGAAGCACGTATGATATGCGAACCTGACCCGACGCGGTGTCGGGCTCGATCATGACGCCGATTCCGCCGATCGCTTTGGGATCGAGTGCCTCGTTGAACTCGCGAAATTCGTCGGGCGTGAAGAACTGCGTGTAGCGATCGTTGGTCGCTTGCGCCATCCCTTTAATCGCAGCGTACGCGAAATCGTTGGGTGATGCGTGCGCGGCGTTGGCCGCGTTAACGATTGCACCGTCGAGCTCGTTGAGCGTCGCCGCGTTGTCGCTCTGTACTTTGAGGGAGGGCGCCGCGAAATTTACCCCCCGCTTGTGAGCTTCGGTCGAGAGCGCGTCGGCCGCGGCTGCGAGCAGCGTTTGACCGGCGACGGGCTCGTAGTGCGTAGTTGAGAGAAGGCGATAACTCTGTGCGACGTCGCCCGACACTTGAAACGAGAGCGGCGACGGGGCAGAGGTGGCTCCCAGAAGTACGAGAGCAAGCAAAAGCTTCGGCATCATGATCCTCTCTTCGATTCCCACTTGCGCAACGCTTGGAACCTAGCAAATGTTTCAGCGGCGCGCCGCCGCGCGCGCCAGCCGGTCCATCATGGCTAAACCAAGTCCGTGTTCGGGCATGGGTTGCGCGTCGATCCGCCCCAGCCCCAGCGCGTCGAGGGCGTGGAGCGCCTCGAAGAAGCCGGCCGCTGCCTCGCGCAAGTCGCCGCTCTCCGAGAGCCGGCGCACCGCGGCATATCCTTCACAATCGCCCTGCAGCAGCAAGACCCCGGCGGCCGATCGCTCCTCCGAAGCGACGCTGTGGGGATCGACGACCCGCAGCGGAGTGCGGGGAGCGTAATGGACCGGCAGCCCGCCCGGTGCGCGCGGCTGGGCCTTGTCGGGCCGGCGCTCCAACGGACCGATCTCAGCTTCGATCTCTTCGACCGCGATCGACCCGGCGCGCAACAAGGCCGGCTCGGGTTCGAGCGCGACGATCGTCGACTCAAGCCCCAGCTCGGAGGGTCCGGCATCGAGGATGAGGTCGACCCGATCGCCCAGAGCCGCCGCGACGTGCTCGGCCCGCGTCGGGCTGAGGCCTCCGAAGGGATTAGCGCTGGGGGCCGCGATCGGCGCCCCGGCGGCTTCAAGCAGCGCCCGCGCGACGGGATGTGAAGGCCGGCGCACCGCGACCGTGGCCAGCCCGGCGGTCACCAGCGCCGGAAGGTGCGGGTCCTTGGGCAGCACGAGCGTCAACGCCCCCGGCCAAAAGCGGTCCATCAGCCGGCGGGCGAGGGGCGAAACCCCGGCGACGACCTGCGCCAGCATTAGATCGTCGAGTACGTGCACGATCAGCGGATCGAACGACGGACGTCCCTTGATTTCGAAGATCCGCGCCGCAGCAGCCGGGTCGAAGGCTAATGCACCGAGTCCATAAACGGTTTCGGTCGGAAAAGCGACCACGCCGCCGGCGCGCAGAAGCGCGGCCGCACGCGCCACGCTCGCGCCGGTCGCTCGCACCGGTACCACCCTTTTCAGCTTTGCCGGGGAAGGGATAGCGCCTGCGCCCGGGCGATAAGGCTCGCATCCATGCAATCCCCGATCTCATCGCTCATCCGTTCCTTCCTTTTGTCTTCTATTGCCCTGGCCGCCGCCTTAGCCGCCGGCTGCGGCGGCGGCGCGAGTAGCCCCGGCTCGGCCCCCTTCCTTCCGCCGCCCCCCGCGAAACAGGGTAAACACTTTACTCACATCGTGGTGCTGATTCAGGAAAACCGGACCTTCGATAACCTCTTCGCCACATTTCCCGGCGGCGACGGGACGACGGTCGGCAAGACTCACAACGGCACCCGGCGGCTCGCCGAAGCGAATCTCGAGAGTCCGATCTCGCCCAACAACGGCTACGAGTTTTGGATCCGCGACTACAACCACGGGCTGATGAACCACTTCGATCTGGTTCCGATCGGTAGAACCCCCGGTACGTACGTCTACCAATACGTCAATCCGGCACAGATTCGACCGTATTGGGATTTGGCGCATCACTACGTGCTTGCCGATCACACGTTTCAAACGCAAGGCAGCGGGAGCTTTACCGCCCATCAGGATTTGATTCGCGGCGGCACCGACATCAACAGCACGCAAAGTCTGATCGATTTCCCGACCAAGCCGCCGTGGGGCTGCGACGCGCCCGCCGGCGTCGTAACGACGCTGATCACTACCGGCGATCACTATCTGCCCAACTCCGGGCCCTTTCCGTGCTTGAAGTACGAAACGCTGCGCGACACGCTCGACGAGAAAGGTTTGTCGTGGCGCTATTACGCGCCGGCCGTGGGCCAAAGCTTCGCCGGTAATTTATGGAACGCGTTCGATGCGATTGCGGCCGTTCGTCACGGCCCGGAATGGTCGACCAATCAAATCTCTCCCGAAACGAAAGTCTTGACCGATATCTCGCGCGACACGCTCCCGGCGGTTTCGTGGGTCGTACCGGATTTTCAAAACTCCGATCACCCCGGGAGCAATAGCGACAGCGGTCCGTCGTGGGTGGCGCAAGTCGTCAACGCCATCGGAGAGAGTCCGGCGTGGAAGTCTACCGCCATCGTCGTCGTGTGGGACGACTGGGGCGGATGGTACGATCACGTCCCGCCGCCCGGGCACCGGCTTTACGGCGGGCTCGGGTTTCGCGTGCCGATGATCGCGATCGCTCCCTACGCCAAGACCGGATACGTGTCGCACAATCAGTACGAGCTCGGCAGCATCGTTCGCTTCATCGAAGACAACTGGAACTTGCGAAGCTTGGGTACCAGCGACGCAACTGCCGCCGACTTTACCGACGACTTTTTCGACTTTAAAGAGCCGGCGCGCAAGTTCGTTCCAATCGGTGCTAAATATTCGCGCTCGTACTTCTTGCGACAAAAGCCGTCGAATCGCGCCGTCGACGACGAATGATGACTAAGATTGGTAACTCGGATAGGTAAACGCCGCTTCCAGTGATTAAAGTAAGTAATTCCGGGAAAGCCTGCTCGCATGGAAGAGCAGCGCGGGCGGAGAAAGAGCCTTATTCCGGCCGATATGCGTACGTTAAATAAACCCGCCCGTTCCAGCTCTCCCCGCACCGCAACCGCGGCCGGCACCATCGCGTCGCAGCTGCGACCGCAAGCCGTGCCGGTAGTTCTCTCGGATTTCGAGCGGATTGGGCTTACCTCGCCCCGCGAGCAAGATGAGCTGAAGCGGATCCAGGCTCACTTCATGACCGTCGCGCAGTGCGCGGCCCGCGGCATCGTGGATCCACAAGAGCGCGAAAACCTCGCGCGCACGATGCAGGAGCGCATGGCCCGGTATGGTGCGTCGTCGGATCACATCGCGCGCCGCCAAGTCAGCGTGCTGACGTCGCGTTTCGTCACGCCCAATCCGGAGAGTTCGGTGGAGTCGGTGCGCGCGTACGGCGATCTCCGAACGCCCACTGGAGAACCCCTCGATCAGCGCATGAGCCTCTTCGAAGAAGTCGCATGCGACGTGTTCGAGCGCGTCTATCGCGATCGCGAGCTGGCACCGCCCGACGACATCGTGCACGTCAGCTGTTCGGGATATCTCTCGCCCTCGCCGGTGCAAACGTTTCTTTCGCGTCGCAGCTGGCTCAACGTCGGCGTGACGCACTCGTATCACATGGGATGCTACGGCGCGTTTCCCGCGGTTCGCACCGCGCTCGGCCTGGTCGGCTCGTCGTTCTCCTCGCTGCCCAAGCGCAAGCGACGCGTCGATCTGGTGCACACCGAGTTCTTATCGCTGCACTTCGATCTGCTCGGCGACGAGCCCGATAACTTCGTCACGTCGACGCTGTTTGCCGACGGCTTTATTCGATACTCGGCTTATCCCGAATCGGAGTTTGTGCAGAATCCGCGCCGCGGTCTCAAGGTCCTCGCTATCGACGAACACATTCTTCCCGATTCGCTTCCCGAGATGACGCTGCGTCCCGGGCCGCTGCAGTTCGACATGTCGCTCTCCAAGCGCGTGCCGTTCATGATTCGCGACTCGATCGGCGACTTCGTAACGGCCATCTGCAAGCAAGTGGGTCTCGACTTCGAGCACGAGAAGCAAACCATGATCTTCGCGATCCATCCGGGCGGCCCGGCGATCCTCAATCAGATCCGCACCCGGCTCGGCATCGAGGAGTCGCAGTTGGCACTGAGCCGTAAGGTCCTCTACGAGAACGGAAATATGGCCTCGGCCACGGCCCCGCACATTTGGCAGCAGGTTCTGGAATCGCAGGAGATTCCGCCCGGCGCGAAGGTACTCAGCATGGCGTTCGGGCCCGGCCTGACGGTAATCGGAGCGCTCTTCGAGAAGATTTAGCGCCCGCACTACCCCTCCGAAAGGTAAGCGAATTTAAGGATGTCAGCAGCAGATTCTAAGAAGCCGCAGCAGTTCTCCGTGCCCGCTCCCTTCTATTGGAGCGTGCGGGGGGTGCACGCCGCAGCGCCGCTCTTCGTCGGTCTCGGTAACATCGAGTCGCGCATGCTCGCTCGCAGCTTGGCCACGCAGGTGGTCGACCGTCCGGTATATATTTGCGGCTTACCGCGCGCCGGGACGACGATTTCACTGCAGATGCTCAGCGAGCACCCCGACGTTGCAACGCACAAATACGCCGACTTCCTGATGCCCTATATGCCGTGGGTCTGGAACAAAGTTTTCCCACTGATTCCCGTCAACGCGATGAAAGAGCCGGTGGCGCGCATTCACCGCGACCGCATCCAGGTAACGCGCGATAGTGCCGAGATGGGCGAAGAGATTCTCTGGGAGCACTTCTTCCCGTTCATCCACGACGAGAAGAACTATAGCGTCCTGGACTCGTCCACCTCGAACCGCGACTTCGAGCGCTTCTATAGCGAGCACTTGCGTAAGCTGGCCATCGTCCGCAATCGCAACCGCTACGTAAGCAAAGCGATCATGTGCGTCGTGCGGATGCAGTATCTGCGCAAGATCTTTCCCGACGCGCGCTTCCTGCTCTATATCCGCAACCCGTTCGACCACGTCGCCTCGATCATCAAACAAGATCGCATCTGGAAGGAGATCGAGGAGTCCGATCCCCGACAGATCGAGATCATCGAACTGACCGGCCATCACGAGTTCGGGCCGAACATGATGATGGCGAACGTGGGCTGGCCCGAAGAACTAAACGAAATTCGCCGGCTCTTTAACGAGGGAAAGTGGGCGATTTCGCGAGCGCGCTATTGGGCCTACGTGTACGGCTTCGTCGCTCAGCAGCTGCAGGCCGACCCCGGCCTGGCGCGTGCCGTCTGCTTAGTACGCTACGAAGATCTCTGCGCGGAGTCGGGAGCAACGATCGACCGGATCTTGGCACATACGGGCCTTGCTCCGGAGAAATTTGCGGCCGCCCGGGAAGCCTATACTAAAAAGCTCTCCCTTCCCGACTACTACAAGCCGTCGTTCGACGCGTCGGAGATCGCCGAGATCACGGCCCTCACCGGCGGCGTAGCGCAACAGTTCGGATACGACGTTGGGGCAATCGCGCAGCGCATTGCGGAGTCGGCGCAACCGCGCAGCACTGTCTAAAATCGCGGCCGCTCCCGCGATCTACGGAGGCCTCTTGATGAATCCGCGCCGCTGGGCTCTCCTGCTTGTCGCGGGCGCCGCCCTTGCCGCGACGGCATCGTGTTCGGGCAGCTCCGCGATCGGCGGCCCGAGCGCAGCGATTCCCGGAAGCCCCGACGGCAAGGGCAGCACGCCGATTTCCCACGTGATCGTCGTGATCCAAGAGAACCGCAGCTTCGATAACTTCTTCGCCACCTTCCCCGGCGCGGACGGCACGACGACGGGTCGGGGTGCGCCGATGCCGCAAGGCGTTGCTACCGCCTGCAAAAACAACGGCATGCCGGTGATTTCGCAATCGAGCCCGACCGTTACGCTTACCAAAGTCTCGCTTATCGGCGCCGGTTTTCCTAAAAACTTCGGCGAGGGCGACGACTTGCCGCACATCTACCTCAATCCCAACGATTCGTCCCAGGGGTTTCTGGCTCAATACGACGGCGGCAAGATGGACGGCTTCGATCTCGAGAAATCGGGGCCCGACGGCGAAGGCTCGCCGCTCTGCACGTACGCATATCAATACGTCGACCCTCAGGAGATCCAGCCATACTGGGACATGGCGCAACAGTACGTCCTTGCCGATCACATGTTCCAGACGCAAGGCAGCGGAACGTTCACCGCGCACCAAGACCTGATCGCCGGAGCGACGGCTCTGAGCTACGGCAGCTCGCAAGCTAGCGTCGTCGACAACCCGACGTGGTTTCCGTGGGGCTGCGACTCCCTCTCGAGCACGGTGACGTCGCTGCTTACCACTAATCTCAAGTATCTCGACGACAAGGGCCCCCGCCCATGCTACGATTACGCCACGTTGCGCGATTTGCTCGACGCAAAGCAAGTCTCGTGGAAGTATTATGCGCAGAGGGTTCAGGGGCCGAACGGACCGCAGCACGGCGACACTGCCGGCGTGTGGAGCGCGTTTGACGCGATTCGAGCGGTTCGCTACAGCGACGAGTGGGGCAAGAACGTTACGTTCAGCGACCTGAACATTTTCAAGGATATCAAGAGCGGCAATCTTCCCGCCGTTTCGTGGATCACGCCCGATGCGCAGAACTCCGATCACCCGCAGGAACACCAGCACGGTAAGCTGGTTGATTTCGGCCCATCGTGGGTTGCTTCGATCGTCAACGCGGTCGGGCAGAGCAAATATTGGAAGAGCAGCGCGATCGTCATCCTTTGGGATGACTGGGGCGGATTCTACGATCACGAATCGCCGCCGTTCTTCGATAACGCCGGCGGCCTGGGTTTTCGGGTCCCGATGATCGTCGTTTCGCCTTACGTCAAACCGCACGTGGAATCGACGCAGTACGAGTTCGGCAGCATACTGCACTTCATCGAAGACAACTGGAAGCTGGGTTCGCTCGGAACGACCGATGCTCGTTCCACGCCCATCACCAACGCATTCAACTTCAACCAGAAGCCGCGTCCGTTTAAGGTGATCGGATCGCCGCAATCCCGTGAGTTCTTCCTCCGCCAGAAGCCTTCGGGATTCGCGCCCGACCGCGAATAGATGCACTGCCGCATCTTAGCGCCGCTGGCTGCGACCCTCGTACTTGCTTCTTGCGGAGGCGGCGGCTCCTCCGGCGCCACACCGCCCGCACCGCCGCCGGGGCCCCCCAGCCGTCAAGGCATTGCACACATCGTCGTGATCGTTCAGGAGAACCGCACCTTCAACAATCTCTTCGCTACGTTCCCCGGAGCGGTGGGAACGACGACCGGCAAGATGCGCGTCGGCCGCGGCGCCAACGCCAAGACCGTCAGCGTCGCACTGCAAAAGGCGAGCCTCACACAGTCGAACACGCTGCGCCATAGTTATCCCGCCTATCTCACGGCTTATCGCGACGGCAACATGGACGCCTTCAACCAGATCGTCTTTCAGCGTACCGGGCAGCGCGAAGGGAAGCTGCCGTATCAATACGTGGATCCCAATCAGGTCGCACCCTACTGGTCGCTGGCAACCCAGTATGGACTGGCAGATCACACTTTTCAAACGCAGGGCAGCGGGAGCTTTACCGCCCATCAGGCGCTAATTGCCGGCGGAACCCAAATCGATGCAACGCACAGTCTCGTCGACGATCCGACGCAAGCGCCGTGGGGCTGCCCCGCGCCCGCCGGCGCCAGAACGTCGTTGATCACGACGACGCTGCAGTACGAACAGGGTGCCGGCCCGTTCCCGTGCCTGAGTTACAAAACGATCGCCGATCTGCTCGATGCCAAAGGCGTCACGTGGAAATATTACACCCCGACGTATAAGGATCTCGCGGCCGGCGCGTTGTGGAACGCGTTCCTGGCAGTCGCTGCCGTCTTCCGGAATTCGAACGAGTGGAACGCGCACGTCGCTACGCCCGAGACGACGATCTTCAACGACGTCTCAAACGGCGCGCTGCCCGCGGTTTCCTGGGTCATTCCCGATGCGGGCAACTCTGACCATCCGGGCTTCGGATCGGATACGGGCCCGTCGTGGGTGGCGAGCGTGGTCAATGCCATCGGGCACAGCTCGTACTGGGGTTCGACGGTTATCGTCGTCGTGTGGGACGATTGGGGCGGATTTTACGATCCCGTCACGCCGCCGAAGCTCGACGATCAAGGCGGTCCCGGTTTTCGCGTTCCGATGATCGTCGTCTCGCCGTACGTGCCGCCGAACGAAATCTCGCACACCGTCTATTCGTTCGGCAGCATCCTGCGCTTTATCGAAGACCGCTGGCACCTCGGCCGTTTGGGTACGAGCGACGCGACGTCAACCAGCATTGCCGGCATGCTCCACCTCAAGCAGGCGCCGCGCGCTTTTGCAACGATCCAAGCGCGCTACTCGCGCTCGTACTTCTTGCGGCGCCCGCCGTCAGGCAAGCCGGTCGACACCGAATGACCCCGCAAGGTCTCGTCGCAACCGCGGCGTGCATTTCTTTGACCGCGTGCGGAGCAAGCCTACCGTCGTCGCTGTCGCACGCCGGTTTCACGCAAGCTGCGTTCCGGACGCCGAGTTCGCCGATCGAGCACGTTATCGTGATGGTTCAAGAGAACCGCACCTTCAACGACTTCTTCGCGACGTTTCCGGGAGCACTCGGTACGACCACCGGCAAGATGCGCGTCGCCGGAAAAACGACGAGCGTGGCGCTGGGTAAAGTTCCGCTCGAGAGCGCTACCACACTGCGTCATACCTATCCCGCGTATCGCACGGCGTATCGCGACGGCCACATGGACGCGTTCAACCTGATCCGCTATCAGACGACCGGAAAGCCGGAGGGGAAGGCGCCGTATCAATACGTCGACCCGGCGCAGCTCGGCCCGTATTGGACGATGGCCAAAGAGTACGCGCTGGCCGATCACATGTTCCAAACGCAAGGCAGCGGCAGCTTCACCGCCCATCAAGATCTGATCGCCGGCGGGACGCAGATCGACGACACGCACAGCATCGTCGACGATCCCAACAAACGTCCCTGGGGTTGCCCGGCGGCGGCCGGCGCGACGACCTCGCTCATCACGACCGGACTGAAATATCAAAAGGACGCCGGTCCTTTCCCGTGCTTGACGTACGCAACCATGGCCGATCTGCTCGATGCAAAGAGCATCTCGTGGAAATATTACACGCCGGCGTGGCAAGGCAACACCGGCGCCATTTGGAACGCCTTCCTCGCAATCGGCCCGGTCTTTAAGAAAAGCACCGAGTGGAATGCGCATATCTCGCAGCCCGAGACAAGCATCTTTAGCGATATCTCGGGCGGCACGTTGCCGGCAATGAGCTGGGTCATCCCCGACGGCATCAACTCCGACCATCCGGCGTACCCATCGGATACGGGACCATCGTGGGTCGCAAGCGTCGTCAACGCCGTCGGCGAAAGCCGTTATTGGAAGAACACCGCCATTATTATCGTCTGGGACGATTGGGGCGGATTCTACGATCCGGTGAAGCCGCCGCCGCTCGACCAGCAAGGAGGCCCTGGCTTCCGGGTACCGGCAATCGTCGTCTCACCGTACGTACCGAACAATAAGGTCTCGCACACCGTTTACGAGTTTGGGAGCATTCTGAGATTCGTCGAAGATACGTGGTCGCTGGGACGCCTTGGAACCACCGATTCAACCTCGAACAGCATGGCAGATATCTTCAACTTCAAGCAGGCCCCGCGAAAGTTCAAGAAGATTCCCTCGCAATATTCACGTTATTATTTCATTCATCAACCGCCGTCCGGCTTGCCGGTCGATACCGAATAGAACGGAGTCCTCATGAAACGCCGCCTCTTCGCAGTCTCGATCGCGCTCGCCGCAAGCATCGGCCTGAGCGCCTGCGGCGGTTCGACCTCGTCGCTTCCCAGTGCGTTAAGCTTTGGCGAACGTCACGGCTCGGGGAGTTCGCCGATCCAGCACGTCGTAATCGTCGTGCAAGAGAACCGCAGCTTCGATAACCTCTTTGCCCTCTTCCCGGGGGCCAACGGAGCGAAGCGTGGCAAGATGAGGGTCAAGAGCGGAAGCGGCTACGTCGACAAATGGGAAACCCTCAAGAAGCATTCGCTCTTCTTGAGCACCGACATCGGACACTGCCATTCAGCCTTCGAGACAGACTACGATAACGGAAAGATGGACGGCTTCAATCAGGTCGCGCGTGGAGTTTGCGGAAGCCACGCCAAGCCCATCGGTACGCTTGCTTATCAGTTCGTCAAGGAGACCGACATCCAACCGTATTGGGACATTGCGCAACAATGGGTTCTCTCGGACGCGATGTTCCAAACTCAGGGAAGCGGGAGTTTCACGGCCCATCAAGATCTGATTCGGGGTGGGACGACGATCCAAAGCAGTCCCGTCGAGAGCCTCGTGGACAATCCAACACTGATGCCATGGGGCTGCGACGCCCCCAGCAAAACGACAACGTACCTCATTGATGCCAATGGAAACGTGACGCCGAACGGCCCGTTCCCGTGTTCCAACAAGTTCCCAAACTACGCTTCGGGCGGCTACAAAACTCTAGCCGATTTGATGGACGCCAAAGGCGTTAACTGGAAATACTACTCGCCGTGCTTCATTGCTTCGCCCGGACCGAGCTGCAGCAACGACTGCAAGACGTGTGGAGGCGCTCTGCTTAATGCCTTCGATGTCATCTATCCCGTTCGGTACGGCCCGGAGTGGGGAACCAACGTCTCGATGCCGGAGACAAATATTTTCACGGACGTTGATAACGGCACGCTGCCGAACGTTTCGTGGGTCATCCCCGAGGATGACGCCAACGACCATCCCGGCTCGAGGACCGATACCAAAGGGCCGTCGTGGGTAGCTAGCGTCGTGAACGCGATAGGGCAGAGCCAGTACTGGAACTCGACGGCCATCATCGTGCTTTGGGACGATTGGGGAGGCTTTTACGATAATGCCAAGCCGCCGTTTCAGGACAGTTGGGGCGGCTTGGGCTTCCGCGTTCCGATGCTCGTTATTTCACCTTACGCCAAAGCCGGTTCGTCGAGTCAAGGCGGCTACATCTCGCACACGCAATACGAGTTCGGCAGCATTCTCAAGTACATCGAGGATAATTGGAACTTGGGCCGCTTAAATACAACCGATTCTCGCGCAGCACACAGCATCGGTGATGTCTTTAACTACGCCCAGAGTCCTCGTCAGTTCAACTCGATACCATCAGAATTCGATGCCAAATATTTCCAGGCTCGCGCCGGTAAACCGCAGCGCGGCGATCCCGAGTAGCGCTACAATAAGAACGTCTCGTTACCCAATCGCGCGACTCGCGACGGTGCTGGCGCTCTGCGCCGCTGCGGCTTGCTCGCATAACGTCCCGTCGCTGCCGTCGTTAGCGTCTGAAGTAAGCCACGCTTCCCGCGAAGCAGCCATTTCGCCGATTCAGCACGTCGTCGTGGTGGTGCAGGAGAACCGCAGCTTCGACAACTTGTTCGCGACGTTCCCCGGCGCGAACGGCGCGACGCGCGGAAAGATGAAAGTAAAGCAGGGCAACGGTTACGTCGACCAATGGGTCGACCTCCAGCCCCACACGCTGCTGATGCCCACCGATATCGCGCACTGCCACAGCGCGTTTAGGACCGCTTACGACGGCGGCAAGATGGACGGCTTCAACCTGGTTCCGCGCGGCGTCTGCAACAGTCAAGGGCAGTCCGCCGGCACCTTGGTCTATCAGTACGTGCGCAAAAGCGACATCGCTCAATATTGGGACATCGCCGAACGATACGTCCTGGCCGACGCAATGTTTCAGACTCAGGGCAGCGGCAGCTTCACCGCACACCAAGACCTCATTCGCGGATCGACCGCGATTGATTCCACGCACAGCATCATCGACAATCCGACGCTGATGCCGTGGGGCTGCGACGCTCCTGAACAGACGGTCACGTCGTTGCTTACCATTAATGGAAAATACCTCAAGAACCAAGGCCCCTTCCCGTGCAGCAACAAGTTCCCCGGCTCGTATCAGACGCTGCGCGACCTGCTCGACGCTAAAAGCGTGACTTGGAAGTATTACTCCCCCTGTTTTGGCGCCTGGAACAAGAACAACTGCGACAAGGGCTGCCCGCACACGTGCGCGGGTGCCCTGCTCAACGCATTCGACGTCATCGATCCGGTGCGGCACGGTTCGGAATGGGGCACCAATGTCTCGATGCCCGAGACCAACTTCTTCGACGACGTCACCGGCGGCACGCTGCCGGCCGTCTCGTGGATCATTCCCGCCGACGAGAACAACGACCACCCCGGCGAAAAGGTCGACCACGGCCCATCGTGGGTGGCCGGCGTGGTCAACGCCATCGGCACGAGCGCTTACTGGAAGTCGACGGCGATCGTCATTCTTTGGGACGACTGGGGCGGGATGTACGACAACGCCGTGCCGCCCTTTCAAGATCACACCGGCGGCTTAGGCTTCCGCGTCCCCTGCATGATCGTTTCCGCATACGCGCGTACCGGCAACGGCAGCCGCGGGGGCTACGTCGCCCACACCCGTTACGAGTTCGGAAGCGTCTTGCGTTACATCGAGCAGACCTTCAAGCTCGGTTCGCTCGGTACGACCGATGCACGCGCCCAGAGCATTCTGAACGCGTTCGACTACTCGCAGAGTCCGCGCAAGTTCACCAAAATCCGGGCACAGTTCGGCCCGCAGTCCTTCAAAGCCCGAACGCGGGCGCCGCAGTACGGCGACCCGGAGTAGCTCGCGGGGACGGCGCTCTAGAGGTCGCTGTCGGGAATGCGGTTGTCGGTCGGCTCCCGATAGAGAAAGTAATCCTTATCGAGCGGAGCTTTAATGGGCACGAACTTGCGCGGCTTCTGCGTGAAGTCGAGGCAATCGTCGGCCGGCGACGTTGCTCGCCGATCGGCCTGCGTCATCCGTGGCAGTCCGAATAGATCTTCGGCAAAGCGCAAAACGCTGACCGTTTCGTACTGGACGTGCGAAACGTAATGCTTTTTCGCGTACGCCGAAACCACCATCAGTGGAACGCGAAAGCCCGTGCTGTCGTAGCCGAGGTACGGTGGCGGCACCGGATCGAAGACTCCGCCCCAGTCGTCCCATTGGATAAAGACGACGGTGCTGTCCCAGAACTTGCTCTCGCCGACGGCGTTGACGAGCGATGCGACCCAGGAGGGGCCGCCGCCAATTCCGCACGACAGGTGATCGGAGTCGCGGCAGAGCGGCGTGATCCAGGTAAAACTTGCAAGCTTACCGGCAGCGATGTCGCTCAGGAAGCGCTTCTGAGGCGTGACGATGTTGCGCTTCCAATCGGGTCCGTTGAAGATATGTTTGACCGCCTGATATCCCGACCAGTATCCTGACACGCCGTCGGTATACTGGCTGGTGTAAAAGCGCCAGTCAAGCCCGGCTTTGTCGAGCTCGTCGCCCATCGTCTCATAGTTAAAGCAGGCCCGCCGCAAACTCCCAAAGCGGCGCTCGCTCGTTAGCATCTGCACCTGGTCGAGTTCGCCGCCGGAGCAGCCCCATTGCGCGCGCGGGATGTTCACCGCCGAAGCGGCCTGCGCCGCGATGATGTACTGATGCGCGACGAAGCTCTCGTCGAGCTGCGACTGGAACATGTGGTCGGCGAGCACGAACTCGTGCGCGATGTCCCAATACGGCTTGCTTTCGTCGTGTGGCACGTAGACGTATTGCGGATGGCGCGGACCACCGAAGAAGGCCTCTTTATCGAAGTGGTCCATCTTACACTCGGTGCCGGGAAGCGTTCCTTGACCGTCACAGGCGTTGAACATCGCCCCCGCCGAGTGATCGATGTCGTACGTCACTTTGAGGCTCACCGGCTTGAGTTTGATGCGGTGTCCGCTCGAGGATTTGCCGCTGGTCGCCGTTTCGGCGCCCGGGAAGCCCATGAAGATATCGTTGAAGCTGCGGTTCTCTTGCACGATCCAAATGACGTGCTTGATTTTGCCCGCACCGGTCTGGTTGAGATACTGCAGCGCCGAGTCGGCGCTCGTCGGTGGCGCGATGCTTTGGCCGCGAATCGAACAGGCGGCCAGCGCCAGCATGGTTACCAGGCTTATGAATTTATTATTGCGCGTCGGGAGTTCGGTCATCGGGTTCCTCGTTGATGAAGTATGGCGTCTTTTCTAGCGTAAGGCGAGATCACCAGTATAGGAACGCGAAAACCGACGCTATCGTACCCATGGTGGCTTGCTCTCCCCTACGGCACTGACGAGGGTTCTATTGTTCGTCGGGGATCCGGTTGTCACCGGGTTCCCGGTTGAGGAAGTACTCGCGGGTTCGCGGCGCTTTGATCGGAACGAACTTCCGCGGCTTTTGCGTGAGGTCCAAGCAGTCGCCGGCGGGGGAGATCGCTCGCGCGTCGGCATCGGCCAGCGACGGCAGCCCGAAGAGGTCTTCGGCGAATCGCAGGACGCTGGCCGTTTCGTACTGCACGTGAGAGACATAATTCTTCTTGGCGTACGGTGAGATCACCATTAGCGGAACGCGAAATCCCAGCCCATCGTAATCTTTATGCGGGGGCGGAACGTGATCGTAGAGGCCGCCCCAGTCGTCCCACTGCACGAAGATCGCCGTGGTATCCCAGAACTTGCTCTCGCCAACCGCGTTGACCAGCGATGCGACCCATGAAGGTCCGTCCCCGCCGCCGCACATCAAGTGATCGGAGTCGCGGCAGAGCGGAGTAACCCAGGTAAAAGACGCGAGTTTACCGGCGGCGACGTCGCTAATAAATCGTTTCTGTGGCGTGATGACCTTGTGCCAATCCGGGCCATTGTAGACGTGTTTGACGGCCTGGTAGGCCGACCAATAACCGCTTGTTGGATTGGTATACTTGCTGGTATAGAAGCGCCACGAGAGGTTGGCCGCGTCGAGTTCGTCGCCGAGGGTCTGATAGTTGAAGCAGGCGCGCTGCTCGTCACCGTAACCGCGCTGCGCGGTAATGGTCTGCACGAAGTCGAACGGGCCGCCCTCGCAGCCCCACGGTCCGAAGGGAACGTTAACGCTCGACTTTGCCTGCGCCGCGATGATGTATTGATGCGCGACGAAACTTTCGTCAAGCTGCGAGGCGAAGGTGCGATCCGAAAGCACCCATTCGTGCGCCATATCGAAATACGGCTTTGATTCGTCGTGGGGAACGTAAGCGAACATGCCGTCCCGTGGACCGACGTACTGCCGTTCGCGGTCGAAACCGGTCATGCGGCACTTCGTCCCGGGAAGCGCGCCGGTTCCGTTACACGCTGCGAACATCGCGTAGGCCGAATGATCGATTTCGTATGAGACGGTGAGGCTGATGGGCTGCAGCTTGATCCGCTTCCCGTGCGAGTTCTTACCGCTCGAAACGGTGTCGGCGCCGGGATAGCCCTGGAAGAGATCGTCGAAGCTGCGATTCTCTTGCACGATGTAAACGACGTGCGTGATCCTACCGGCAGCGGGGCTCGGCAAGACGGGGCCTAGCCCCGCGAGGGCGTTGGACGGCGCTGGGGAGCAGGCGGCCAAAGCCAGGCTCGCGGCGCCGCAGAGCGCCGCGAGCGGAATAGAGCGGATCACGACGGCGACTCTTTTGCCGCTGCGGGGGGCCCATTCCCGTCGGGCACCTTTGAGAGCCGAGGAACGTTTTCTCTTTGCTGGCTTATGCTAGGCCGTCGTTTTCAGAGGTGGGGACGGCGCCCGAGCCTAACTCCAAGCTCCCAGCGCTAACCACCAAAAAGGAGCTGTTGTGAACCGATCCCTTAAGCTTGCGGGGCCGCTGCTTGCGGCGCTCGCAATCGCCGCCTGTAGTACAGGCGGCTCCTCGAATATGCCGGCTACGGCCGGCGCGCCCACTGCGGCCGGCGCCGCTCGGCAGCAGCCGATGGGCCAAATGAAACACGCCTGCGGTGGATCACGCACCAACGGGCAAATGCAATGCGACGTCCTGATCGAGTCTGGATTCACGAGCATGAGCCCGGCGTATCCGGGTTGGAAGCCGGCCGACTTCAAGGCCGCGTACAATCTTCCGACTACGAAGGGTAAAGGATCCGTCATCGCGATCGTGGATGCCTTCGATAATCCGAACGTCGCCTCCGACTTAGCCACGTATCGCACGGCGTACGGTTTAGGCAAAGCGGATTTCACCAAGTACAACCAACGCGGAGAGACGAAGAACTATCCCAAACCCGATTCGGGATGGGGCGTTGAAATCGATTTGGACGTCCAGATGGTTTCGGCCAGTTGTCCGCTCTGCAAAATTATCCTCATCGAAGCCGACGACAACTACACCAACAACCTGTATGCTGCCGTGGCCGAAGCCGTTAAGCTCGGCGCGAAGGTCGTCAGCAACAGTTACGGTGGCGGCGGCGGCTACTCGTCGTACAACGATTTCGACACGCCCGGCATCGTCTATCTCGCCAGCTCCGGCGACAGCGGATACGGCATGCAGGACCCCGCCGATTACTCGAACGTCGTTTCGGTAGGCGGCACGGTGCTCGCGCTGGCGAGTTCGAAGTATAGCGAAACCGTCTGGCACTTCACCGGCGGCGGCTGCTCCGTCATTACCAAGCCGAAGTGGCAAAAAGACCCGTCCTGCTCGGACCGCACCGGCAACGACGTTGCCGCGGTGGCGCAGTCGGTCTCGCTCTACGATAGTTACCCGTCCGGCGGTTGGGGAACCGTCGCCGGTACGAGCGTATCGTCACCGCTGATCGCGGGCGTGTACGGCCTTGCCGCCAACTTTAAGGCGGTCAGCAAAGGCGGCTCGCACTTCTGGACGATGCCCAACAAAAAACGCAAAAAGGCGCTGCACTACATCTCGGTCGGCAACAACGGAACGTGCGGCGGCAGCTATCTCTGCACCGCCGGAACGAATCAGTTCGGCACCTACTCGGGCCCGGTCGGTTGGGGATCGCCCAACGGCATCAAGGCCTTCTAGCTCGCTCTCGGGTTAACCGAGGTCAAGAACGAACGGGGTGCGGCGCGAGCCGGGCCCCGTTTCTCTTGGCGGGGGGAACATACGACCCTAGCGCCCCGTTCTATAGGAAGGGGGCTGCCACGCACGATTTGCCGATAGGTAGGCGCTGCGCCCGGCCTTTTAGTTACTCGTTCTCGTTTTCGCAGAACGTCCCAAAAATATAAGGAGCTTCCGTGAACGGAACCATTAAACTCGCGGTGCCGCTCGTCGCCGCACTCGCGCTGGCCGCCTGTAACGCCGGCGGCTATTCCACTATGCCCTCGGCCGGATCGGCCGGGACGGCCGCTGCGCCGTCTCGCGGCATCCCAGAGTGGCAGGCCAAGGGAATGGCCCACGCCGCCTGCCCGGAGGTCGCCGCTAAAGCCCACTGCTTGGCGCTCATCGACGACGTCAAGCCGGGTCCAATCGACCACGGCATGCAGCCGCAGGTACAACAAGCCGTCTCCGGCTGGTGGCCGAGCGACTTCCAAACGCGGTACAACTTGCCGTCCGGTTCCAACGGTTCGGGTCAGATTGTCGCTATCGTGGACGCGTATGACAATCCCAACGTTGCGTCGGACCTTGCCGCTTACCGTTCGAACTTCGGGCTCGGAACGGCGAACTTTACGAAATACAACCAAAACGGTCAGCAGAGCGGTTACCCCGTGGGTAACACCGGCTGGGGCCTGGAGATCAACCTGGACGTTCAGATGGTCTCGGCGGTCTGCCCGAAGTGCACGATCTATTTGATCGAGGCCAACGGCGCCGATCAAGGGGATCTCCAGACGGCCGAAGCGACGGCAGTTAGTCTGGGCGCCCATATCGTCAGCAACAGTTGGGGCTGCACCGGCAACAACAACTGCGTCAGCCCTTCGTACTTCGATACGCCCGGCGTCATGTATCTGGCGTCGTCGGGCGACTCCGGCTACGGCACCCAGGGCCCGGCCGCGCTGCCTTCGGTCGTATCCGTCGGCGGGACCGTGCTGACCAAGAGCGGCTCGACCTACAGTGAAATTGCTTGGCGCAGCGCCGGCTCGGGCTGTGCGACCGGCATCACCAAGCCCTCGTGGCAGCACGACAGCGGCTGCAGCTACCGCACGATGAACGACGTTTCTGCCGTCGCGCAGTCCGTCGCCATGTACGACACCTACGGCCACGGCGGCTGGATTACGGCCAGCGGCACCAGCGTCTCCTCGCCGATGATCGGTGGCGTCTACGGCTTGGCGGGCAACGCCAGCTCGCAGAACGCCGGCCAGAACCTCTGGCAGCTCAAGAAGAAGAAATACAAAAAAGAGCTGCACGACATCGTTTCCGGATCAAACGGCTCGTGCGGCGGCAGCTATCTCTGCACCGCAGTGAAGGGCTACGACGGCCCGACGGGCTGGGGAACGCCCAACGGCGTCAAGGCCTTCTAAAAAGCCTTACGCTAGGACAGTGGGCCGGGGTAGGCCGCCGACAGGTCGGCGCCTACCCCGGCCCTAAATATTTCCCTCCCCACATCCCACCTAGCTATTTCGAGAAGGGAGCATTCGTGAACGGACCCATCAAACTCGCGGTGCCGCTCCTTGCAGCACTCGCTATTGCCGCCTGTAGTTCGGGCGGAAACTCCAGCGTTCCAGCGGCTGGACCGGCCGGTTCGGGCCTCGGCTATTCGCGCATCATGCCGGATTGGCAAGCCAAGGGTCTCGCGCACCCGGCTTGCGGTACGCCGCGGTTCGGCGAAGCTACGTGTCTGGCGCTAAATATTGACAAGAAAACGGCCCCATTGAACCACGCCGGTCAGCCGGCGGCCAGGCAAAACGTTTCCGGCCTGTGGCCGTCTGATCTCCAAACGCGCTATAACCTGCCATCGAGCAGCAACGGCTCGGGACAGATCGTCGCTATCGTGGATGCCTATGACAACCCGAATGTTGCCAGCGACCTCGCTACGTATCGATCCAACTTCGGTCTGGGAACTGCGAACTTCACCAAGTACAACCAGAATGGCCAGACCAGTAACTACCCGTCGGGAAGCACCGGCTGGGGTGTTGAGATCGATCTCGACGTTGACATGGCATCGGCGGCTTGCCCGAAGTGCACCATCTATTTGATCGAAGCCAATGGTGCCGATACGGCCGATCTGGAAACCGCTGAAGCGGAAGCCGTAACCCTCGGCGCGCACATCGTGAGCAACAGTTGGATCTGCTATGGCTCCGCTAGCTGCGTGAGCACGTCGTACTTCGACACGCCGGGCGTGGCATATCTTGCAGCGTCGGGCGATTTCGGCTACAACGACAACGGCGCCCCCGAAGCTCTTGCGAGCGTTATTTCAGTCGGTGGAACCAATCTGAGCAAGAATGGCTCCTCCTATACTGAAACGGCGTGGAACGGTGCCGGCTCCGGTTGCGCTACGGGCGTCACCAAGCCGTCGTGGCAGCACGATACCGGCTGCAGCTATCGCACCGACAGCGACATCTCGGCGGAGGCCGGATGCAGCCCGGGCGTGGCCGAGTACGACACGTACGGTGAGGGCGGGTGGATCACCGAGTGCGGCACCAGCGCGGCTACGCCGCTCATTGCCGCCGTCTACGGTCTGGCCGGCAACGCCAGCTCACAGAACGCCGCCGAAAACCTCTGGAAGCTCAAGAAGAAGAAATACAAAAAGAACCTCTACGACATCACCACGGGCAGCAACGGCTCGTGTGGTGGCAGCTACCTCTGCACCGCCGTGAAGGGCTATGACGGTCCGACCGGCTGGGGAACACCGAAGGGAATCAAGGCCTTCTAATCAGAGCGGGCTAAAAAGAGGAGGCGGGCGCAACAGCGCTCGCCTCTTCCTTATTGGCGCAGGTCGGCGCCCGTCCCGGCCCTAAATATTTCTCCTCCCCCAACATCCCACCCACCTTATCTCGAGAAGGAGCTTTCGTGAACGGACCCATCAAACTCGCGGTGCCGCTCCTTGCTGCACTCGCAATTGCCGCCTGTAGTTCGAACGGCAACTCCAGCATGCCCGGCATTGCCGGCGCTGGAGGCGGCGCGACGACGCAAGCGATCCGACCGCTTAATCACATTCCTCAATGGCAGGCCCAGCATCTGGCCAAGCCCGCCTGTCCGCAAGTCATCGGACGCCCGGTGTGTCTGGCGCTCGTCGAATCAAAGGCCCAATTCGGTCCCAACGTTGCCGGCTGGGCTCCGGCTGACTTCCAAGCCCGCTACAACTTGCCGTCTTCGTCCCAGGGGGCCGGCCAGATCGTCGCCATCGTTATTTGGGGCGACGATGCCAACGCCGTCTCCGATCTGGCAACCTACCGCACCAACTTCGGTCTCGGTACGGCCAACTTGACCAAATATAACTCAAGCGGACAGCAGAGCAGCTATCCGCCCAGTTGCACGAATTACGGAACCTGCGTCGAGATCATGCTCGACGTCGAAATGGTCTCGGCCTCGTGCCCGAAGTGCACGATCTATCTCATCGAAGCACAAAACTCGATCTCGGATCTAGAAAAGGCCGAGACGGAAGCCGTAACGCTTGGCGCGCACATCGTCAGCAACAGCTGGATCTGCTACGGCGACGTCCAATGCGGCGACTCGAACTTCGCCAGCCACTTCAATACGCCCGGCGTGGAATATCTCGCGGCCTCCGGCGATGACGCGTACAACCAGAACGGAGCCCCCGAAGCACTCGCCAACGTCGTTTCAGTCGGTGGCACTATCCTCTCGAAGAGTGGATCCACCTACTCCGAAACGGTGTGGCCGGATGCAGGCAGTGGTTGCGCCCCCGGCATTACCAAACCGTCGTGGCAGCACGACACCGGGTGCACGTCCCGAACCGACTCGGACGTATCTGCGGTCGCGCAGTTCGTCGCGGAATACGATAGCCTCGACGGCGGCTGGTTCACCGTCGCCGGCACGAGTGTCGCTTCCCCGCTTACGGCGGGAGTTTTTGGGCTCGCCGGAAACGCCAGCAGCCTAACTGCCGCGAAGAGCTTCTGGACGCTCAAGAAGAAAAAATACAAGAAAGAGCTGCACGACATCACCTCAGGAAGCAACGGCTCCTGCAGTGGCAGCTATCTCTGCACGGGAATCAAAGGCTACGACGGCCCGACCGGTTGGGGAACGCCCAACGGCGTCAAGGCTTACTAGTCTAGAGTCGCCTACAAAAGCGGAGGCGGGCGCAAAAGCGCTCGCCTCTTCTTTTTGCCGCTCTTTATCTATTGGTCGTCGGGGATACGGCTGTCGTCGCCTTGATGCAGGAAGAATCCGCGCCCCTTCGGCGCCGGAATACGCACGAACTTGCGCGGTTTCTCCGAAAAGTCAAAGCAGTCGAGGGCCGGAGAGTTAGCGCGTCGGTCGGCCGCCGCCAACTGCGCCAGGCCCCAGAGATTCTCGGCGAAGCGTAGGACGCTGGCCGTTTCGTAACGCTTGTGCGACACGTAGTCGTGCTTCGCGTAAGGCGAAATCACGAGCAGCGGAACGCGAAAGCCCAAGCCGTCGTAATCAACAAACGGCGGCGGCACGGGATCGTAGAGTCCGCCCCAATCGTCCCACTGCACGAAAATGGCGGTCGAGTCCCAGAACTTGCTCTCCCCGATCGCGTTGACGAGCGCGGCAACCCATGACGGGCCATAACCGCCCTGGCAGTTGGGATGATCGGAGTTCGCGCAAATCGGGGTAATCCAGGTGAAGTTTGCGAGCTTGCCTTTCGCAATGTCGTAGAAGAATTGCTTCTGCGGCGTGATGACGTCTTTCTTCCAATCGGGCCCGTTATAAATATGGTTGACCGCCTGATACGCCGACCACACCGCTCCGAATCCGCTCGACGGCGTATCGTACCAGCTCGTATAAAATTTCCACGAGAGGCCCGCATCGTCGAGCTCGTCGCCGAGCGTTTCGTAGTCGAAGCACGGCAGCTCTGGTTTTCCGATCTTGCGGCGATCGGTAAGCGTGTTGATGTAATCGCTCGGTCCTGGTTCGCAACCCCACGGACCAAAGGGCAGATCGACGCTGCGCTGCGCCTGCGCGGCGATGACGTATTGGTGCGCAACGAAACTCTCGTCGAGTTGCGATTGGAACATGCGATCGGCCAGCACCCATTGGTGGGCCATCGCAAAGTATGGCTTTGTCTCGCGCTGCGGAACGTACGCGTACTGGGGGTACTTCACTCGCTGCGGGCCGCCGTTCCACCACTCCAGGTTGAAGCCATCCATGCGGCATTTCGTGCCGAAGAGCTTACCGCGCCCGTGGCACGCGAAGAACATTGCCGATGAAGAGTGATCGATCACGTACTGGACGTGCAGGCTGATGGGCTGCAATTGGACCATTTCGCCCTTGGAGTCCCTACCGCTGGTCACCGTGTACGCACCGGGATAGCCGTAGAACAGATTGTTGAACGAACGGTTCTCTTGAACGATGTAGACGATATGCTGGATCTTTCCCGCGCCATCCGCCGGCAAGCCGGGCATCCGGCCGCTTTGTGTGAGGGGCAATGCGCTCGAAGAAACATGCGCACCGCACCCGCCCACCAGGATCACCCCCGCGGCAACTCCGGAATACCACCACGCGCGTAACACCATCGTCCTCCTATGACCCCAGGGTGGTCCGGTACCTGCGCGAAAGGAGCGCAGGTGAAGCCCTTCTTCTTCTTGCGCGCTTCAACGCTTCTCGCGGCGCTCGCCGTTGCGGCTTGCGGCGCGGGCGGCAGCACGCCGGTACCTAAGGCCGGCCCGTTGAGTTTTCGCGCCGCGGTTACGCCGATCTCCCACGTCGTTTTTATCATGCAAGAGAACCGTTCTTTTAACAATCTTTTTCTCAACTTTCCCGGCGCAAAGACTCAGAACTATGGCTACGATACCAACGGTCAAAAGATCGCGCTGAAGCCGGTCGACCTCGCTACCGATTGGGACATCGACCATTTCTCGCACGGCTTTTTCGCCGCGTGCGACGGCCAGGGGAAGCTGCCCGGAACGAACTGTAAGATGGACGGCTGGAACCTCGAGCAAGGCGGGTTTGGCGCACCGCCCAACTTTGCGTACATGTACGTGCGCGAGAAGCAGATCGACCCGTACTGGAAGATGGCCAAACAGTACGTCCTAGCCGACCGAATGTTTACGTCGAATCTCGACGGTAGCTTTATCTCGCATCAGTACGCGATCTCGGCCTTTGCAAGACACGGCGTTGACGGCCCAACCACCTCGTGGGGATGCGACGGAGGACCAGGCGACACCGTTGTGACGCTGACGAAGGACCGCACGTACGGCACCCCGGTCATCGTCTGTTGGGATATCCCTTCGGTCGCCGGCGAAGCCGACACGGCCGGCGTAAGTTGGCGATTCTACACGGGCGAGATTAACGGCGACGGCGGCTTGTGGTCCGCGTATCAAGCTAACAAGAGTATCTACTACGGCCCGGACTGGTCGAGCGACGTCATCAATCCGCCGGCGCAGTTTCTCACCGACGTCGGCAAGGGACACCTGGCCAACGTAACCTGGATTACTCCGACGTACGCTGCCTCAGACCATCCTGGCCTTGACGCCCCGGAAGGCCCGGCCTGGATTGCGTCGGTCGTCAACGCCGTTGGCACGAGCAAGTTTTGGAAGTCCACGGCGATCTTCATTATGTGGGATGACTGGGGAGGCTGGTTCGATCCGGTCAAGCCCGTCTATAAAGATTACGACGGCCTAGGCTTTCGCGTTCCGCTGATTATGATCTCGCCATACGCGCGCAAAGGGTACGTTACTCACGTTCAGTACGAAACGTCCAGCGTGTTGCGGTATATCGAAAACAACTTTGGCCTGACGCCGATGGCGGCCAGCGACGAGCGCGCCAACGACCCGGCCGGCGATGCCTTCGACTACACGCAGACACCGCGCAAGTTCAAGAAGTTCGCCGGCGGTAAGCCGACGGAGTATTGGCTGCAAACGCAGCGCAACTCCCGCGCACGCGGAATCCCAAAGAGCCTGCTCGGTGACGACTAAATCGATGCTGGCCGCCGGCGCTCTGGCGCTCGTGGCCTGCTCCGCCGGCGGCGCGGGAACGCCGCCGCACGTGCCCATCAATCCCACAGCGCCGATGCGCCAGTTGACGACGCCGATCTCGCACGTCGTCTTCATCATTCAGGAGAACCGCTCGTTCAACAATCTTTTCCTAAATTATCCGGGCGCGACGACCCAAAATTACGGCTACGACACGAACGGCAAGAAGATTCCGCTTCATAAGACGAGCATCTCGACGGCGTGGGATATCTCGCACAACTCGAAGTCGTTCTTTACCGATTGCGACGGACAAGGCAAACTGCCGGGCACGAAGTGTAAGCTCGACGGCTGGAATGGCGAGAGCGCCGGCTACGGCCATCCCGATAACTTTGCCTATTCGTACATCCCCGAACGTGAAGTCGATCAGTACTGGAAGATGGCGCGGCAGTACGTGCTGGCGGATCAAACTTTCTCCTCCAACATCGACGGCAGCTTTATCGCCCACCAGTACTCGGTCGCAGCCTACGCCGATCGCACGGTCGACAATCCCGCCGGACCGTGGGGCTGCGAGGGCGGTAAAGGCGATACCATCGCCACGCTGACCAAGGAGCGCACGTACGGCAAACGCATCGTAACGTGTTTCGACATCCCCTCGATCGCCACGCAAGCCGACCATGCAGGATTGAGCTGGCGATTCTACACCGGCGGAATTTATTCCGACGGTGGGCTCTGGTCGGCGTTTCAAGCCGAGCGCAAAATTTTCGACGGCCCGGACTGGACTGCCGACGTGATCAATCCGCCGGCACAGTTCTTAACGGATCTCGCCGGCGGCCGACTGGCTAACATAACGTGGGTCACGCCGACCTACGAAACCTCAGACCACCCGGGACTGCTGGCGCGCAAAGGCCCGTCATGGGTCACCTCTCTCGTCAATGCGATCGGCGAAAGTAAGTATTGGAACTCGACCGCCATCTTCCTAATGTGGGACGATTGGGGCGGACTCTACGATCCCGTTCAGCCGCCCTTCGAAGATTACGACGGGCTAGGCTTTCGCGTACCGCTAATCGTGATTTCGCCGTACGCCAAGGCGGGATACGTGACGCATGCTCAATACGAAACCGCGAGCGTGCTGCGTTACATCGAGAACAACTTTGGGCTGACGCCGATGGCGGCCAGCGATACGCGCGCCGCCGATCCGGCAGGCGACGTCTTCGACTACACCCAGAATCCACGCAAGTTCAAAAAGTTTGCCGGCGGTCGCTCGCGCCAATACTGGATTCGCCTCGAAGGCGGCGCGGCGCGCAGGGAGATCCCGCGCACCATCCTCGGCGACGACTAACGAAGGCACTCCAATAAAAAGAAAACGGGATGGTGCGAACACCATCCCGTTGATCTTTGCTTCCTTGTGAGGAAGCGTGATTACGTCAAGCCTACGGCTTGTTGGTCGGCGTGAAGACGGCAGCTTCCGGCTGGAGCGAAGCGCTCAGACCGTTGTTGAAGCTGTACTGGAACGTCGCCGTGCCGGAGCTCGAGTTGTAGCTGTAAACGTCGACATCGCCATTGATGAAATCGCCGACCGCAAGGGTCTTGCCCTTGGTGTCGAGATTGCCAAAGAGCGATTCGCCTTGGAGCGTCGAGGTGCCGACGAGCGTGCAAGCGGGGTTGCAGCCCTTGTACACGCGGAGCGTGCCGGTCAGGTCGATCGCGCCGAGTTGACCCTTCTTATCGATGAACAGACCGCCGTACGAGCTAGCCGAGTAGCCGGTAGCAACCGCACCCGAGCCCGAGCAGCCCTTCCAGTAAACGATGATCGCGCTGCCGCTCGAGTTGAAGCTCGACATCCAGCAGTCGCCGGCCTTGTCAACCGCTACGCCGGCGCCATAGTTGGCGATCGACGAGTTGGTCACCGGGGCGCCGCAGCCGCCGGTCTTGGTGCAGATAACGACGTCGCCGACGCCGCTCGTGTAGTTAGCGATCTCGCCGACGTACACTTTGCTGCTGGCCTTGATCGAAGCCGCATCGGCCGCCTGGCCGCTGGAATCGGTCTGCGTCCAATCGAGGGCGCCGCAACCGGACTTCTTGTAGACGTTGATGCCCGACGGCGAACCGGTCGGAACGAGGAGTTCGCCCTTCGTGTCCGAGCCAATGCCGTTCACGTAGCTCTGGCTCGAGATGGTGCAGTTCGGGGCAGCATTGCTGCTGTTCGGGTTCTTATATCCGTAAACGTTGGTTCCGTAGAACTCGCTGACGTAGATTTCTTTCGATTTCGCGTCAGGCGAGATTGCGTGGCCGAGACGCAGACGCTGGATACCTGCGGGATGCGCCCACGACGGAATGAGGCTGAGTTCGCCGTGCGCGCCGGTGTGGACGCGCGACGACTGTGCCGAACCGGCGTTCGGCAGCGAGGAGCTCGACGACCCGAGGTTGCCCGAGCAACCCGCGAGAAGCCCAACGGCGACCGTAGTACAGATCGCCGACGTTAACAAACGCATTATTGGTGGATCTCCTTAGCATGTAGTGGGAAGTTAGGTCGCAACGGAGCGCCGACGCTCCGCCGACAGGCCTGGCGACCCGAATGCTTCCTCATAACACATCAATCCTTCTGGCGCTATTGTTTTTTTCTCAGGCTGGCTATGATAAGCGACGCCCTGCTTGTAATGCACCACATAGCGTGCAGGCAACTCTTGCCTACGTCGTTTTAGCAATTTTTTACCAGTAAAAAGAGCGGGCCCGCCTAAGCGAGCCCGCTCTCCTTTGCTAAACCACGGCGCTTTTTCGCGCCAAGGATATTACGCGTCCAGTTGCCACTCTGTTGTCCGATCCCCAACGAGCCGAGATGGCATCGTTTGGGTCGGCCGCTTAGCTTGGCTGCCACCCGGGCCTTTACCTTCGCCGATATAGTAAAAAAGGGGGAGGCCCGCCGATGCGGGTCTCCCCCTTTAGGGTCATGCCCTTGCGGGCAGTTTTGAGGTTACTTGGTGCTGATAGCCGCGCCGATCGGCTCGATGATCGTGCCGGAGCTCTGGTTGGTGGGCGACCCACCGGCATCCCACATCCAGCGACTTTCGGTCGAACCGGCTGCATCGCCACCGGCCAGATATTTCTGGTTGTTGGCCGCGATAACACCCTGGACGAGGTCGGTAGCCGACGATAGGGTCGTTTCGCCCGTGTACGTTAGGCTCGTACCTGAGACGCTGTACCAGTACACCGCAGAAGCGTCCTGGTCGCCAACGGCGAGGTAGTTACCTACGCGATACCACTGGACCATGCCCGGGAAGAGCGGCTGCGTGCCGCTGATGCTGGCGGTGGTCATCGAGCTGCTGCCGGCCGGAAGCACCGAGATCGTGAACGTGAAGCTCGGGTAGCTGAAGCCGTCAACATAGAGGTTGCCGTTCGAATCGTAACCGTCGAAGAAGTACTCGTACTGCGCCGGGTTGCTGATTCGCGTCGGCGAGCCGCTGGCGTTGGCATAGATCAGGACGCCGCCGGCTTCGCTGAAGTCGAAGATATCGGTTACGGCGAGATCGCCGTTAGTCGGATTGACGGCGCAGCCAACCGGATAGCCGTCGGGATCCGAGAGCGTATTCAGGATCGAACCAGAGCGCGAGAGTTGGATGATCTGGTTCGTGTTCGTGTTGGTAACCCAAACGTTACCGTTCTTGTCGGAGCATGCGCCTTGCGGCCCGTTGAAGCCCGTCAGCACGCCCTTGAGCGCCATCCCCGGCATCGAGTAGATATTAACGTTGTTGGCGCCATAGTCGGTCGCGAAAAGCAGGCGCGGCAGTCTGGACGCATCCGGTGAAACCCACGATTTGTGATGATCCGGACGTACCTTCACCGACTTGAGTGCGGTGATGGTAACTTTCCGGTCAAGGACGTGGGCCGTGTGACCCAAACCCGTCATGCCGGTGCCGGCGCCGACAGGCGAGGCTGGCGAATATTGTGATCCTGCGCCGCTGCTGCTGCAGCCGGCGAGGAGTGCGACGGCCGCCGCTACGCCGATGGCGTAGGAGGCCGACCCCGAGATTCTCATTCGAAATTGCTCCTTTTACTTTCATGAAAGGGCCCCGCGGGGCCAACAGGCTCGAGGAAACCCGGTTGTAGCCGGGGCCAGTAATTGCGACCGTTCGCTAGGGTTCTCCTGCAGCGGCCACGCTTGCCTTATTCGTCGTCTACGGGGCGATGGCTCGGCCGGTGGTGCCGGAAGTAAGCCCGCGATCGGGACGACGGAATCCGAGCGAAGCTGCGGGCCTGCTGCGAATAATCGAAGACGTCGGCGATGCTGGCGGCGCGCACGTCGGTCGTCCCGATCCGCCCCAAGCCAAAGGTGTCTTCGACGAACTTGAGGACGCTGCCGAACTCGTACTGCGTGTGCGAGACATAGCCCCCCTGGCTGCCCGAGCCGATGCGGGCGTATGCGGAAACGACCAGCATGGGCACGCGAAAGCCCAGGCCGCCCCAGTTATCGAAGAACGGCGGCGGCTCGTGATCGTAAAAGCCCCCCCAATCGTCCCAAACGACGATAACGGCGGTGTTCTGCCAGTACGGACTCTGGCCCACGGCATTGACGACGCTGGCGACCCACGACGGACCATCGTCGGTCCCGGTGTTGGGATGATCGGAGTTCTCGCGTTCGGGAACCACCCACGAGACCGCCGGCAGCGCGTTTCCGGAGATGTCGTTGAAGATGTCGTTCGGATCGCTGGTGACGTTGGCGTCCCACTCCGGGCCGTAACGCACCGCGGAGATCGCGTCGAAGGCGTTCCAAAGGCCGCCGCCCGTGCCGCCGGTTACCGGCGGCGAATAGTATTTCCACGATACCGAGTGCGCGTCGAGCAAATCGCGCAACGTCGTATAACTCATACACGGGAACGGGCCTTTGTGGTATCCGTACTTCAGTTTGACGCCGGTCCACGTCAACGTCGACGTCTGGGTGCGTTTGGGAGCGTCGCAACCCCACGGCGTGCCGCTCGGGTAATCGACGAGACTCTTGGTCTGCTGCGCGTTGATCGTCGTGCCGCCCGCGATCAAATCCTGATGCGCCGTAAAGCTGCCGCTGCCTTGCGTCTGGAACATGTGGTCGGCAAGAACGTACTGATTCGCTATGTCCCAATACGGCGCAATCTGCGATGGATCGACGTACTGATATATCTTCAAACCTGCAGGCCCTTTGCAGCGGCCACCCCCGCCTTCCAAGCCGAAGCCGTCCATCATTCCGCGATCGTACTCTTTGAGAAAGCCGTCGCGGCGATGTCCGAAATCGCAGATTTCGGCGAGTTTGACTGCCATGAGCGGCACGTACTCTTCGCTGCCGCTGGGCGTCTTCATCAGTCCCTGCGTCGCGCCGTCCGCGCCCGGATAGGTAGCAAAGAGATTGTCGAAGCTGCGATTTTCTTGAATCATCACTACGACGTGAGTAATAGGACCCGACGTGCCGTGACGCTTGAGCGTGTCGCCCCGCGCGGGCGTAACCGCTCCGGCGGTGCTCGCACCGCCGCCCGAGCAGGCGGCGAAAGCTAGGGCCGAACCTGCCGCAAGCACGCGCAGCCGCAGCCCCACGTCATCCCTCCGCGATGCTGGTGACGGTTTGTACCAGTGACTCTTTTCCTTTCGACGCCGTGCGCACCGCCAGGCGCATATAATCGAAGACTTCGGGTAGGCGTCGCGCGTAGCCGCTGATGAAACGCCAAGACAAGAGGTGCCTGAGCGAAAGATACTCGGCTTCGTGGAGCAGGAGCAAGTTGGTGATGATGAAGTGGCGCATGGCGCTGCCGCGGCGGATGTACACCCGCCATCGCTTGGCGATGTCGACGTTGGTGAAAACGCCGTTGCGTAGCGAGCCCGAGAGCACCGCCGGACTGACGGTAATGGCGCTATCGTAACGCTCGGGCATCTGCGTGCCGCGTTCGATTTCGCCTTTGCCGAAGTCGACCGTCCAATACTCGGTTTGCGCTCCGGTAATCGTGAAGACCCACCGCGGGTTGCGCAGAAACGGCCGCAGCGGCCAAATGGCGCGGAAGAACTTGCGAAAATATCCGGCGAAATCGTCGAACGCGATTTCCTTTGACGCTTCGGAACGATAGGCTTTCTCGAGGCGTTCGCTCTCGGCCAGCGCGCGCTCCTCGGCGTAAGCGACCATGTCGTCCACCACGTTATCGGTGAGTTCGAAGCCCGTTTCGCTCGACCAGCGGCTGCCGACCGGCATTACCTTTAACTCCGTTCCGGGAACTCGCGAAGCATTGGCGGCAAAATAGTCGCGCATTTCGAAGGCCGAAACGAGGAAACGGTTCTCGTCGCGCACCTCTTTATGCAAGTGACAGATTCCGCTGGCAAACGGCACCGCATAACGCGGGCGAAGTTGTTGTGCCGCCGCAACGAACGCTTCCATGTACGTGCGCCCGTCCACGGGAAGGCGATCCGACGGATCCTCGAAGCTATAGCGCGTCGGATACGACCAGGCCGGCGAATGACTGCGCAGCATAAAGTCGACCTTGGGATACTTGGCCCGGAAGGTGCGCCAAAGCGAGGGTAGCGGTTTGGAGTCGTTAAGATCCATGAGCGTGCAGCCGTCGGCCTGTATTACCGCCACGCTATCGTCTTGAAAGGTCACTTGATAGCTGGTGAACGAGAAGCCGGGCGCCAGCTCGATGCATTGGCCGTGCGTCAGCTCGATGATATGCGCGCGGCCCATATCGCGCAGTTGCGCCGGTAGTCCCGAGATCGGGAACTTCGGCACCATGATGGTGGTGTGAGGCGAGAATTTCTTAAGTGTTCTCGGATCGAAGTGATCGAAATGCCAGTGCGTTACGTAGACGTAGTCGGCTTCGAAAATGTCGGGACCAAACTCGGGCGGCGGAGCGTGCCACCACGACGACCAATAGGCCGGCTCGTTCAACCACGGATCGATAACGAGACGCTTTCCACGGGCCTTGACGTCGAGGCAGGCATGACTGACGATACGGAACTCCATGTCCGCTCTTTCTGCGGCCCGGTGCCGCCTACCATTCTGGAGGCGGCTATTCAGTGTCTACCGGGGCGCGCGATGGCGGCTGACGTTCGAAGAAAGAACGCGAATATTTCGTTCCGATCGGAACGAAGGCGCGCGGCGCCTGCGTGAAGTCGAAAGAGTCGTCGATGCTATTGGCGCGGACGTCGGTCGTTCCCAGGCGTCCCAGCCCGAAGACGTCCTCAATGAACTTGAGGATGCTACCAAACTCGTATTGCGTGTGCGAGACGTACCCTCCGTAGCGCGACGACCCTTGGCGTGCGTAGGGCGACGCGATGAGCAGCGGGACCCGAAACCCGAGCCCGCCCCAGCGATCGAAGAACGGCGGAGGAACGTGATCGTAAAAGCCGCCCCAATCGTCCCAAACGACCACGATTGCGGTCGAGTTCCAGTACTGCGATTCGCCGATCGCATTCACGACCGAGCCGACCCACGACGGTCCGGTATCGGAGGCGTTGCCGGGATGATCGGAGTTCGCCTCGGTAGGGATGACCCAAGAAACCGCGGGCAGCGCGCCGCCGGTAATGTCGCTGAAGATTTGCGTCTGGCTGACGATGTTGGTGTTCCACTCCGGTCCGTTTCGCACCGCGTCGATTGCATCGAAACCATTCCAGAGTGCTCCGATTCCGCCCGGCTCGGGCGGCGTGTAGTAGCGCCACGAAAGCCCCGCCGTATCCAGCAAATCGCGCAGCGTTTGGTACTTAAAGCATGGAAAGGGACCGTGATGGTAACGGTACTGCAACGACGAGCCTTTGGCGATGATCACCGACGTTACCGTGCCGTTGGGGGCGTCGCAACCCCACGGTTTTTTCGACGGAAAGTCGATTACCGTTTTCGTCTGCTGGGGATCGATGGTCGACCCGCCGGCAATGAGGTCTTGGTGCGCGCTAAAGCTTCCGCTGCCTTGCGTCTGGAACATGTGGTCGCCTAAGACGTAGGTTTCCGCAATCTGCCAGTACGGTACGATCTCCAACGGATCGACGTATTGGTATGGTGCAGTTCCTTGCTGTCCGGGGCACTTCTTACCGCCGCCCTCTAAACCAAAGCCGTCCATGGCGCCGCCGTCGTAGTCTTTGATCACACCGTTGTAGGAGTGCCCGAAGTCGCATGGGTAATTGAGGCTGGTCTTTTGCAGGGGCACGTAGGTGTAGCCGCTCGGCGTCTTCATCTTTCCCTGGGTCGCGCCGGCCGCTCCGGGAAACGTCGCGAACAGATTGTCGAAACTGCGATTCTCTTGAATCATCACGACCACGTGCGAGATATATTGTGAACCGGTGGCCGGCGAGAAGCCACGCGACGCCGCCGGAGCATTAGCACTGGTCGGCGGACCCGCGCAGGACGCGGCAGCGACTGTCACGGCCAACGCCGAAATGCTCCAGCGCCGCACCTTACGTATGCGTTCGCAGAGAGATGGCGCCGGTGGTGGTCGTTAGGCGGACGATCTCGCTAAGGTCGCTGGCTATGTGGCCGACGGTGCTGCGCGCGTCGACCGTCGCACTGCTATCGCGCGCGAGCGTAAGATCGATGGCACCGGTCGTGGCGTCGAGATCGATCGACCGGTTACTGTCGACGCGGCCGCAGTCGGCGGTGATACGGCCGGCCTGCGTTTCGACCGACAGATCGCCGCTAACGCCGGCTACGTCGACCGCTCCTGCGACGTTGTCGATGTCGACCGCCGCGGCCGACGGCACGCTAATTTCGATAGCGGACGCCGCCGCCGTGCGTGCTGCCTTCGTAAGTGGTCTCGACCACGACTTCGTTACCTTCTTTGCGGACGTCGACGTGAATCGACCGTAGCTCCGTCTCGCCGGATGCGAACTTCGTAGCCTCGACGTCGACTGCCGCACGTGACGATCCGTCGACGCGAACGGTTCCGGCAACGTTGTGAACGCGTACGATGGCCGGCACGCCGGGAACACTTTGGCGCACGGTCTCGCGTGCGTGCTCGGAGAATCCGGTGCATCCGGTTGCCAGAAGCGCCGCGATGAGCGGCGCCGTTGCCACCAGCTTCATGCGAGGCTGTCCTGTCCGGCCGCGGCCCAATCCTGCCTACTAAGCCGGCGCGACTTAAGGAAAGAGCACCGCGGCACCGCGCAGCTCGTCGTGCTTGAGCTGCTGCAGCGCGCGGTTTGCTTCTTTCAAATCCATTCCGACCGTATAGGTTCGAATGGGAATCTCGCCGGCGATTCGCAAGAACTCATCCCCGTCGGCGCGCGTGTTCGCGGTGACGCTGCGAATCTCGCGTTCGTAGAAAAGGTCGCGCTCGTAGTCGAGCGCCGGAATTGCCGAAAGATAAATGCCGGCGATTGCAAGGATGCCACCACGATCGAGCGCTTGCATTGCTGCCGGAACCAGCTCGCCGGCCGGTGCAAAGAGAATCGCCGCGTCGAGCGGCGCGGGCGGATTGTCGAACGAATCGCCGATCCAATCGGCGCCGAGCTCGGCGGCGAGGTCCCGATGAACCCCGCCTCGGCTCATCACGAAAACGCGGCATTTCCAATGCTTGAGCACCTGGATCGCGAGATGCGCCGAACCTCCGAATCCGTACAGGCCCACGGTCGAGCCGGGCTCAACGGCCGCACGGCGGATTGCGCGAAAGCCGATGATACCGGCGCAAAGCAGCGGGGCGGCGTGCTCGTCATCGATCGTAGCGGGCAATCGGTAGGCAAAGTCTTCCCGAACGACGGCAAACTCGGCGTAGCCGCCGTCGTGGTCCCACCCGGTGAACAGCGCATTGGGGCAGAGATTCTCACGGCCTTTGCGGCAATACGTGCAGGTCCCGCACGTTTGCCTCAACCAGGCGATGCCGACGCGCTCGCCGGTCGAAAAGCGCGCGCTGCCGGGTCCAAGGCGCTCGACCGTACCGACCACTTCGTGGCCGGGCACGATGCGTGAGTGCCTCGGCGGAAGGTCGCCTTCGGCAACGTGGAGATCCGTGCGGCAAACGCCGCACGCCGTCACTCGCACCAATATCTCCCCGACGCCCGGAACAGGCTGCGGTTCCTCCCGGAGCCGGAGCGGCGACGTTTCGATCGGTGCTGGACGCTCGAGCACTACCGCCCGCACGGCCACCTCCGGTTCTTCCCAATTTCAGGGTAAAATCGTGCCATGAGCTTTCCCGTTCAGATTACCTATCGCGCAGTGGATTCATCCGAGGCCCTGGATCGATTAATTCGCGACGAGGCTGCAAAACTCGGTAAGTTCTTCGACGGCATTCTGCGCTGCCGGGCCCTCATCGAACGCCAATCGGCCCACCACCATGCCGGCTCGCCGTTCAGGGTGCGCCTCACGCTGGCGCTTCCCGGCTTCGAATTGGTTGTCGACGCGGAGCCGAGCCTGCGAGCAATACCTTTTGACGACGAGCCGCTACGCGTGCACAAGAGCGACGAGATCGATGCCGTCTATAAAGATCCGGCACTTACCATTCGAGAGGCGTTTCGGCGCGCGCGGCGCCGGATGCAGGCTTACGTACAGCGCAACCTGGGGACGCACGCCCGATAATTAAGCTGGCTTAGAAGAGTTAGCGGCGAGTGGCTCCAGCGGTCGTTAGCGCCTTCGAATCCACGGCCATAACCGTGCGTTCGCTTACGATGAGTACCGGAACGGGCGCCTCGCGTAGCACGACTTCAGCGACGCTGCCAAGAAGCAGGTGTCGAATTCCGCTGCGGCCGTGCGTGCCCATCGCAATAAGATCCGCGCCGAAACTTTTGGCGAAGCTAAGAATCTCGTAAGCCGGGACGCCGCCGCGAGTCTGCCCGCTGGTCTCCAACCCCATCCGATGCCCGCGCTCCACGGCCTTTGTGACCAGCGTGCGCGCCGCGCTCTCTAGGTCGCGCATGACCAAATCCATTGCCGGGCTGGGCGGAGTCGTTCCCGCGATCATGATCGGATCGACGACCGAACAAACCCCGATCTCGGCTTTCTCGGTCTGAGCGAGTCCGAGCGCAATCTCAAGCGCTTGTTGCGAACAGGCGGACCCGTCGAGGGCGACGGCAATCTTCGTAAACATGGGACGAGTCTATCCGCGCTTCGGGAAGGCTTGGTGAAGTTTGGAGGTGCGGCTCTTCACAATCGATTCACCAGCGCGTAACCTTGTGACGCTACGATGCGTCGCGTGATGGCATTTTCGCAGGCCGCAGTTGCGCTTCTTAACGCTACTCGTCCAAGCATGTTCCGATTGCCGCTTACTTCGGACACTTTGCCTTCACCGCTTCCTTACCGGCAATAGTGCTCGCGCTGATCTTTTCGGCAACGATCGGTATCGCTTTGGGTTACTATCCCGCGCGGCAAGCGGCACGTCTCAATCCTATCGAAGCCTGCACGCCGAATGAGCGCGATCCTCGCGCTCGATGCCGAATCCTCGTCTCTCAAGTTTGCTGCATACCACGAATGCTGCGGGCGAACTCGCGCCATATGCAAGCGGGGAGCAATCCGCGCCCGGCGACCCGGGCGAGGCGGTTGCAAACATCCTTTCGCGGTTGCCGTCGTCAAGCCGTGATAGACTCACCGGCATCGGCCACCGCATTGTCTTCGGAGGCCGCCGCTACATTGCGCCGGTCTTCGCCGACGCTGAGGTTTTGGGTGAACTCGAACGATTGGTGCCGATCGAGCCGCTCCACCTGCGCGCCGAACTCGACTTAGTCTACGCGACCGGGAGACATTTACCGGGAATTCCGCAGGTACTCTGCTTGGACACCGCGTTCCATCGGAGCGCTCCGGAGATTGCTCGACGTACGACTCTCCCTCACGACATCGATCCGCTCATCGAGCGCTACGGGTTTCATGGTCTGTCGTACGAGTACGTCGCCTCGCAACTGCCTCAACGCGGCGCTGCGCGACCGCACGCCGCTCGACACGACGATGGGATTCAGCGCGCTGGGCGGACTGATGATGGCCACAAGGCCCGGAGATCTCGATCCCGGCATCTTGCTGCGCCTGCTTTCCGACGGTTACGATGAAGAGTGACTGTCGGAGCCGCTTTACCGCGGCTGCGGACTTCTAGGCGTTTCCGGCATCTCCGGAGATATGCGTGTTCTCATCGCCGGCGGCGAGGCTTCCGGCCGCCGGGCAGTAGAGCTCTTCGTGTATCAGCTCGTCAAGCATCTAGGCTCGACGATTGCCATTTTAAATGGAGTCGATACGCTGGTCTTCACCGGCGGTGTCGGAGAACACACGCCACTGGTGCGCAGCGCCGCGTGTGCATCGTTGGGTCACCTCGGCCTCGCTCTTGACGAGACAGCCAACGAAGGCAACGCGCGGCTCATCTCGACACCGGATAGCCGCGTAACGGTGATGGTCGTACCGACGGATGAAACGCTGATGGTCGCCCGTCATACCCAGGAGCTGCTCGGAAAGGTTCTATGAAGGCCCGCTGCTCGCGGAACATTGCTGCGCGCGTCGAACCTGTTCGAGGATGCGCACGCGACCACCAATCCTCGCTAAATCGAAATGCCGGTAAGCACTCCCCTACGGATCCTCGTGCCGCTCGACGGTTCCGAGACTTCGGAACGAGCGCTGGAGGTTGCCACCGATTTCGCAGCGGGCCTGGGCGCCGAACTCGTGCTCTGCCACGTCGTCGACCTCGCGCGCGCTGCGGCGATGAGCGGCGGCGAGGCGCAGCTCGTTGCGGGCTGTCTTGACGCACTCCGGGATGAGGGCCTCGCAATTCTTGACGAAGGCGAAAGGAGAGTTGCCGGGCGCGCGCGGGTCTCGACGCGTACTGTCGACGGTTCACCGGTCGACGCGATCGAACGGCTCGCCGCAGAGCTTCCCGCTAACTATATCGTGCTCGGTAGCCACGGGCGCACGGGACTGACCCGCCTCGTGCTAGGCAGCGTCGCCGAAGGCGTCGTTCGCGCCGCGCGCGTCCCCGTGATGGTAGTCCCGCACCGCTCGCCAACCTGAGAAAAAGGTTTCACCACGTGCGCATGCCGGGGGCGAGGAACCCGGGGTGACGCAGAAGCTCGCCGAGGGGCCCGGCGTAGGCGAGGACGGCCAGCACGAGCGCGAGCACACCCCAGCGGTAAATGCGTTGCAGCGGCTGCGGCGTCGCTAATCCGCCGTCGGCCGGCATTGCGAAGGTCGCTTCCGTCGATTCGGTCTTCTTATTGTCAACCAGCGTGCCGATCGCGACCGCGGCGAATGCCAGGATGCTCAAGAAGAGAAAGAATCCGCCCGCCGCCGCCAGCAGCATAAATGGCTGCCACGCGTTGGCGGCGCCCGCGCCGAGATAGCCTACCTCAGCGGTGCGCCGCGGCGCTCCCAACAAACCGGCGTAATGCATCGAGAGCGACATGATGAGCATTCCGAAGAACCATAGGCGCGTCTGGAAGAGCGCAAGCCGCGGTTGCCAGAGCGCGCGTCCCGTAATGCGCGGAATCATCCAATACGCGGCGCCGAGAAATGTGAGCGCCACCGGGCCGCCGACGGTCACGTGAAAGTGGCCGACGATCCAGATCGTGTTGTGCACCACCGTATCCATGCTATACGACGCGTTGACCAATCCGCCGAAGCCGCCGAGAATAAAGAGGATCATGCCCAGCCCGGCGCCGCTGAAGGTCGGATCGTTCCATGGAAGCGCCTTGACGGTGCCGATAAAACCACGCTTTCCCTGCTTGATGGCGAAGAGCTCGAAAGAGGCAAAGATGGCAAAGGCGGTGATGAATGACGGGATCGCTACGCCGTAGGTCGTTATTGTGTGCAGCATCTTCCATACCGACGAGATCCCCGGCTCCATGAACTCGTGGTGGATGCCGACCGGCGTCGAGAGCAGTATGAGCATCACGAACGTCAGGCGAGTCAGCGCATCGCTGAAAACGTTTCCGCCATAGCGGGTCGGAATGATGTTGTACCAGATGATGTAGGCGCCCATGATCCAGAAGTAAACCAGCGGGTGGCCGAAATACCAAAAGAACATGCGCGTTAGCATCACGTTGATCCCAGAAGTCCATCCGAACGCCCAGGGAATCAGCAAAAACATTTCCGCGACGACGCCGAGCGTCGCGACGATCCACATCACGAAAGTAGCCGCAGCGCAGAAGACGACCAGCGGCACGGGGCTTCCGGGATTGTTCTTACGGAAATAGTTGACGTTGCCGAAGATCTCGAAAGCGACCACCCACGTACCCAATACCAGCAACGTCGCGCCGACGTAGAACCACGGGCTGGCCTTGAGCGGAGCGTAGAACGTATACAAGACCGTCGCGTCACCTTTGAGGATCGTGAACGCCGCCATCGCCGTGCCGGCGAGCATCAGTCCCCAGCCAAACCATCCCATGACCAACGACCGCTCGCGCGGGATCGCGCGATAGGTAACGAAGAGTGAGAGCCCCGTGATGAAGAACGTCGTAAAAACCAGCGCCATCAAAACGCCGTGCATCGTCAGTACGCGATAGTAATCGAACCAGGCCGGGGCCTCGTAAAGTCCCGTTCTTCCGAACCCCTGGAATACCCCAAAAACTGCTCCGAGAGCGATGGCAGCCGTCGCGGTGTAGACGTGCGCGATGATGACCCGGTTCTCGGCGCGCACGCGGTCGGCAACGTTCATCCTAACGTACCTCGATCTTGGCGAACATGTTCTGATGGCCCAGGCCGCAGTACTCGTGGCAGATCAGGAGATACTCGCCGGCTTTGGCAAACGTGTGGGTTTGCTCGTTGACCCATCCCGGAATCACCATCATATTGATGTCGGTGCTGGGAATGAAGAAGCCGTGGACGACGTCGGCGCTCGTCACGTAAAACGTGACCTTACTGCCGGTAGGAATCGTCAAGACGGCCGGGTTGAAAGAGAAAACCTGGGCGACGTAATAGGCTTCGTACGACCCGTCGGAAAGCTTGCGCAACCCAGGCTTATCGAACGGCGGCGTCTGGGAGACTTTCGTCGGATCGATCTGCTGCATGTCGCTTGGCGGACTGATGTTGTCGGCGAAGGCAGCGAAGCCGATAAGCCCCAGAAAGACCAGCAGCATCGCGATGCCGAAGGTAAGCCACCAACGTTCGTAACGATGAATGTGCATCTTACCACCGCACCCGCATTAACACATACATTGCTAGCCACAATACCGCGAACGATGCACCCATCACGAAGACGAAGCGAAGCGTTCCGACCAGGGGAGCGTCTTCATCGTTCTTCACGACGGTGCGTTGGTGCGCTTCGCCAGCTCGTCGCGCTGGTATCGCGACTCCATCTCTGCGCCGATGCGCTCCAAGAGGGCCTGCGCGGTCGCCGCAGCAATTCGTCCCCCAACCGCCCAATCGAAAGCCGCTCCCAATGCACCGCCGGGAGGGCGATACGAGCCCTTGAGCTCGAGCAACGTCGATTTATACGTCTCATCGGCGCGGGCGGTTAACTCGCCGTCGAACTCCGGATATGGACCCGCCTTGGGTTTCCAGCGAACCTGCCACGGCTGTTCGAAGTGCATCGGGTCGGTAGCCGTGCCGTACGTCACGACGACTTCTTTGACGAGCTCCCCGCCCGGCACGGAGAGCGTAAGGGCCAACGGCCCCGGCGCTCCCGAGGCGGCACGCGCCTCCACGCTCTCGGCTAAATATTGGCGGGCAAGGTTGTAGGGGCAACGTACGACGCGGTACTCGAGCAAGTCGGACATAATGTCATCCTATCGGGGCGGTGCGAAGAAGTGTAGAACGAAGAGTTCCCAAGTGTTTCACAAGCGCCGGTCTGGCTAAGGCTTGCGCATCTTATAGCCAACTCCGTAAACGGTAACGATATATTCGGGATTGCTCGGGTCGGTCTCGATTTTCTTACGGAGATTGTTGATGTGCCGGTCAAGGGTGCGCTCGTAGATTTCGCCGTCATCGCCGAGCCGATCCAGCAGATGTGCACGCGTAAAAACCTCCCCCGGGTTTTCCGCCAGGACGGCGAGGATCTTGAACTCTGTGGCGGTGAGGTGGGTCGCGCGCCCGGACATCGTGACCTCGTGAAAGTTGTGATCGATCTCCAGCTCACCTATTCGCGTGCGCCTCATGGGACGGTCGTTAGTCGCCGCGACGACTTCGGCCGTGCGGCGCATAAGGGCCCTCACACGCGCCACCAGCTCGCGCGGCGAGAAAGGCTTAGCGACGTAATCATCGGCGCCAAGCTCGAGGCCGACGATCCGGTCGGCCTCTTCGCCCCGGGCCGTCAGAACGATGGTGGGAATGTGGGCGTTCGGCAACGAGGCCGAGCGTAGCACGTCGAGCCCGCTGCCGTCGGGAAGCGTAATATCGAGAACCAGCAAATCGGGAGTGTGTCCCGCGATGGCGCCCAGGGCCCCGGCGACGCTTTCGGCGGTGTCCACCACGAGGCCCTCACGTTCGAGATACTCTTTGACCACCTCGACGATCTGCAGCTCATCGTCCACGACTAAAACCCGCTTGCGTTCCACGCTAAGAAGTTTCGCCGCCGAGCAACAAAATGCGAGCGCCGCGCAGAGCATCGGCGAGCGCCTCCAAGCGCTCGGGCGTCGGCTCGACGAGTCCGTCGATCATGGCCTCAGCATTTGCCAGCGCAACGGCAACGAGGTTCCCAAGCTCGTGCCGGACATCGGGTTCGTACACGCTCGCTGTTTTCAGCGATATGGCCCCAAAAGCCTTATCGCGACGGATAGGGCGAGTACGGCGTCGTATTTGGTTGTTGTGAGCGAGTTATCGTTTTCGCTTGCCGACCTCGCCGGCAGCCGCTTTCCCTTGCTGGAATACGCTCCCGACGCCACCGTCGTTGTCGACAAACAGGGTCTAGTTCGACTCGTCAACGCGCAAACCGAATTGCTCTTCGGCTATTACCGCGAGGAGCTTCTCGGCAAGTCCATCGAGGTGCTGATTCCAAGCCGCTTCCGGGGACGGCACGTCGACGAACGAGCCGGCTACATAGCGGACCCACGCGTGCGCCCAATGGGCGTTGGACTCGAACTCTTTGGATTGCGCAAGGACGGCTCGGAATTTCCTGTCGAGATCAGCTTGAGTCCGATCGTTACGCGGGATGGAACGTTCATCGCGAGCGCCATTCGAGACGTCACCGAGCGCAAAGCGATCGAACGGCGCCTGAATGAACTCAATGCCGAATTGGAGCGGGCGAGCCGCGCAAAGGATCAGTTTTTGGCCTCAATGAGCCACGAGCTGCGCACCCCGCTCAATGCCATCCTCGGGTTCACGGGTACGTTATTGATGAGGCTTCCCGGGCCTTTAACCGACGAGCAAGAGCGGCAGCTTCAGATCGTTCGTTCGAGCGCCACGCATTTGCTCTCGCTTATCAACGATATGCTGGACTTGGCGAAGATAGAATCTGGGAAACGGGAGCTCAGTATCGCTCCGGTCTCTCTAAGCGAGGTCGTCGAGGAGGTCGCGTCGTCGCTGGCTTCACTCGCGGCGGAAAAGCGGTTGGATTTTTCCAACTCGGTTCAGGCAGCTTCCGACACGATCGTGACCGATCGTCGCGCGCTCGCCCAAATCCTCTTGAACCTTACCAACAACGCGCTCAAATACACCGAACGCGGCGGCGTCCGCATCGACGTCGCAGATGTTTCGCCCGACCGGTCCGAGGTGGCGATTAGGGTCACGGACACGGGTATCGGCATAAAGCCCGAAGACTGCAAGCGCCTCTTCCGGGCCTTCCAGCAAATCGATTCCACAACGACGCGTCGCCACGAGGGTACCGGGCTGGGACTCTATCTCTCGCGCAGCCTCGCCTTGCTGCTGGGAGGCACGTTGGACGTCGTAAGCGAGTATGGTGCCGGAAGTACCTTTACGCTAACCCTTCCGGTAACGAGCGACGAATGAACGAACGCATCCTGGTGGCCGACGACAACCGCGCCAATCTCGATCTGATGCTGTACTTGCTTCGCGCTTTCCATTACGAGGCCGAAGGTGCGTCCGACGGATTGGCCGCACTCTCGGCGGTTCAGTCGGGGGAGTTCGCACTCATATTAACCGACATTTTAATGCCCGGAATCGACGGTTACGAACTCCTGCGGCGAGTGCGCGACGACGAGCGGATCGCGTCCACACCGCTGATCGCGGTTACGGCGCTGGCCATGCCGAGCGACGCCGAGCGCATTGCCCACGCTGGATTCGACGGCTATATCACCAAGCCGATCGAGCCGCAGACGTTCGTTTCGCAGGTCGCCGCCTTTCTCCGACCTCCGGCGTAAATGGCGTCGATTCTCATCGTCGACGACGATTCGAACAACCGTCTCCTGGTGCAAATCGTACTCGGACATGCCGGTCACCGCGTGCTCGAGGCCGGAGACGGCGCGGCCGGGCTCGAGCTGGCCTCCGCCGAGCAGCCCGACCTCATCATGCTCGACCTTTCCCTCCCGTTGATGAGCGGACCGCAGTTTCTCCGCGCCCTCCGCGAGAATCCCCAAACGAGAACGCTGCCCGTCGCGCTCTATACGGCTAGCTCGATAACCCCCGTCCTGTCAGACTTCATCGAGATCTACGGCGTCGCCGGCGTAATCCCAAAGCCGGCCGAGCCTACTGCGCTCGCCGCGGCGGTCGAGCGAATACTGGAGTTGGGAAAGGATCCGCCATGAGAATAAGTTGTGAACGCGGAGGTCGCGGGCGATTCACAACGGGTGGGTATGCTCTCTAGGTGACCCGATTACGCGAAACGATCCCGATCGAGCGGCCGGCAGAGAAGGCGCAAGAAGCGCTAGAACGTTTCTTCGCGCCACTAAATGGGAGGGCCGGCCCCCTTCGTCTGCGCGTGCCCTTTCAAGGTGCCCCGTCAGATTACGGTATCTACTTCGATCGCGACGTGCTCGTCGAGGCAAACCGAGCTCGCGACGAGGGGAATCTCAACGACGTGCTTTCGATAAAGTGGGCTCCCGAAGGCACCGGCATCTTCCCACGCTTTTCCGGCACGCTGGCGGTCTGCGGCGACGACAATCCGGTCCGCAGCTTTATCGAGCTCGACGGCTCTTACGCCCCGCCCTTGGGAGCTGCGGGACAAGTATTCGACGCGGCAATCGGGCACCACATCGCCCAAGCCACCGCGCGAGAGCTGCTCGCGGATATAAAAACCGCAATCGAGCGCCCCGCCTAAGACGCGGCACCGCAGGTTTCGGCGCACCACTCTACGATTCGAGTGCGAATCTCGTCGCGAATTCGGCGCGTTTGCGCGAGGCATTCTTCCCACGAACCTTGCAAGGTTGAGGGATCCGCGAAACTCCAATGTAGACGCCGAGCTTGACCCGGGAAGATCGGGCAACGCTCCGCGCTGGCGTCGTCGCACACGGTGACGACGTACGAGTAGAGTTTGCCCGTCTTAAAGATATCGAAGACGGCCTTCGTCTGTTTCAAAGAGATGTCGATGCCGGCCTCGCGCATGGCGGCCACAGCCAGCGGATTGAGCTCGCCGGGTTCGAGTCCGGCACTCTCGGCGGCAAAGTCGTCGGGGCAGATCTCGTTGAGGAACGCTTCGGCCATTTGACTGCGCGCGCCGTTCTGCACGCACACGAATAAGACGCTGCGTTTCATAACTTCCTTTCGAGCGGCGCCAGCCACTTGAAGAGCAGCGTCGCGGATAGCGCGCCCAAGAGCTGAGCGGCAATGAAGGGCGCGACGTCCTGCGGCCGGATGCCGGCAAAGGTATCGGAGAGCGACCGCGCGATCGTTACTGCGGGATTCGCGAACGACGTGGACGAGGTAAACCAGTACGCCGCGACGATATACGCCGCTACGGCAAAGGCGATCAACGGCGAGCGCCACCGTACGCAGCCCCAAATCACCGTCAGCAGACCAAACGTCGCAACAAACTCGCCTAGCAGTTGACCCGCGCCGCCACGCGCGTGGTGCGAGATAAAGAACGCGGGGAGCGCGAACATCGTATTCGCGGTGGCGACGCCGAGTAAGCCGCCGGAAATCTGTGCCAGCCAATATGCCGGAACTTCACGCCACGGCAGCCCGCCGTGCATCGCATCCGCGAGCGAAACAGCGGGGTTGAAGTGCGCACCCGAGATCGGCGCGAGCGCGGCGATAAGGCAGAGGAGTACCGCACCGGTCGCCAGCGTGTTGGCAAGAAGGGCGATTGCTGCGTTGCCTTCGCTGAGTCGCTGCGCCATGATCCCCGAGCCCACGACACCAGCCAGCAGAAAAGCGGTTCCGAGCCCTTCGGCCAGGCTCCGTTTAAACAGCGTCATCCCAAAAGGCGCTCCATCGCGATCACGTCGACATACCGGTCGTCGAGCCACCCGTGCTCTTTGAAGACGCCGACCTCGACGAATCCGGCCTTACGATACAGGCGCTTTCCGTGTTCGTTGGAGTCGAGCGCGTGCAGGACGATCTTATGAAAGCCCAAAGCAGCGGCGTCGGCAGTTAAACGCACCAAAAGCGCGTAGCCGATGCCTTTCCCGCGGTACTCGCGGTCGACGTAAATGGAGAGATCGGCGATGTCGGCGTGAGCGCAACGGTGCGAGAAAGGGTTGAGTGAGGCCCAGCCGATCACGCATTCCTCCACCGTCGCGACCAAAACGTTGAAATGGCCGCTATGCGCCGACCACCACTGAGCGATTTCGTCGCTCGACTTGGGATCGGAGTCGAGGGTGGCGACGCGGTCTGCGATGCCCGCGTTGTAGATGCGACGGATCGATTCCAAGTCAGCCGCCGTTGCCGAACGGATGCCGGGTCCTTCGACTATCACCGTTCCTAAGCGGCGCAGCACGCGTCCGCCGATCCGCGTTCCTCGGTCTCCTCGTGCACGACGTAGACCTCCCAGCGACGCTTCTCGGGATCGATTGCCCAGACTTTTGACTGATTGGCGTAACAGCAAGTCTGCTCGTGCTCGATCGCTTCGACCAATCCAGCTTTCTCGAGGCGGACGACGGCACGATTTACCTCCTCAACGCTCTCTACGACGATCCCATAATGCGTGTCGCCGGGCGGCTCGACCGACGTCGCGGCAGCGAGTGCCAGCTCGAGGGGCGGCCTCTCAATTATAAAAAGCGCATAGTCGGCGAACCTTTTACTTGGCCGTTCGCCCAGCAGCGTCGCGTAAAATTCGATGCTTCTGTCGAGATCGCTGGTTGCCAAGTTCAAATGCATTTTCACGCCCGTACCTTCTTTCTAAAAACGGAGTCCATCACGCCGGCTATCCGGTCGACGGCGCCGGGCGCGAGCCAATAGTAGACCCACGTACCGCGACGCTCGCAATCGACCAATCCCGCCTCACGCAGAATGCGCAAGTGATGCGAAACGGTCGGCTGGTTCAGCGGCAGGGCGTCGGTGAAATCGCACACGCAAACTTCGCCGTCGCCGGCGGCGAGCGTCGCCAGCATGGTCAAGCGATAGGGATCGGCGAGCGCCTTCAGCAGTTCCGCCGCGGGCTCGAAATCACGCGTTACAATCTTTGCCGGCGGGCAGCAGCGCTGTATCGACATTCTTCGATGTTATAATTTGCATCGACGCTTGTCAATACAACGTTAGGGCGCTAAGAAGAGATGCTCCGGTTTCTCGCCGCAGTCGCTGGGCGCCCCGAGGCACGGCAGCGTCAGTATTGGTTTGGTGCCTTTTTGCATCGGAATGCCATAGACGTCGAGCTCGCCGGTCTGCGCCGTCAGTGCATACAGACGGCTGCGTTGCGGATCGGCCGCTAAAGCGCCGACGATCGTATCGGCGTGCTGGTTGGGAAAGAGCCCTTGCACCGGATCGAGCGGCTCCACGAACTCGCCCATCACATTGACCGGCGGCGAAGGCGGTGAGCCGGGTTTTGGTGAGGAGAGCTGCCCGAGATACTGTCCAAAGAGCAGCGACGGCTGACTCGGTGCCGTGGGCAGCCACTGGCTGCTGTCCACTAAGATGGCCTGGTTGAGGTTAATCCCCAACGATCCCGGCTGCCTGGCGTAGGGGAACGACATCTTGAAGAGCCGCGAACGTACCGACGCGGCGGCATAGACATAGAGCGCCGCATTCACGTCAAAACTCGCT